>Ga0335081_10020474_pt1 | contig 10698 bp, 9 predicted proteins | sample Lox_Sample_35_FD_206713 | JGI IMG/M metagenome (GOLD analysis project Ga0335081, IMG submission 206713) | Soil microbial communities from Loxahatchee National Wildlife Refuge, Florida, United States - Lox_Sample_3.5 | ecosystem: Environmental > Terrestrial > Soil > Wetlands | place: USA: Florida... | reverse complement strand
CGACCGCGGTGTCCCGCCGCTCGGCGCGCAGCATCCGGGGATCGAGGCCCTTGTCGACGATCGCGCTCTGCTGGTAGAAGATCATCCATGGCATGATCACCGCGCCCACGTTGGCGGCCAGCAAATATACGTAGGAACGGTGCCCGAACGGCAGCGTGTGCAGCCCGTGCAGCAGGCCGCCGAGGCGGGGGTGGGCCAGCAGCATGGCCGGGACGAAGGCCAGCTCGGCCAGCCCGATCGCGATGCCGACCCGCTCGACCCGGCGGTAGCTCCCGGTCAGCGCCAGGCCGAGCAGGAAGGCCGTGGCTACCGGGACCGTCACCAAGCGGGAGATCCCGAACAGCTCGCCGACCCCGGCCACCCCGGCGAATTCGGTCAGCAGCGCGCCCACCGAGGACGCCAGCAGCGTGCCCGCCGACAGCAGGCCCCAGCCCACCCCGAAGTGTTCCCGGATGAGCTTGCCGTGCCCCTTCCCGGTCACCACGCCGAGCCGCACGACGATCTCCTGCGCCATGAACAGGATCGGGATCAGCACGAGCTGGGGCAGCACCATCGCATAGCCCCACTGGGCGCCGGACTGGGCCGCGGTGATCAGGCACCCGGCGTCGGTGTCGGCCAGCATGACGATCAGGCCCGGGCCCCACACCGCCAGCAGGATCAGCGCGAGCGCGCGCCGCCGGGCCGGGCCGGGCGCCGGTACGGCAGCCGCCGGGGCGAGGTCGTCGCCGGTGATGTGCGCTTCTCCCGCTGGCATGATCCTCCCCGCCGCCCTCGCCCGGCGGGCGGCCGCCCCTGATATTAGGTAAGCCTTGCCTAACTGAGTCGCCTCAGCCTACTGGCGCGATGCCGGCCGGTGTCAACGGGGGGCCGGGGGAGCGGTCATAAGATGAGGCCACCGAGCCGATGGAGGCGACTGCGATGCCCTCAGCACCCACCTTTGTGATCGTCGGTGCCTCGCTGGGCGGGGCCAAGGCAGCGGAGGCGCTGCGGGCCGAGGGGTTCGGCGGGCAGGTCGTGCTGATCGGCGCGGAACCGCACTTCCCGTACGAGCGGCCGCCGCTGTCCAAGGGCTACCTGCAAGGCAGCGACGAGCGCAGCAGCATCTTCGTACACGACGACGCCTGGTACGCCGCGCACGCGGTCGACCTGCGGCTCGGCACCACGGTGACCGCGATCGACCGGGGCCTCCGCCAGGTCGCGCTGGCCAGCGGGGAGACCGTCGGCTACGACCGGCTGCTGCTGACCACGGGCGCGGCGCCGGTGCGGCTGCCGGTGGCGGGGGCGGACACCCGCGGCGTGCTGTACCTGCGGACGGTCGACGACAGCGAGCGGCTGCGGGAGACGCTGGCGTCCGCGTCCCGCGTCGCGGTCATCGGCGCGGGCTGGATCGGCCTGGAGGTGGCCGCCGCAGCCCGGCTGGCTGGGGTGGAGGTGACCGTCCTGGAGGCCGCGGAGGTTCCGCTCCTTGGCGCGCTCGGGCCGGAGGCCGCGCAGGTCTTCCTCGACCTGCACCGCGAGCACGGGGTGGACTTCCGGCCCCGCGCCGAGGTGGCCGAGATCACGGTCAGCGCGGACGCGGCCACCGGGGTCCGGCTCACCGACGGGACCGGGATCGGTGCCGACGCGGTGATCATCGGGATCGGCGTCGCGCCGTCGGCCGGGCTGGCCGAGGCGGCCGGGCTGGAGACCCGCAACGGGATCGTCACCGACGCGTCCCTGCGCACCTCGGACCCGGCCATCTACGCGGCCGGCGACGCCGCCCGCGCCTTCCATCCCTGGTATGGCAGACACCTGCGCGTCGAGCACTGGTCCAACGCACTGCACCAGCCCGCCGCGGCAGCGCGCGCGATGCTGGGCCAGGAGGCCGGCTACGACCGGCTGCCGTACTTCTTCACCGACCAGTACGACCTCGGCATGGAATACACCGGGTACGTGCCGGCCGGCGGCTACGACCGGGTGGTGTTCCGCGGTGACGTCGGCAAGCGGGAGTTCATCGCGTTCTGGCTGTCCGGCGGCCGGGTGCTGGCCGGCATGAACGTCAACGTCTGGGACGTCACCGACGAGATCAAGGAACTGATCCGGGCGGGCAGGCCAGCCGACCCGGGCCTGCTCGCCGATCCGGGGGTCGCTCTCGGTGAGACGCTGGCCGCGCGGTAAGCGGCTCAGCCGGGGCGCGGACCGCTCCAGGTGCTCGCGCATGATCGTGGACGCGGCATCCGGGTCGCGCCGGCGCACCGCGGCGATGAACTTCCCGTGTTCCTGCGCGGCGAGCATGCCCATCCCCGGGGCGGCGTCCCCGGCCTGCTGAAGGGGCATCAGCAGCGGCCCGCGGAACGACTCGACCAGCATCACCACGGCCGGGTTGTGCGTGGCCTGCGCGACCCTGATGTGAAAGTCCAGCGGCATCCCCATCGAGTAGTCGGCGGCCTCGTTGGCGGCCTCCGAGCGCTCGCAGATGGCCTCCAGGTCGGCCAGGTCCTCCTCGGTGGCCCGCTCGCAGACCAGCGGCACGATGCCGGTTTCCAGGATCATGCCTACCTCGGCGACGTCGGCGGCGCTGATCACCGAAAGAGTGAGCAGGTCGGCCAGGTCCTCACCGACACGCCCGCTGGACGGGGCGGTGACGAACGCGCCGCCGCGCGCCCCGACCCGGATCTCGACCAGCCCGCTTGATTCCAGCGTCCGCAGCGCCTCGCGCACCGTGACCCGGCTCACCCCGAATCGCTCGCACAGGTCCCGCTCCGGCGGCAGCCGGTCGCCCGGTTTCAGCTGGCCCTGCCGCATGAGGAGCCGGATCTGCTCGACGATGATCTCGGAGATCCGGCCCACGCTGACCCGGCTGAACAGCCCGGGCTGTGCGGCAGACGAGGCCGGGACCTCCCTGGCCTGCACGGTTTCCCGCGACCCGGCCATCGCCGTCCTCCTTCGCAGACATGAACAGACAACCTCACGGTGACACCGTAAGTGCTCACGCAATGTTAGGCATTACGGTTCAACCAATCAATGAACGGTCGTGCAAGCCAGCCGTCACGCCTGCCGCCGATGCCTGATCCGGCCTGCGCCGGCAGCGGGCTCAAGCGCCGCGTGATCGCGGGTATTCCTTCCGCCGCGATCGTCTGATTCCTTTCCCGGCGCGCTCGGGTGCGTTCCGGCGCGTCCTGGCGCGTCTCGCGGCAGCCGGACGTCCCGGCCATGATCCACGCGTCGGCCTCCTGCAACCCCGCCGCGCGCACCCTCGGCGCGCATTACCTCAACGCCGATACCGCCGTGTTCATGCAGCTCCTCCACGGTGACCTGTTCGGCCGGTTCCCGGCCCTGCGGTTCGTCATCCCGCACGGCGGCGGCGCGGTGCCCTGCCACTGGGGCCGCCTCCACGGCCTGGCCGAGCGGATGGGCCGGCCGCCGCCCGGGCCGCACCTGATGGGCAACGTGTTCCTCGACACCTGCGTCTATCACCAGCCCGGGATCGACCCGCTGGCCGACGTCATCGGGCCGGACAACATCCTGTTCGCCTCCGAGATGCTGGGCGCGGTCCGCGGCGTCAACCCCGGCACCGGTGCGCCCTGGGACGACACCAAGCGCTACATCGACCGGCTGGGACTGGCCGAGGCGGACCGCCGCAAGGTGTTCGAGCTTAACGCGCGCCGTGTCTACCCACGGCTGGCCGCCCGCCTCCCCGGCGGACCGTGATGCCCGACGGGGTGTTCGCGTCGGCGGGCGGATTCGCGGAGGGCCGGCCGGAGACCACCCCCAAAGCCCCGCCGCCGGCCAGCAGGTCGGTGCCGTTACCTAGGCCGGCAGGCCAGAAATAAGGAACAGGCGCGCCCCGGCGCACCCGCCGGGCGTCCCTGGCGGCGCAGCGGGATGCGGCCGGCCCGGACCGCCCCGGCGGGCGGCCATGCTTACCCTGCTGGTATGGCTGATATCCGGGTCGGCACGGCCTCGTGGACGGACAAGACCCTGATCGAGTCCGGGTGGTACCCGCCGGAGGCGAACAACCCCGAGAAGCGCCTGCGGTATTACACGCGGCAGTTCCCGCTGGTGGAGGTGGACTCCTCCTACTACGCGCTGCCCGCCGAGCAGACCGCGGCCGCCTGGGCGCACCGGTCGCCGAAGGGGTTCACCTTCAACATCAAAGCGTTCAGCCTGTTCACCCAGCACCCGACGCGGGTCGCCGCGCTGCCCAGGGACCTGCGCCCGGCGGCGGAGAAGGCCGCCGGGGGCAAGGCCAACGTCTACCTCAAGGACCTCGATCCGGGGGTCACCGAGCAGGCCTGGGAGCGTTTCCTGGCCGCGCTGGAGCCGCTGCGGCAGACCGGCCGGCTGGGCGCGATCTTGTTCCAGTTCCCGCAGTGGTTCGTGATCGGCCGCGCCCGCAAGGAGTACATCCTGTCCTGCGCCGACCGGGTCGCGCCGCGCCAGGTCTGCATCGAGTTCCGCAACAAGACCTGGCTGAGCGAGGACAACCGCGAGGAGACGCTGAGCTTCCTGCGCGGCCACCGGCTGCCCTACGTCTGCGTGGACGAGCCGCAGGGCTATCCCAGCTCGGTGCCGCCGGTGCTGGCCGCCACCGCGCCGCTGGCCGTGGTCCGGATGCACGGGCACTCGGAGAAATGGGCCAGCAACAACATCCAGGAGAAGTTCCGGTACCGGTACTCGGGCCAGGAACTGAGGGAATGGGCGCCCAAGGTGCGCGCACTCGCCGCCGACGCGGACACCACGCACGTCCTGTTCAACAACTGCTACAGCGACGACGCGCAGGTCAACGCGCGGCAGCTGGCCGATCTGCTCGGCGCCTGAACCGCCCGCCTGTCACCGCCACAGCTGCGCCGAGGCCAGCCGCGCCCCGGCGGCCAGGTCGGCCAGCTTGGCCCAGACGATCTCCGGGTGGCCGACCCGGCCGCCCAGCCCGCAGTCGGTGCCCGCGATGACGTTCTCCCTCCCGGCCAGCCGCGCAAACCGGACCAGCCGCTGCGCGACCAGTTCGGGATGCTCGATGATGTCCGAGGCGTGCCCGGCCACACCCGGCATGATCGACTTCCCGTCCGGCAGCGGCGTCTCCTCCCACACGGCCCATTCGTGCTCGTGCCGCGGGTTGGCCGCCTCGACCGAATAGCACCCGGCACGGACCGCCAGCACCAGGTCGATCAGGTCCCGCAGCGGGATGTCGTCCCGGTGCGGGCCGTGGTGACTGCCCCAGCAGATGTGCAGCCGGACCCGCTCCTCCGGCAGCCCGCGCAGCGCGTAGTTGAGCGCCTCGACCCGCAGCGCCGCGTAGCGCCGGTATTCCGGTACGGTCATGGCCGGGAACATCTGCCACCCGTCGGGCAGGTCCGGGTCGTCCACCTGGAGGATCAGCCCCGCGTCGGTGATGGCCCGGTACTCCTCGTGCAGCGCGTCGGCGATGGCGAAAAGGAACGACTCGTCGTCGGGATAGAACTCGTTGCGCAGCCAGTGCTCGACGGTGCCGGGTGTGATGGCCGGCAGGAACCCCTGCGCGCCGGGGTGGTCCCGGAGCGCTTCGGTGAGCCGCGCGATGTCGGCGCGGGCGCTGGCCACGCCGGTGTAGGCCAGCGGGCCGGTGCAGAAGTACGCGGTGACGGGCTCCGGTTCCGGCGTGGCCGCGGCCGCGGCCACGCCGAAGCGGAAGCCGCCCAGCCCGGCCGCGAAGAAGCCGGGGAAGTCGCGCCGGTCCCGGCCGGTCACCCCCGCGTTCGGCGGCTCGTAGGTGCCGGGCGGGAAGACCCGCTCCTCAAACCCCGTCATCCGGTCCCTGATGTAGCCGGTGAAAAGCCCGCGCTTGGAGATCTCGCCGTCGTTGACGATGTCCACGCCCGCGGCGACCTGCTGGTTCACGACCTCCGCGACCGCTGCGGGCAGTGCCTCGGCGACCGCCCGCGCATGCCCGGGCCCGCCGTCGAAGAGGGCCTGCAGCTCCGCCGGCCGCGGCAGCGCCCCCGCGTGTGAGACCTGAATCCGGTCCGTGTTGTGCGTGGGCATGGGCACCCGCCCTTCCCGCTGCCGGAATTGTCACAGCGGCCGCTACGGTCACGATGCCAGCCCCGGCCCGGCCATACCAGGCCCTTTTTCTGGGTCGCCCCTCGGCTCCGCCGACGGGGCCGCTGGGGCCGCTGGGGCCGGCCGGACGGCCAGCCGGCCCGCGGCACCGATCGACCTCAGCGAATGGCGGCTGCGTCACTGATCGCGCCCGGCGCGAAGCCGGCCGACAGCGCCGACAGTGCCGCGTCCAGGTACACCGTCAGATCCCCGTCCGCCCGCGCGCTCCACGAGTCGTAGGCCGCCCGGCAGGCGGCCAGCGTCGACCGCCCGACGGTCAGCGGGAACAGCGACCCCGGCGGCTGCCCGGTGCGCGCGGCAACGAAGCCGCTGATCACCCGTTCCCATGCGTCGTAGCGCACGGCCGCGCTGGACTGCAGGGCCGGCACCGAGCCGATCAGGTTCATCCGGGCGCGCAGTTCCTGGACGTCTTCCGCGCGGTAGTGGTTGGCCGCCACCACCGCCTGCCGGATCGCGTCCATCATCGGCACCGAGTCCGGCACCCCGGCCAGGGCCTGCCGGATCATGTCGATCTCAGAGTCGAACTCGCCCCACAGCACGCTGGCCTTGGAGTCGAAGTAACGGAAAAACGTGCGCCGGCTCACCCCGGCCTCGGCGGCGACCTGCTCGATCGGGGTCTCGTCGAAGCCCTGCTCGGTGAACAGCCGGAGCGCGATCACCTCCAGCGTCCGCCGGCTGGTGCCCCGGGGCCTGCCGCGGCGCGCGACCGCCACCTGCGCGGGCACGTGTGCTGGCTGACGGTCATCCATGAATCCGCTTCGATCCTCGTCCGGCCCCTTGATCGCCGCACCAGTGTGAGGTTAACGTAAACGATATTCGTCACACTGTGCCGAAAACAAATGCTCTCGCCGCCGCACCCAGAGGAGCCGCCATGAGCAGGCAGGCCACGGCTGCCGATCCCCGCACCGATGCCCCGGGGCCGGCCCCGGACGCCGAGCCCGACGCCGGGGAACTGCTGATCGAGGAGATCTCGATCGACGGCATGTGCGGTGTCTACTAGCCCAGCGCCACCCCTGGTCCAGCAGTTCCAGTTCGGCCTGGCCGCACCGATCTGCCTGACCTGGGAACTCACCTACGCGTGCAATCTGGCCTGCCGCCATTGCCTGTCGAGTTCCGGCCGCCGGGATCCGCGCGAGCTGTCGGCAGCCGAGTGCCAGGCGGTGATCGACGAGCTGGAGCGGATGCAGGTCTTCTACGTCAACATCGGGGGCGGCGAGCCGACCGTCCGCCCGGACTTCTGGGAGCTCATCGACTACGCCACCGCGCACCACGTCGGCGTCAAGTTCTCCACCAACGGGGTCAAGATCACCCCGGGGGTGGCCGGGCGGCTCGCGGCCAGCGACTACGTCGACGTGCAGATCTCGCTGGACGGCGCGACCGCGGAGGTCAACGACGCGGTGCGCGGGACCGGGTCGTATGCGACCGCGCTGGCCGCGATGCGCAACCTGGCCGCCGCGGGCTTCGCGGGGTTCAAGATCTCGGTCGTCGTCACCCGGCACAACGCGGGCCAGCTCGACGCGTTCAAGGCGCTCGCCGACGGCTTCGGCGCGCAGCTCCGGCTCACCCGGCTGCGCCCGTCGGGCCGCGGCGCGGATGTCTGGGACGAGCTGCACCCCACCGCGGCGCAGCAGCGTGCGCTGTACGACTGGCTGGTCGCCCGCGCCGAGCAGGTGCTGACCGGGGACTCGTTCTTCCACCTGGCCGGCTTCGGGTCGGCGCTGCCCGGCCTGAACCTGTGTGGCGCCGGCCGGGTGGTGTGCCTGATCGACCCCGTCGGCGACGTATACGCCTGCCCGTTCGCCATCCACGACAACTTCCTGGCCGGCAATATCCGCGGCCCCGGCGGGTTCGCCGCCGTGTGGCGGCAGGCCCCGCTGTTCGCCGAGCTCCGCCACCCCCAGGGCGGTGGCGCGTGCACCTCCTGCTCCGCCTACGACGCCTGCCGGGGCGGCTGCATGGCGGCCAAGTTCTTCACCGGCCTGCCGCTGGACGGCCCGGACCCCGAATGCGTGCGGGGCCACGGCGAGCGGGCCCTGCTGGCCCAGGCCGGCGCGCCCGCGCCGCGGCCGTCCGGCGACCATTCACACCGGGCCCGGAGCGCCGCCCGGCCCGGCGCGGTCCCGGTGTCCATCGGCCTGCGCCCGCCGCCCGCGCCCGCCGCGGTCCGGCCGCCCGACCGCGCCTGCGACGAGCACCCGCTGGCGGCCTTTTACCCCGCCTAGCGCCCGCGCTCCCCGCCCAGCGCCCGCGCTCCCCGGCTCCGTCGTAGAAATCTTGGCCGATTTATGCTGTTCTAGCAGCGAAAGTGTAAAAGATCCGGTTAGCTCGTGCGGCCAGGGCCGTAGCCACAAGATGTCGACGCCGGCTTCGTGGCCAGGTTACGGGCGGGTATAACGAAAACAGCCACGCAGGAGGGAGCACCGGTGACGCCTGGGCTCGGCGCCGAACGAATCACCGCGGTCCGGGACCGGGTTCGCCGGCACCTGGTGGGCCGCGAGCACGAGCTCGACCTCCTCCTCGCGGCCGTGGCCGCGGGGCGCGACATCGTGCTGGAGGGGCCGCCCGGCACCAGCAAGAGCACGCTGCTGCGCGGCATCACCGCCGAATGGGGCATCCCGCTGGTGTTCGTCGAGGGAAACGCCGACCTGACCCCGGCCAAGCTGGTCGGCCACCACAACCCGGCCCGGGTGCTGCGGGAGGATTACAGCGCGGACAACTTCGTCGACGGCCCGCTGCCGGAGGCGATGCGCGCCGGCGGCTTCCTCCACATCGAGGAGGTCAACCGGGCCCCGGAAGATACCCTCAACACGCTGCTGACCGCGATGGCCGAGCGGAAGATCGCCGTCCCGCGGGCCGGCACGGTCGCCGCCAGGCTCACCTTCCGCGTGATCGCCCCGATGAATCCCTACGACAACGTGGGCGCGACCAGGCTGTCCACGTCGGTGCACGACCGGATGTGCCGGCTGGCCATCGGCTGCCAGGACGCCGCGGCCGAGCGCGGCATCGTGGCGCTGCGCGCGCCGCTGTACCGGGACATCGCGCCGGTGCTCGCCGCGGTGTTCACGAGCTGAACCCGGCCCGAGGAGGCCCAGTGTCCCCAGCGTCCCCCAAGTCCCCAGGGGCTCCCGGGGCTCCAGCGTCTCCGGGGTCCCCGGGGTGCCCGGGGTCCCCGATGCCCGTCACAGCCGGCCTGGCCGCGTTCACCTCGCCCGAGGCGGCGCGGCTGGCCGGCCAGGGTGCGCTGCTGGCGGTGCCGGTCGCCTCCACCGAGCAGCACGGCCCGCACCTGCCGCTGTCCACCGACACCGACCTGGCCGTGGCGCTGTGCACCCGGCTGGCCGCGGCCCGGCCCGGCGTCATCGTCGCGCCGCCGCTGGCCTACGGCTCCAGCGGGGAACACGAGGGTTTCGCCGGGACGATCTCCATCGGTCAGCAGGCGGTCGAGCTGGTGCTCGTCGAGCTGTGCCGGTCGGCCACCCTGACCTTCCCGAAGGTGCTGCTGGTGTCCACACATGGCGGCAACACCGAGCCGGTGCGGCGCGCCGAGCAGCGGCTGCGCGCCGAGTCCCGTGACGTGCGCGCCTGGCTGCCGAGCTGGGACGGCGACGCGCACGCCGGCCGCACCGAGACGTCGCTGCAGCTCGCGCTGGCGCCCGCCGCGGTGCGGGCCGGCCAGGCCCGGGCGGGCAACACCACCCCGGTCGCCGAGCTGATGCCGGCGCTGCGCGCGTCCACGGTGAAGGCCGTCAGCCCCAACGGGGTGCTCGGTGACCCGGCCGGGGCCACCGCCGCGGAGGGGCGGGCCGTGCTAGCCGCCCTGCTTTCCGACCTGCTCGCGGCGGTCAGGGCGTGGTGCGGTGACTGAGCCACCGCGGGCCGCCCTGGTGGCCGGCGCGGCCCGCGGGATCGGGGCGGCCACGGTCGCCGCGCTGGCCGCGGGCGGCTGGCGGGTCCTGGCCGTCGACCGCGGCGCGGACGACCCGAACGTGCCGTACGCGCTCGGCCGCCGCGCCGAGCTGGAGAAGGTGGCCGCCGCCGCGGGCCCGCGCGTGGCCATCGCCGAGGCCGACACGCGGGACTTCGGCGCCCTGGCCGCGGCCGTGGCCGAGGCCGAGCGGGCCTGGGGCGGGCTGGACGCCGCCGTCGCGGTCGCCGGGGTGATCGCCGGCGGCGCGCCGGCCTGGGAGGTACCCGCCGCCCAGGAGCGAGCGGTGCTCGACATCGACCTCGGCGGGGTGCTGAACCTCGCCCGGGCGGCCGTGCCCGCGCTGCTCCGCCGGCCCCAGCCGCGGCACGGGCGCTTCCTCGCAGTCGCCTCCACCGCGGCGACCCGCGGCCTGCCCATGCTCGCCGCCTACTGCGCGGCCAAGGCCGGGGTGGCCGCCTTCGTCCGGGCCCTCGCGGTCGAGCTGCGCGACACCGGGATCACGGCGAACGCGGTCAGCCCCGGCTCCACCGCCACGCCCATCCTGGACGAGAGCGCGCGGCTGTACGGCCTTCCGTCGGCGGAGGCTTTCGCTCCCCAGCAGCCCATCGGCCGGCTGCTGGAGCCCGCCGAGGTCGCCGCCGTGCTGGCGTTCCTGGCCGGTGACGGCGCCAGCGGCATGACCGGGGCGATCG
>Ga0335081_10020473_pt1 | contig 10698 bp, 10 predicted proteins | sample Lox_Sample_35_FD_206713 | JGI IMG/M metagenome (GOLD analysis project Ga0335081, IMG submission 206713) | Soil microbial communities from Loxahatchee National Wildlife Refuge, Florida, United States - Lox_Sample_3.5 | ecosystem: Environmental > Terrestrial > Soil > Wetlands | place: USA... | reverse complement strand
AGCTGGCCGCTGCGGCAAGCCGCCGCAGTGGAAGAGGCGCTCTAGCACGCTGGAGGCCCCATCCAAACTAAAGGTTGCCCCATGCTTCGCAATGTTCGAAGCGTGGGCACAAGGATGGAGCCCCCCGGATTTACAAGTTGTGGTCCTCTCTTCGAGTCGTGGCCACCCGCACTCAGGTCAGCTGGCTTTCAGTCCGTCGCGCCAGGCCATGACTTCGAGTTCGACGCGGACCGCGTCCATCACGGGAACCACCGGGCGGGCCTCCATCGTAAATTGAGGCAACATCGAGCAGAACTTGTGGACCGCCAGCGGATCGTCGCAGTCCACCAGCAGATGCCCGCCCCAATCGCCCACGCGCACTACGAAAAACTCGATTTTAAAATTGGCCGGCGCCTTCCACTGACGAAATACCTCCAGAATTCGCTTCTGAGCATTCTCATACTCCGCAGGCGAACCTTGCGGGCGTTCGTTCCAGCTGATGACGTATTTCATCCTTGCCTCCTTTTTTGACTTCGCTTGACTGATTACGGCACCTTGGGTCCTACGGTCGGCTAGTTGGAGAGCCTTGTATCACTGCAGATCGTACTCGCAGATTTTCGCCACTACGGAAGAGAACCGCCTTGCCAGTCAGCGGAAGATTTTGTGCCGCTTCTCGACGAGCTTCCTTATACACGACGAAAGGCCATTGGGCGAAAACAATTGTGGTCGGGTTCGGATCGAGTGAGGGAAGCGGTTTGTCGCTGCAGGCCAAGCCCTCAACAGTGGAGGTATCAACTCGCTTCTAACGATTGAGCCGTGGGGACAGCGGTGCGCATCCATTCTTCTGAGGTTTCCAATGCGAGCTGACATTGTTCCCGGCGCTAGCTTTCCCGACTACGAGCTTTCCGACCACACCGCAAAACGCCGCAAGCTCTCCGAACTGCAAGGACAACATCCAATGGTTCTCGTCCTCAGCCGCGGGGGTTTCTGTCCCAAGGATCGCCGGCAGGCAGAAGGGCTGGTTGAACTCCATCGTGAGCTCGAGGTGGCCTATTGCCGGCTGGTCACCATTAGCACCGACAACATTACCGAGACGAATGAATATCGCAGCGGAGTCGGCGCCCACTGGCCTTTCCTCTCCGACGCAGGACGCGTCGTGCAAAAAGATCTCGACATCGCCGAATACACTGATCCTCTCCACAATCCCATGATCCCGCACGTGATCGTCCTCGAGCCCGGACTTGTTATTTATAAGATCTACAACGGTTACTGGTTCGTCGGTCGGCCGACCCTGGAAGATCTTCGCCAGGACCTGCGTGCGGTCACCAAGAAATGCCGTACGGACTGGGACATCACAACGCCCGAGATGAAGTCGGCATGGCAGCAAGGGCGCAAGGATCTCTTCTATCCATATGGCAAAACCTACGCCCAAACTCTCGGTGAACAGGATTAGGATCCGTTTGGCCACCAGCGGTGAAGCGCGTCTGGCTGGCCGTTCCGGTTGCCGGAATCATCATAAGCTTGAGGCTGCCCCACGCTTCGCGGTTTTCGAAGCGTGGGCACCACGGATGCCGCTCTCAGGCCACCTTCCGCACGCGCAGCCCGGCCTCTTGCGTCTCCTTCACCGACACCGGTCTTCGCGCTTCATCGCCTTCCCAAATTGGAACTCGAAACCAATTCGACCCTCGATTTCTCTTGACCTCGCTCTCACCACTGCTTCATGCTGCACTTAGCTCTTTGACAACTCAGTTACCTAACTCCTTTAAACACAGGATTTTACGTGTAAGCTCTCATTCTCCAAAGATTTGCCGTGGATTCCCCTGCTAAACCAATGATTCCAAAAGATCGCAGGGGTAGGGGGTACCCTGCTATGCTTTCCCGTTCAGACGGGAGCCATGCATGTCCGCCGACCTTCAGGGCCGCACCGCGGTCGTCTTTGGAGTTGCCAATAAGCGTTCCATCGCGTGGTCCATCGCGCAGGGATTGCATCGCGCCGGCGCCCGGCTCGTCATCACCTACCAGAATGAGCGCCTGGCGCTCGAAGCCAAAGACCTGATCCTTTCGCTTCCGGGCGCGGAGGCCTTGCAGTGCGACGTTTCGAGCGACCCGGAGATTGACCGCCTCTTCACGCAGCTCAAGGAACGCTACGGCAAGCTGCATGTCGTGGTCCACAGCGTGGCCTTCGCACCCGCCGAAGAGCTGAAGGGAGAATTCGTCAGCACTTCGCGCGAAGGCTTCCGCATTGCGCACGATGTGAGCGTCTATTCGCTGGTGGCGCTCGCCCGCGCCGCCATGCCGCTCATGGAAGATGGCGGCAGCATCATCACCATGACCTACTACGGCGCGGAGCGCGTGGTGCCGCGCTACAACGTGATGGGCGTGGCCAAAGCGGCGCTGGAGTGCACGGTGCGCTACCTGGCGTACGATCTGGGCAAGCGCAGGATTCGCGTCAACGCGATTTCGGCGGGGCCGATCAAGACCCTGGCCGCGCGCGGCATCGCTGACTTCAGCGATATGCTCAAAGCGCACGCCGAGCGCGCGCCGCTGCAGCGTAACGTGGATGTGAACGAGGTGGGCGCGACCGGAGTTTTTCTCGCTTCCGATGCCAGTTCGGGCATCACCGGCGAAGTGATCTACGTGGACTGCGGCTACAACATCATGGGATTTTGATGGTCGTGCAGTCTTGACGTGTGCGTACCGATTTGGACAGCACGACTACTGCGTTAGCCCATTCTTGCGGTGCTTGTGCAGCCGGCGGTCAATGTCGGGCCAGAATTCCTCAAACAGGTTGCCCAGCGCGCCATATCCGAGCGCGATGCTCGAGCGGCTCATGGTAAGTTCGAAACCGCGATCACTCGACGGATAGTAAGCGTTGGCGAGTCCGCCGGCCGAGAAGGCGCCCAGCGCGTTTTCAAAGCTGAAGGAGCGGCCGCCCTTATCGGTGTGGCAGATGACTTCCTGCACCAGCGCATATTTGAAGCGGTGCCCGAAGGTGCCTTCGCCGAGCCGGAAGTATCGCGGATCTTCTTTCAGCACGCTGGCCCAAAAGAAATTGCTCCAGAAGCCGCTCGAGACTTCGTCCGCCAAGGTGGCGCCATAGCGCTTGCCGTAACCCTCCATGCCCTGGCCGTATCCCGGAAATTCATTTTCCGCCTGGCTGAGCGCGGCCTGTCCGCCTACAATTCCAAGCTCCACGGGATCAAAAGCGGACTTGACGAACAAATGAAATTTTTGGCCCTTGGTCAGGGGCGGAGCATTCCGGCGGTTGGTCACGGCAAATTGCGGCAACACCCCCAGAGCCCGCTGCGATTGCTCCTCGCGCTCGATTTCCCGTTCCTTTTCCTGCTGTTCCGGAGTCTTGCCAGAAGCGGGGTTCTGCGAAGAATTTTGCGCGGGATCGGTTGGCTGAGCGCCGGACTGGACTTCCCCATTCGCAGGCGGCGGCGCGTTTTCCGCGTCAATCCCAGACGGTGCTAGTTGCGCCGCGCCGAAAGTCGCGCAGAGAACGAGACAAGCTATCCCCCATGCTCGAATGGCCAAAGTGGTCTGATCTCCGAATGCGGCAAGCGGCGCACGCCCTGGCCGCGAATCAGCGTGACGTTACCTGAATCCTGCGCTCATTCTCACTGACTCTCTGCAGCGCAACTTCAACGTCCCGCTCACGCTGGAACCGTGGAAATTTGTCCCCCCACTCTATCAGCAAGACGCTGTTTTCGCTTATTAGATCGTCCAGAGCCAAAGTCGCCAGCTCGCGCGCCGTGTCCACCCGGTAGAGATCAATATGGTAAAGCGTCGCCGCCGGGCCGCGGTATTCGTGCACCAACGTAAATGTGGGGCTTGTGACCTCCCGCCGCGGCGCGGCTTGAAAACCCTCGGCAATTCCTTTGACCAGCGTGGTTTTTCCTGCTCCCAGCTCCCCTCTTAGGAGAACCAGCCTCGGCGGGGCCAAAGCGGACGCCAGCTCGTGTCCCAGGGCAATGGTTTCTTCTTCTGAGTGCGTCGTGAACTCACGCGTCTCCATTTCGGTTAGATGCGGGGATCAGTATAGCGGGTCGTTGGCGAGAGCGAATCGAGAGCCCTTTACAAATGTTTACGTCAATTGGGAAGAGACGGCGAACGAGGCTAGGCGTGGACCAAAGACTGAGCGGCGTGGGAAATCGCTGCGGTCAGCGGGAGCTCGGCGAGGCGGCGCAGACGGCGGTGATCGTCTTCGCCGAGAGCGACGAAGCAGAATGCCTGGAGTATGCCGTCAGTGGCGTGGCCGAGCGGCTCAAGCATCGCGGCGAGGCCCTGCACGCGGCCGGTGGGAATGCTGAATTCGATTTCGACGTAATCACCGGGAAGCAAAGCGCAAGCGAGGCAGAGCAGGCCACCGTTGGTGGAGACCGATCGAAGCCTGCCCTTAGCGCGTTTTCCGTTTTCTCTGGTCAGGCCGACGGTCAATAGATCTTGAATCGGAAAACGCGCCGCGCGACGACGCTGGTTATGAGGGGGGAGGGCCATAACCAAGACTAATGTGCCACGCCACTCTGGTGGGGCGAAAGATTACAGAAGGATGGTGAGAAATCAATCCGATTTCCCATGGGTAATTGAGCAAATGGACGTAGCGGTTCATAAAGCCTGGGAAACCGGAGCAGCCTGGTGTTTCTCACCGGGCACCGACTACTCCTGACTCCTGCCGATCGCCGACTCCCAGGACTAGGAGAGTCTGCGCGAGGACCGCATTGCGACCTTCGGCGCGTGATCCGTCTAAAAACTCACCAGCTTTTCTGCTGCTGCATCGCGGGCGCGGCGGAAGGCTTCTGGCAGGGCGGGAAGCAGATCGGTAGCAGTGAGCGAGTGCTCCCCCATGCGCTCGCAGGCAACGTCTCCGGCGAGGCCGTGAAGATAGACGGCGGCTGTTACCGCGGTCATGGCGTGATCTTTATTTTGGGCGAGCAGACCGGCAGTGATGCCGGTGAGGATGTCTCCGGTGCCGCCGGTGGCCATGCCGGGGTTGCCGGTGGTGTTCACCCAGACTTCGCCATCGGGCGCGGCCATGAGCGTGCGGTTTCCTTTCAGCACAACAATGACTTCGTGCTCGCGCGCAAAAGTGCGAGCGACGTTGAGCCGGTCGCGCTGAACGGCGGCGACGCTTGAGCCCGCCAGGCGCGCCATTTCGCCGGGATGCGGCGTGATTACGAGGGTTCGGCCCTTGCCATTGAGTTCAGCGGAGCGGCCTTCGAAGGCGTTGAGGCCGTCGGCATCGAGCACGACTGGCGCTTCATACTTCTGCACGATGGCTCGAACCACCTGCGCGGTTTCGGGATGGCGCGAAATTCCCGGGCCGATGGCCAGAACCGTTTTGCCCTTGGCCAGAGCATCGAGATGGCCGTAGCTCAGGGCGCGCTTGGAGATCGTGCCAGCTTCGGTCTCTTCGAGCGGTTCGGTCATCAATTCGGCGTGAAAGCCGGCGACGGTGGGCAGCGCGGATTTTGGGGTTGCGACGGTCGAGAGTCCGGCGCCGGAGCGAAGCACGGCCATGCCCGCCATCGCCGCCGCGCCCGCTTTGCCGACCGAACCGCCGATGACCAGGACATGGCCAAAATTTCCTTTGTTGGAATCGCGCGGGCGAGGCTGGAGCAGCGAAGCGAAATCGTGCGGCGTGGTGAGGTTGAGTTGCAGTGCAGAGGCAATCGCTTCATCGGGAGAGCCAATGGGAGCGACGACGGTTGGACCATCGGTCAGATTGCCGAAGACGTGCGCGGGGCGCGGCGCGGTGAAGGTCACGATGGCGGCGGCGCGGGCGACAGAACCGGTTTGCTCGCCCATCACGTCGGCATCGGCGCCGGAGGGAATGTCCACGGCAACCACGGGCGCGTCGCTGGCGTTGATGGCCGCGATGGCCTGCGCGTATAAGCCGCTCACCGGCGGGCGGAATCCGGTGCCGAGAATGGCATCGGCCAGAACGTCCGCTGCGAAGACGGCGCGGGCGGCCTCGGATTGCAGATCTTCCGCCGAATGCACCAGCACAGGCTTGACCGGCAGTTTGCTGAACATTTCGGCGGCATCGCCGCGCAGCTCAGAGGGATCGGCCAGCAGCAGGACGCGAACTTCCTTTCCGGCTCCGTGCAGCTTGCGCGCCGCAACGAAGCCATCGCCGCCGTTGTTGCCCTTCCCGCAGATCAGGCCGGCCCGCTTCGCGGCCGGATAGTGTGCCATGACGAAATCCGCCACGGCAGCCCCCGCGTTTTCCATCAGCGTGAGCGAGGGCACGCCGAAGTGCTCGCTGGTGGCCCGATCAATGGAACGCATTTCGGCGGCGGAGACGATCTTCATGATGATGACGGGCTTAGGGTGGACGAGGCCATCTGTTCGAGTTGCCGCAACTGCGCCGGCTCACCCATCGCGATGAGATGGTCGCCGGGTTGGATGCGATCTTCGGCGGAGGGATTGAAGTGCATGTCCTGGCGGCGCTTGATGGCGAGGATGATCAGTCCATGTTCCTCGCGCAGGCGGGAAGCGGCGACCGTCTTGCCGGCGAAGGAGGAAGTGGTGGTGACGGGAATTTCGCCAATTTCAAGGTCCATGCCGAGGTGGGTGGTCGCGGCATCAAGGAAACTGACGACGTGCGGGCGCAGGAATGATTGCGCGATGCGCTGGCCGGCGAACAGATATGGAGATACGACGGAGTCGGCGCCGGCCTTGAGCAAATGCTTCTCCGCATCATCTTCGCTGGCGCGGGCAATGATGTGAAGCCGGGGATTCAGTCCGCGAGCGGTAAGCACGATGTAAACGTTAGTCGCGTCGGTGGTAGTGGCCGCCACCAAGCCGCGCGCGCGTTCGATCTGGACTTCGCGAAGGGTGTGTTCCTGAGTGGCGTCGCCGACAAGGGTGAGCCAGCCGCTTTCCAGGCGCGCCGCCTTGGCTTCATTCTGCTCGATGACGACGAAAGGCGCGGGGCGGCGGGCCAATTCGCGGGCAGCGCTGCGGCCGACGCGTCCGGCGCCGCAGATGATGTAGTGCTCGGAAAGGCGGCCGATTTCGCGCTCCATTTTTCGCCTGCCGAAGAAATTTCGCAGCTCGAATTCTAGCAAAGCCTGGGTCAGCGACCCGATGCCGAGAAATACCAGCGACACCCCGGTGATGATGAGGGCAATGTTGAAGGCGCGGCCGGCGGTGGAGAGCGGATGAATTTCCTGGTAGCCGATGGTGGTGAAGGTGGTGACCACCATGTACAGACCGTCGAACCAGGACCAGTGTTCGATGAAGTGAAAGCCGGCGGCGCCAATGAGCGTTAGCCCGGCGAGCGCGATGGCAATCAGTTTCAGGTGGCGTAGGGCTCGCATGGTCAGGAATCAGTTGTCAGTTATCAGTTGTCAGTTATCAGTTGTCAGTTATCAGTTATCAGTTGTCAGTTATCAGAAGCCAGAAGTCCGACTATAGAACAAAGAAGCAGGTGTTGGCGGTTTGCTGTCGGATCCTAGCTCCTAGAGCCAAACACGAAGGACGGAGTCCAGCGGCTAATCCGCCATGGAGGGCGCGCTTTTGGGCGCGGGCACAACTCCATTGAGGGTCTGCACTTTGCTGTGCTTGCGGCCGTAGGCGAAGTAGATGACGAGGCCGATCACCAGCCATACGATCAAGCGGAGTTGCGTCCAAATTGAAAGAGAAATAATCAGCGTGCCGGAAAACAGAATCGAAAGAATTGGAACGAGCGGGACGAGTGGCGTTTTGAATGGACGGTTCAACTCGGGATGGGTTCTGCGCATCATCCATACACCCGCGCTGACCAGCACAAAGGCAAGCAGCGTGCCTACGCTGGTCATTTCATCCAGGATATTCAGCGGAACGAGCGTGGCTAAAATCGCGACAAAAACTCCCACCACGATGGAGCTGATATAAGGCGTGCGAAAACGGTGATGAATCCGGCCGGCCCACGGCCACAGCAGGCCATCGCGCGACATGGAGTAGAAGACGCGCGACTGGCCGAGCAGCATCACCAGCATCACCGTGGCCAGTCCAGCGAGAGCGCCCAACTCCACCAGGAAGGTGGCCCAAGGCTGACCTACGGTGCGGATGCCGACCACGACGGGATCGGGCACGTTGAGTTGAGAGTAGGGAACCAGGCGGGTGAGCAAGCCGGAAACCAGGATGTAGAGGACGGTGCAAATGACCAGCGAGCCGAGAATGCCTAAAGGCATATCCTTCTTGGGATTTTTCGCTTCCTGGGCGGCGGTGGAAACGGCATCAAAACCGATGTAAGCGAAAAAGACGACGCCTGCGCCGCGCAGGATGCCGGACCATCCGAAGATCCCGCGCTCGCCGCTATTCGGCGGGATAAAGGGAATCCAGTGATTGGGCTGCCAGGAATGTTTGGACAGGAAAGCTGTCGCCAGGGCGATGAACATGCAAACCACGGCGACTTTCAGGATCACGATGGCGGTGGTGAAATTGGCGGACTCCTTGATCCCGATGACCAGGATCGTCGTAATGACGAGAATCACCAGAAAGCCCACGTAGTCGTACTTCAGATGCATGGCCGTACCAAAGAGCGTGAAGTTTGAGGTGGGCATAGCGGGCAGATTGAACCCGATATCGTGCAGAAAGGCGCGAAGGTGACCGCTCCAGCCTACGGCCACGGTGGCAGCGCCGAAGGCATATTCCAGAATAAGGTCCCAGCCGATGATCCAGGCGACCAACTCGCCGAGGGTAGCGTAAGAGTAGGTGTAAGCGCTGCCCGCAATCGGAATCATGGAAGCGAACTCGGCATAGCAGAGGCCGGCGAATCCGCAAGCGATTCCAGCCAGCACGAAGGAGATCACGATGGCGGGCCCGGCAAACTGCGCGGCGGCCTGGCCGGTGATCACAAAAATGCCGGCGCCGATGATAGCTCCTATCCCAAGCGTAAGCAGATTGAGCGGTCCGAGGGCGCGGCGCAGAGTCTGTTCGCCCGGCACTTCCTCGGCTTCGCGCATGAGCGTAGGCAGATCTTTTTTCGCGAATAGTCTAAGACTCATTCGTCATCCTTTGAACAGAAGTGCCTTTCCACAGGAAGTACACCGGAATTCCCAGCAACACGATGATGAGACCGGGCCAGGTGAATTGCGGCTTGTAGCGCAATAGTACGACATCAATGAAAATTGCCATCACAATATAAATGGCAGGCAGCACCGGATAGCCGATGGCGCGGTATGGCCTTTCGGCCTCAGGGTGAGTGCGGCGCAGCACAAAGATGGCGGCGATGGTGAGGATGTAAAACAAAAGGGCGGCGAAGATGATGTAGTCGAGCAACTGGCCGTAGCTGCCGGAGACGCAGAGGATGCAGGTCCAGACCATCTGCACCATGAGCGAAACGGCGGGCGTCTTATAAGCAGGGTGCAGGCGGGCGACGCTGCGGAAGAAGAGCTTGTCTTTCGCCATGGCGTAATAGACGCGGGCGCCGGCCAGGATGAGACCGTTGCTGCAGCCGAAGCTGGAAATCATGATGGCGATGGCCATGAGCGCGCCACCAATGCCACCGAACATGTGCGTGAGGACGGCGGTCGCGACGCGATCTTCGGTGGCGTATTGAATGCCGCGGTCGAGAATGGTTGCGCCGTGGGGATGGCCGGCGAGCGGCAGAACATTGAGGTAGATGAAATTGCAGCCGATGTAGAGCGCGATCACGATTCCGGTGCCGAGCGCGAGAGAGAGCGGCAAATTGCGCTGGGGATTTTTGACTTCGCCGGCGGTGAAGGTGACGTTGTTCCAGGCGTCAGCGGAAAAAAGGGAGCCGACCTGGGCGACGGCGAGGATGGTGAGCGTGCCCACCCAAACGGTAGGGCCGCCGATGCCGACCTGCACGGCGTGCTGCGCGCCGAGCGCGGCGTTGCGCCAGAAATTTCCATGAAAGTTGGCGGCGAGCGCCTGGGCGTTGCGGCCGATGAAGAGGCCGACCATGACAAGTCCAAAGAGGGCGGATGCTTTGGTGAAGGTGAAAATGTTTTGAATGAAGGCGCCGGTCTTCACGCCGAAGATGTTGATGACGGAGAGCACGATCACCAGCAGAATCGCCACCAGATTCTGAGTGCTGAGGCCGACATCCATGTTGCCGAGCACCATGGGACCAATGCGCGGAACTTTCCAGAAATGCAGAATCCAATTCGAAGAAGAGACTGCAGGAAAGAACACGCCGAGAAACTTGCCGAAGGCCACGCCGACGGCAGCGATGGTGCCGGTTTGAATGACCAGGAAGAGAGTCCAACCGTAGAGAAATCCCCAGAGCGGGCCGAGGGCCTCGCGCAGGTAAACGTACTGGCCGCCGGCGCGCGGCATCATGGCGGCGAGTTCGCCATAGCAAAGGGCGGCGGCGATGGTCATGAAGCCGGTGACGGCCCAGGCGCCGATGAGCAGGGCGGGGGAATTCACTTCGCGGCCGATTTCGGCGGAGACGATGAAGATGCCCGAGCCGATCATCGAGCCCATCACCAGCATGGTGGAACTGGTGAGGCCGAGGGCTTTGACCAGCTCTCGATCCTGATGGGTGTGAATCTCCCAGTCGGTGGCGGCAGGGCTGGGAACCGGAGGTTTGGTTTCGATGGTCAAAAGCAATTGCCCGCTGGGCTCGAAATGCCGGTTATGCACCGGGACGCCCGTGTCGCCAATGACTTTACCGCAATATCCGCAAAAACTCCTCTACTGATTTGCGCGGGCTGGGTAACAGGTCGGAGATTACGGCGACCGCATCGGCGCCGGCTT
>Ga0335081_10020470_pt1 | contig 10700 bp, 7 predicted proteins | sample Lox_Sample_35_FD_206713 | JGI IMG/M metagenome (GOLD analysis project Ga0335081, IMG submission 206713) | Soil microbial communities from Loxahatchee National Wildlife Refuge, Florida, United States - Lox_Sample_3.5 | ecosystem: Environmental > Terrestrial > Soil > Wetlands | place: USA: Florida... | reverse complement strand
CCGCGGGGGATGAGGACCTCGGCGAGCGGTTCACCCGGATGATCGCCGAATTCCGTTACCCCCTGGACGGGGTCAGCCCGGCCGCCGTCCGCGAGATCCGCCGCATCAAGGCGCGCATGGAAGCCGAGCGGATCCCGCGCGGCGCCGACCGGGCGCTGCACGTCAAGCTGGGCCCTGGCGGCCTGTCGGACGTGGAGTGGACGGTCCAGCTGCTGCAGCTGCAGCACGCGCACGCGCTGCCCGCGCTGCGCACCACCCGCACCAGCGCGGCCATGGCCGCCGCGGTCCAGGCCGGCCTGCTCTCCGCGGACGCCGCCGCCGAGCTGAGTGCGGCGTGGCAGCTCGCCGCCCGGATCAGGAACGCGATCATGCTGGTCCGCGGCCGCCCGGCGGACACCCTGCCGACCAGGCACGCCGAACTGACCGCGGTGGCCCGCCTGCTCGGTTACCCCCCGGGCGACGCGGCGCAGGCCCTCGAGCAGGACTACCGCCGCGCCGCCCGCCGCGCCCGCACCGTCATGGAACCCCTCTTCTACGGCTGACGCACCGATTACCTCGCGGGAACCGCCGTCCACCATCACGCGGCGCGGAAGGTGAACAGTCGGTCGCGGGGCTGTCCAGTCACGGGAGGACGGCCGAGTCGGCTGACGCCGACGCTGGTCAAGGCGTTGGTCCCCAGAGCGTCGAAGGCGATCTCCTCGAAGCCGCTCTCGGTGAACCAGGCTCGTACCTGCGGTGTCAAGTCAGGCGGACGCCGGTGCCGGGTCCAGATCACCGTCGCGCCCGCCCGGCACAGGGCAGGCGCCGCCTGGACGGTGCGCTTGATGTCCGCGGCACTGATGTTGCCGAAGATGCCGCACAGCAGCAGCACGTCAGCAGGCAACGCGTCGGCGAATTCGGCCACCAGGCTCGCATCGGCCTGGCGGACCTCAACCTGAGACAGGCCCTGTGCCGCCGCCGCCTGACGGGCCAGGCCGGCGTTACGGTCATCGGATTCGACGAGCACCGCACGGACGTCACGGCGGCGGGGATGATCCGGCAGCACCCCGATGACGTCGTGCCCCTGCCCGGCACACAGGCTGACCAGGCTGACCCGGCCCGCAGGGGCCCGGTCGACCGCATCGGACAAGTGCGACCGGACGCATCTCAGTCGCGCGCTCAACGACGAAGACGGATCGTCATAGGCGGCATGCCAGGTTACCCAGTCCATCACCTCAAGCATCTTGCCCTGGCCGCACCTGGCCCGCCACCTCAACGGGGTTCCCTCGATGAGCCGGAATGCGTGCACAGCCAGACGGCATTTGCCGCCCCGCCAGTCTCACCCGCCCCGCTACCCTCCGGCCCGCGGGCTCCGCGCCGCCCGGCAAGCAGCATCGATGGTCCACCGATGCTGCCCCAGCGACATCAAGGTCCCACCGATGTGGTTTCAGGCCCGGCTTTAACGGCTTAATCGGCGGCAAGCACCTCGAACGCCGGGTGCTTGGGTGCGATGGCGCGGATCTGGTCGTCGCTCGAGTCGGGCCCGGTGCCTTCGAAGAAGATCCCGACCTCTGCCTTCCACCTCTTGAGGTAGGCGCGCAGTACCGGCACTTTCTCCTCGTCGGTGAGCTCCCGGCCGCGGAAGCTCTCGGCACGCCTGCCCACTCGCAGTTCGCCGGTTCCGACAGCCCGCAGGTTGCGCACCCACTGGGTCTCTCCGCGGGGCGCGACCAGGTAGCGGTGGCCATCGTGGGTGAGCAGGTTCACCGGCGTGGTACGCCACTCGCCGCTCTTCCGGCCTTTCACCGCCAGGACCCGTGAGCCGAGAACGCTGATACCCCGCCTGGTAAGGAACGCCACCGACTGGTTGAACACGTTACGCGTGAACCAGCCGGGCGCACGATAGTTGTCGGACATGCTGTCCAGCCTAGCCAGCTGGCGGTCAAAGATGCCCATCCGCCTCGCGGGCCCGGTCCCGGTCGGAGACGTGCTGAGGAACGCGAGCACGCCGAACATCTCGCTCTGGCCAGGCAGAGAAGGCTCGAGCGCCGCTAGCTCGCGGGGCAGACCTGCTGGAACGGCTGGGTCCCAGCGTAGCCAGCCCACTGCTGCCGGGTGAGGGACTGGTCGGCGATGGCGCAGGCGCCGGCCAGGAGTCCGGCCGGGAAGGCCACGTCCCACAGCCGGCCCCGGCCGTCGCCGTCGTCGGTGACGAGGGTCGTGCCGTCCGGGCTGAACGCGAGCGCGTAGGCCGGTCCGGTCCCGGCCGTCATGGGCGCGCCGATCTCCTGCTGGGTGGCCACGTCCCACAACCGGGCGCTGCCGTCGCCGTCCGCGCTGGCCAGGGTGGCACCGTCCGGGCTGAAAGCCAGCCCGTAGGCCGGTCCGGTCCCGGCCGTCATGGGCGCGCCGATCTCCTGCTGGGTGGCCACGTCCCACAACCGGATGCTGCCGTCGCCCGCGACGGCCAGGATGCGGCCGTCCGCGCTGAACGCCGCCACGGCGGCCGCCTGGCCGGCGGCTGAGCCCGCCGGGCCGCCGGAACCGCCCGCGATCATCGGTGCGCCGATCCTGCGCTGGGTGGTCACGCTCCACAGCGCGGCGGTCCCGTCCGCGCCGACCATGGCCAGGGTCTTGCCGTCAGGGCTGAACGCGAGGGCTCCCTGGCTCTCGCCCGGACCGACCATGACCGGGGTCCCGATCTCCTGCTGGCTGGTCACCTGCCACACCCGGGCCTCGCCGTCCGTGCCGATGGCGGCCACCAGGGTGCCGTCCGCGCTGACGGCCACCGGGCCGCTGGCGTCGGCGGCGGGCAGCGCGGCGCCGATCCGCTGGCCGGTCGCCGTCGACCACAGCTGCAGGCCGTGAGCGACCACGGCCAGGATGCGGCCGTCCGCGCTGAGCGCCATCCCGGTCACCCCGTGACCGCTGACGATCGGCTGGCCGATCGTCAGCCGGGTCAGCGCGTTCCACAACCGGACCGTGCCGTGGCCGCTGCTCACCGCGAGGACGTCACTGCGGGCAGCCAGCACGGCGGGCGCGCGCCCCGCGGCGGCGGCCGCCGATTCCGGCGCCCCGGTGGCGATCGGAGCGGAGAACTGGTGGAAGCCGGACGGATCCCACAGGTCGATGGTCCCGTTCCCGTCACCGGTGGCCAGGGCGCTCGCCGCCGGGCTGAAGGCCAGGGCGCTCACCCGGCCGGAACCCTGCGCCGACAGCGTGACGCCGGTCTGCTTCTGGGTGGCGAAGCCCCACAGTTCGGTGCTCCCGCTGCTTTCCGCGGCGGCCAGCGTCGTGCCGCTGGCGTCGAACGCCAGGGCCGTGACGGGACCTCCGGTCGCCATCGTGGTGCCCGTCTGGCTCTGGGTGGCGACGTCCCATAGCCGGACGTTCCCGTCGCCGCCGCCGGTGGCGAGGAACTTCCCGCCCGGCCGGAACGCGAGCGCCGTCACGGGGGCCGAACCGGTCGCCATGGTCGCGCCCGCCTCCTGCTGGGTGGCCACGTTCCACAACTGGACCATGCCGTCGCCGCTGCCCGCGGCCAGGTTCTTGCCGTCCGGGCTGAACGCCACGGTCTCCACCGGCTTGAGGTCCGAGCTCATCGGCGCGCCGATCTCCTGCTTGGTCGCCACGTCCCACAGCCGGACGTTCCCGTCGTCGCCACCGGTGGCCAGGGTGGTGCCGTCGGGGCTGAACGCGGCGGCCAGAGCGCCGGTGGCGAGGCCGGAGGCGGCGAGACCGGCGGTGGCGCCCGTGAGCGGCTGCGTGGTGATCCGGCCCTGGCTCTTCAGGTCCCAGACCCCGACGGCGGTGGGGCCGGCGACCTCCAAGGTCTGGCCGCCGCTGGCGAACGTGAGCGCGAGCGCCGGGCCGGACCATGTCGTAGTGCTGATCAGGCGATGCGAGGGGACATCCCACAGCCGGATCGTGCCGTCCTGATAGCCGGCCGCCAGGGTCCTGCCGTCCGGGCCGTATGCCACCGCGGTCACCTCGCCCGACTGGGCGGCCAGGATGCCGCGTACCGGCTGAGCGAGCGACTCCAGCAGGCTGTACCGCGCCTGGGCGGTCGGCGCGATCCGCCACGCCGCCCCGGCGAGCAGCGACGCGGTGACCGGATCGGTGGCCTCGAGCGCGGTGCTCTGAGCGGCCAGCCGCCCCGACAGGTCCGCGGTCCGCTGCCGGTCGGCGCTGTTCCTGGCCGACCTGACCGCGAGCCCCGCCCCGGCGAGCACCGCCACGAGCAGCAAGACCAGAGCCCCGGCCAGCGTCCTGCGCCCCCACCGGCCCCGCGTGCTCGCCCGGCCACTCGCTCGCAGGAAATCAGCCTCGGCCATGGTCAGGGCCGGGTACCGGCCCGGCTCGGCGGCCCAGACGCGCGCGGCCTCCTGGGCCGCGGCGAGCTGAACCCCCCGGTACAGCAGCGCCGGATCCTTCCTGTCCTGGTGCCACCGCGCGGTGTCCTCGGCGAGCTGGCCGTACAGGATCAGGCTGGCCTGATCTTCCTCCAGCCAGTCCCGCAGCCGTGGCCACGCCCGCAGCACCACGTCGTGCGCGATCTCCGCGGTCTTCGCGCGCAGCACCACCAGGCGGCTCCGGGCGAACGCGCTGAGCACGACGTTGACCTCAGCGGGCCGGTTCTTCTGATGGCCCGCGCGCAGCTCGGCCCGCGACGCGGGGCGGCGCACCGGCCTGCGGTCCGGGCCCGCGGCGGTCATCCGCCTGAGCACCTCGCGCGCGATTACCTGCTGCTCCTCGGACAGCGCGGAGTAGACGGCCTCGGCGCTGACCTCGACGGCGCGGGCGACGCGCCCGGCCCGGTCGTAGCCGTCGCGGGTCAGCCGGTCGCCCTCGCGGTTCTCCCAGGTCAGCGCGAGGGCCTGGGAGAGCAGCGGCAGGACCGCGCCGCCCGGCCCGCTGGCCGCGGGCACATCGGACACGATGGCGTCGATGAGAGTGCTGTCAAGCCGCAGCCCGCTCGCCCTGGCCGGCCCGGTGATCGCGCGGCGCAGGCCGGCCTCCGCCATCGGCCCTACCACCAGCTGATCGTGCTCCATGGCCGGGACGAGTGGCGGGTAGCCGGCGCACCGGTCCCAGTAGTCTCCGCGGACCGCGATCACCACGCGGGCCGGCGGCTCCCCCCGCGTCCCGGCCGGGCGAGCCGCCGCCGCGCACACCGCGTCGATGAACGCCGCCCGCTCCGTCTCCCCGTCCGGCCCGTCGGCCGCGAAGACTTGCTCGAACTGGTCGATGATCAGCACCAGCCGGGCGGCGTCACCCGGCGCGGCCAGCAGGATCTCGCGGACCAGCAGGTGCGTCTCGCCGGGCGCGTCGGTCAGCATCTGCCGGATCGCGACCGGGTCGCCGCCGCCCACCGACGCCAGGGCGGCGGCCAGGTCGGTGAGCGGGTGCGCGGACGCGGTGACACTGACCACGGGCCACGAAGACGACCCGGGCACCTGCACGCCCCGGGCCAGCGCGGGGACCAGCCCCGCCTGCAGCAGCGAGGTTTTGCCGCTCCCCGCGGCCCCGGTGACCATGACGACCCCGGCCCCGGCCAGCATTGCCGCCAGTTCCGCGGTGAGCCGCTCCCGGCCGTGGAACACCGCCCCGTGAGCCTGCTCATAAGGCAGCAACCCGCGGTACGGGCAGCCGTCGCTCCAGCGCGGGCCGGGGTCGGCCGCTCCCGGCAGCCACTGGCCGGTGCGCTGCTCGATGAGCGCGAGTTCCTCGCGGATCATGCGGACGTCGGCCGACTGCCGCCTGACCTGCTCGCTGACCGCCCGGAGTTCTGAACCCTGGCGATCCAGGCTGTCCTGGATATCCCCGGCCGCCTGGGCCAGGTCGGCCAGCAGGAAGGCCATGTCGCCGAACTCGGCGCTCAGCGCCTCGAACGCGGTGAGCACCTCGTGCTGGAGTTCCTCGTCTCCGGCTTCGATCGCGGCGCGGAACACGGTGCCGCCCGCGTCGATCTCCCGCAGCACCATCGCGATGTCCGACCGCAGTTCATCGGCCCGCTTGTCGCGCGCGGCGAGGATCTCCCCGACGCTCCGGCTTATCTCCCTCTCCAGGTTCCGGTTCAGGTCCTGCTGAGGGCCGCGGGGCTGATCATCGCCAGGCGTATGAGCCGAACGGGCGTGGCTGGCTGCCTCCTCCAGGAGAGGAGCCAGGATGCTGGCCCCGACCGAGGCGAGCACGCCCATCCTGGGCCCGGCGGAGCCGTCCGGCCCGTCCGCCAGGGCCGGGCCGAACGCCGCCGCGCACAGTAGCGGCAGCATCCCGGCGTCGCCGTCGAGCAAGTCGTGACGGCCGCTCCGGGCGCTGCGCAGCAGCCAGGTGCGGATGCCCGCCCGGAGGCGCTCAACCTCCTCAAAGTCGCCCACCAGGCTCCCCCTACACACGCGTAACACCCCAAGACGGGCGCAGCCTAGCAGGCGCCATGCTTCCCGGCGGTGCTTTTGCACGGTGTGTCGGTTACCCGGCACCTCCCGCGTGGCAAAAGCCGCGCGACCGTGACCGCGTCAGCGCACCGATGAGTTCGCGGCGGGTGATCCGTCAGTATGAGTGCCGCGCCCGCGGCCCGTTCAGGCCAGGATCTCCGAGCCGCCAGATGTCAATCGGGGGACGGCTCGGCGATCATGGCGGTGCCGATCTCACGGAAGCCGATCCTGGCGTAGACGCGTGCCACCGCGTCGTCGCTGGCCGACAGGAACACGGTCGCGACGCCGCGGTCCAGCGCGTCCCGGGCCAGCAGGGCGGTGACAGCGGCGCCCAGGCCGCGGCGGCGCGAGGACGGCAGCACGCCCACGCCGGTGATCTCCGCGACGCCGTCCATCGCCTGGAAGCTTCCCGCCGCGAGCGGCCCGTCCGGACCGAACGCCGCGGCCAGCACCGAATGCCCGGACCTGAGCCGCTCGCGCAGCATCGCGATCGTGCCACCGTCGTGGTCCGCGGCGATCTTGTCGCGCTCGGCCTCCCCAGCCTCGCCGGCTGCCGTGCCCGGGTGCCCGAACGCGACCGTCGGTACCGCCCAGATCCGGTCGAGTTCCTGGTCCTCCGGGGCGACGACGCGCACGGTGACGCCCGGCGGGATCGGGACCGCGGCCGGAGGCGCCGACAGCACCATGAGCGGATGGGCCTGGACCTCCAGGCCCGCCTCGGCCGCGGCGGTGGCCATCTCCGGCGCGATCTGCTCGATCCATTCGAAGGACTCGGGGATGATCAGCTCGCGCTGCCGGGCGCGGACGGCACGGATGCCGGCGGCGGTGACCGGCGGCCTCCGGCCGCGCCTGGGCCTGGCGTAATAGGGCCAGCCGGGACCGGTGGGAACGAACAGCACGAGCGGCCCGTGCTCGTATGCCCTGGCCCGGCGCCTGGGGACGGCGTCGCAGAACGCGTCAATTCGCTCCATGGCCTCGTTAGCGCTCACAACAGTCCTTACCTTAAGGTCCCTGGCGCGCCGGACCAACTGTGTTTACCCCGCGTCCGGGGGCCGGGGACCCGGGAAACCCGGTCCTGCCGGGCCATTCGGCCGGCCAGAAAAAATTCGGTGTACAGACGCGGGCGCCAGGACTACCGTGCCCCGCATATGACTGACACCGAACTTCCGCCCAGCCTGACCAGGCTGACCTTTCACGGCCCCTTGTCCGAGGCCAGGGCGGGTCGGCTGGTCGCCCGGCTCGCCCGGAACAGTCCCCGCACGGTGCTTGACATCGGCTGCGGGTGGGGTGAGCTGATGCTGCGCGTTCTCGCGGCCCTGCCGGCCGCGACCGGCCTCGGCCTCGACACCGACGAGGGGGACCTGGCCCGCGGCCGGGGGAACGCCAAGGCCCGCGGGCTCGCCGACCGAGTCACCTTCGTCCGGGAGTCCGGGGTCGGGACCACCCGCGGGCCCGCCGACCTCGTGCTGTGCGTGGGGGCCAGCCACGCGCTCACCGAGGTCGAGCCGCCCGGCCACACCACGGCCGCGCTATCCGAGCTGAAGCGCCTGGTCACGCCGGGCGGGCGGGTCCTGCTCGGCGAGGGATTCTGGCACCGGACGCCGACCGAGGCCGAGCTGGCCGGCATGTGGCCGGGCACGTCCGCGGACGAATTCGGCGACCTGGCCAGCCTGGTCGACCTGACTGTCGGCGCGGGTTTCCGCCCGGCCTGGATCGAGACTGCCACCCGCCAGGAGTGGGAGGACTTCGAGTCGGGCTACCAGTGCGACGAGGAGGAGTGGCTCGCCGCCCACCCCGGTCACCCCGAGGCTGCCGGGATCCGGCAGCAGGTCGACAAGCACCGCTCGTTCTGGCTGCGTGGCTACTACGGCCTGCTCGGCCACGCCTACCTCACCCTGGTCCCGGTCGGCTAGGCCAGGCCGCCTGGTCGCCGCCGTACCGGCTGAGCGACCGCGGCCAGGCCAGGGCCTCGTCGTCGAGCCGGCCGGGCGGCCGCACGGTAGTCACCGGCCCGTCCGCGCTGTCCAGCGTGGTGAGCCACGCCACGTCGCCGCCGGCCGAGGCCGGAACCGAGGGGGAGACCGACCGGGGCAGGCCGAGCAGCCAGTGCGCGGTGCGGGCCAGGCTCAGCTCGCGGAACTGGGTGCCCCCGTGAGTGGACTGCCGGGCCAGTGCCCGCAGCGCGGCGGCCGCGCACAGGTAGCCGGTGCCGTGGTCGAGCAACTGGCACGGCATCGCACCAGGACGCTCGCCGTCCGGAGATTCCACCATGGCGATACCGCAGGCCGCCTGGACGATGCTGTCGAAGCCCCGCCGGTCACCCCACGGCCCGCGGCTGCCCCACGCCGACAGGCTCACCACCACCAGGCCGGGATGCCGTTCGGCCAGGCTCTCCGGGCCAAGCCCGAACCGCTCCAGCGCGTGCGGGCGGTACCCGTGCACCAGGACGTCGGCACCGGACAGCAGTTCGTGCAGCCGGGCGCAGCCGTCGGCGGTGCCGAAGTCGAGCAGCGCGCTGCGCTTGGCGAGCAGCCCGTCATAGGCGTGCAGCGTCAGCTCCGGCCGGCCGGGCGCGTCGAGCCGGAGCACGTCCGCGCCGAGCGCGGCCAGGTACCTGGTGGCCACCGGGCCGGCGATGACGCGGGTGAGGTCGAGCACCCGGAGGCCCGAGGCGGGCAGCGCGCCCGCGGCACGCCAGCAGGGCGGCGCGTCCCCGATCGACGCGCTCTGGACCAGCCCGGCCGCGGCGACCGCCCGGCCCGGCGGCGAAGCCCGCCAGCCGTCCTCGCTGCGGACGGCGGCGGCCACCCCGCCCGCGCCGGTTACCAGGTCCTCCGCTTCCCGCGCGCACAGACCCGCCAGCGCCGCGGCGACCGAATCCGGGTCATCGGGACAGCCGAGCGCCCCCAGCAGGGCCGAACGGTGCCAGGGGTAGTTCCCGTGCGTGCGCACCCAGCCGTCGGCGGCTCGCCAGAAGCGCGACAGCGGCGCGAAGCCCGGACCCGCGTGCTCGCCGTTGATCCGCAGGTAGGCCTCGCTGCGGAAGGCCGCCGCGACATGCTCGCGGTCAAGCCGCGCCGTGGGCGACCCGCGGGAACCGCAGTCTCCGCCGCGCTGGGCGTGCAGGGCCGCCGCGGCCAGCAGGGCGGCCCCGGTGCAGGCGACGGCGGTGTCCTCGACCGGCAGGCGGGACGGCAGATGGCCGGGGGAGCCGCTCACCCAGAGCACCTCGAGGCCGGCCGGGAGCCGGAGATCCGCGCCCGCTCCGTCGGCGGCCAGCGCCGCCCACGCCTCGGCCAGCAGGGTCGGCCACAGCTGTTCGGTCATCATGCTCATTACCCTAGAGAACATGGCATCCGCGGAACTTCGATTGCGCTTGGCCTCGGCGGATGAGGTCGAGGCCTGGCTGCCCAGGCTCGCGGCGGAGTATGCGGCCAAGATCGCCGAGTCCGGAGCGCTGCCTGCCGACGAGGCGCGCAGGAAGGCGGAAAGCGACCTGCGCAGGCAGCTTACCGACGGTCCCGACCGGGCCGGCCAGCTGATCTTCCGGCTGATGGCCGGCGAGCGGCCGGTAGGCTGGCTCTGGCTGGCGATGCCGTATCCCGGCGGTGACCGGAGCATGGCCTGGGTGAACAACGTCGAGGTCGACGAGGAGTTCCGCGGGCGCGGCTACGGCCGCCAAGCGATGCTGCTGGCCGAGCGGGCGGCCGCCTCGCGGGGTATGACCTCAGTGGGGCTCAACGTCCACGGCCAGAACACGGTCGCCCGCGGCCTGTACGACGGCCTCGGCTACCAGGTGACCGCCCAGCAGATGAAGAAGGTGCTCTAGCCGGGGCGCCGGGCGATCAGGTGCTCAACGCGCCGATCCCAGGTCTTTTTGCATCAGCAGGGTGTCGATCCAGCGGTGGTGCTTGCGGCCGACGGCGGACAGGCGGCCGGCCTCGGTGAAGCCGAACCGGCGGTGCAGCGCGGCCGACGCGCCGCTGCCGGTGTCCGCGATGACCGCGATGACCTGCCGCGCGCCCGCCGCCCCGCACCGGGCCAGCAGCCCGCCGAGCAGGGCGCTGCCGATGCCGCGGCCGGTGTGCCCCGGGGAGAGGTACACCGTGTCCTCGACCGTGTGCCGGTAGGCGGGCTTGGGCCGCCACGGGCTGGCGTAGGCGAACCCGCAGACGGACCCGGACCCTTCGCCCTCGCCGGCCTCGGCCACCAGGAACGGCAGGTTCAGCCCGGCCAGCTCGGCCAGCCGCCGCCGCCAGTCCCCGGCGGTGGGCGCGACCTCCT
>Ga0335081_10020469_pt1 | contig 10700 bp, 7 predicted proteins | sample Lox_Sample_35_FD_206713 | JGI IMG/M metagenome (GOLD analysis project Ga0335081, IMG submission 206713) | Soil microbial communities from Loxahatchee National Wildlife Refuge, Florida, United States - Lox_Sample_3.5 | ecosystem: Environmental > Terrestrial > Soil > Wetlands | place: USA: Florida... | reverse complement strand
ATGCACAGCGTCTCGCCGTTATCCGGATTGATATTCAGCCGCGGCGCTCCGCGATACCGCTCCGCCACCTTCGGCCGCTCCGCCGGATATTGCTCCGTGTAAATGTACTTCGGGTTCTGGTTCCGAAACGTCACCCAGAGCCCCTGGAACAAATCCACTAGAAAAATCTTCTTGAGAATGCTCATACCGTCCCCTCACCACGGAGCCGCAGACCACGGCCCCCGGCCCCTGACCCCTGGCCCCTGTTCACCGGTCCACCTCCCCCAGCACAATGTCCAAAGTGCCGATAATCGCCACCACATCCGCGATCAAGCCGCCGGAAACCATGCGGTCCAGCGCCTGCAGGTTCACAAACGACGGCGGCCGGACTCGCAGCCGGTATGGCTGCGTCGATCCGTCGCTGACCATGTAATAGCCGAGTTCGCCCTTCGGCGCCTCGATCGAAACGTAGGCTTCGCCCACAGGGGGCTTGATCACCTTGCCTACCTTGCCCATGATGGGGCCTTCGGGAATCGCTTCCACCGCCTGTGCCATGATACGCACGCTCTGACGCATCTCCTGCATGCGCACGATGTACCGGTCGTAGGTGTCGCCGTTCTCGCGGGTGGGAATCTCGAACTCGTACTTCTCGTATCCGGAATACGGCAGTGCCTTGCGAATGTCCCACTTGACACCCGCGGCGCGCAGCACCGGACCGGTGACGCCGTACTCCTTGCACTCATCGGCGTTCAGCACGCCGACACCCTTGAGCCGACCCACCCAGATCCGGTTGTTGGTGAGCAGTTCCTCGTATTCATCCACCTTGGGCAGGAACCACTTGTTGAAGTCGCGGATGTCCTGCTCGAAGCCGTCGTAGGTCTCGTACTGCAGGCCGCCGATGCGGAAAGCGTGTGTGGTGAGCCGTGCCCCGCAGTACTTTTCGAAGATCTTGAGCGCTTCCTCGCGCTCGCGCAGGCAGTAGAACACCGGCGTGATGGCGCCGATATCCAGCGCATGCGTGCCCAGCCAAAGCAGGTGGCTCGCGATCCGGTTGAGCTCCGTCAGGATCACGCGCACGCACTGCGCACGTGCCGGCACTTCGACGTTAAGCAGCTTCTCCACGGCCAGGCAATAGCCCAAGCCGTTGGAAATGGCCGCGACGTAGTCCATGCGGTCCACGTAAGGGTTGAACTGCGCGTAGGTGCGGTTCTCGCCGATCTTCTCCACCCCGCGATGCAGGTAGCCGATGACGCAGTCGGTGCCCAGCACCTTTTCGCCATCCAGCTTCAGAATCACGCGCAGCACCCCGTGCGTGGAGGGATGTTGCGGGCCCATATTGAGCACGAGTTCAGTGGAGTCTAGAAAAGTGGTATCGGACATACTGAGGTCACTGGCCGCTCGGGATACCCAGATTCTCCTGCACCCACCGGTCGTCCTGCGTCAGAATCGAGTAGTCCTTGCGCAAGGGGAACCCCTGCCATTCCTCGGGAAGAAGGATGCGCCGCAGATCAGGATGGCCGGCAAATTCGATCCCGAACATATCATACACCTCGCGCTCCAGCCAGTTGGCGGTGAGGTGCACGCCGGTGGCGGTCTCGGGCTTGAAGCCTTCCGGAATATAGGTCTTGATCCGGATTCGCTCGTTGCGCGAGAAGCTATATAAGATGTAGACCAGGTCGAAGCGCTCGGCGCGCTTGGGCCAATCCACCGCGGTCACGTCCACCAGGTAGTCGAAATCGGCTTCCAGTTTGAGGTACTCGAGAATCGGGATCACCGAATCCGGCTTGGCCACCAGGAAGTTCTGTCCCAGATACGTCGAGGTCTCTGTGATGCCCTCGGCGAAATGGGCTTTCAGGTCGCGTGGCAGGTCGCTATCCCAGGGAGTGGCCGCCATGGTTGCTGGCGGCTTTGGAGGCGCTGCATGTGCTGCCGGGGCGGGCTTCGGAGGAGCCGCTTTGGCGGCATCCGCGGCTGGTTTGGCCGGCGGCTTGGGTGCCTCGCTCCCGCCGGGAGGAGGCGCCTCGGAGCCCCCAGGCTTTTGCTCGTCAGCCATGTCTGTTCCTTTAGAAGACTCCTACACTTATCACTTGCGGGTATCCGTGTCAAATCGCGCGATACGACACGCCGGCGCTCGATGCCGAATGGCTGCCGTTCGACCCCCGCCACGCTCCAATCGCTTCCAAACTCTCCCGCCCTTTCGCCGGATTGTGTTGTAATAAAAGCTCTTCGCATGTCTGTGTCGAAACGTCTGAGGAGGGGCTTTAGGGCTGTTCAGCGGCGTGTGCGTGAGTGGCGCATGATCGCCAAAGGACTGGCCTCGACGGACCATCCCATCCTGGCGCACGTGATTCCCATGCGCCGCTGCAACCTGGCATGCACCTACTGCAACGAGTTTGACGACCACTCCAAGCCGGTGCCGATCGAGACCATGTACCAGCGCCTGGATCGGCTGGCGGGACTCGGCACCACCATCATCACCATCAGCGGCGGCGAGCCGCTGCTTCATCCCGATCTCGACCTGATCATCGGCCGCGTCCGCAGCCACGGCATGATCGCCGGCATGATCACCAACGGGTACCTGCTGACCGCGGAGCGCATCCAGCGCCTCAACCGCGCCGGGCTCGAGCACCTCCAGATCTCGATCGACAACGTCATGCCGGACGACGTCTCGAAGAAGAGCCTCAAGGTGCTCGACAAGAAGCTCCAGCTGCTGGCCGAGCACGCCGACTTTCACGTGAACATCAACAGCGTGGTCGGCGGAGGCATCCGCAATCCGAAGGACGCGCAGGTCATCGGCCGCCGGGCGCTGGAACTCGGCTTCACCTCGACGGTCGGCATCATCCACGATGGCGACGGCCAGTTGCGCCCCCTTCAGAACGAGGAGCGCGAGGTCTATGCCGCCATGCGCGCCATGGAGAAGGCTAGCTACGCGCGGGTCAACGGCTTCCAGGACAACATCGCGCACGGCCAGGAGAACGACTGGCGCTGCCGCGCCGGCGCGCGCTACCTGTATGTCTGCGAGGACGGCCTGGTGCACTATTGCTCGCAGCAGCGCGGCTACCCGGCCAAGCCGCTGCTCGAATACACGATCGAGGATATCCGCCGCGAGTACCGCACCGCCAAGGGCTGCGCGCCGCGCTGCACCGTTGCCTGCGTCCACCAGGTAGGCTACATCGACGGGTGGCGCGCTCCGCAGACCCTGCCGCAATCGCCGGTCGGCCCGGCGCACACCGGCACGCTGGTACAGCTACAGTAGGCCGACCTTTCGCACCAGCTCCCGGTACCGAGGTTCTCCCCGCAGACTGTCGAACGCGGGTTCGGTCCCGAGCATCGCCATCATCGGGCTGCGTTGCGCCAAGGCCTCGTCAAGAGCCGCGAAGGCGTCTGCTTTCCGGCCGGCCATGGCGGCGCTCATCGCCCGGTAATACGGATTGGCCGATTGCCGCAACGCCTCCAGATCCGATGTACTTCCGCGGCCCTGGTACATCCGCGCCCGCGCGATGCAGAGGCGCGCTTCTTCCATGCGCGGTTCCAATTCCAGGGCGCGGGTGGCGTAGCGCACGGCGTCGTCGAAGCGCCGCGCTTGCAGGAAGACCCAGCCGGCGTCCAGGTTGACGCGCGGCGCGACCGGATCGAGAGCGATTCCCCGGCGCAATTCGTCAATGCCGGCATCCCGTGCACCCGTCTCCACCAGCACGAAGCCGTAGTCGTGATGCGCACGCGCCAGGCTGGCGTTGAGCACCAGCGCGCGTTCGAGATGCCTGCGCGCCTCGCGCCCGTTCCAATCGTTCCAGAAGAGGACCGCGCCGAGCACGGCATGCGCTTCCGCGTTGCGATCGTCAATGCGCAGTGTCTCCTGCGCGGCGGCGCGGGCTTTGGCGAAGGCGCCGGTCGGGCCCAGGCTCCTCAGTGCCGCCCCCAGCCAGCTCTCTGCCAACGCCGCGCGCGGAGCGGCGAACCGTGCGTCGTGCTGGGCAGCCTGCCCGAACCAGTGGATGGCGCGGTCGGGATCGCGCTGATCCAGGTAACGGCCGTTCCAGTAGGCCTCCGCCGCCTGTGGATCAGCGGTGTACGGCGACGAGATCGGCGCCGCCTTGTGAGGAGACAGACGCGCCGTAACCGCTCGGGCCACACTCGCGGCCACGGTCTCCTGAAACTCCAGGCGCCCCGGGCCGCTGCTCTCGAACGTGCCGTTCCAAACTTGTGTCTGGCCGCGCGCCTCCAATAGGCGGACCGCAACCCGGGACCGCCCGGCTTCGGTCCGGACGCTGCCCTCGATGAGGTAGTCGGCCGCGAGATCCGCCAGCCCCGCCTTGCGCGCGGCGTATCGCGCGGCCGAGGTACGTCCGATCACCGCCAGGCGCTCCGGATCGGCTGCGCCCAGTTGTGTCGTCAGTTCATCCGTGAGACCAAGTGCCACCGGCCCACCCGTGGTTTCCGGCGTCAGGTCCTCGAAAGGCAGCACCGCGAGGCGGGCGGTGTGACGTGGGAACAGGAGAAATCCGGCCGCGATCCCTGCTATGACCAACGTCGCTGCCACCGCCGGCCAATACCGGTGTTTGCTCCTTGCGTTCGGCTTGATCTCCGGCGTCACCTGCTCTACCGGCGCCACGAAACGGTAGCCCTGGCGAGGCACGGTCTGGATGAACCGCGGCGCTTCGGAATCGTCGTTCAAGGCGGCGCGGATGGCCGCGACACAGACGTTCAGGCCGCGGTCGAAATCGACGAACACCTCGGTGCCCCAGACCTCGCGCTGGATCTCCTCGCGGGAGCAGACCTGGCCGCCGCGCTCCGCGAGCAGACGGAGTACCCGGAACTGCTGGGGCGTCAGGCGAACCAGGATGCCGCCGCGGCGCAGCTCCTGTCCGTCCACGTCGAGCTCGAACACGCCGAAGCGCAGGGCCACCGCTTCAGTATACGCAGGGCCCCCCCTTTTACCGCGGCGCGGAGCACCTGTCCGCCGTTAACACTGCGCTGCAACTCGCACGCGCGGAAGCGGTTATTCACTTACACAAAATTGACCCACACGGTCTTGCGGCGGCGGGTGCAGACGGCCAGAATCGGCGCATGACACCCACCAGACGCACTCTACTCGCGGCCTCTGCGAGCGCAGCCATCTACGCCCAGAGCGCCAAACCCGACATCTTCCAGGCGGTCGCCGCCGGCGACGTGAAGCTGGCCACCGAACTGCTCGATGCCAACCCCGAACTTGCCCGGGCCCGCTCGTCCGATGGCCGGACTCCCCTCCACTACGCCACGCCCACCGGGAACCTCGAAATGGTGACCCGGCTGGCCACCCGCGGAGCCGAGCTGAGCGCCGGTCCGGAGAGCCCGCTGCTGGCGGCGATCGACCTCCCGGACCACGAGGCGGCGTCCGGCATCGCAGAGTTCCTGCTGATGAACGCCTCCGACCCCAACGCCCGAACCCGCGACGGCCGCAGCGCGCTCGAGATTGCCCGCGCGCAAGGCTACGGCGACATTGCGAAGATGCTGATCCATCGGGGCGCCAGGACCGCCGATCCGGGCAAGATCGCGATCGCGTGGTATGGACGCCGCTACATCCAGGACATCCACGGCCGGCCGGTCAACCGCGACGACCTCAACGGCCTGGCGTGGACCCTTGTCAATCAGTTCGCCTCCGTGGCTCACGCCGACTTCGACAAGGCGAAACAATTGTTAAAGGATCACCCCGCATTGCTCAATACGCGCGCCAGTTGGGACGAAGGCGCGGTCGAAGCGGGCGCGCACATGGGCCGGCTCGATATCACAAGCTTCCTGGCCGACGCCGGCGCAACGGTCTCGACCTGCACCGCCGCGGTGCTCGGCGAGGAGAAGATGGTCCGCGAGGCGTTGGCTGCCGATCGCCGCTCGGTCCGCGAGCGCGGCGCGCACGACCTGCCCATCCTGGCCTACACCGCCTTCGCGAAGGAGCAGCCTGCGATCGCCGACGCTCTGCTGGGCGCGGGCGCCGACGTGCATGCGCGCGCGTTCAACCAGACGGTGCTCCACCTCGCCGCGGCCAAGGGTTATGTTGAACTCGCAACGCTGTTTCTCGATCACGGCGCTGATGTGAACGCCACCGTAAAGACCCGCAATGGGCTCGTGACGCCGCTCGATCTTGCGGTGAAGGCCCAGCAGACAAAGATGGCGCAGCTTCTCAGGGAGCATTCCAACTGACACCGCCACGTGCTAAATTTTTAGCATAAGCATGCTAAAAAGACAGCACATCATCCTGCCGATCCTGCTGGCCACCGGATGCGCCTCGCGGGGGCCCGCCACCTGGCGGTTCGCGGACCAGGTCCTGACGCCGCCCCGGGTGCGGCCGAGCTTTACCGTGCAGCGGGGCGAGGCGCGCGGGGCGTGTCCGCGGGGGGACGCCGTCGCGGTGGACGCCCGCAAGGGACGGCTCAAAATCGCCGTGAACCGCGCGGCTCTCGAGCGGCAGCCGAGGGGCTGGCTCGCCGACTGGGCGGCCGCCGCGGAAGACGGCCGCTGCATTTCGCCGGGCCAGGGCTCGGTGCTGGCCGAACGCGTTCTGGAATCGGTTCCGCTTGCGAGCGGCGTCCGGTTCCGGCTGGTGCGCGCCGACGACGTGCGCGCCGGATTCATCGACCTGGGGCCGCAAAACCGGCTGGAGGTGATCAGCCCGATCCTGCGCCCGGGAGCGAACGAGGACGCCCCATTGACCGAAGAGGTTGGCGTCTCGGGAGCGGGAAACACCATCGACGTCACGCTCAGGGTCTCGCCCGATTTGATCGGCCACGAGACCGCCTGGTACGGCTTCGAGCCGAAGGCAGGCGGCGGCACGCGAATCGCCGCCATCTCCGCCGAAACCAGCATTCAGCGGAAGGTTGAACCGCGGTCTGCTCCAGCCAAAAACTACTTCACGTTCGGCCGCGACACCGGCTTCTACCGGCTGTTCTACAAGGCGGACCAAACCGCGGTGCTGGCGGGGACGGAGACACGGGGCCAACTGCCGCAGGACCTGGATGCCTGCGGCCGGGTTGCCTGCGTGACGATCCCGAAGCGGGTCGGAGTGAATCCGTACCTCGTGGTGAGCGTCAATAGCAAGCCGCTGGCGGTGCCGGCCCACATGGCGCCGACCGTCCGCAGCGTGGTCGCAGCGGCGAAGATGAAGCCGGAAAACGTGTTGGGAACGCTTCGCGTCACCAAGCCCTTCGGCGGTCGGCAGGTGCCGGTGGAATTCGACCGCTCGAAGAACGACATCCTCGGACTGGTGCTCACTGGAGACGAGGAGATTCATTGGTGAGACATCAGCTCCTCATGCGCAGCAGAAGGTAGAGGCCGGCGAGCGCGAAGACTACGTCCGGGGCCCAGGCGGCGAGCGACGGCTGAAGCAGGCTGGCGTCGCCTAGCTTCTCAAATAGCGTCCCGATGGCCAGGTAGCAGGCGGCGATGCCGAGGCTGATACCGATGCCGGTCATGGCGCCGCGGTTGCCGACCAGGAACCCGAACGGGATGGCGATCATGGCCATGATCAGGGCGAACAGGGACAGGCTGAATTTTCGGAAGAGGCGCACCTGCAATTTGACGGTGCCTTCGAAGCCGCTCTGGCGCAGATCCTTGATGTAGTTCTCGAGCTGGAGGAAGTTCATCTGCTCGTCCTTCAGCGCCTCATTGAGGAAATATTCGGGCCGCTCGGTCAGCTCGTCGAAGCTCCTGGTCTTGAATACGGAGTAAGTGGCGGGCGTGCAGAACGAGCCGTCGTAGCCGCAGGTCCAGCCGTCTTCGAAGACCCAGCTGTTGAGCTGGTTGCTCCAGCGGGCCTGTTTGGCGAAGATCTGGCGGGTGAGGCGGAAGGTCTTGCGGTCGAGCTCGAAGACGTAAGCCTCGTGCATGACGCTGGCGTCGCCGGAATTGTCGAAGAAGCGGTAGTAGAAGATGCGGGTGCCGTCGGAGCCCATCCGCCAGGTGCGGTCGGGACGCAGGTAGGTTTGCGTCTGGCGGCCCTTGATGTGGTCGCGCAGGGCGTCCTGAATGCGGTTGGCCGGCGCGACATAGTAGTAATCGAAGGCGAAGAGGCCGCCCGCGAGCAGCGCGCTGCCGATCAGGATGGGCGCGGCCAGGCGATAGAGGCTCACGCCACAGGCGCGGAACGCGGTGATCTCGTTGTGCTTGCTCATCACTCCGAGCGCCGCCAGGACGCCGACGAGCACGCTGACCGGCAGCGTTTCGTAGATCAGCCGGGGAGTGAGGAAGAACAGATAGGTGAACATCTCGCGCAGGGAGATGTGGTTGCGCAGCATGTCGTTGATCAGCTCGAAGAAGTCGTAGACCAGGATCAACGAGACGAAGCTGGCGAGCACCAGGAAGACGTAGAAGACGAAGTTGGAGAGGAGGTAGGTGTCCACCAACTGCGGCAGCAGCGGCAGCCGCCAGGCGCCGAGGCGGGAGGCGGATTTGGGCGACAGGACGGCTTTGATGCGGTCCATGGCGTCGCCGACGTGCGCGCGCAGGTTCTCCATGATGCTGCTGTCGCCGGGGCGCTCCATGCGGCCGAGCAGGACGGCGCCGACCAGAAAGAAAGCGCAATTGGGCAGCCACAGCACCGCGGGAAAATTTTTCCCGCGGGCGAGTCCGGTGAGCGAGGCGAATGCCAGGTAGTAGCAGAAGAAAGCTACGAAGATGGCGTTGACGTAGCCCGCCGACTTGCCGCCCTTGCGGGTGGCGATGCCGAGCGGGATGCCGACCATGGCGAGCATGATGCAGGCCACGGGCAGGGTGAAGCGGCGGTGCAGCTCGATCTGGGTTTCGATCCAATCGGGCTTGTCGCGCGGATAGACGCGGAGCTCGTGGGTGCTCATGCCGACCGACCGAAGGGCTGTCTGGGTGGGCGGACTGGCGTTCAAGGCCTGCTGGCCGCTGGGCGCGTAGGTGTCGCGCGAGGTCTGGTCTTTGCCCATCTCGTGCGTGGAGTAACTGCGCAGGGAGAGCTGGATGCGGTTATTTTTGACATCGGGAACGGCGACGGCATGGTCGGCGACGGTGATCATGGGGCCGACGGCCTGGTCGCGCAGGCCGGCGGCGCGCTTCTCGGGTTCGCCGATATCGGCCACGAAGACGGGGCCCCAGAGGGCAGGCTCACCGGGGCGCACATTGCCGACGTAGAGGATCGTGTTCGGAAAGTTTTCGACGAAGACGTTGGGGGTGATGTCGGCGGAGAGCTGTGTTTCTTCGAGCTGGTTGACGAGCTGGGTGTATTTCCGGATGGAGGCGGGGGTCAGGCGGAGCGTGGTGTAGGCGCCTACGCCGCCGCCGATCAAGGCGAACAGGAGGACGGGTGCGATGACGCGCTGGCTGGAAACGCCGGCTGCGCGCATGGCGATGATCTCGCCGTCTGAGGCCATGCGGCCCAGGCCGATCAGAATGCCTACCAGGACACCGAATGGGATGGTGTAGGGCAGCACGCCAGGCAGGGCGAGGGCGAAGAGCTCCAGCACGATGCGCGAGTTGGCTCCGTTACTCTTGACGAGCAGCTCGAAGATGGGGTCGGCGCCGCGGAGAAAGAGGATGAAGGTGGCGAGCAGAGTGCCGAGGATGGCGCTGGAGAGGATCTCGCGGAAGATGTACCGGCCCAGGATGCGAAGCACGACGCGATACTCCTAGCCGGGTGTTCTCACCGCAGCGACGAAGAGGCGCTGAGCAAAACGCCGAGGATCTTGAGTCAACGCGTCAACTCCGGGGCGGAGACGATGGGGAGCTGGGGCATCTCTTCTTCGATGGGGTGGAGCTCCAGATCGTCGATCAGGATCGAGGGGGCGATCACGCAGGCTTCGGTGGTGAAACCGCCGCCGCCAATGATGGCGAACAGCGCGCCATTTTCCATGTACTCGAGCACGTTGTTGTCGTTGCCGGCGGCCAGGATGTCTTTCAGGGAACGTGCGTTGAAACCGCGGAAACGCAGGCCGCGAACGATTTCCTCGCGACCATCGGGGAAGAGTTTGTAGACCAGGATGGGGAGGCTGACGGGACGCCCGCCCTGCTGGCCGGCGAAGATGCCGCGCAGCTCGGCCGGGCTGCCGGACGAGGGGAAGTCCATCTTGCGCACGATGATGCCGTACGGCTTGTTGCGGGCCTTGATCAGCTCGACCATCTTTTTGTGGAGCTCGGCGACGGTGACGGCGTCCGTGGAGCTGACGAAGAGGTTGCTGATGGTGGCCATGTTGGCGCCGAGGGAGCCGGGCAGGCGGGCGCGGCCGTTGGAGCCTTCGTAGCCGCGGACGGGCTGGCGGGTGAGGAGGTAGTTTTTGAGGACGCCTTTTTCGATCAGGCGCAGGGGTTTGGCCACGACCGCTTCGCGGTCCACTTTGTAGCTGGCGAAGAGAGCGCGTCCGCGCCATTCGGTCTGGGTGGGGTCATCGACCACGTCGAACGTCTCAGGCAAGACGCGCGAACCGGCGCGGCCTTCGAACTCGCTGGGCTGCACGGCGCCGCCGCGCCCGCCGCCGCCTGCCGGGGAACGGGTGAGCGCGAGGTTGCGGCCCAGCACTTCGGCGAATACCTGCGCGCCGGCAGTGCCTTCGAACAGCACAGGCCCGTTGTAGTCCTCACCCTTGGGCGCGTGCGAGAGGGCGACGAGATTTGCGGCCATGGCGGCGATGGAGCGCTCCATCTCGGACTGCGGGGGGAGGTGGGCGGCATCCTGGGCGTGGAAGGTCACGGCATCGCGCAGGCTCATGCCGTCGGAAGCCTGGGAAGAG
>Ga0335081_10020468_pt1 | contig 10700 bp, 12 predicted proteins | sample Lox_Sample_35_FD_206713 | JGI IMG/M metagenome (GOLD analysis project Ga0335081, IMG submission 206713) | Soil microbial communities from Loxahatchee National Wildlife Refuge, Florida, United States - Lox_Sample_3.5 | ecosystem: Environmental > Terrestrial > Soil > Wetlands | place: USA... | reverse complement strand
GGGCGGGGGAGGCCGTCGCCCGGGCGGCGCCGCCCGGCCAGCCTGACGGGATCCCCGTGATACTGAGGAGACTGGGGTTACTACGGTTACCTGACCGGCACTCCAGGACCACCTACAGCGCGCTCAGCCAGGTGTCCGACAGCGTGTACCCGGCGGGGAAAGGATCGCTCGGGTCGTATCCCACCTGGCACAGCTCGGTGATCCACGCTTGCCCGGTGATGCTGGGCACCACCGCCGGGTAGGGTCCCGCGCTCGTCACCTCGTCGACGGTGCCGAGAAAGCGGCTGCCGATGACCGACTCGTGGACGAACGGCTCGCCCGCGGAGATCTGCCCGCGGGCGTGCATGACGGCCATCCGCGCGCACGTCCCGGTGCCGCACGGGGACCGGTCGAGCCGGCCGGGGGAGACGACGACGGCGTTCCGTGAGGTCAAGGTGCCGTCCTCGCGCCGGAGCGGCCCGGCGAACTCGGTCTGGGTGATGCCCGCGAACCCCGGATTCTCCGGATGGACCGCGGTGAGCTGCCCGGCCGCCGCGTGCTTGATCAGCTGGCCTTGCACGCACAGGTCCCGGCCCTCGTCGGGGGTGAGCGAGAATCCCAGCGCCTCGGCGTTGACGATCGCGTAGGCCATGCCGCCCCAGGCCACGTCGACCGTGACCGTGCCGAGCCCCTCGACCTCGATCTTCGCGTCCAGGTGGTAGGCGAAGGCGGGCTGGTTGGTGAACCGGACCCCGGTGACCTTGCCGTCCTGGCACTGGCACCGCAGCCGTATCAGGCCGGCCGGCGCCTCGAGTACCAGCTCGGTGACCGGCTCGGTCATCGGGATCATGCCGGTCTCCAGCAGCACGGTGGCGGTGCAGATGGTGTTGCTGCCCGACATCGCCGGGTATTCGGTCGACTCGGCGATCACGTAGCCCAGCCGTGCCCCGGGGTGGCGGGACGGGAGCACGAAATTCGCGCTGTGCACCACGCCTCCGCGCGGTTCGAACAGCAGCAGCTTACGGATGTCGTCGCGGTGCTGTTCCAGGTACCGTTTCTTGTCGAACATGGTCTCGCCGGGTACGTCGCCGATGCCGCCGGTGACCACCTTGCCGATCTCGCCGCCGGCGTGGCATTCCACGACGTTGAGTACCTTGCTCCAGCGCATGGCGTGATGTCCTAATTCGTGCCGTCTGGTGTGTAGACCGGGCCCCGGGCGATGACCGGGTCGAGTATGCCATCGGAAAGCTGGTCGGCTGCCTCGTCGAAACGCGCCGGATCGCGCCGCTGACCTGGGTACCCGATCCTCGCCCGCACCGTGGGCGTAAGCAGCCAGGCACCGGCGACCACCGCGGACAGCGCCTGGAACGTCACAGGCTGCTCGGCGTGCAGCGCCCGCAGGGCCTGGTCGATGACGTCCGCCGCGGCGCCGTCGAGCCGGGCGAGGACGGCGGTGATGTCATCGAACGCATCGGCGCGGGCGTCAACCGCGCGCCGCAGGCAGGTGTCGAAATCCGGCTCGGCGGTCGCGGCGGGATTGTCCCCCGAGGCCGGGATGAGCACGTCGGCGATCGCCCGGAGCGCCCTCGTCTCGGCGTCAGTCAGCGGACGCGGTGCGGTGAACCTGGGCGGGACCGACAGCCGGGCCGGCGCGGTGGCGGGAGTATTGCTGGTCATGCGCTCACCTTCTGGTCTTTCGCGGTCGCCGCGACGTGCTCGGCCACCCGCAGCGCGAGCGCCGAGATGGTGCACGTCGGGTTGGCCGACCCACTGGTGACGAAGACGCTGCGGTCGGCGATGAACAAGTTCGGCACGTCATGCGCCCGGCCGTAGGAGTCGACCACGGACGTGGCGGGGTCATCGCCCATCCGGGCGGTGCCGAGCAGATGGCCCGGCTGGTCGACCCACAGCTCCACCGGGAAGGTACGGACCGCGCCGGAGGCGGCGTGAATCTCCTCCATCCGGTCCACGGCGAACCGCAGGATCTTGCGGGTGTTCTCACTGATCCGGTAGTGGATCTTAGGCGCCGGCACGCCATCGCCGTCGGTCAGGACCGGATCGAGGGTGACCCGGTTGGCCTCGTCGGGCAGGTCCTCGGTATTGGCGGCCCACAAGATGCCGCGGGCGTGAGAGCGGGCGATGTCGTGGATGGCGGGACCCCACAGCTGGTCATACGGCAGCGCCCGGTGGACTTCCACCGCGTTCAGCGGTCCCGGCGTGGGCAGCGCGTGCAGCTTCGCGCCACGCACGAAGTCGTGGTCGGCGCGGGTGTCGTAGAACTCCATGGAATGGATCAGCTGCCCGGCCGGACCGCGCCAGCTCTCCAGGTTCTCGTCGTAAAAGCCGGTCACCGAGCAGTTCGGGTGCAGCATCAGGTTCTTGCCGACCAGGCCCGAGGAGTTGGCCAGGCCGTCGGGGTGCCGCGCCGACGCCGACAGCAGCAGCAGCCTCGGCGTCCCGATGCCGTTGGCGCACAGCACCACGGCGCGGGCCCGCTGCCGGTGCTCGGCGCCGTCACGGTCGATCCAGATGGCGCCGGTGACGCTGCCGTCGCGGCCGGTTTCGATCTGGCGTGCCCGGGCGCCGGTGATCAAGGTCGCGCCCGACCGCAGCGCATGCGGCCAGAATGCGACATCCGACGAGGCCTTCGAGCTTTCCGGGCAGCCCCATTCGCATGTTCCCCACCGGGCGCACTGCGACAGTCCCCTGAACTTCTGGCTGGGGATGGCGTTGGTACCCGGCCACCAGTGCCAGCCGAGGGCGTTCACGCCCTCGGCGGCCTTGCGGCCCGCCTTGCCGAGCGGGTGCGGCGGGAGCGGGTAGTCCAGCCCCTCGGGATAAGCGGGATCGCCGCCCAGACCCGACACCCCGATGAACGCATCGATCCGGTCGTTGTACGGCGCCAGGTCGGCGTAGGTGATGGGCCAGTCGTCGGCCACGCCGTCCAGGCTGCGGACCCGGAAGTCCGACGGGAGGAGCCTGGGCCACTCCGCGCCGTAATAGATGCTGGACCCGCCCACCGCGTTGAACATGACCGGCCACATGTCCGAATCGGACACGTCGAGCGGATAGTCCGCGGGCAGCCGGCGCGCGTTCGGGTCGTGCGCCCACTGCGCCTGGATCAGCAGCTCCCACTCGGGATGGTTGGCCGGGTAGTCGGTCGGGTTGACCCAGTCGCCTTGTTCCAGGCAGACCACGCTGAAACCGCGCACCGCGAGCGTATGGGCCACCACGCCGCCCGACGGCCCCGAGCCGACGACCACGACATCGGCCACGTCATCCTCATGATTGGTCATCTCGCCTCCCTCATTCCCCGCGGGCAGGCCGGCTTCCCGCGATGCCGGACGTCAGGCCTTGCAGAGCACGCCGCCGTCGACCACGAACGCCGTGCCGGTGATCGCCCGGGACGCGTCGGACAGCAGGAACGCGACGGACTGGCCGATCTCGGCCGGCTCGATCGGGCGGCCGATCGGCTGCCACTCGGGCAGGGCGTCCTCGAGCGCCTGCCGGCCGCCGAGCCTGGTGTAGTGCGGCACGTTCAGCGGCGTGTCGACGAAGCCCGGGCAGACCGCATTGGCGCGCACGCCCCGGCCGCCGAAGTCGAGCGCGATCGCCTTGGTCAGCATCAGCACCGCGCCCTTGCTCGCCGTGTACAGCGTCAGCTGCTTCTCGGCGGCCAGTGAGTTGATCGAGCCGATGTTGACGATGGACCCTCCGCCGGCCGCGATCAGCGCCGGCACCGCGTACTTGCACCCCAGGAAGACGCCCTTCACGTTGACGTCGAACGTGCGCTCGTACTCCTCCGCCGTCGCGGCGACGACGTCGTTCGGTATCAGGATGCCGGCGTTGTTGACGATGCCGTCCATCCGCCCGTACGTCGTGACGGTGAAATCCACGGCGCTCGCGACGTCCCGCTCATCGGTGACGTCGAGGCTGCGCGCGGTCCAGCGACCGCTGTCGAACTCATCGGCCAGCTCCTTGACGGACGAACTGCCGAACGCGGTGGCCACCACGCTCGCCCCCTCATCGTGCAAGTGCCGGGCGGTCGCCCGGCCGATTCCCCCGGCCGCGCCGGTGACCAGGATGACCTTGCCGTCAAGAGATCCCATTGAAGACTCCGCTCAAGAATGATGATTGTCGACAATAGACTGCCTGAAGTTGACATGGATGTCAAGGGCGCATGCAGCTTTCGTCTTGTACCTTCCGCGCGCACGCACGCCGCGCGGGCGAAGTGCCGGGCGGGCAGCTTCCGGCGCGTCAATATACTCCCCAGGCCTGGCCCGGTACCGGGTCTCGCGGGCTAACTGGCCTCGCGCGCGTCGCCGCCCGCCTCGGGTACCGATTCGGGCACCTTGGAGTGGATATGGCCGGCAAGCTCGTGCCGGATCTGCGTCATGTCGCCGGTCTCAATCGCCGCTAGCAGGGCGCGATGCGTGACCGCCAGGTCGCTCAACTGCGGGAACGCCTGCTGGTCAACGGCGAGGAACAAGCGCAGCTGCAACTCCCATGACTTCCACACGTCATAAAGGGCCTGGTTGCCCGATGCGCGGTAGAGGAGGCCATGGATGGCCAGGTGCGCCTCGAGGCTGCCGGGCCGGCCTCCTTCTGAGGTACGCTCGCTCAGCGTGTTGACCGCGTCGACCAGTTCCGCTCGCCCTGCGGTGGTCGCGAAGTGCGGCAAGGCGCACTCGACGGCGTACGGCTCGAGCACGGCACGCAGCGCCGCGATCTCCGCTACCGCCGTGGCGCTCACTTCGGCAACGAAGGCACCGCGGAACGGGATCCGCACCACCAGGCCCTCCAGCTCAAGGCGGTTGAGCGCCTCACGAAGCGGCGCCCGGCTGATGCCGAGCTCGGTGGAAATATGGACCTCGCGAAGCTGGCTCCCCGGAGGAAACGTCCCGTCCAGAATGGCGTTGCGCACCGCCCGCAGGGCACTCTCGGCCGTCGTGGACTGCTGAAGGCGCTGGATAGGCATCGTGTCTCCCAATACATGGTTTATTGTCGACCAAACCAGGATACCCGCTGAGACGGAGGCGGGCTCTAGGCTCCCTACGGTCAGCCATGGCTTGGCCGGAAGCCGCGGCCCCATGGGTCTTGGCCTATCACGCCCGCTGTCAGCTCAGCGCGGGATCCGCGGACGTCGCCGCCTCATGCTCGTCGGCGGTCAGCGGGCGCCAGCGGACGTGCTGCCTGGCCGCCGGTCAATTGCGCCGCCAGGATCTGGTCAGCCGTGTTCATGCTGACCCGCAGATTCCGTCCGGCTCTCCGCGGACCTGGCGAATCGCGGGCCCGATATGGCCTGGTGGAGCCTCGGCCAGGCATCGGCGAACGACGGGTGCAGATCGCGATCAGCGCCCTGGACCTGGCTCACCGGCACCCACGCCAGCTCAGCCGTCTCCCACGCGGCATGACCACGGGCCACGCGAGCGCGCGGCAGGGACCCGCTGGAGTGCAGCGGGACGCGCACCACGAACGTCGTGTACGTCCACCCGCACCTCTCCGGGCACTCCCATACGCACTGGCCCGTGATGCCTGCCTGGTCCGGCATGATGCCCCGGATTTCTTCGCAGGTCTCGCGGACCGCCGCCCGCCACGCGGTCTCACCCGCGTCGATGGCGCCGCCGAAGGTCGACCAGGTGCCGCCGCGCTGGACGTGCGGAGATCTGTGGGACAGCAGCACCCACGCCTGGCCGTCGCGGGCCACGGCGTAGGGCAGGATGCCTGCCGCACCGCGCGGACCCCAGTGGCGCCCGGCCCGGCAGGGGCAGAAGCGCTCGTCCGCGGCGTTCTGCTGCGCGTTCATGATTGCCCAGCCCGCGCCGACTCCGCCCGGTCGCTTTGCTTGCCGGCCGCCACCGCCGCGGCGTGCTCGTCCGCAGTCAGCTCGCGCCAGGGCGCATAATGCCGCGCCTCACCGCAGATCTCACGGACTCGGAGGCGATCTCGCTCGGGCTGGCTGGGTGTGCTCACGGCACCCTCAGGTTACGCCCTGGCTCCGATGACAACCGGTGACCGGGGCCGCCCGTGCCCGGCTGGCAGGGCGGCCGGCCTGGTCAGTATGGCTGGACGTGCACGATGTGCACGGGTTCGGTGTCCGGGCCGACGCGGACGAAAGTGTGCCCGGACCAGTTCCAGTATTGGCCGGTGATCAGGTCGTGTGCCACGAACTGGTCGTGCCAGCCGAGGCCCCGGCGAGCCTGGGACGGCAGGTTTCCCAGGCATTGCGGATCCCAACCGTCGGCATCGGCGCTGGCCCCGGCTGCGACGCGCAGATCATGGTCTGGCAGGACATGGCCGGACTGACAGCTGGCCGGGTTCCGCGGTTCGTCCAGCGGTATGCCGACCTGGACGACGTGCTGCTCGACGCGGCCCATCGTTACGCGTCCGATGTCGTTGCCGGCAGATACCCGGACGACGCCCATAGCTATGCGTGAGTACCGTTGGTGATAGACCGCCTCGGTATCGGTGTTGATCCGGCGCAGGCGTTCAAAACGCTCAGGCTGCCGCCACCACGTGCAGAATGACCGTTCCGGTGCGACACATGCAGCCATGCGAACCTGCCAGGGCTAGCGCCAGATCGGCGGCACTGCGTGCTGGCCAGGATCGGACGCCAGTTACACAGCGGCAGCGCCCAGCGGAGCTCGTCGGCGTCCGGTCGTGGGCCCGTGCTTCGGGCGTCATGCCCGGGCAGGGGTCTGGCGGCCGGTCCGGTGAGCGAGGATAGGTGCATGGGAGTTATCCGGTTCCGCGCGCCGCTGCAGCAGCGTAGCCCGGCCGCCGCCGTGGTGCTCGACGAGACCCAGGTGGCGGCGGTGGGAGAAGGCGCCAAACGATTCCCTGTGGTCGCGACCGTCAGCGGCGCCGGGCGCGCAGGACGACATCGGCGATGTCCCGGTGATCGGGCGGCGGGTCGATGCGCGGCTGGACCGCGTGCAACTCGATCGTGAATTCGCCGCCCAGCAGCCGGCCGAGGTCGTCCGCATCGACATAGTCCGCCGGGTCGACGCCCCGCGACTCCAGGTGCTCGCGGTGCTCATCGGTGAGATCGTGGTAAACGGCCAGGAGCAGCCCGCCAGGGCGCACCGTGTCGAGCAGCTTCCGCACGGCGGCCTCGCCGGCGGCCTTGGGCAGCGCTGGGTACTGCATCGACACCAGGTCGAACGACCCGGCCGGGAACGGTGTGTGCAGGGCATCCCCGTGCACCCACTCGACGGCGGCGCCGGCCCGTTCGGCTGCCTCCCGCGCCCGGGTCACTGCCACATCGGAGATGTCGATGGCGGTGACCGTCCAGCCCTTGCTGGCGAGCCAGATTGCGTCGGCGCCCTCGCCGCAGCCAACGTCCAAAGCCCGGCCCGGCCTGAGACTGGCGACCTCTGCAAGGAGCCGCCCGTTCGGGCGTCCGCTCCACCTCGCACCGTCGCCCTCGCTGTACCTCGCGTCCCACTCGGCGGCCTGCGCCGCCGAGCCGGACCGCTCCTCGCGGTGTTCGTGCCGGTCCATGTTCCGCAGCGTAGACCGTCACCCCAGATGAGCGGCACGGGACCGCCCGGTAACCACGCATGCGAGGCACCCAAATCCGCGACGACGAAGACGAAGGGAGGGTGAGCGGCATGCCAGATCCCGGTCCCCGGGTCAGCCTGCCGCGGCCCCAGGCGTCCGGCTCAGCTAGTACGGATGACACATTCTCGTACTGCCCTGACCGCCGTGCCCGCCTGCTGAGATCGGCGCCAGATCAGGCGGATTAGGGCCCGCCCGCGGTGTGCTGGCTGATTGCTGGCGGTGATCGCCTGGGTGATGTAGCTGATGATGGCGTCGGCGCCGTGGCGGCCGGGGTCCAGGTCGGGGTGGTAGATGCAGACCGACCGGCCGGCGCAGCCGTCGGCGGGTGGCCGCCTAGTACAGGCCCGTATCAATGCCGAGCCGCCAGGCCTGCCAGTATCGCTGGGCAACCGGATCACGCTGCCCGGTGATTTCCGGTTTGCTGCGGGGTCTAACCAGTTAGCGGCCTGACGTGAAGCAGAGCATTGCCATCGTGAGGCCCGTGACCGGCAGGGGCGAGGGCCTGGCCGGTTGGCCATTGCCAAGGATGGTGCCCGTGTAGTCGGTATTCCAGCCCCGTTGCGCCCTACCGGTGAAGGGAGACATCATGACACGTCGATCCTGGTCACGGGCGGTACCGGTACGCTCGGGCGGCCCGGGCCGCAGCAACGGCCGGCGGCGGCGGCCGGTCGCCGCTACTGCCTGCCCGAGTTCACAATCAGAGCAAGCTGCCTATCATGACCGGCCTTGCTCCCGGCAAGACACCCAATGACCTGGAGGACACCCATGACCGCTGACCTGAAGGCCCATGCCGGCAGGCTCCGCGAGCTGCATCACGCCGGCAAGATGCTCGTCTTGCCGAACGTGTGGGACGCGGCCAGCGCCAAGATCGTGACCGAGGCAGGATTCCCCGTGGTCGCCACCGCCAGCGCCGCGATCTCGGCGATGCTCGGCTACCCCGACGGCGAGGGCGCGCCGTGGCAGGAGATGTTCGCCGCAGCCGGGCGGGTCGCCCGGGCGGTGTCGGTCCCGGTCACCGTGGACGCGGAGGCGGGATACGGCATGGAGTCGCGGGAACTGGTGGACCGGCTGCTGGAAATCGGCGCGGTCGGCTCCAACCTGGAGGACACCGACCACCTGGCGGGCGGGCTGGTCGACGCCGACGCGCACGCCGAGCGGCTGGCGGCCATCCGGGCCGCCGCGGACGACGCCGGGGTCCCGATAGTCATCAACGCGCGCGCCGACACCTTCCTGCCAGCATCCGGGGTGCCCGAGGAGGAGCGGGTAGCGGAGGCGGTACGCCGAGGTGGCCTCTATCTGGGGGCCGGGGCCGACTGTATCTACCCGATCGGTGTCAGCGACGAGAAGGACATCGCCACCTTGGTCGCCGGCGTGCCCGGGCCGATCAACGGCAACACCAGGCCCGGAGGTCCGGACCTGGCCAAGCTGCGTGAACTGGGCGTGGCGCGGGTCTCCTATGGCCCCCGGCTCTATCGCGAGGCGCTGGCCAACCTGAAGGCGGCGGTCCAGGAACTGCTGGCCTGACCTTCGCCAAGCCCTCAGGTCCACAGCCACCGCCACGGCGCGCATCGGTGAGGTGTCCCGGGCGAAGGCCACAACGCTCCCGCCGCCACCGGCAGCCGCCGCGGCACCAGCCGACCGCGCGGGAACGCCAGCCCGGCCGGCTTCCGGGGACCTTCAGCCCTGGTACCCGTCTGTGCCGCGGGCCATGATGGGACGTCAGCAGGCGGGCGAGAGTCCGTGCTCGCGCCGCGAGCACGGGGCGGCGCTGATTGCATGGAGGAAACGATGCAGACCATGAAGGAACTGCTGGGCAGCCACCCGTTCTTCGCCGGCCTCAGTCCCGGCGCGGTGGAACTCATCGAGGGGTGCGCATCCAACGTGCACTTCGCTGAAGGCGACCGCATCTTCGAGGAGGGAAAACCTGCCAGCCTCTTTTACGTGATCCGCCACGGAAGGGTAGCGCTGGAGCTTCATTCGCCCACAAAGGGGCCTCTGGTCATCGACACCGTGAACGAAGGAGAGGTACTCGGGTGGTCGTGGCTCGTCCCGCCCTACCGCTATTTTGCTGGCGCCCGGGCGGTGACGCCGGTCAGCGCTACCGTGCTTGACGGCGCTTGCCTGCGCGGCAAATGCGAGACCGACGCGGAGCTGGGCTATCAGCTGGTGAAGCGAGTCACGATAGTGATGTACCGTCGCCAGCAATCCACCCGCAGCAGGCTGCTCGAGCTGTACGGGTGGTAGGGTCGGCAGTCAGCGAGCACGGACATGCGGCGTTGCTGAACTCGCGTGCTGAACCAAGTCAGTCACTCAAGATTTCCTGGCAACTTCCATGCCGGGCCGCTTGTGCTCAAAACATCAGGACAAGGGCTGCGGGCTCCACGGGGCCTATCCTGTCTGGGCCGCCCTCGCCGACGACTGCCCCCGCGGCGGCTTCTACCGCGACAAGCAACCGCACCCTGGTAACCAGCACACAGAACAGCCGTTCGGGCGCGGCCCGGACGACATGCCAGCCAACTGAGGCCTGCGAGCATATCGGTTCACGCGCCATCCCGTGCTGGCGGCTCGTCACGGCTTGCGACGATGGTCCGGGCCGGTGCCTCGATCGCCGTGCTCGCCGGCTGCATGCTAAGCCCGGAGGGTATATGCGCTCCAGCGACCGCCGGCGCTGTCGTGATGCCATGCCATGTGCCGAGCCCAGCGCCGGCGGGCGCCAGCCGGACCTGCCGGATCTGGCCCGGGCGCCGCCCGGCGCGCACCGCGGAGGCGCGCGATCTCATACCCGCCGGGGGCCGCGAATGCGATACGGGACTCGCGGAATCCTTCGCGAGCGGCCTGCGGGCCGATCCAGGATTCCGGCGTGCCTGCGGTGCCGGAGCCGGTGACCGCGCCGGAGTCCATCACCCTGGTTCCGCCGGGCGCACCGGGCGCGGCGTGGCAGAACGCGGCGCTGGCAGGCACGTCAGCGCACTGAATGGACAGGTGATCAAGCATGCAGCCATCGTTACCGCAGACCCCGCCACCACGTCTGGCCGCCGGCAGGACCCCCGCTCGCCCGGCATGGCCGACCGGCGATCCGGGCCCGGGCTGGCCGGGTGGGCCGGCGCGATGCCGATCTGCGCCGCCAGGCAGATAGCGCGCAACGACGCTCCAGGCCA
>Ga0335081_10020467_pt1 | contig 10700 bp, 7 predicted proteins | sample Lox_Sample_35_FD_206713 | JGI IMG/M metagenome (GOLD analysis project Ga0335081, IMG submission 206713) | Soil microbial communities from Loxahatchee National Wildlife Refuge, Florida, United States - Lox_Sample_3.5 | ecosystem: Environmental > Terrestrial > Soil > Wetlands | place: USA: Florida... | reverse complement strand
TTCAGCAAACTGCGCAGCATTCCCATCTCGTGTCAAGCCGACAAAGATGTCGAGGAACTGTCGCCCGGCGCCGCGCTGTGCATTTATCGCATCGCTCAAGAGGCCCTCGGCAATGTTGCCAAGCATGCGAACGCCACGCGCATTGAGGTTCGGCTTGGTCGGCTGGACGGAAGAGTTCGTCTGTCGGTGGTAGACGACGGTGTCGGATTTGACCTGAACTCGGCCGAAAAATCGGCAGGCCTTGGATTGATCAACATGCGGGAGCGCGTGCGCCAGATGGATGGGGCATTTGCATTCGATAGCGAGCCCGGCCGGGGAACCATGGTGACAGCGGAAGTACCTTTTAAATCGCGGTCATAACGTAACGCGGAGAATTGTGGGAGCATAAGCAAAACGAAGCAACCTATGTCTGGGACTCGCCAACATCCACGCCTTGATCGCCGTGCTGGCGATCAAACAAATCCGCCCGATATGGACGTGCGGAACTCCGTCGTCCATCGAGTATTGGTGGCGCTGCGCCCGATCCATTTCGAATACTATGGCCTTGCAGTTCTTTCCGTTGCGTTCGCACTGGGAGCGGCGCTACTCCTCCAGCGCTTCCATTTCCGGGACGCAGCGGTTTTGCTGTTGCTATTTGCTGGGGCGATTAGTTCCTGGTATGGAGGGATAGGACCAGCGGTGCTGGCGGTCCTTTTGTCCTTACTGGGTTTTAACTACTTCTTCGTGCCGCCGATCTACACGCTGCGCATCACTCCCGCGGATCTCCCATATTTCATCATCTTTACGTCATTCACTTCTCTTATCTCGTGGTTCGCCGCGATTCAGAAGCGGAGCGAGAAGGAGCTTCGGCAGGTGGTTGACTCAATTCCTGCGATGGTGTGGAGCGGACTGCCCGACGGCTCGAATGTACGGATGAACAGCCGGTGGACGGAGTATACGGGTTTGCCCGCTGGTGGTTTCGGTTGGCAGGCCGCGGTTCACCCCCAGGACCTCGCCGAGCATATGGATGCTTTTCGCGCAGCCTCGGCGACAGGCCAGCCATTCGAAGATGAAGTGCGGTTCCGTGGTGCTGACGGACATTATCGTTGGTTTCTTGTGCAAGGCATGCCGGTGCGCGACCAGGAGGGAAACATCCTCAAATGGTATGGAATCGTGACGGATATTGAGGATCGCAAGCGGGCCGAAGAAGCTCTTATCCGAAACGAAGCGTATCTCGCGGAAGCACAGACATTGAGCCGTACCGGCAGTTTCGCTTACAACCCTGGGACTCGAACGACGGTCTTCTGGTCCGAGGAATTGTTCCGAATTTTTAGATTGGATCCGCAAGACGGAATCCCCAGTTATGACGAAACTCGTCTACTCGTCCATCCGGATGATCGCGCGAGGGTTTCTCAAGAATGCCTGCAGGGATTCCGTGAGAAAAGAGAGTTCTCGCAAACGTACAGGCTGCTTTTGCGCGACGGGGCTGTGAGGCACATTCATGCGGTTTGGCATCCGGTTCTTGATAAAACTGGAGAACTTGTCGAATACGTTGGCACGGCGGCTGATGTCACGGATCGCGAACAGGCCGAGCAGGCGTTACGGCGAAGCGAGGCCTATCTCGCCGATGCGCAGAGGCTGACCCACACCGGTAGTTGGGCCAGGGATGCCATAACCGGCGAACAACTGTACTGGTCCGAGGAAATGTTTCGAATTTTCGGATTTGATCCGCAACAAGGGTTGCCTACTCGGGCCCAAGGGTTGGAACGAATACATCCAGAAGATCGCGACTTGGTAAAGCGACAGGCCAGTGATATGACGTTGCTCCACAAGGAACCCTTCCAGACCGAATGCAGACTCGTGCTACCCGATGGAACAGTCAAACATGTTCAAGGAGTGGGGCATCCGGTTTTCAGTCCCCAAGGAGATGTTGTTGAAGTGGTCGGCGCGGTTGTCGATATCACTTGGCGAAAACGCGCCGACCTGGAGCGTGAGAGGCTGCGCCACTTAGAGGCACAGCTGGCGCGTCTGAACAGGGTCAGCACCATGGGTGAATTGGCGGCGTCGCTGGCTCACGAGATTAAGCAGCCGATTGCGGCTGCCGTAACCAACGCCGAAGCTTGCTTGCGAATTCTTGAACCTGAGCAACCGGATCTATCAGATGCCCGCGACGCGGCCTCGGGAATGGTTGGATGCGCCAAACGCGCGGCGGAAATTATCGACCGCGTCCGAGCACTATTCACAAAGAATGCCGCTCAGCACGAAGCAATGGACGTAAATCAAGTCATTCGCGACATCGTTGTTTTGATCGAGAACGAGGCACGAAAGCCTTCTGTTGCGTTCCACCTAGAGCTCGCAGAAAACCTACCAAGAGTCATGGGCGATCACGTGCAATTGCAGCAAGTTATGTTGAACCTGCTCGTCAATGGCATTGAGGCCATGGACACAACAGGCGGCGAACTCAGGATCACGTCACAGGCCCGCGAAAAGGAAGTACTAATCTCGGTCACTGACACGGGGATAGGGCTACCCGCCGAAAAAGCGGATCAACTTTTTGACGCGTTCTTTACTACCAAACCTCAGGGCACCGGTATGGGCTTGGCAATCAGCCGCTCGATCCTCGAAGCACACGGTGGACATCTCTGGGCCACCCCTAATTCCGGACGCGGCGCTACGTTTCATTTCACGTTGCCGTGCCATGCGCAGGCGGGCACGTGAGTTCCCCAACCAACCGGACGGTGTTCATTATCGATGATGACCCGGATATACGGGCATCGATGCGGCGGCTGCTGAAAAGCGTCGGTCTGCGCGCGGAGCTGTTTGCCTCGCCGCAGGATTTCCTGCAGCAGAAAATGCCGGAAGGCCCCAGCTGCCTCGTTTTGGATATGCGACTTCCGGGAACAAACGGGCTTGAGGTTCAGCGCAATCTAATCAAGACAGGGGTCAACATTCCGATCATTTTCATAACCGCCCACGGCGACATTCCTATGACGGTAAGGGCCATGAAATCAGGCGCGGTGGAATTCCTCACGAAACCGTTCCGCGATCAGGATCTTTTGGATGCGATCGAGCAAGCGCTTCAGCGGGACCAGGCAGCGCGGCAGCAGCAGAGTGAGATTGCAGAATTGCAGGAACGGTACCGAAGTCTAACGGCGCGCGAACGCCAGGTGATGGGACTTCTTGTTTCCGGTATGCAGACAAAGCAGATCGCAGCGAATCTGGGCACCAGCGAAATCACGGCCGCGGTCCATCGCGGCCGCGTGATGCATAAGATGCTTGCCGGTTCCCCTGTGGAACTGGGCCGAATGGCAGAAAGACTGAAACTCCCGGCGGAAGAGCCTTCCTGAGCGAGATGACCGGACCGCTAGTTAGTCCGTGGGTTGCTCCTTATCCTTATATATACATATAACCGGACTATAGGAACTGAGAATTGCATTTCCGCCCAGGCGGGCTATCTTGGCACCGTTATGACCACCTCGGTGACAAAGCTAGTCGGTGTTGTTGACGATGACGAATTGGTTCGAATCGCATTGCAGAGGTTGCTGAAAGCGGCCGGCTACGGTGTTGTGACCTTCGCCTCAGCCGAGGACTTGTTGAAGTCGGGCCAACTTGCGGAGATTGCGTGCCTTATCGTGGACATCCGGATGCCGGGCATGTCCGGGCTGGATCTTCAGGCAAAGCTACGGACTGAGCATCCGGTTCCTATTATCTTCATCACCGCTCACGGCGACGAAAAAATGCGCCTTCAGGCAATGCGGGCTGGAGCAGTGGCTTTTTTGGCCAAGCCCTTCGACAGCGGCATTTTGCTGGATCGCGTCAGAGCGGCTTTGGAATCCATGGGCTCGTAGAAGCGACCTGCCGTAAAGGGTCGGAGGAGAAACAGTATGGAGAGCTTCGAAGATGAAGTTCTTCGGACCCACGACGCTAGGGGGCCCGGATTCGAGCAAATTGTCGGACGCAGCGCGGCCCTCGAGGCGGTGCTGCAACAGGTGGAACGCGTCGCACCGACAACATCCACCGTACTGATTCAAGGCGAAACCGGTACGGGAAAAGAGTTGATCGCGCAAGCGATTCACAATGTCAGCCCGCGATGCGGACGGCCTTATCTCAAACTGAATTGTGCTGCGATTCCCTTCGATCTGCTGGAGAGCGAGCTCTTTGGGCATGAGCGAGGAGCCTTTACCGGTGCGATAGCGCAAAAGGTTGGACGCTTCGAACTGGCTGATAAGGGAACGCTGTTTCTGGATGAAGTCGGGGACATACCTTTGGCGCTGCAACCTAAATTGCTGCGTGTCCTACAAGAACAGGAATTCGAGCGCCTGGGGAGCGGCCGCACGCACCAGGTCGACGTCCGCCTCGTCGCTGCGACTCACCGCGATCTTGCGGAGATGGTGAAGCGAAACGAATTTCGCAGCGACCTCTACTACCGTCTCAATGTGTTTCCCATTCTGTTGCCGGCACTGCGGAGCCGCCGGCTGGATATTGTGCCGCTGGTCCGGCATTTCGTGGATATTTTTGCCCGCCGGATGGGAAAGAAGATAGAGCATATTCCGGAAGAAACTTTGGGCGCTTTCCAATCCTACGCGTGGCCCGGAAACGTTCGCGAACTTCAGAACGTGATTGAGCGCGCAGTGATCTTGTCGGACGGCGGAGTGCTCCCTAATCTTCTATTACCAGCGCGGACCGAATCGATTGCCGCCATTCCGGTGCGATCCACCCTTAAGGAATCCGAGCTCAGCCTGATCACGGAAGCCCTAAAGATGGCGGGATGGGTGATTGGTGGACCGAATGGCGCTGCGGCCAGACTTGGTCTGAAACGCACCACTCTGATCGGCAGAATGAAGAAATATGGAATCTGCCGCCCCCCTCAGGATCTTGATCGATATCGCGTCGTCGGGACGGGCTCCACTTGTAATCCGTAGTGAGTCGGTACAGGGACTCCGCTTCCTTCCTGCAAGACTATTGGCAATCCAAGGTGCTGCCAAACCGTGTTGAAGACATATCAAAAGACAAGAGCGCAAACGAATTGGCCATCCGGCGCGGTGCGTGGCCTTCTGTGCATCGCGTTGTTCGCATTAGTGTCGGTCCCATTGAAGGCGCAGGTCGCGGGCGCACGGATTTCTGGAACGGTTTCGGATGGGACGGGCGCGATTATCGTTGGCGCTAACGTGACGATCAAGAATGCGGAAGATGGTTTCACGAGGGAATTAGTCACCAACCGTTCTGGTTTTTACAGCGCGCCGAATCTTGCGGCCGGACCCTACATCGTTACGGCTTCCGTAAAGAATTTCAAAACCGAGATACGCACTGGTATCGCGCTTACGGTTGGCGGCGACATCGAAGTAAATTTCACGATGATAATCGGCGACGCGGGCGAGAGCATCCGTGTCGAAGGAGCGGTGCCGGGTATAGAAACAAACGAGGCGACTCTCGGCGCGGTGGTAAACGGCCAGACGGTTCGTGAGTTGCCGCTCAATGCCCGCGACTGGACGCAACTGGCGGCTCTCGAACCCGGCGTAGCTCAGATCCGCACCCAAGACACGCCCGCGGACTTCGTGATACGTGGAAATCGCGGTTTGGGCATACAGATGACGATTTCCGGAGGTCGCCCGCAGCAGAACAACTATCGGGTTGACGGTATCAGTATCAACGATTACTCGAACGGGGGCCCGGGTAGCGCGCTTGGCAACAATCTGGGAGTTGATGCGATCCAGGAGTTCTCGGTGGTTACCGCCAGCGCGGAATCGGATTACGGCAAAACCTCCGGAGGGGTAGTGAATGCCGTCACCCGACAGGGCACCAACGCGATGCACGGTTCGGTCTACGAATTTCTCCGGAATAGCGCGCTCGACGCGCGGAATTATTTTGATCCGGCCACGATTCCCCCATTCCGGCGCAACCAATTCGGAGTTGCTCTGGGTGGGCCAATAAAAAAAGACAACACTTTCTTTTTCGCAGACTACGAAGGCCTACGGCAAGACCAGAGTTCCACTCAACTGGCGGTCGTACCGACACAGGCGGCGCGTAATGGCCAGCTCGTCGCCGGAAACGTCACCGTAAGCCCGCTCGTGCAACCGTATCTGGCGCTTTATCCGTTGCCCACGAGCAACATGAACGGTGACACCGGAACGTTCACGTCCGTAACGCAGCAGATTGGAAACGAAAACTTCTTCACGACCCGAATCGATCATAACTTTTCTCCCACCGACTTGCTGCATGGAACCTACATGTTCGACGACAGTACGCTTACGGCACCCGATGTCTTTCAAACCATCGTGTCGGGGACACTCGCCAGGCGCCAGTTTGCGACAGCGGAATACACCAAGATCATCACTTCTGCTCTTGTGAATACGGTGCGAGGGGGTTACAGCCGAGTGAGCGCCGACATCATGAAGCCGCTAAAGACGCTGATTCCTTTTGCAGGTGACCTGAGTAATGGCTTCGTCCCGGGCAGCCCAGTCGGCTCGATCGTTGTCACTGGTCTCTCCGGATACACGGGAGGATTGGGCGCAGGCGGTGAGGTGAGGTACGACTTCAATTCCATCCAGGTCTACGACGATCTGTTTTGGACCAAGGGCGTGCACTCACTAAAGTTTGGCGTCAATTTCGAGCGCCTGCAGGACAACGAGCTTGGGACCTCCATGCCGAACGGGCAATTTACGTTTACGTCCATCGCGAATTTCCTGACCGACAAACCGACTACATTTACAGCCGCACTCGTCGGCGGAAAAGTGTCTCCATTCGATTTTCGGCAGACGATCGTCGGAGCGTATTTCGAGGACGACATCCGTCTGGCTTCGAATTTCACCGCGAATCTTGGCCTGCGGTATGAAATGGCGACGGTGCCAACGGAAGTGAACGGTCGCATATCGAACCTGCGCAATGTCACCGATGCTGCGCCTCATTTAGGCTCGCCTTTTTTCTATAACTCGACGTATCGAAATTTCGAACCACGCATCGGATTCTCGTGGGACCCCTTTCATTCCGGCCGCACCGCGGTTCGAGGCGCTTTCGGGATTTACGACGTTCTGCCGCTCACCTATGAATTCGGGATCGCCGCATATAGCGCCGCCCCTTTCTTCGAGCGAGGAACGATTTCGTCGGGGCTGCCCGCAGGAAGCTTTCCGGCACAAGCATTCCCACTGCTGACAGCCAATCAACTGAAGTACCAATACATCGAGTCACATCCGAAGCGCAATTATGTAATGAACTGGAACCTGAATCTCCAGCAACAATTCGGAAGCAGTCTGATCGCAACGATCGCCTATGTCGGTTCACACGGAGTCCATCAGCCCTTCCAGTTTCAGGATGCGAACATCGTTCTGCCGATTTCACAAAGTTCAGGTGAATACCTGTGGCCGACTCCTGCCGGCAGTGGTAACCGGGTCAATCCCAACGCCGGACAGATTACCGGGCTTCTCTGGGACAGCAGCAGCTTTTACGACGCGTTGCAAATCCACGTTGTTCGGCACATGTCGAAAGGCCTGCAGTTCGGCGCATCGTACACCTGGGCCAAGAGCATTGACACGAGTTCCGCATCTGCGGTCGGTAGCCAGTTCCTCAATTCCATTCAAAACCTGCCCTGGTTCGACATGGGCATAAATCGGGGACTATCCGACTTCGACATTCGTCACAATGCTTTGTTCCACGCGATCTGGCAACTTCCCGGTCCGCGCAACGAAGGGCGGCTGCGCTGGTTCGCGGGTGGCTGGCAAGTCGGCGGCATTTATCAGATCAGCAGCGGCTTGCCGTTCACGCCCATCATCGGAGGAGATCCGCTTGGCTTGAAGACTTCGAATCCGTTCGCTTTCCCGGATCGAATATTCGGGGCGGGCTGCGAGTCTGCCATCAATTCCGGTAATCCGGTGCACTATATCAAGACACAATGCTTCTCATTCCCCGCTCCCGCGACGCGTTTGGGAGACGCGGGCCGGAACAGCCTGATTGGACCTGGCCTTTCGAATTTCGATTTCGCACTGTTCAAAAACAATCACATCGAACGAATTTCTGAAAGCTTCAACATTCAGTTCCGGGCAGAATTCTTCAATGTGTTCAATCATCCGAATTTTTCCCCGCCCGTGGGAAACAACATCACCACATTCGGCAACAATATCTTGTTCAACGCCAGCGGAGTGCCGGTGACGGCCGCTGGCTTGATCACCTCAACTTCCACATCGTCCCGCCAACTGCAATTCGGATTGAAGATTGCTTGGTGATGCATTACGACGCGACCCTGTGTTTCTCCCTCGAATCGCAGCACTTACCTGCTCGAGTGCAAAGCAGCAGCCCGGGAATTGTTCCAAATCGACGGAACCAGGAATTGCATGTGCGACGCCTTGCGCAAAAGGGCCCGGGCGTGAAACAGCCGAGCTTTTGCCGCGGCGAACGAGATACCAAGAGTTTCTGCAGCTTCGTTCAACGAGCGGTCCTGCAGTTGAATTTCGACAACCTTCCGGACTCCAGGGCGTAATGTTGCGACGGCATCTCTGAAGATTCCTTCCCGCTCGCTCTTCGCGTAACGGTCTTCCGGATTCAACGATGGATCGGGGAGCAGATTCACCGGGAGGAGCTCGCTTGCTTCTGGGTTCTCTAGGGGTGTTTCCTGGCGGCACCGCTTCTTGCGCAGTTTCATCAGTGCAGCATTCACAGCGATGCGCGTCAACCATGTCGAAAATTGCGATCGTCCATCAAAACTCTTCAGATGAACGAAGGCATTCAGGAAACACTCCTGAACGGCGTCCTCGGCATCCTCTCGATTTCGAGTGATCCGACGAGTTGTGCGGAACATTTTCTCGGCATGGCGTTTGTAGAGTTCATCAAAGGCGGATTTGTCGCCGCTCTTGGCGACTGCCACGAGCCTTTTATCACTCACCTGCCGGCGTTCGCCGGGCATAGCACTGTCCCTCCGATTCGAACGCAATGAATTTAATCCTGTGGCTGCCATGGTGCGCTCCTTTGCGGCGTCGTTACCTCGGAGCTAGAACAGCAAATGGGATACCAACATCACGAAGGGCGTGGCTCAGCTACGAGGCGCATTTTCATGCAGTTCTACGGAGCAGGGTTGAGAACGGCGTGACGCGGAGCGTCGAGTGTCCGGCGGTCGACGGGTGCTGACGCTGAGAGTCGTCGAACTGAGTCTTTGGATTTAACGCGTGAGGATCTGAGACTTTTCAATGCGCAGGAGAACGTCTGCCGAGGCCAGTACGAAAAAGATCCAGAACAGGTCAGCAACGAATAGATGCGCGAGCTGGAGCAAGATGGGGGCAAGCAGGACAATGTTCAGGCCCCCAAGTGCAATCTGCAGTATGAGAGTGGCGCTGAGAAGATGAAGCGTTCGGGTGGTGTGAACGGGATTCCGTGCGCTCTTGCCGATGATCCAGAACACATAGATAACTCCCAAGACCACCGCAGCGGGGTGGACCACCCGCAGGCGCAACAAGTGGTGCGTGCTGGAAGAAAAATCCTGCAACAGTGAGGACTGCAAAGACGCTGCAGGAAAGATCGTGTCAGCAAGAGCGGCTAGCGAGCCGGTGATGCCAATCATCATCACTGCGGCGAGGCCAAGTCCAACGGCCAGCCGTTCGCGAGGAGCCGCCGTCAACGCAAAACGATGGTTACCGTTCGAAAGCCACCGTGCGGTTAACGACAGAGAACCAAGCAGCAGAAGGGTGTTGCCAAAGTGCAAACCCAACAGGAGAGCGTGTTCGGGAGAAGGATTTTGCGCGACGTTGTTCGAGAGGACCAGCAGAGCCCCGAGAAGGCCTTCATTCAAGAGAAGGATGAGTGCGAGAACCGCGGAGTAACGCGGCCAGGCGCCTTTCGACGTCTTGCGCCAACACCAAATCAGTAGACAGAAAACCATCCCGAGGGCCGCGGCGCTTGTCGCGCGGTGGAAGAATTCAATTGCCGTTTGGACTTCCGGAAACTTGGGCAGGATGGAGCCGCCGCAGAGAGGCCAGCGATTGCCACAGCCGGCGCCTGATCCGGAGGCCCGGACAAAAGCGCCCCAAACGATTACGAAGAGGTTGTATCCGAGAGTTAACCATGCGAAACGCGCAACGGGTTGCGTGTGGCTGTCAGAGGCCGCCGGATCGACCAAGTCGGAGCGAAGAAGCCCACTCGAGTAACGGCTAGCGTAAGGCTCCTTTCCCGACGGCAAGGTGAGAAAGGACATGTCTTGATTCTCCTTAATTGCATCTCTTCGGCTGCTCTGCCCGGAGTGGCCGCACCCATTTCCGCAATAGGAAACGGCACGTCCCATTCCATTGCGTGCCTTATTTACAGTAAGCCGAATTCACCCGTCACCAGCAGGCTGACGCACGTCTAAGCCAGATCGGAACCCGGAAACTGCCCGCCACAGTGTCGCAATTTTGACAGAACCGACAGAGATCGACACGACACACCGGGTGGCTTCAGACTTTTCCGTCGGTTTGGCTTGGACGATGCGTGTAAATCCCCTTTGTTCCAGAACGAGTTGCACACTTGCGACCACATGCGAATAGGGTGGCAGGCAACCTGCTTGCAATGGGAAGGGTACGCAAATGCTTCAAACACTCGAATCTTTGAGAGCAGCGCACGACCACTCAAACCACTGCGCGTCAATCGAGGACGCGATTGCAGCGATGCGCGCGGGCGAGATGGTGATCGTCGCCGACGATGAAGACCGAGAAAACGAAGGCGATTTAACGATCGCGGCGGAGAAAATTACTCCCGAAGCCATC
>Ga0335081_10020466_pt1 | contig 10700 bp, 8 predicted proteins | sample Lox_Sample_35_FD_206713 | JGI IMG/M metagenome (GOLD analysis project Ga0335081, IMG submission 206713) | Soil microbial communities from Loxahatchee National Wildlife Refuge, Florida, United States - Lox_Sample_3.5 | ecosystem: Environmental > Terrestrial > Soil > Wetlands | place: USA: Florida... | reverse complement strand
CAAGGTGGTGCTGGACCTGGGGAACGCTTCCGATCACGTGGTCGTGGTCAGGGTCTACGACAAATACGACAATATGGGCGCAGCTAAGACGGTGTTGCGAGGTAAATAAACGCGAGCGTTTTCGCCCGCAAGCTCTTTAGAATCCGTGGAATTTGGACATGTCCCAAAGGCCTCTTTTGGAGGCCGCATCGCTCGCCGACAATAGTCGTACTATGCGCTGCCCCTGTTCAGCCCGGAAGGTCTCGCTTTTTCTTTCTCTCCTTTTCGCTCTGGCACTGTTCTTGACCGCTTGTTCCGGTGTTTCGCATCCCGCAGGAAACACCGGTGGCACGGGAGGCGGTGGCACCGGCGGCGGCAACCTGGCTTGCAATGTGATGTCCACGGGACAAGGGGCCAGCCTTGGCGGCTTCGTTCCGTTCTCGAGTAGCAGCTTGTGGAACACCGACATTTCCTCCGCGCCGGTCGACGCGAATTCCAGCACCATCATCAGCAAGTGGGTGGGCTCGGTGAACGTGCATCCGGACTGGGGCACCGATCCGACCTACGGTATTCCGTACGTTGTCGTCGATGGAACCCAGTCTCTCGTGAATGTGAACCTGGGTGCTTACGGCGACGAGAGCGATGCCGGCCCGATGCCGGTTCCGGCGAACGCTCCGGTGGAAGGCGGATCATCTAGTAGCGGCGATCGTCACGTGCTCGTGCTCGACAACGGCAACTGCTTTCTCTACGAACTGTACAATTCGTCGGTCGATTCCAACGGCAGCTGGAATGCGGATTCGACCGCGGTGTGGGATCTGCTTGGCGACGAGCGACGGCCGTACACCTGGACCTCCGCCGATGCGGCGGGGCTCCCGATTTTTCCTGGGCTGGTGCGCTACGACGAAGTGGCCGCCGGCAAGATTCAGCATGCGTTTCGCTTCACCCTGCCCAAGACCAGCGCGGCGTTTACTCCTCCTGCGTCGCATTCGGCGGCGACTACCAGCGATTCGACAGCCCCGCCCATGGGCACGCGCCTCCGGCTGAAATCGAGCTACGACATCTCCGGGTTCTCGACGCAGATGCAAGTCATTCTGACCGCGATGAAGAAGTATGGATTGATTTTGGCCGACAACGGCAGCGCGCTCTACGTCACTGGTGTATCGGATAGCCGCTGGGGCTCCGACCTTGATTCGCTGAAGACTGTTCCCGCGTCGGCGTTTGAAGTGGTGCAGATCAGTCCCGTGTACACGAACACGAATTATCCAACGGGAGCGGCGCCGGCGATCAGCAGCTTTACCGCCTCCGCAGACCACGTCTCCTCCGTCGGCAGTGTGACGCTGTCATGGAGTGCAGCCACCGCGGACTACGTGATCATCACGCCCGGTTTGGGTGCCGTGCGCGGAACGAGCACGACCGTGAGTCCGACGTCGACGACCACGTACACGCTGTACGCGACCAACCAATACGGGCGCACCTCGGCCACCGTCACCGTGAGCGTCCCGTAGAAGCCCGGTGATGTCTGACGTCTTTCAGTACAGCCCGGGAACCAGCGCCCAGGTTTCTCGGCGATAGGCGTCATACGCCTCGCCAAACGCAACCCTGAGGTTCGCCTCTTCCAGCCGGATCTTTCGCCAATACGCGAAGATCGCGATGACGATCCCTATAATTGCAAGGCGAACGCCTGTCACAAGTGCTGTGCCCACGTACATCGCCAAGAGGCCCGTATAAATCGGGTGCCGCAGCAACGTGTAGGGGCCCGATCGAATCAGTTTGTGTTCGACTTTGATCGAAATTTCCCCACTCCAATTTCTGCCGAGTTCCCGCCGTGCCCAGATCGCCAGAAACAATCCCAGCACTTCCACCGCAAGGCCACCCGTGATCGACAGACACGATAGAGGCAAGAATCGACCAAGCCCGCGGATCGGAGCGATTTCCAGCAGCAACGCAAGGTTTGCCAGAAACACGTGAAACCGGCGCGATGATAGAGCTTCTGAACTCTTCGCCTCAGCCGCGTTCTTGGCCGCAATCTCCCAGTAGAGACTAAACAATATCCAAGGGATGGCGGCCATCAAGTAGAGTCGATGAGCCAGCGATACACGGTCGAGCGCGAAAGCGGAGAGGTTCGTGGCGAGGCCGCGGCCGAAACGTCCTGCGACTAGGCCGACCACCGTACCGACTAGCGCAGACAGAAGTACGGCTTTATAGCGCCGCATGACGGTATAACGACACCTTTCAACAGGCACACCAGCAGCTAGCCGCTGCCCACATTCGGTGCATCCTGCAGGTTCGAACCTTTCATCGCGGTTAACTCCCCAGCGTGGCGCAATTCCGGAAATAGCCATGCCCACACCGCGATCACAACCAGAGTTCCGATCCCTCCCAGGACCACCGCTGGCACGGTCCCAAACCACTGCGCGGTGACACCGGATTCGAATTGCCCGAACTCGTTCGAGGTCCCAATAAAAATCATGTCCACGGCCGTAACGCGCCCGCGCATTTCGTCAGGAGTGGCAAGCTGGGTGAGGGTGGCGCGGATGATGACGCTGATCATGTCGCTGGCACCGAGCAGCAGCAGCGCGATCAGGGAAAGTGTAAGGCTGTGCGAGACGCCGAACAGGATCGTGAAGAGTCCGAATCCGGCGACCGACCACAGCAGTGTAAGCCCGGATCGCCCACGCAGCGGTCGGTGCGCCAGCAATACCGCCATCAGTGCCGCCCCAACCCCGGGAGCAGTGCGCAGCAGACCGAGTCCCCAGGGACCAGTGTGCAGAATTTCGCGGGCGTACACCGGCAGCAAGGCGACTGCTCCACCCAGCAGCACGGCGAACAGGTCGAGCGAGATCGCGCCCAGGATGAGCTTCTTGTTCCATATGTAGTGGAGTCCGGCGAAAACGGTGTTCAGCGTGATCGGTTCGCGCGGACGCGCCCTCACCTCCGGTTTGATGCGAAACGACGAGACGGTCGCGCCAACGGCTGTCAGCATGGCGACCGCATAGACCGCGAAGGGTCCCCTCGATGCTGCGTAGAGAATCCCACCGAACGAGGGTCCGAGGATCGTCGCCGCCTGGAAGATGCTGGCGTTCCAGGCAACCGCGTTTGGGAAATGTTCTTCCGGTACTAACTGCGGCAGAATCGAGCGGCTGGCGGTGCCGTTGAACGATCGCACAACGCCGATCAGGATCAGCACCACGTAGATCGCCGCAACCGAGTGCATGTGCCACTCGACCAGCGCCAGCAACAGGGCAAAGCACACCGCGTAGCCTGCGTAACAGGCGGAGAGCACGTTGCGGCGCTCGAAGCGATCCGACGCATGCCCCGAAATCGGGAACAAGAGAATGCCTGGTAGGAATTGCGCGAGGCCCACATACCCGAGATCCAGCGGGCGCTTGGTGATCTCATAGACCTGCCAGCCCACGGCGACGGCCTGCATCTCGACGGCAGACACAATCAGAAAGCGAGCGATCTGGAACAGCACGAATCCAGGATGGGTGAAGGCGGCACGTCCAGCCCTGGGGTCGGCAGTTGCAGGCATGAACTAACTACTGTGCCACAGAACGCTGAGGATGTGCACTGTGAGGGAAAGGATTTTGCAGAACTCTGACCGCGATGGGCTCAGGATTTCTCGGATGCCAGGTACACCACGACGGCACTGAGTAGTGCCAGTACTCCAAAGCCGGAAATCAACAAGAGGAAATTCCAGTCGACCAGTACCGATCCGGCAGGCAGGGAATGAATGATTCGCGGAGGCATCAACTCCGACCACCAGGAAGCCCAGTGCAAACCATGCCGATACTGCGATGCTGCAAAGACCACACATACCACAACATAGACAGACAAAGCGAAGCGTTGCGCGATCGCGACCGGCCGGGCAACCCGCTCCGTCGCGGCGTTCCGCCGGCGCAGCTGCGCTCGCCACCACAGCAGGCTGGGTGAGGGGCAAGGCGCTGCGTGCTCGGACTCATCTCGCGCATCCTGGAAGGTCTGCGTAACCAGGACAAGATCACTGCAGTTGCCGCAGCCATCCACGTGAGCGCGCAATTCCGGGCCGCAGCCCTGCGGCCAGTGGCCATCTTTCAGCGCCTGGGTGAGTTCTTTTTCGTAAGAGCAGGCGCGAGGGATCATGCTTGCCCTCCTCGCATATCAATCTGTTTGCGCAGCAGGCGTGCAATCTTGCGCCGCGCACGGAAAAGCAGCAGGCGAATTCCAGCCGCGCTCAGGCCGGTGATTTCCGAAATCTCCCGGTGCGAATAGCCTTCGGCATGAGCCAGCCAAAGCAATTGCCGCTCGCGCGGGCGCATGCTTGCCATGGCGGGGTCGAGTATCGCCCGCGAATCGATTCGCGCCAGCCCGTCGTGAGCGGCCAGAAACTTCTCCGGAACGTCTTCAATGCAAGCTGAGTGCGGCCGTCTCCAATGGTCGCGCAAGAGGTTGGTCGCTATGCGGTACAGGTAGCGCCGGTAGTTGACTTCGCCACCCTCGGGGCATGAGGCGCACAGGAAGCGGAGATAGCTTTCCTGCATCAGATCGTCCGCCAGCGCGGCGTTTCCCGAGACGCGTGCCAGATAAGCCCGCAGAGCCGGCGCGGAGCGCTGATAGAAGCCGGCAAAGGCATCGCTGTCCATGCGCAGATGGTCCTTTCGCGATGCTCCGCGAGTCTCAACATTCGGGATGGCATATTCCCCGGTCGTATCGGTTTTCCTAATGGCTGCGTTCCCGAGCAGCCAGACGTCCGGCTGCTGCGCGGATGAGGCAGCAAACTGATTCTAATCGCGTGCTCCGCTTTCACGCATCAAACCGAGATGCTTGGCCAGCACCCAGGTGATTCCGGCCGAAATGATAAACCCGAGGCCGGGCATCAGAACGACAATTCCAACCACCAGTAAAGCGTTGCTGCCTTCTGGAACACTGTGGCGCAGGGAGATGAGGCCGAGGCCCAGCAGTGTCATCACGACACCGATCTGGAGCGGAGTCAGCACTCTGGCGACTGGGCTTGGTACTGGTGCCTGCCGCTCGAAGCCCACCGCGATTGGCGTGGCTTCCAGGAAGCGTTTGCCGGCGTCGGTCCCCATGTAAGTGAGCACTTCCTGCGAGGTGCCGAATCTCTCGATCAGCCTGCCGTGGACATCCGTTTGCAGTTTGAAAATGCGATTCCAGCGCCGGTTTTCGAGGAAGACATGCGTCAGCCACAGCAGCGCGCCAAGCATACAAAGGAACACCAGGAACGGAAGGCCATCGCCGATCAGTTCGTGGTCGATTCCGTTAGACTCGTGCTCCGACATCTGAGGCCAGAGCTTGCGCTCAAGCGTCTGGCTGGGCTGCTCGTGTTCGCCGTGCAGATTGTTGAAAAGATAGAAGTCGGGATTCTGTGCGATCTCGGGATGAGCTTGCAGGAACCGCCCCAATTGCGGATTGTTGCGGTTTACGTATTCCTCATTCGAGAGCAAAGACGGGTCCCGCGCCACAACTTCGGCCAGAGTCGGGCTCACTCGCAATAACTGAAGCAGTTCATCCTGGAGGGCAGCCAAATCCTTTTCGCTCATCTGTGGAGCATTGGCGGGTGCGGCCTGCGTGGCTCGCGGCGCCTGTGCAGCGCTGACTGCTGTTAACAGCGCTAGAAGAAGCACGATCGAGTGAAGCGTAACCATGAACCGCCCCGGTTTATACATTTCGAATGTCCCTTCTTATGAGGAGTGCTTGAAGCCGACTCTAAGGACACAACGAACGAGCGGTGAAGATGGTTAACAATAAATTTGTTTTATTTTGCGATTCTTTCAAGCTACCAGCGGAGCGTTGGCGATTCCCGCGGTTCCGAACACTTTCCGGTAGCGTTCGATTTCTGCGGGTGGGCCGAGCGCCTTCGAATAATTGTCCGACAGCTTCACGGCGGGGCGGCCTTCGACTGTCTTTACCTTACAGATCAGGCTGATCGGATCGAACCCGGTGCCGTCGTTGGGATTACATCCGCGGAAGTCGTTGGTCAGAAACGTACCCCAGCCGGCGCTGACGCGGACGCGGCGGCCCGGGGTCCACTTGCTGCCGTCTTCGAAATCGGCTGCGCTGCGAAAGTCGGCAGCGGTCAGACCCTTTGCCAGACTCCCGCCAAAATAGGCGTGCAGCCCCAGAATCTGATCCACATCCAGAGTGTCCGAAGCGATTAGAAGCTTCTCGCGAGCATCGCGTCCCCGCCCTTTCAGCCAGGAGATATATTCATCTCCGGCGACGTAGGGATCCTTGCTGTCCACACGCTGGCCCGTCCAATCGGCCACCCAGTCGGGCGCTCCCGCGAGAAACTGTGTCGTGCCAAACGTATCGGGCAACATGACTCGCAGAGCGCCTTCGTACGTCTGCTGCCACAGCTCGAGCACGCGATACTGCGACGCCCTGAGAGCCACGTCGTCGGGAGCGAGCGCCGCCATCACCATCGGAATCTCGTGGGCATTGGTTCCGATTGCTTCCAGGTCGTGCTTGTGAGCGAGGAACGCATTCGATGTTCCGATAAAGTTGCTCCCGAGATTCGCGGCCATGGCTACAACCACATATTCCTGCCACAGAAAACTATGGCGCCGGCGGGTTCCAAAATCGGCTACGCTGAGTCCCGGAACTCCCCGCAGGCGCTCAATCTTGTTCCAAAGCTTTGTCTTAGCCCGCGCGTACAAAATGTCGAGACCGAATTCGCTCAGCGTCTTCAAATGAGCCCGCGTCTTCAGTTCATCCAGGATCGCCAGCGCATACAGCTCCCACATTGTGGTCTCGGTCCACGAGCCTTCAAAGGACAAGTGAATCTGGCCATCCTGCACCGACAGGTGATAGTCCGAGAGCCGGAAGTCATGCTCCAGCCACTCCAGGAATGCGGGTTCGAATATTCCGCGGCGGCCGTAGAAAGTATTGCCAGCCAGCCACACCAGTTCTGATTTTCGAAACCGCCGCCCGCGTACATGCTGCAACTGCACCTTTAGTTCTTCAATGTGGATGATGTCGGCCATGCGCACCGAAGAATGGCGGTTGAACAGCGAGAACTCCACCCGCGTTTTCGGGAAATGCTTCCAGATAAACTGCAACATCAGCAGCTTGTAGAAGTCGGTGTCGAGCAACGAACGGATGACCGGATCCAGTTCCCAATTGTGGTTATGCGCGCGTTCGGCGAAATTGACGATCATTCCGGAGAGCAGGCCCCTGCGAGATTCTAAGCAGACAGTGTAGAGGATAAGGGATGGATCGGTTCGGCGGAAAGAGGTCTTGGACATGAATCGCTAAGAACGGGGGAAACAATGGTCCGCACCAGGTGATTCTCGTGCCGCCACCAGCCTGGGAACACCTGCGTTTCTTCGTATCGAACCTGCAACTGACGCCAGCCATTGACTTGTGCAGCTGACGCGAGAGAGGGCTGGCAATCGCTAACCTGTTCCGGAAGCCCATAGACCCTGCCGACACCGATCGGGCCGACCTCGATACATCTGGTGTCGAGCCGAAGACCCTCGTGCAACGCTTTGAGGCCGCTTTCCTTCCCGCTCCAGATGAGTGCCGTGAGCAGGTTCTTGTCTTCCGCAGATGCGCGTTCGACAAGAGCTTGCTCGTGAGTTGTGAAGTAATCCGCGACGAAGGCATCGCTGCGTGGCTCGACCATTTCCAGGTCACAACCGAGACGATCGCCGGAGAGAGCGACCGCGCAAATCGCTGTTCCAAGACGATGGCTGAGAGAAATGTTGACGGTCGCCTTCTTGCTAAAGAGGAATACTTCGGGCGCGCCGCTCAATGCTGCCTTGATCTCTACACTTGCCAGAAAGGCGAGATCGCTGGGCAGCTTAAGACAGGCCGCTAGCGCGCGTTTCGCAGTCCATCGGCCCAGTCGCCAATCGCCACGGCGCTTCGCAAATCGCAGCCTGGATAGGCAAACTGCTTCTCCTTCACTCAGCCACGAACCGTCTTCGGGCACATCCGCTTCGCTCTGTTCCAGCCAATAGACATCCACAGGAGGGGTCCATCCTTCGCTAGGCTGCTTCCACAATCTCAAGTTCCGTCTTTTGCTTCGCGGCCGGCTCGGCCATGATGCCGCGTTCCACCGCGTGAATGAGATACGGGCGAAGCCCCGCGGGAGGAATGATGTGATTCAGAGCACCCACGCTGAGAGCCCGGTGCACGCTGTGGATCCGGTCAAATTCCGTGGCCATCTCGCCCAATTTTTCGGAATACACGACCTTGAAGAGTTCGTCCCACTGCTTGCGCAAACGTCCTTTCTCCAGGCCCTCGGCCTGAACCATTGCCTGATTCAGCGCCTGCAGTCGCTCATCCTTGCGCGTCCTGGACTCAACTTCACTGGCGAAGACCACCGCCGCAGCTGGAGCGCCACCGATAACGGAGGCATACGTTCCTTCCAATGCTGCGACCTCAAGTTGTGGGTTCAGCGCCCGCGAGAAAACAACGTAGGCGCCTCCGTGATAGCGCGAGATCACGCAAAACACGATGGGGCCGTTGAAATTCACTACGGCCCTCCCGATCTCGGCGCCGTACTCCAACTGTAAGCGCCTCATCGACTCGGGCGATCCGTCAAACCCTGACAGATTGGCGAGCACCACCACCGGGCGATTCCCGCTGGCAGCGTTGATCGCGCGCGCTACTTTTTTGGAAGACTGGGGAAAGAGCGTTCCCGCCGACCACTGATCCGGCCCGTCGGCCGGGACAAATCCCAACCGAGGCACGGAACGCGATTCAATGCCGATGAGGCAAACCGGGTAGCCTCCCAGGTGGGCGTCCCACACGACCGCCGTTTCGGCCGCTCGCATTCCTGCCCAGCGTTCCAGGGGCGCGTGGTCCTGATCGATGGCCGCCATCATCACTTTGCGAATGTCGAAAGGCTTCTTGCGCCCGGGATTGGTTTCATCCGACAGAATCTCTCCGATCCGCCCGAATCCTTCGTCGCCATTCTCGTTGTGAGGATAGCTCTGCACGTCACGCTCGATCGGATCCGTTGTGTCGGCTCGGCGCGGGAACCGCTCTCCCGGCAACGCGTAGGTGTGCTCGTAATGGCGGAAAAGTATGTGGCACGCTTCATTGATGTCTCGCGCCCAATATTGTGCCTGGCCGTTGACCCCCATAATGCGGTCGTACCCGCCAATTCCCTGATTGTCTTCGGCGGAAATGCCGCCGGAATAGTCCAAGGCGCGCTTGCCGGTGAGCACCATCGCTGCTTTCGGCGTCATCACCAGAATGCCGCGGGTGTGCATGAGCATCGTGGCTTCGGCATTCCAGTATGGTTGGGCTCCGACGTTGATGCCGTTGATCAGCAGATTCACTTCGCCGCCCGCCTGCGTGAACTCGACGAGTCGCCGCAGCACGCGGGCGATCCAGTCCATGTTCTCGACGCCGCTTTCCATCGAGATCTTGGCGCCGGCGGAAATAGGGAACCATTCCACCGGGATGCCCTTCTGCTCGGCCAGATCGAGTGCGGCAATGATGAGGCGGCACTCCATCTCGGCCAGGGCTCCCAGATCTTTGCTTGGATCTCCGAGAAGCAGCACGCGCGTCATCCCCTCGGGGTACCGCGATGTGAAGTTTCGGATCACACCGACAATAATGTTGGCTTTGTTCTGTCCGTAGGGACGGTCGACCGGAATCAGTTGTCCCGCGGCGTCGAGATCGTGCTCCACGAAATCGCCGTGCGGAAATTCGGCGCGCGTGTCTATCCGGGCCGGAGTCAGCATGCGGATGATCTCGTACGGATAGACCAAGCCCCGCTGACGCACGCGGATGACCTTTTGATCGTAGGCAGTCAGCTGCTTGAGCGGGAGCAGCTTGTCGGCAGGACGGAAAGTGATCATCATGCCGCTTCCGACTGGGCTCGAAATGCGCACCACCATGTCGCGCAACTCTCCGGTGGCGGGGTTGGGGATGCGGGCACGCACCACGACCTGCTCCAACCCTAACCCTTCCGTTGCCGGCGCAAGTCTGCGCACGATCGCCTGCAGTTCTTCCGGCTTCAGAGTGAGTGGTGGCCAAACGTAGAGGAAAACGCGATTCCAATAGAGGCGTTCGTGTGGACGCCGTCGTGACTGAAACAGCCGGATTGCGGCTAACGCTTCCATCAACATGCGCTCCAGATGCGGCAATTGCACAATGCGGCCTGCCTGATCGCGCACAGGAGTCACGTCGCGCACTTCGGCAGCAGCAAACAAACGTTCGTCTTTCGGGTTATTGCGCGCCACGGCGTGAAGAAGGTAGACGTCTTCGATCGAGGACAAGCGCTCGATCTTGAAATTGCTGAGCCGCCAGAGATGCAGGCGTTTGCCCATCATCGGATGCAATCCACGGTAGAAGGTCTCCTCTTCGTATCTATTACCGCTCGGACGATACGTAAAGTGCTGCATGCCACTCATGCGGTGTCCCTGGTTCGCGCCTGCCACGGCGACCACGATTCTCCTCAGAGGGCGGGGAAACGCTACCTGATTGAGCATCGACTGCACTTCACTCTGCGAGGCATCGGGCTCGCCAAGCTTGGTGGAAGAACAGACATGAAAATCGATGACGATGTCATGATCCGCCGGGACTTCCGCAATTACAGGCAGAAGGGCCTCTCCCGCGGCGGAGAGAGCCTGATATTCTGCGTAGGTGGCGAAGGCGTGGATGCGCTTGCCTTCGTGGTCGTATTCAGCGGTGAAATAACAGAGTCCGTCAATCGACAGTGATTGAGGATTTGAGAGCGTGCGATTGCGGTAGTACCTGCAGGT
>Ga0335081_10020465_pt1 | contig 10700 bp, 10 predicted proteins | sample Lox_Sample_35_FD_206713 | JGI IMG/M metagenome (GOLD analysis project Ga0335081, IMG submission 206713) | Soil microbial communities from Loxahatchee National Wildlife Refuge, Florida, United States - Lox_Sample_3.5 | ecosystem: Environmental > Terrestrial > Soil > Wetlands | place: USA... | reverse complement strand
GCCACGTACAGGCCTATGGAGCGCGGGACGACGACCCTCCCGACGCCGAGGACCCGCCTTGCCTTTATCGACACGAAGAAGATGAGCGCGCCCAGCTGCGCCACCGCCCAATAGTCGAGGATCGTCCCGGGCGCGACACCGGAGGCCGTGCTCGCCACCACGATCGCGTAGACCAGCGCCAGGTAGACAACCCCGAGGGAGATGTTCACCTTCGCCACGAAGACTATGCTGCTCTTGAGGTAGTCCTCCAGCTTCGCCGACTCGTCGATGTCTACCCTATCCTTCCCGAACAGTATGTTGTCGAACACCGCCGAGACGGTCACCATGAGCGCCGCAATCGCCAGGATCCCCAGTGCGGTGCTCGCGTCGAGGTACTGGGTGCTGAGTATGTGAAGGACCGGCGTGGCAAGAACCGCCGCCCCCACGGCCATCGGTATCCCGAAGACCAGGGCGAGGTCGAGTGTCATGGCGCTGACCTCGTCGCTACCGCCCTTGAGGAGGAGCGGGTACATCGCCGCAGCGAGGTACAGCGAGTAGCCCGCGAGGGTCGCGACCGAGAAGGCCGCCTGGTAGTGCCCTACCAGGACCGTGTTGCCCGCGGCGAGGGAAGCGACGTAGGTATCGGCCAGCCCGAGGTAGACCGGCACGGTCGTCAGGACCGGGAGCCAGGAGTGGATGAGCCACCGCCTACCCTGCTCGAAGTTCACCGGGCTTGACACGGCGTCCCCCGCCATCGCCGCAGAGGCGATGGACTGGGCGAGGTTGGCCACCATCACGGAGAGTATCACGCCGTCTATCCCTGCCTTGAACACGATGAGGAGGGGGTACGCGACCATCAGCTTCGCCGCTTCGGAGAAGATGACCGCGTACCCCATCACCGCGGGCCTGTGCCCTGCGACGACGGCGTTGGCGGCCTGGTTGAAGTATGCCACAGGGACGAGGACCACCGCCAATATCAGCGTCGAGAAACTAGCGGATTCGATCCTGGACGAGCTGAAGTACGACAGGACGACGTAGAGGCCTACGCCCAGGGCGCTGAGCACGACGTTGAGGACGATTGCGGTCTTGCCGTACATCTTCCCTCGCGCGATGTCCCTGGTCGCCCAGAAGGCGACCAGCCCTGCAGGGTAGGCTGCGAACGCCACTATGTCGGTGATGACCTCGTAGAGCCCGAACTGCTGCGCCGAGAGGGTGCGGGTCATCATCACGAGGAAAACCAGCCCCGTGAAGATGCTGGCAATCCGGGCCGAGAAGACCACCAGCCCCGTCCTCCGGAGGGAGATCGAAGCGGTCACTTGCAGTCGGGCCGATGCGACGGCCGATAAATGCCTATTCGACGGCGGCGGGCGTTTCCGGCACGCGCGGGCGGGATCCCCTGCCGCGGGCTCACTGCTTAGATAATTAGGGGGAAGGCCGGGAGGCGCCAAGGAGGCAGGCGTCACCCGTGAAGATGAAGATCGTATCCGCGGCGTTCTTCGCCGCGACCGCCGCAGCGTCCCTCCTCCTCCCGACCGCAGGCGTCTTCCTCCCTGTCTTCTTCGGGGCCGCGTTCGGGGCCTACGGTGTCGCGGCGAGCTTCCAGAAGCGCCTCGACCCGCTCAACGACGTACCAAACGCCCTGAGGGTCTTCCTCGCCTCCCTGGGGGGATACTTCCTCGAAGTTCACAAGCCCTACTTCTTCCCTGCCGCCGGCATATTACTGGGGGCGACCGCCATCTTCCTCAACGACGAGTTCCAGCGCAGGGCCATCCACGCCGTGAGATACGGCGTCAAGGGAGGCTCGGTGGCGCTCCTTGGGATAGACGGGAGCGGCAAGTCGTCCCACTCGACGGCCCTGGGAGCGTGGCTCGAAGCCAGGGGGTACAGGTGCACCGTGATGCCGTTCCACAGATACATCTTCGTGGAGCGCCTCGCATCGCTCTCTTCGGCGGCAAGGAGGGCCGCCCCCTCGGGTGACAAGTACCGGTTCAGGCGGGGAGGGAACCCCCTCCGACCCGTCGCCTCTCTCCTCGACAACCTCGTCCTCCAGTTCGCAACGTCGGTGGGGTGCAGGCTCGAAGGTCGGGTGGTGATCTACGACAGGTTCATCTGGAGCACCTACATCAAGTACAAGGCGTTGGGGTATCCCGTGAGGCCGATCTCTGGGCCCTACCTCTCCCCGAGGCCGACGTACGCCGTCGTCCTCGACGTCCCGGTCGAGAAGTCGCTTGGGGTGATCGACGAGCGGGCTACTCACATCCACTATCCCAGGGAGGTGCTCGAGTCGGAAAGGAGACAGTACCTCGAGGTCGCAAAGAGGAACGGCTACCCGGTCATCGACGCGACGGCCCCCTTCGAGCGCGTCCAGGCCGAGATAGAGTCCTCGCTCGAGCGCCTCTTCCCGGCCGTTCAGCGAGGAACGAGACGTTGACAGACGAGTCGTCCTACGCCGCCTCGTTCCTGGAGGGGAGCCTAGGGCTGGAACAGGGTTCCCTCGGGCCCGGGGCCGTCCCCAGCGCGCTCGCGGGCGAGATAGCCTCCGTAATGCGGGGCGCACCCCCGAAGGACTCGACCACGCCTTCTCTCGAGGTCGCGATCAGAGCCTTCCTCTCGGAGCTGGAAAAGTCGGCACTGGAGGAGAATGGTTTCATCGTGAGGAAGGCGAGGTGGCCGGGGTCGGCCTCCTTCGCCGTCTGTCTCACCCACGACGTGGACAACATAGAGCGCCCCGCCGACCACGTAGCAAAGGTCAAGGACAGGTTCAGCGCCTCCGACTATGCAAAATGGAAGAGGGGCGAGCTCTCGCTGTACGACAACATCGAGATGATCCGCGAGAAGGAGGCCGCCGCAGGGTTCCGCTCCAGCTTCTACTTGATGTCCGCCGAATATCCGCTCTCGAAGGTCAGGAAGGCGGCCCGCGCCCTCGACTCCAGGGGGTGGGAAGTCGGCCTCCACGGCGACTTTGGGACCCACGACTCTGAGCGGGAGATGGCCAGGGCGGTGGAGCGGCTCGCCGACGGGCTCGGGGTGCACCCACGGGGGGTCCGCGAGCACTATCTCAGGTTCGACTTTCAGAAGACATGGAAGGTGATGGAGGGGGCGGGGTTCGACTACGACACGACGGTGGGCAACGCCGACGCCATCGGGTTCAAGATGGGCCTGGCGACGCCTTTCCACCCTCCCGACCAAGGCTGGGCGCCGATGCGCCTGCTCGAGCTCCCACTGTCGCTGATGGACACCACCCTCTGGGGGTACCTCAAGCGGGGCGAGGAGGAGGGACTGGAGGACGTGCGAAGGACGATGAAGATGGTAGAAGACGTGAAAGGGCTCTACACCCTCCTGTGGCACCAGGAGGCGGTGAGGATGAAGGGTGGGAGGCAGTACTGGGCAGTCCTCAAGGAGCTGGCCAGGAGGAAGAGGGTCTTCGTGGGGAGCGGCGCGGACGTGGCAGGGTGGTGGCGGGCGCGCGAGGTGCCCCTCAGGTCGTCCGCCGGCGGCAGGCTGATTACGCTCGGGGGGAAGCCGCCCAAGGGGCTGAGGCTGGTAGTCAAGGCGAGGGAGGGGACCAAGTTGAGGGTGGTGTCAGGATCGGCCAGAGAGACGAGGCCGGGGATGTTCGTCGTCTCTCCCGAGGGAGGCAAGTTCCGGATGGAGGTCACCAAGGTGGGAGGGCCGGGATGAGGCGGGTCCTCGTCACGGGCTCCGGCGGGCTCGCTGGGGTGAACTTTGTCCGAGCACTCCGCGCCTCGCCCAGGGCTTACTACATCGTCGGTACGGACTACAGCAAGTACCACATCCTCTATCCGGACGTCGATGCGAGGTACCTCACTCCCCGCCACGACGACCGGTCGTTCATACCGAGGGTCGCCGAGATAGCCAGCAAGGAGCGCGCAGACTTCCTCCACCCGCAGCCCTCCAGCGAAGCCTACGTCATCTCTGGCAGGCGGAGCGAGGTCCCATGCCGGGTCTTCCTCCCCTCGGCCGCGGTGATGCGGGTCGGGCAGGACAAACTCCTCTCAGAGCGGAAGCTAAGGGCCGCTGGCATACCTGTCGCGATGACGGCCACGATCGAGAGCAAGCCGGACGTGCGCGCGGCGTTCGCGAAGCTCGGCAAGCCCCTCTGGGTCCGGGCGAGGCACGGCGCGGGCGGCAGGCTGAGCCTTCTCTGCAGCACTCCGACCGAAGCCGCCCTGTGGATAGAGCTCTGGGTCAGGCGGGGGGCAGCTCGGTACGACGAGTTCATCCTCCAGGAGTACCTCCCGGGAAGGAACATCGCCTGGGACAGCCTCTGGAAGGACGGGAGGCTCGTGACGTCCTACTGCCGCGAGAGGCTGGAATATCCGTTCAAGCACATCTCTCCTTCCGGGATCACGGGCACACCTTCGGTCTCGAGGATAATCAGGGACGAGCGCCTCAACGAGGTCGGCAGGAAGGCGGTCAAGGCCATCGACCCAAAGCCTGGCGGCGCGTACTCCATCGACGTCAAGGAGTCAGCCTCCGGGGCGCCCTGCGTCACCGAGGTCGACTCGGGAAAGTTCCACTCGACCATGCCCCTATGGGGGTACATCGCAGTCAAGCATCTCGGCCTCCCAGATTACGCCAACCTGGCCGACCTCTATGTCAGGCTCGGGCTCGGCGAGGACGTCCGCGACCTCCCCCCGGACACGGACCTCCTGCCCGACGGCTACTACCTCCTCAGGGACATGGACGTCGGCGCCTACCTCTGGAGGGAGGACGACGGCTCCAAGGTCAAGGTGCTCTAGCAGAGTGGCCGGAGCCAGGCCAAAGTACTGGGTGTTCGACATGGACGGCACGCTGATCTCCTTCCCAGTCGAGTGGGACAAGGTCAGGTCGGACCTCCAGGAGCTCACGGGCACCTCCCTCAAGTTCGCGCCGTTCTTCCTCGACGTCCAGACGGTCGTCGCCGAGGACCCTCTCCTCCTCGGCCCAATCATGAGGACGATCGACCGCTACGAGGCCAGGGCTGTCCCGCAGGCGAAGCTCGAGGAGGGCGCCAGGGTCGTCCTCTCCTCGCTCTCCCGAAACGCCAAGCTCTCCCTCGTGACCATGCAAGGGCGGGCGGCCTGCGAGGCAATCCTCGACTCGCTGGGCATCGCGCGGTTCTTCGCCTCCACCTTCGCTCGCGAGGACTCCATGGACAGGCCGGCCCAGCTGAAGATGGCGCTGGAGAGCCTCAAGGCGAAGAAGGCCCAGTCGGTATTCGTGGGGGACAGGATAAACGACCTTAACGCCGCGAGGGCCGCCGGGGTCAGGTTCGTGATGATCAGGAAGGGGCCCGATAGCCCGGCCGCCGACGCCCTCTACAGGAGCGTCAAGCAGTTCGCGGCCTCGCCCTGGGTCAGGGGTTGAGGAGCCTCAGGATGCTCTTGTGGAGCGTCGAGTTGCACGACGCGACCACGTTGAACTTCTCGTCGAGAGAGACCCTCGTGTTGACAGGTCCGCCGGTGGGGTTCGACATGACCGCCCCCGCCTCCTTCGCGATCAAGTAGCCGGCTGCAAAGTCGACCACCCTCATCCTGTCGCGCATGTCGACAAAGGCGTCCACCTTCCCGTCCGCGAGAAACGCCTGCTCGAGGGCGTTCGCGCCGAAGTGCGCCGGTTTCCTTATCGCCGCGATGAGCGGCACGAGCCTCTCCACGGTCTGCTTGGGCGCCTTTGACATGTCTATCCCAACGCACGATTCTCTCAGCACCTTGGCCTTCGACGTCCTGATGGGTGTCCCGTCCCTCTCAGCCCCGCGCCCTCTCTCAGCGTAGTATGTCTCCTCGAGGACAAGGTTCCTCACCAGGCCGTGCTTCGCGCTCTCCAGCGTCGGCCCATCGAGCACCGCGATCGAGGTGCAGTAGAACGGTAGCCCTCTGGCGTAGTTCATCGAGCCGTCGATCGGGTCTATCACCACCGTCCACGCAGCGCCGGGTTTCCCCACCACCCCTGCCTCCTCGCTGACGAACCTCACGTCGTCGACCTGCCCCTTGACCAGTTCGATGATGCTCTTTTCCGCGTCGGCGTCGACCTTCATCGTCATGTCGCCGCCCGCTCCTTGCCCCAGGTGCTCGATGCCGCTCTTCTTACCCTTGTATCCGTCCGAGATGCTCTGGACCTGCTCGCCAGCCTCCTTGAGGATGGACTCCCAGTTGACCATTGTCGATTGCCGCCCGTCGGCCTCGGAGGTCGGCTTTTTACTGTTCTCGTCGGCTCAGGGGACGGCGAAGAAGAGCGACGGCTGGAAGATGACGAGGTAGGCGAAGTAGAGCGCCACCCCGGCCGCGATGTAGGTGACCTGGGGGACTCCGTACTGGACCTCAACCATGGTGGTCTTGCCGTCTCCCGAACCGGCGTGCTCCTCGGCGAGCTCCCGCGAGACGTTTACGTCGCTTGTGATCTCGCGCCTCTCACCGTCTATCACGAGCGCCTTGGGTATCCACTTCGCCTGCGTCTTGAACTCCTGGAGGGTGACGAGCCTGGACTTGCGCGCCGTCCCCGTGGCGTACAGGTAGGCGATGTGGGCGATGGCGACCACCCCTGTCCCCAGGAGGACCGGGATGGGGGCGTACGGTGTGGGGTCTGACGCGACCAGGGCGAGCGCGATCGCATCGGCCTGGCCTATGAAACCCAGGAAGGAGAAGACGAAGGCGATGCCGCCGATGAGGGCGATTCTGGCGAGAAGAAGCAGGTCCATCGAGGGTATGAAGGCGATCGCGAGCACGGCCGCCACGACGCCGGGGACCCAGTAGTAGTCCGTGACGAGCCTCTCCCGCGCGTCCTGGTATCCCGCCAGGGCGAACGACGCCAGCATCAGGAGCTGGTAGTACACGCCTCCGTCAGGGCCCCGTTGCCGTTTAAAAGCGAGACCGCACTTTACGGAGGTGGAGAGGCCAACCCCCGAGCAGCTCGTGAGGCGCCTGGCTGGTCTCTGCCCTGCGCCTTCCCTTGCGCTGCGGATCCAGGCTCGCCTTGCCGGCATGCTCTCGGCGGCGACACTGTTCATCTCGCCGAGGGTCTACTCGAGATTCGCGGTCTCGATGATACTGTTCCCGATCCCCTTCGAGGCGCTCGCCCTCCTCGCCGTCCCCGGCCAGCAGGCGTTGCTGGTCGTCGGAGCTGCCGCCCTGCTCCAGGCCACCCCCGTCGCTGTCCTTGTGTCGAGGGCCAACTCGAGGCGGAGGGCGGCAGACGCAGAGCTGCCGTTCTTCCTGATGACCCTCTCGGTCCTCGTCCACGAGGCGAACCCGTCTCTCCAGGAGGGGTTCAAGCGAGTCTCGGCGATTGGCTCGGGTGTCTTCCCGGCTTTCACGAGGGAGGGCGGCCTGCTCGAGCGCGACGACGCCTTCGTCCCAGGGTCGCCAATCGGGGTGGCCGAGAAGGCCTTTGCGAGCCATCCCAGCGCCCGGGTGAGGGCGTTCGTCCAGGGTTTCCTGAAGACCCTCGCGACGGGGAAGGACATCGCAGAGTTCGTCGGCCAGGAGACCTCCTTCCAGCTCGAGAAGCTCGAGCAGACGTGGACCGCGTTCGCCGCCTCTGTGGGTTCGTTGGCAGAGGTGACCTTCATACTGCTCGCATTGTTCCCAGTGGGGGTCGAGATGGTGGGCGCCACTATCTCAGGGTTCGCCTCCTCGTTCCTCTTCCTCGCCGCCTTCGGGCTCCTCGCGGTCATGGCCGGGGTCTTTCTCGTCTTGACCGACGCCATCCAGCCCATCGTCCACGACCGCCCCCCTTCCCTCGTCTGGCTAGCGGTCTCCCTGGCCGGCTGGGCCTTCGCGACCCTGGCGTTCCGAGGAGGAATGGTCGACTCGAGAGAGTACATACTCGTCCCCCTGGGGGTCTCGCTGCTCGGCTTCTACCAGACGAGGAAGCACCATGCGCGCGTGAGGAAAGGCGAGGAGGAAGTCGGGTCGATGTTGCACGACCTGGCAGAGGAGAGCAAAGCGGGGGTGAGCCTCCCCGAGGCTCTGTCCCGCCTCAGCTCGCGCGCCGACGCCTTCGTCTCCATCAAGGAGCCCGTCCTTGCGTTCTATCAGGCCACCAGGCTTGGACTGACGCCCATCGAGGCACAGAAGCGGGTCGACCACCCGTCTTGGCTCGTCCGGATGGGCTTCGGGATACTCTCCGTTGCGTTTGAGACGGGCGCGGGTTTCGAGCACCTCGAGGAGCTTTCTTCCCTGTTCAGGCGGGTCGCCGACGCGAGGAAGACCGTGACCCAGTCGATGATACCCTTCATGCTCATCGGCGCCATAGTCCCGGTGATCTCAATCGCCTCGATCACCTTTCTGGCCGGGTTCGCCCAGCAGAGCGTCCCGGTCGGCCTGCCGATCCTGAGCGTCCATGCGTCCCAAGCCTCGCTGATCCTCTCGGTCTCCACCATCTCCGTCCTCACGGGGCTGTTGCTCTCGAAGCTCTTGGCACAGACGGTCAGGCACCAGCTGGCCCTTCCCATCCTGATGGCCTCCACACTTGTATCGTTGATCGCCTTCGGTGTCGCATGAAGCGGTGGGCGATTAAATATCCGCGGAGGGTTGATGGCCAATGAACTTCCACCCAGCTGAAGGAAGAAGGAGGGCCGGGATAAGCCCGTTTCTTGCGACCGTGATACTCGTAGTGATCACCCTGATGATCGGGGGGATCCTCTACTCGTCCTTTAGGCAGATGATCGTGGCGCAGGTGAAGAACCCGTCGGTCACCCTGGTCACCAGCAACGTCTCTCCGGACGGAGAGACGATGACCCTCGACATCAAGAACGACGGCAACGTGCCCCTATTGGTCAAGGCCTTTGACGTGAGCTACGGGGCGTCCACGAACCAGTTCTTGGGGAGCAACATCACCCTGGTCTCCTCATCCTCGGGGAGCATGACGATGCAGCCGGGAGACACTCTCACAGCGACCGTCAAGACCAACTTCCAGGTGCCCACCTTCGCCACCTTCACTGTGACTGTGGTCGGGGACCAGGTGGCAAGGGCGTTCAATATCCAGGCCTGACCGTTCGATGACCAGCAGGTCGGCCATTGCGCAATACGAGGCGACCGTCATCTTGGTCGTCCTCTCCCTTTCGCTCGCCTCGGTAGTCTACTCGGGAATCAAGCGTGAATCCAACATACAGCAGCAGCCTGTCTTCGTCAATGTGGAGACGCTCGTAGGGGGGAACCCGCCCATCCTGGCCGTCACGGTCAACGCCTCTGCTTCCACCACGGTCACCTCCCTGTCCCTCGACGAGGCCAGCTCGGTGGCCGGTGTCCTCGCGTTCGACGGGAACGCTTTCACTGACTCGACCTCGCTCTGCTCCCCAGGGAAGACAACCCTCTTCTCCGTGGACGTCAGCCAGCGCGGCACTCTGGCCGTCTCCACCAACGGCGTTGCCTGGGCGTCCGGCTCCGTCGGCACCTCCTTCGCAGTGCAGCCCGGCTGGCACGAGGTGATGATATCGAACGGCTCGACCTGCACCATCACGATGCCCGGCGGCCAAACCGTGAGCGGACCCTGGACCGCCACAATTGCGGTGTTGTCCTCGCTGCCCCTAGACGGCTCCAGGACGGGCACCCACTTTGCGATTTTCGTCCCAGAAGGAGGAGGGGCCCACAGCCTGCTTCTGACCTCGGCAGGAGGGTTGGACTCTGTCGCGCTTTAGGAGAAGACGCGCGGTGAGCGAGATCGTCTCGTCCCTCGCCATGCTTCTGATAACGATCGCGGTCCTGGGCGGCATAGGAGTGGTGGCACTCGGCTCGATCAGGAGCTCCGGCAGCCTCCTCTCGCTGAGCTCCCAGGGCGCGGCCGCCCAGGACGGGCTTCTCCTTTCCCTCGTCTCCGTCCAGTCGAACTCGAGCGCGACCTACGCCTGGGTGTACGACTACGGCTGGGCCCAGGGGACCCTCTCGGCCGCATACCTAAACGGGGGGCTGGTGAAGTGGTCCTCAAGCTGCGGGGGCGTAATCAGGCCGGGCGCAGTCTGCGCCTTCTCGGTCCCGTCCGGAGAGCACGGTCAGGTGAGCATGGTCTTTGGAGCGAAGAGCCTGGGCTTCGCGGTTTAGCGGCCTCACCCGCCTCGCGGGTGCAGGGGCTTCACAGAGGCTTGCCCCGCCCCCCGGACTTTCCTCAATACCATTCGACCCGCCAAGGGGTGGGCGGCTCGTCGAGAACTACGTGGTCGACTATGAGCTCAGGTCTGCAGGGGGGGCGCCCTACAGGTCCAGCTTCGCCGTCTACGTCTACGACGACCGCGGCAGAGGACTCTATCTGGTCAAGGAGCCCTACCTGAGGCCAGAGGTCGCGGGGAGCGTCGCAGAGGCGATAGACTCGCTCTCGACGTGGCTCGCGCCCTCGCCCGTGATCGGCGTCGACCCGTTGGGCTACCTATTCGCAGAGCTGAAGCGGGCCGGCTACCTCGACGGCAAGGGAGCGGACCTTCAGGAGGAGGCGAAGGCCGTCTCCCATTATCTTCTGCGGGAGATACTGGGCTACTCTCTCGTCGACCCGTTGATCAGGGACCCGGAGCTGGAGGACATCTCCTGCGAAGGCCCCGGAAGGCCGGTCAAGGTTTGGCACAAGCGGTACAACTCCCAGGGCTGGCTGGAGAGCAACGTCGTCTTCGGCGACCAAGAAGAGCTCAACTCGGTCGTCGCGCGGCTCGTCCAAAGATCCAACCGGTCGCTCTCGGTGTCGTCACCGGTGGTCGACTGCGTTCTCCCAGAGGGCTACCGCCTGGCTGCGAG
>Ga0335081_10020464_pt1 | contig 10700 bp, 9 predicted proteins | sample Lox_Sample_35_FD_206713 | JGI IMG/M metagenome (GOLD analysis project Ga0335081, IMG submission 206713) | Soil microbial communities from Loxahatchee National Wildlife Refuge, Florida, United States - Lox_Sample_3.5 | ecosystem: Environmental > Terrestrial > Soil > Wetlands | place: USA: Florida... | reverse complement strand
GCTGGTCTTCGACATCGGCTCCTGCACCGCCTGCGGCCGGTGCGCCCGGGTGGCGCCGCACGCGGTCACGCCGAGCGGCGAATTCGAACTCGCCGCGACAGCCAGGTCCGCCCTTATCAAGACGATCCCGATCCGCGGAGAACAGCGATGACGCCGAGACCGGACGAGACGGCAACCGCCGAAGAACTGCGGAAGCGCATCGCCGTGCAGTTCGGCCGCAGCCTGCACATCCGGACGCTGGACACCGGCTCATGCGCGGTCTGCGAGCAGGAGATCCGGCTGCTCACCGCGCCGCACTACGACCTGCACCGGCTCGGCTTCTTCTTCACCCCGGCACCCAGGCACGCGGACCTGCTGCTGGTCACCGGGCCGATGGTGCGCGCCTTCGAGGTGGCCGCGCGCAAGACCTACGAGGCGATGCCCGGCCCGAAGGTGGTGGTCGCTACGGGCGCGTGCGCGCTGGGCGGCGTCTACCAGTCCGACCCGTTCGTGTATGGCGAGGTCGACGCGGTCCTCCCGGTGGACGTGTGGATCCCCGGCTGCCCGCCGAGCCCGCTCGCCCTGCTGCAGGGGCTCGGCGTGGCCGTCGGCCGGCTGGCCGAGAAGACGCCCGGCCTGACGTTCGTCGCCGGCGGGGACGGAGACGCCAGGTGAACCCGCTGGACCTGCTGTACGGCGCGGGCGGCGCCTGGCTCGCCGCCGCCCTGGCCGGGCTGCTAGCCGGATCCCGGCGGCCCGGACTGCAGGCTTGCTGCGCCCTGTCCGCCGTCGGCGGCGCTGCCGCGGCCGCCGGCGGCGGCTGGTCGATGGTCTACGGCAACACCAGGCTGGTAACCCCCGGCACGGGGCAGGGACAGGCCATTACCGGCGGGCCCCTGCAACTGCAGGCCACCAGCCTGGCCGGAGTGTTCGTCGCCCTGCTCGGGCTGGTCGCGGTGGCGATCGCCTGGTACGCGCCCCGGTACCACGAGCCCGGCCGCGGCACCGCGCTCTACCTGGCCGCCTACAACCTGGCCCTGCTCGCCTGCCTGGCCGTGCTGGCCGCCGGCGGAATGGTGACGTTCCTGGTCGCCTGGGAGACCATGAGCCTGGCGTGCTACCTGCTGATCCTGCGCCACCCGCGCCGCGACGCCTCGGCCCGCGGCGCGTTCTGGTTCCTGGCCCTGTCCGAGATCGGCTTCCTGCTGGTCGTGGCGGCGTTCGTGATCCTGTCCGCCAAGACGCACGCCACCGCACTCGACACAATGGCGGCCCGGGCGCACCTGGTCAGCGGCGGCTGGCTGGCCGCGGCCTACCTGCTCGCCCTGGCCGGGTTCGGGTTCAAGGCCGGCCTCGTCCCCTTGCACGTGTGGCTGCCCGAGGCGCACCCGGTCGCGCCCGCCGACGGGTCCGGATTCCTGTCCGGCGTGGTGGTTAAGCTCGGCGTTTACGGCATCGCGCTGTTCGCCTTCCGGCTGGATCCGGTGGCCGGAGCCTGGCCCGGACTGGTCACCATGGGCGCCGGGGCGGTGACCGCCGCCATCGGCATCCTGTACGCGATGGGGGAGCGCGACATCAAGCGCTTCCTGGCCTACTCCACGATCGAGAACACCGGGATCATCGTGACCGCGTTCGGCGCGGCCATGATCTTCCACGCCTACCGGCTGCCCGCGCTGTCCGCGTTCCTGCTCATCGCCGGGCTGTACCACGTCGCCAACCATGGCTGCTACAAGACGCTGCTGTTCCTCGAGGCCGGGGTGGTCGAGCACGCGACCGGGACCAGGGACATGGACCGGCTCGGCGGCCTGGTGCACCGGTTGCCGCGCAGCGCGGTGATCGCGTTCACCGGCACGCTGGGGATCGCCGCGCTGCCGCCGCTGAACGGGTTCGTCAGCGAGTGGCTGATATTCCAGGGGCTGTTCCAGGGGTTCCGGACCGGCAGCGACCTGTTCGGCATCCTCATCGTGCTCGCCGCCGCGACGCTCGGGCTCACCGGCGGGCTGGCGATCTACGCGTTCGTCCGCGGCTTCGGCATCCCGTTCCTGGGCCTGCCCAGGACCAGGCAGGCCGCAGGCGCGCGGGAAACCGGCCAGCCGCTGGCCGGCCCCGGGCTGCTGGCCGCCGCCTGTGTGGCGCTGGCGGTCGGCGCCCCGGTCATGCTCGCGGCGCTGTCCCGGACGGCGCGGACCGTCACCGGGGTCACCCTCGGCCCGCTGCTGCTGCCCGGCAAGCTCACCGTCCTGCCCGCGCACGCGGACTTCTCCGCGTTCTCCCCGACCTACCTGGCCGTGTTCCTCGTCGCGGCGTGCGCCGTGCCCGCGCTGATATACCTGGCCGGGCGGCCGCGCGCGGCGAGCCTGCCGGTACCGGTATGGGACGGCGGCATGGTCAGCTTCAAGCCGCGGATGCAGTACTCGGCCATGACGTTCTCCGCGCCCACCCGGGTCACCTTCGACGCCCTGTACCGGCCCGCGGTATCGGTCACCCGGGCCAGCGACGACGACCCGGCAGGACGGTCCGGCCCGGTGCACTATGAGGCGCAGGTGACACCCATCTTCGAACGGTACCTGTACCGGCCCGTGATCCGCGCGGTCGAGTGGCTCGCCGACGGGGTCCGCCCGCTGCAGTCCGGCGACGTGAACCTCTACCTGCTGTACGTGTTCGCGGTGATCCTGCTCGCCTACCTGCTCGGCGCGGTGTGAGGGCCGTGGCCGGGACCGCACCACCCGGCCTTCACGCCGATTGCAAATCATCTTCAGGCCGACTGCACCGGGACCGGTAAGTATTCCTCCACGGGGTGCGGGGAAGGCTCAGGGGGCGATATTTGATGCTTTCGGCTCAGACGATCTACGAGGAAATCTTCGACAACGACGAGGCATTCCGGCTGTTCTGCTCGATCGCGGCCAGCGGCGAGGCGCAGGGCGGCTGGGAGAACGGCCGGATCGCGGCGCTCGTGCCCGCGTCGTGCCAGGACCTGGCGCCCAAGATCGCCCGGCACGGCGCGGACGAGGACAAGCACGGGCGCATCTTCACCGCGCTGCTGCGCAAACGGGGCCTGCAACCGGTGCCCGTTCCGGCCGACACGGACTACACCATGCGGCTGGAGCGCATCGGTCTCGGGCTGGCTCACAGCCAGTTGCGGCGCGACGAGAAGCTGTCCGAATACGACATCGTCGCTTACCTGGTGCACAGCCGGGTCACCGAGCAGCGCGCCTCGGAACAGATGAGGGCGCTGCGCAAGCACGCCGGCTCCCGCGAGGACATCAGCCGCGCGGTCAAGATGATCTCCAACGACGAGGACAACCACCTTGCTTACTGTCATGAGGAACTGCTCAGGCTGGCCTCGGCGGGGCACGCGGACACCATCCGGCACATGCTGCGGGCGGCGGCTCTGGCCGAGATCGCCGTCTACCGCGACGTCAGCCAGGCGGTGATGGCGCACCTGGGGCGCATCCTGCATTGGCCCAGGCCGAAAGCGGTCCTGCTGACGGCGGGCATCCAGGCCGTGTACCGCTACGAACGGCTCGGCGGCTGGCACCGGTTGGTGTCCCTGCAGGAGCCGACCCGGCGTAACGCGCTCGGCGGCCCGGTGCCGAGGCAGCGGGAGAGGGTGCCGTAAGTCATGAGGGCGGGAACGGCCAGCCCACCCCGGACATCTCGACCTTGACCGCGGCGTCGGCCGGTACCACGCGCCCGAGCTGGGCGGCGAGCTCCCTGGCCTCGTCCTCGTTGGCGGCGCCGACGAGGAGGAACTTCCAGCGCCGCACGATCGCCCGGCCTCCGCCCTCCAGCGTGCGTGCCAGCGCGACCGCCTGGCGGTGCGAGCCGAGCTCCACCCCCGCGCCGACGCCGATGCCCCGGCCGACCCGGCGGCGGATGTCTTCTTCGGCCTGACGCAGGGAAGCGGACTGCTGCTCCTGTCCGGCCTGCGGCTGGCTCACGGCGAGGGTGACGCGCCAGTCGTCGTCGCTGTCGGCCACGGCCTTATCCTCACCCAGAGCCAAGCGCCGACAGCCCGGCCTGGGCTATTTCCATGTCCTGGCTGTAATGGCCGCCGCTGACGCCGATCCCGCCGACCACCGCGTCCCCGACCTTGATCGGATACCCGCCGCCGAACACGATCAGCCGGTCGATCCCGGGGGCCGCGCCCATGGCCAGCGGCGGATCGTTCTTGACGAAGTCGTGCCACGCGTCGGTGGCCAGGCCGAAGCCGACCGCGGTGTAGGCCTTGTCCTGGGCCACCTGGACGGACACCAGGGGCGCGCCGTCCATGCGGCTGAACGCCTTCAGCACCCCGCTGTCGTCCACGATCGCGATCACGAAGGGCTGGCCCATCTCGGCTGCCTTCTGCTCCGCCGCCGCGATCATGGCCCTGGCCAGGTCCGCGGTCACGCTGGCCCGCTCAAACGTCGCTGCCATCCATACCTCCGCTCTCTGACCCCGTTTCAGCAGGCTTGACCGCGTACCGCTGTTCGGCCTGGTGCACCTGGGGCAACCCGATGAAATCTACGAACTCCGCGAACGTGGGAAACTCGCGGATCGCCGCGGCGGGCGTGCCCGCCTGGGCGATCTGAAGAAGTATCCGCCGCATGGCCCCCGTGGCCGCCAGCAACGTGCTGAGCGGGAAGATAACGATCCGGTATCCCAGCTCCCGCAGGCGGTCCAGGCTGATCGGCGGAGTCTTGCCCCCTTCCGCCCAGTTGAAGAGCAGCGGCACCCCGGGGAAGGCCCGCACCGCCTCCTCGGCTTCCGCCTCGCTGGTCAGGGCCTCGATAAACAGTACGTCGGCCCCGGCCTCGCGGTACATCCGCCCGCGCCGGAGGGCTCGCTCCAGGCCTTCCACGGCGCGCGCGTCGGTCCTGGCGATGATCACGAACTCGGACTGGGTGCGGGCCTCGACCGCCGCCCGGATCTTCTGCGCCATCTCCTCGGCCGGGATGACCTGCTTGCCCTCCATATGCCCGCACTTCTTCGGGGCCACCTGGTCCTCGATGTGGATCCCGGCGACCCCGGCCGCCTCGTAGGCTCCGACGGTGCGGATCACGTTCAGCGGGTTGCCGTAGCCGGTGTCCGCGTCGGCGATGACCGGGATGTCCACGCATTCGGCGATCCGACCGGCGTGGCCGGCCATCTCGGTCATGGTCAGCAGGCCCACGTCCGGCCGGCCGATGAGCGCCGCCGAGGTCCCGAACCCGGTCATGTACACCGCGGGGAACCCGGCCTCCTCCACCAGCCGGGCCGACAGCGAATCGAACGCCCCGGGCGCCACGATGGTCTGGCCGGAATCCAGCAGGGCCCTCAGCCGGGCCGCGCCGCCCGGCCGCCGGGTCAGCCGGCCCGTCACCCGGCGTCCCGGTCCCGCGCCATCGCCGGCTCCCAGGCAGCGCATTGCTCACATGCGACCACGGCTGCACTCTAAGCCCTGCGGTGCGGCCACAGCTAGGTCCGGCATGGGCCCGGTCGGGCCGCCTGGTCCTGTGAGCTTTCATGTGACTTGTCCTGTGTGCTCTCACGTGTGGTGATCGGGCTCGCCGCCGGCCACCGTGGAACTCAACCCGGAGTAACCGGTCAGCTCTGAGGCAAGGGGGAGGACCTGATCATGTCCGCTGGGGTAGCCGACCGTATGTCACGGCCTGTATCCGCCAGTTTCCTGGTGTCGCGGGTCAAGATGGGCGACAAGGAGGCGTGGGACGCTCTGGTGGAGCGGTACGCGTCGCTGATCTGGTTTACCTGCCGTCGATACCGGCTGAACGGCGCAGACGCCGAGGACGTGGGTCAGTGCGTCTGGCTGCAGCTCGTGGAGCATGTCGGCACGATCCGCGATCCGGCGGCGCTCCCCGGCTGGCTGGTCACCACGACGCGGCGCGAATGTGCACGGATCCTGCGTTCGGCCCATCGGGCCCAGCCCGGCGACTTCGTGCCGGACTTCGAGCACATCGCCGAGCAGACGAGCAGGACGGCCGAGGAGGAGGTCCTGGCGGCCGAGCGCCACGCGGCGCTGCGCGAGGCGCTGACCGACCTGCCGCCGGCCTGGCAGCGGCTGATGGCCATGCTCGCCGCCGACCCTCCCGTGCCCTATGCCGAGATCAGCTGCCGCCTGGGCATCGCCGTCGGCAGCATCGGCCCCACCCGGGCCCGCTGCCTGGACCGGATCCGCCGCCACCCGGCCATCGCCGCCCTGGCTGAGATCATGGTTTAGTGGAGTTCGGTGAGGTGGTCCGGCTGGCCCGGCCCAGGTCGGGGCATTTCGACCTAGGCACGGGATACCACGGTGACCTGTGGCTGGACCTTGACGCGCTGTTCCTGCGGCCGTCCCGGCTGCGCCCGCACGTCCGCTGGCTGGGCGAGCGACTGCGGGAACACGCGGTCGACGCGGTATGCGGGCCGCTGGAGGGCGGCGCGTTCCTGGCCTATGCCGTCGCCGACCTGCTCGGGGTCGTCTTCCTGGCCGGCTATCGCTCGCCCGGTGAGGCGACCGGGTATCACCTGCCCGCGGTGCACGGCGGGATCGGAGGCTGGCGGGTGGCCGTCGTCGACGACGCGGTCAACGCCGGTACGGCCGTCGCGGCCTGCCTGGAGGAACTGCGCGGCCGGGGTGCGGTGCCGGTTGCCGTGGCCGCGCTGATGGCGCTGGGCGAGGCGAGCGCGATGGTCCCGGCGCGGCTGGGCGTGCCCTTCTACCCGGCCAGCACGGTACCGAGCCGGGCCTGGCCCGCCGGACGCTGCCCGCTGTGCGCCGACGGCATCCCGTACACCGATCCGTTACCCCGCCGGGGTCCGGCACACGGGCTTAACGGCAGCGGAGGAACCATTGGGCTGGAAGGCGCCGGGCCCCTGCATCAGGATCGTGGCGCAGCCACACTGACCAGCGCAGCCACGGTCAGCCTGGCACCGTGGCCGCGGTGCGCTCCTTGCTGAGCTCAGCCGGGGCCGGGTCGGGCTTGCTCGCCAGCTTGCTAGGCCACCACATCCACCGGCCGACGTCCAGGTTCAGGGCGGTGACCAGCAACAACCGGACAACGATCGTGTCGAGCAGGATGCCGAACGCGACCGCGAAACCCAGCTCGGTCAGGAACGTGGCCGGGATCGTAGCCAGGACGGCGAATGTGCCGGCCAGCACGAAGCCCGCCGAGGTGATCACCCCGCCGGTAGCGGCGAGCCCGACGATCGCGCCATGCCGGGCGTCCCGCCGGATCGCCTCCTCGCGCACCCGGGTCATCAGGAAGATGTTGTAGTCGATGCCCAGCGCGACCAGGAACACGAACACGAACAGCGGGAAGCTGGTATCCGCACCGCCGAACCCGAACACATGGTTGAAGAAGAACGCGCTGACGCCCAGGGCGGCGGCGAACGAGAGTACCACCGTGGCCGTCAGGATCAGCGGCGCGACCAGCGTTCGCAGCAGCAGCCCCAGGATGACGAACACCACGACCAGGATGAGCGGGATGATGACGGTGCGATCATGCGCGACTGCCCGCTTGACGTCCAGGTTGACCGCGGTGACGCCGCCCACCTCGGCGTTGGCGCCGGGAACGGCGTGTACCGCCGACCGCACCCGGTCGATCGTGTCGTACGCGGCCTGGCTGTCAGGCGCCGCACGTAGCGTGCCCTCGAGGTAGGCGTAGCCCGCCCGGGTCACCGGCGGGGTCACGGCCGTGATGCCCGGACTGGCGGCGAAGGCGGACCGCAGCGCGGCCGCAGCGCCCTGGCTGCCGATCACGATGACGGGCTGTCCCGTGCCGGCGGGGAAATGCGCGGCGAGCACGCTTTCGCCGGTCACCGAGTCTGGATGCCCGCGGAAGGCTTGCGCGTTGGTCAGGCCATTGGCCTTCAGACCGGTCAGGCCGAGAGCCAGGACGCCCAGGACCACGGCGGTAATGATCCAGGTGATCCTGGCCCGGGAGGCGATGCTCCACCCGACCCGCGCCCACAGCCCCCTGGTCGTGGGCTCGGACGACCCGTAGGTGGGCTTATACGGCCAGAAAACACCACGGGGGAAGGTCACCAGCAGAGCCGGCAAGAGGGTGATCATGACGAGCATGCCGACCGCGACGCCGATGGCCAGCACCGGCCCCAGGCTCGCCGTCGAGTTCAGCTCCGCGATCGACAGCGTCAGCAGGGCCAGGACGACGGTGGCGGCGCTGGCGATGATGGCCGGGCCGGCGCGGCGCAGCGCGGTGGCCATCGCCGGGTGACGGCGGTCGTGGCGGCGCAGTTCCTCTCGGTATCGCGCGACGATCAGCAGCGCGTAATCCGTGCTGGCCCCGAAGACCAGCACCTCCAGAATGCCGGCGCTCTGCGCGTTGACCACCAGGCCGGCGTGCGCCGCCAGGAGGTAGATCACCGCCTGGGCGATGATCAGCGCCACCCCGGAGGAGATCACCGGCAATAGCCACAGCACCGGGCTCCGGTAGGTGATCAGCAAGATCACGATGACGACGGCCACGGCCGACCACAGCAGCGTGCCGCTGATGCCCTTGAACACATTGTTGTTGTCATATGCGTACCCGAGCTGGCCGGTGACGTGATAGGACAGGCCGTTCGGGTTCGAGCTGGCGATCGCGCGGATGGCGTCAACGGGCTTGTTCGCACCGGCCCAGCCCTGCGAGCCCAGGTTGACCTGCAGGATAGTCTGGAGCGCTTTACCGTCCGCCGACGGGATCGGACCCACCACCTGGCCGGGCACGAGGCCGGGAATCCCGGCGAACCTCCGGGCGTCCGCGGCCGCCGCGGCCCGGTCCGCGGCGGTCAGGCCCGAGGCACGCTCATAGACCACAACCCCGGTGATGATATTGGGTGACTGGAAGCGTTCTTGCACGTCCAGGACCTTGGTCGACTCCGCGGCACCGGGCAGCCAGTACTTCGCGTCGTTCTTCTCCGCGCCGGTGAGCTTCTTGGACAGCGGGAAGGCCAGGACGAGCACGACGACCCAGAAACCCACGACGACCCACTTGGTCCAGCTCCCGGACGGAATCTCTGCCATCTTTTTCAGCGTGCTCATGGATTCTCCCGGTTTTCACGCACGGTCAGGGACACCCGGCGCTGGCCTGTTACCGACGATGACGGCCAGCGGCCCACCGGGCATCCGGGGAAACCCGGATAGCGGTACCGATTTTTCAACGTGGCGGCTGGGTCGCTGACCAGGCGGCGATCTGCGCCCGGGTGCTGCAGCCGAGCTTGTCCATGATGTGCTGCACGTGGGTTTCCACGGTCCGGACCGAGATGACCAGGGTGGCCGCGATCTGGCTGTTGGACATGCCCCGGGCCACCAGCGCGGCCACGTCCTGCTCCCGGCGCGTCAGCCTGGGCCCGCCCCGGCGGCCGGCCGGCCCCGGCCGCGGCGACTCCTCCAGGGCGAACGCGATGGCCTCGGCCTGGTCCATCGTGCCGCCCTCCGCGAACGCTGCCCGGTACCCGGCGGCCGGAAGCGCCTTCCTCGCCACCCCCAGCGCCTCCTCGTGATGCCGGCGGAGCCCGGGAGGAAGCGGAGCCGGGATGGTCGCCCACGCCCTGTCGGCCGCCGCGAGCAGGGTCAGCGACCGGGCCGTCTCGTTCCGCGAGGCGGCGATCCAGGCCAGCGCGTCGAGGCACAGAGCGACCCCGATCGGATCATCCACCCGGCGCATGACGGCGAGCGCGGCGCCTACCGATGCGGCTGCGTTGCCTGGATCGCCGAGCATCCACGTCGCCACGCCGACCCCCCACTGTGCGTACGTCTGATACCAGACATTTCCGCTGCTCTCGGACACACGCGCACATTGCGTATAGAGGTCGGCCGCCATCCGCGGTTCTCCGGAGCACAGGCGGATGAACCCGGTCTGCGCGAGGGCGAGCGCGACTCCGATCTGATCGCCGGTCTCCTCGTGTAGCCCGAGCGCCGACTCGGCTAGCGCCTGCCCGTCCTCCGCCTGCCCGAGAGAGTAGATCACGAAGCCCAGAAAGCTCAGCGCCCACGCCTCTGCGTTGCCATCACCCAGCAGGCGGGCGGCCGAGAGGCCGGCTTCAAGCAGGGGCCGGGCAGCCGGCATGTCGCCCTGGATCATGGCCAGGAATCCAGCGGCCCAGAGCGGCCGGGGAGCTGGGGAGGTCTGATCCAGCCGCTCGAGCAACGCGGCCAGGACGCGGCGTCCCTCGGTGAGGTGCCCGTGGGTTTCCCAGTACCGCCACAGGTCACAGGCGATCTGCGCACCCGCGGCCGCCCCGCCGGGCTCGGACAGGCAGAAGCGCAGCGCCGCCCGCAGGTTCTCATGGTCGGCATCGAGCGCGGCGATCCACTCGGCCCGCCCGGTCCCGAACGCCTCCTGCCGCGCGGCCAGCGCCGCGTAGTACGCCCGGTGCCGCAGCCGGAGCCTGCGCTCGTTGCCCCGGCCACGCAGCTTGGCCAGCCCGAACTCGGCGATCGTGTCCAGCAGCCGGTACCGCGCCGTGCCCCGCCCCTGGCGCAGCAGGATCGACTTGGCCACCAAATCATCGATCAGATCAGCGACCTGCCGGGCGTCCACCCGGCCGACCGCGCACACCGCCTCCGCGGCGTCCAGGTCGAACGACCCGGCGAACACCGACACCCGCCGCCACATGGCCTGCTCGGCCTCGGTCAGCAGTTCGTAACTCCACTCCAGCGCCGCCTGCAATGTCCGGTGACGCGGTGCGGCAGCCGGCCCGCCGCCGGACAGCAACTGGAACCGCGACCCCAGCCGGGCCAGGATCTGCTCCGGCGCCAG
>Ga0335081_10020463_pt1 | contig 10701 bp, 7 predicted proteins | sample Lox_Sample_35_FD_206713 | JGI IMG/M metagenome (GOLD analysis project Ga0335081, IMG submission 206713) | Soil microbial communities from Loxahatchee National Wildlife Refuge, Florida, United States - Lox_Sample_3.5 | ecosystem: Environmental > Terrestrial > Soil > Wetlands | place: USA: Florida... | reverse complement strand
ACAGGTCGAGATAGGCGCTGAGCAGGCCGGCGTCGCATTTCAATTGCGGCGGCAACTGGAACAACACCGGGCCCAGGCGGCGCGAGCTCCGCAACGGGTCGATCATGCGGAAAAACAGCTCGGTGGCCTCCGCGGCGTTCTTCAGCCGCAGAATATGCGTGATCCGCTGGTTGGCCTTCACCGCAAAGACGAAGCCCGCGGGCGTTGCCTCCACCCAGCTCGCCAGCGTGGAGGCCGAAGGCAGTCGGCGGAAGGTGTAATTGATCTCCACGCAGTTCAACCGCGCGGCGTAATGCTTCAGGAACTGGTTGGCCGGCAGCCTCGCCGGATAGAAGCCCGGCTTCCATGCCGGGTATGCAAAGCCGGAGGTCCCGGCATACAACGTTGCCATGGCTTATCATTATCTCTGGCCGGAGTTCCAGATGCAGAGCCATCTTCTTCATATCCTGGTGAGCTGGTTCGTGAGCGCGCTGGCGTTGTGGCTGGTGGCGCAGATCATCTCGGGAATCGAGGTTCGCAGCTTCGGGTCGGCGCTGGTCGCGACCCTGGTCATTGCTATCGTGAACGCCATCCTCGGACCAGTCCTGCGGTTCGTCGCTTTCCCCATCACGTTCCTGACCTTCGGGCTGTTCCTGCTGGTCATCAACGCGTTTCTGCTCAAGTTGGCGTCGCTTTTCACGCCGGGGTTCGCGGTGCGTGGATTTCTTTCCGCCGTAGCTGGATCGGTGGTGTTGTCCATCCTGAACTACGTCCTGCACCGCCTGGTATTCGCCTAGTGGAAACGCCCCAAACCCGCGAGGAGCTCGCCGAGGCACTGCGCCGCGCGGCGTCGCAGGGGCGCACCATCGCGCTTGAAGGCAATGGCACCAAGCGCCTGATGGCCGGCCCCGTCGAGCGCGCCGACGAATCCATCTCCACCACCGGCCTGGCCCATGTGCTGCAATACGAGCCGCGCGATCTGACCATCAGCGTGGAAGCGGGGCTGCCGTGGCGCGAGCTGACCCGCATCCTGGCGGCCAATCGCCAGATGGTTCCGCTCGACCCGCCGTTCGCCGATGGCGCCACTGTGGGCGGCGTCATCGCCGCCAATTCGTGCGGGCCGCGCCGGCGTCTCTACGGCACCGCCCGTGACCTGGTGATCGGCATGTGGTTCGCCACCCTGGAAGGAAAGCTGGTGCAGTCCGGCGGCATGGTGGTCAAGAACGTCGCCGGGCTGGATATCGCCAAGCTCATGATCGGCTCGTTCGGCACCCTGGCCGCCATCGCCGTGGTCAACTTCAAGGTGCAGCCGGCGCCCGAAGTGGAGCGCAGTTTCCTGCTGCCGTTTGAAACGCTGGCGGGCGCGGTGGCCGCGCGCAACCAGGTGCTGGCCGGCGCGCTGGCGCCGGCCGCCCTCGACCTGCTCAACCCGGCGGCCGGGGCGACGCTGGGCAATCGCGCCTGGCTGCTGGCCGTGCGCGCGGGCGGCAACGCGGCTTCCGTCGACCGCTACGAGCGCGAACTGGCGAAGCTGGCCGACGGCCTGGCGTACGACAACGACCGCCACGAAGCCCTGTGGCGCCACATCGAGAATTTCACGCCGCGGTTTCTGGAGCAGCAGGCCGATGGCACGATGGTGCGCGTCTCGTGTACCCTGAAGGAATTGGAGGCCGTCATGGCCTCGCTGGAAGGCCCGGCGGTGGCGCGTGCCGGTTCGGGAGTCGTATATGGCTACTTCGAGCGGGCCGATAGCGCCGCCGGATGGCTGGCCGGCGCCACCGAGCGCGGGTGGAAGGCCGTCATCGAGTTCTCGCCGGAGTCTTTGAAGGCCGCGCTCAACTTGTGGCCCCTACCCGGCGCCGATCTGGAAACCATGCGGCGGATCAAGAAGCTGTTTGATCCGGCGAACCTTTTGAACCGTGGCCGACTCTACCGCCGTCTCTGAAAACCGCGTCCTGGGGCCCAGGCAATTTGACCTGGACCGATGCGTCCACTGCGGGCTGTGTCTCAACGCCTGCCCGACCTATCGCGAACTGGGCCTGGAGATGGACTCGCCGCGCGGCCGCGTCTACCAGATGGTCCAGGTGGCCGGCGGCGCGCCCATCACGCCGTCTTATGTCGAGCACATCGCGTTGTGCCTGGCCTGCCGCGGCTGCGAATCGGCGTGCCCGTCCGGCGTGCGCTACGGACGCATGGTGGAGGATGCGCGCGCGGAAATCGAAGCGCATACGCGGCACGGGCGGGTCGCGGGCCTGCTGCGGCGCTTCGTGTTCGGCAAGCTGCTGCAATCGCGTGCGGCCCTGACCATCGCCGGGACGCTGTTCTATCTCTTTGAAGCCTGCGGCATGAAGGCCCTGCTGCGCGCCATGGGTTCGTTGCGCATGCTGGGAAAGCTGGGGGTGCTGGTGCAGCTTGCGCCTTCCGCCGAGCCGCCGTTTTTCTTCAGCCAGATCGGGCGCACTTTCCCGCCGCAGGGGGAGCGCCGCCGGAAGGTCGCGTTCCTGTCTGGCTGCATCGCCAACGTCTCCTTCGCGCGGCTGAACGAAGCCACCGTGCGCGTGCTGCAGAAGAACGGCTGCGAGGTGGTGGTTCCCCGGCAGCAAGGGTGCTGCGGCGCGCTGCACGTACACGCCGGCCTGCGCGAGCAGGCGCGCGAACTGGCCCGACGCAACATCGACGCCGTGCTCGAGGGCAGCTACGACGCCGTGATTACCAATGCCGCAGGGTGCGGTTCCACGCTGAAGGAATACGGCGAACTGCTCGAGGATGACCCCGAGTACGCCGCCAAGGCGCGGGAGTTTTCCGCCACGGTGCGCGACATCACCGAGTTCCTCGCCTCGCTCGATCTGAATCCCAACATGGCGCCGCTCAACGTCACCGTGACTTATCAGGATTCCTGCCACCTGGCGCACGGACAGCGGGTGCGCTCGGCGCCGCGCAAGCTGCTGGCCGCCGTCCCCGGCCTGACGCTGCGCGAGATGCCCGGATCAGATATCTGCTGCGGCAGCGCGGGCGTTTACAACGTGCTCGAGACGCAGATGTCGATGCAGATCCTGGCGAGCAAGATGGAGGCCGTCAATTCCACCCACGCCGCCATCATCGCCACCGCCAACCCCGGTTGCCTGCTGCAGCTTCAGGCGGGCGTGCGGCTGCACGGCACGGGCCAGCGCGTGATGCACGTGGTGGAGATCCTGGACCTGGCGTACAAAAGCCGACTAAACTAGGGAATCGTTCCGTCTGTCACCGGGTTTAATTATGCGCACCATTCTTTGTGTCTTGCTGGCGGCGCCGCTCGTTTTGGCGCAGCCCGACGAGAAGTTGCTGAAGGGCCTGCAATATCGCCTGGTCGGGCCGTTCCGCGGCGGGCGCGTGCTGGCCGTCACGGGCGTCCCGGGCGAACCGGGCACCTTCTACTTCGGCGCCGCGTCGGGCGGCGTGTGGAAGACCACCGACGGCGGCGCGATCTGGAGGCCGCTCTTCGATAAGGAATCCGTCTCGTCGATCGGCAGCATCGCGGTGGCGCCGTCGGACCCCAACACCATCTACGTGGGAAGCGGCGAAGCCTGCCTCCGCGGCAACATCTCGTACGGCGACGGAGTATATAAATCCACCGACGGCGGCAAGACGTGGCACAACCTCGGCCTGCGCGACACGCGGCACATCGGCCGCGTCATCGTCCACCCGCGCAATCCCGACGTGGTGCTGGCGGCCGCGGTAGGCCACGCCTTCGGCCCCAATCCCGAGCGCGGCATCTTCCGCACCACCGACGGCGGCAAGTCCTGGGCCAAGGTGCTGTACGTGGACGACCGCACCGGCGGCATCGACGTGGCCTTCGACCCGGCCAATCCCAATATCGTTTTCGCGGCCCTCTACCAGGTCCAACGCCTGCCGTATGCGTTCACGAGCGGCGGGCCGGGCAGCGGCCTCTATCGCTCGGCCGATGGCGGCGTCACCTGGACGCGGCTTCAGGGTAACGGGCTTCCCGAGGGCAACCTGGGGCGCATCGGCATCTCCGTTTCCGCCGCCGATTCCAACCGCATCTACGCCCTGATCGAAGCCGAAAAGGGCGGCCTCTACCGCTCCGACGACGGCGGCGAGAAGTGGGAGCGCGTCAACGACGAACAGCGCTACCGGCAGCGCGCCTGGTACTTCAGCCACGTCTTCGCCGATCCCAAGAACGCCGACACCGTCTACGTGCTGAACACCGGCATGTTCCGCTCTACCGACGCCGGCAAAACGTTCACCCTGCTGCCCGCGCCGCACGGCGACCACCACGGCCTCTGGATCGACCCCACCGACCCGCGCCGCATGATCAACGGCAACGACGGCGGCGCCACCATCAGCATCGACGGCGGCCAGCACTGGAGCTCGCAGTTGAACCAGCCCACCGCGCAGTTCTACCATGTGGTCACCGACAACCGCTTCCCCTATTGGCTTTTCGGCGCGCAGCAGGACAACACGCCGGTGGCCACGGCGAGCTGGAGCGACAGCGGCATCATCACCCTGCGCAACTGGTACGAAGTGGCGGGCAGCGAGAGCGCCGCCATGGCCCCCGACCCGCGCGACCCCAACGTCGTCTACGGCACCGGCGGCGTGGTCAGCCGCTTCGACAAGCGCAACGAACAGGCGCTGGACGTTTCGCCCCAACCCATCGACACCTCGGGCCATGGCGTGGGCGACTTTCCCCACCGCTTCCAGTGGACCGAGCCGATTCTGTTTTCGCCCCACGACCCCAGCGTCCTCTACACCGCCGGCGAAGTGGTGTTCAAGAGCACCGACCAGGGCAAGAGCTGGGCGGTGATCAGCCCCGACCTCACGCGCAACGACAAGACCAGGCAGCAGGCCTCGGGCGGCGCCCTCACCAAGGACAACACCGGGGTGGAGTATTACGACACCATCTTCGCGCTTGCCGAATCGCCGCTCGAAAAGGGCCTGCTTTGGGCCGGCAGCGACGACGGCCTGATTCAGATCACGCGCAACGGCGGCGGCTCGTGGAGCAACGTCACGCCGCCCATGATGCCCGAGTGGAGCCTGGTGAGTATCATCGACCCCTCGCCGCACAGCGCCGGCGCCGCGTACGCCGCCATAGACCGCCACAAGCTCGACGACTTCCGCCCCTACATTTACAAGACCGCCGACTACGGCAAGACCTGGACCGCCATTGCCGCCGGCATCACCGAGGGCTCGTACGTGCATGCGGTGCGCGAGGACCCCAAGCGCAAAGGGCTGCTCTACGCCGGCACCGAGACGGGCGTGTGGATCTCCTTCGACGACGGCGCCCGCTGGCAGAAGCTGCAGTTGAATCTGCCCACGGTGCCCATCCACGACCTGGTGATCAAGGACGACGACCTGGTGCTGGCCACCCACGGGCGCTCGTTCTGGATTCTCGACGACGTGAGCCCTCTGCGCCAGGTGGACGCCCACACCATGGATTCCGACGCTGTCCTGTTCCGCCCGCGGCCGGCTTACCGACTGCGAATGCCGGACCAGGTCGACAAGCGGCAGCCGGCGGGCGAGAATCCCCCCGTGGGCGCGATCCTGTACTACAGCCTGAGGTCGGCGCCGAAGGACGAAATCAAGCTGGAAATCCTGGACGGCCAGGGCAATGTGGTGAAGAGCTATTCGAGCGTCAAGAAGGCCGAAGTGCAGGGCCCCTCCGAGTGGCCGGACGTGCAGAAGCCCAGCGAGGTGCTGCCCGCCGAGGCCGGTCTCAACCGCTTCGCCTGGAACCTGCGCTGGGACGACCCGGTGATCGTGCCCGGCTCGTTTTATGAAGCCGACATTCCGCCCAAAGGCGCCATGGCCCTGCCCGGCACGTACCAGGTGAAGCTCACGGTGGGCGGCAAGAGTCTGACGGTTCCGCTGGAACTCAAGGTGGACCCGCGGGGGGCCGTCACCAGCGCGGAGCTGGAAAAGCAGTTCGACCTGGAGCGCAAGATCGGCCAGCGTTTGAACTCGCTGCACACCGCCGTCAACGAGATCCGCGACCTGCGCTCCAACCTGCGCGCGCTGAACGAGCGCCACGCCGGCGTTTCCGCCTGGGAGCCCTTGCGCGCGCCGGCGGAGGAGCTTATCAGGAAGATCACCGCCTTGGAGGAGTTGCTCATCCAGGTGAACATGAAGAGCACCGAAGCCGACCTGGCCTTTCCGACCATGATCGACGAGCAACTCATCTCGCTCAACTACAGCGTGGATGCGGGCGACGCCGCGCCCACGCAGTCGCAGCTCGAGGTTTACGAAACCCTGAGCCGCCGCCTGTCCGAGCAGCTTGCCAAGTGGGACGACATCCTCAGCAAGGACCTGGGGACGCTGAACCGGCTGGCGGAGAAGCAGAAGATTTCGCTCATCGGCGTGCGCGCAAAGGGCGGAGGGCAGTAGATCCGCTACATGTCCATGTACGGCATGGGCGGAACTTTGCCCAGCAGGCGCGAATACACGGTCAGCGCGCCGCGATGGTGGGCGGTGTGGTCCGTGAGCGCTCCGAAGATGACGAATCTGGGCTGCCCGCCCATGACGGGCCCCGGAGGCAGGGACGCCATCCACTCGCCCTCGGAATGGGCTTCCACGGTTGACTTGGCCCCCGCGCAGGCGCGGTCCATCCACGCGCGGGCCGCAGCCAGCGAGGTGGTCCCGCGCACCGCACGCTCCATTCCTTCGAAGTCCATGCCGAATCCAGCGGGGTCGAAGGCGCCGTGAAGGAACCACTCGACGGTCTGTGCCACGTGGGCCACCTGCTGCGAGGCGGTGAACATGCCCGGCTTCGGGGCGAAGTTGGAGTCGGTCTCCTCCAGAACTCGCGTCGAACGGTCGAAGAACTCCTTCATGGACGCCAACTGGGCGAACAACCCTTCTTTGATCATCAATAACGCTCCTTCCGTTACATCATGGTCCGGCGGGCGGAAGGTCTGCAAGGGGGGCGCAGGTGCCCGCTCAGCTTTTCCGGGAGGTCCAACTCATGTAGGGCTTGTACTCCGACCCCGGAGCGGCGACCTCGAACTTGCCGTTGAGCGAGCCTCGCTCCAGCCGGTAGGACAGGCGATATCGTGGGCCGGGCTGCGTGCCGTCGGATTCGAAGATTACCGTGTTGGCTGAAGGGAACGTCAGGTTGTAGCGGATGACGTGGCCTTCGCTGTCGAAGTAAATCGCCCGCGGCGTGTCGTCCGGCGAATCCAGGTAGAGGATCATCAGGTCGTCGTGACGGACGCCGGAGTCGTAGGCAGCGTGGTTGCGGCGCACGATGATCTTGTGGTTCAGCTCGGCTTCGAAGGAGAACGCGCCCTGCCCGGCGCCCACCGGGGTGTCTTTCTCGCCGGCGGCGCCGGTCCAGTTGCCCAGCAGGAACTCCAGGTTCTTCCACGGGGAATCGGCTGCGTGGGAGATGGCACCGGCCAGGATTGCGGTCAGGATGAGTGTTCCGAGACGGGACGTGGTCATTTCTCTATTGTGTTCTACCAGCGGCCCGGGGGGCCCCTCGGCCCGTGATCCGTCTGTAGTCGGGCGATAACCTCACCGCCGGCGCTCCTTCCAGCGTCTCGGAGCCTCGCGGTGAAGTCGTTACCGGTGGATTACGATCTGCCGTGCGGCGTGTTAAAAGGAGGTTTGACTAAGTTTATCCTGAAAGGCGCTATATGACCATTCGTCCTGAAGATGCTCTCGAATACCATTCCTCATCTCCGGCGGGTAAAGTGTCGGTTACCCCCACCAAGCCCTGCCGTACGCAACGGGATCTGAGCCTGGCCTATACCCCGGGCGTGGCCGTTCCCTGCCTGGAAATCGAGCGCGATCCCAGCCTCGCATACAAGTACACCGCCAAGGCCAACCTGGTGGCCGTGGTGAGCAACGGCACGGCCGTGTTGGGCCTCGGCAATATCGGCGCCCTCGCCGGCAAGCCCGTCATGGAAGGCAAAGGCGTCCTGTTCAAACGGTTCGCCGATATCGACGTCTTCGATATCGAACTGGACACCGAAAACCCCGACGAGATCATCCGCACCTGTCAGATCCTCGAGCCGACTTTCGGCGGCATCAACCTGGAGGACATCAAGGCGCCGGAGTGCTTCTACATCGAGGAAGAGCTTAAGAAGACCATGAAGATTCCGGTCTTCCACGACGACCAGCACGGCACCGCCATCATCTCCGGCGCGGGCCTGCTGAACGCGCTGGAAATCCAGGGCAAGAAGGCCGACCAGGTGAAGATAGTGTTCAGCGGCGCCGGCGCCAGCGCCATCTCCTGCGCCACGCACTACGTCAACCTGGGCGTGCGCCGCGAAAATATCATGATGTGCGATACCAAGGGCGTGATCTACGAGGGCCGCACCGAGCACATGAATCCCTACAAGGCGCGGTTCGCCGCCAAGACCGACGCCCGCACCCTGGCCGAGGCGCTGGTGGGGGCCGACGTGTTCTTCGGCCTCTCCACCGCCAACTGCGTCACGCAGGAGATGGTCAAGGCCATGGCGCCCAAGCCGGTGATCTTCGCGCTCGCCAACCCCGACCCGGAGATCACCTACGACGCCGCCGTCGAAGCGCGGTCGGACGCCATCGTGGCTACCGGCCGGTCGGATTTTCCCAACCAGGTGAACAACGTTCTGGGATTCCCGTTCATCTTCCGCGGGGCCCTGGACGTGCGCGCTACCGGCATCAACGACCAGATGAAGCTGGCCGCCACACGAGCGCTGGCCGCTCTCGCCAAGGAAGACGTGCCCGATTCCGTGCTGCGCGCCTACGGCGTGGACCGCATGGAGTTCGGCAGGGAGTACATCATCCCCAAGCCGTTCGACCCGCGCGTGCTCATCTGGGAGGCCTCCGCGGTGGCCCAGGCCGCCATGGAGACCGGCGTGGCGCAGAAGAGCGTCGATATCAAGCAATACCGCGAAGAGCTGGAGCGGCGCCTGGGCACGGCCCACGGCGTGATGCGCGCCATGATCAACAAGGCGCAGAAGCAGCCCAAGCGCGTGGTGTTTACAGAGGGCGAGGAGGCCAAGATCCTGCGCGCCTGCCAGATCCTGACCGACGAAAAGATCGCCACCCCCATTCTGCTGGGCAACGAAGACAAGATCCGCGCCAAGGCCGAGGATCTGCACCTGCACCTGGAGGGCATCCAGATCGTCGATCCGCACAAGTTCCCGCGCATCGCCGAGTACGCCGAGGAATTTTACAGCCTGCGGCAACGCAAGGGCGTGACCCGCACCGAGGCCGAACAGCTCATCCTCAATCTCGTGACCTTCGGCAGCATGATGGTGCGGCTGAACGACGCCGACGCCGTGATCGGCGGGCTGACCACGCACTATCCCGACACCATTCGTCCGGCGCTCCAGGTGATCGAGGTGCGTCCCGAGCTGCGCCGGGTGGCCGGCGTCTACGTGCTTCTCACCACCAAGGGCGATATCTACTTCCTGGCGGATGCCACGGTCAATATCGAGCCCACCTCCGAGGACCTGGCGGAGATTGCCATCATGGCCTCGGAAAAGGCGCGCCGCTTCAACCAGGAGCCGCGGGTGGCCATGCTCTCGTTTTCGAATTTCGGCAGCACGCGCCATCCGCTGTCGGATAAGGTTCGCCACGCGGTGGACCTGGTGCGCCAGCGCGCGCCCGGCCTGATGATCGATGGCGAGATGCAGGCCGATACCGCCGTGGCGCCGCAGATTGTCGACGAGACCTACCCCTTCAGCACCCTGAAGGGCGGGGCCAACGTGCTGATCTTCCCCAACCTGGAAGCCGGCAACATCGCCTACAAGCTGCTGCAGCGCATCGGTGGCGCCGAGCTGATCGGCCCGCTGCTGACTGGGCTTTCCAAGCCGGTGCACGTGTTGCAGCGCGGCTCGGAAGTCAACGACATCGTCCACGTCGCGGCCGTGGCCGTGGTGGATGCACAGGAAGTCGGCAAGCCGTACCGCTCGCTGGCGGGTGTGCGGGCGCGGTAAATCTAGCGGTAAAATCAGCCTTGATGCGTCGCAGAGACTGGATCGCGGGCGCGCTCGCCCTGCCGTGGGCGCGCCTCGCCGCCGGCGCTGACAAGCTCGACCTGGCGGCCATCGAGCGGCCCCGCGTGCTCAAGGCCGCCAACGGCTATCTGCCCGCTCAGCCTGTTACCGTCACCGCGTCGCACTCGCCGCGCAGCGCCGGCGGCCTCCACGACTTCTTTTCCGAAGGCGACTACTGGTGGCCCGACCCCCAAAGCCCCGGCGGCCCCTACATCCAGCGCGACGGCATGACTAACCCCGAGAATTTCGTGGAGCACCGCCGCGCCATGGTGCGGCTGAGCCTCATCGTGCCCGCGCTGGCCGCCGCCTACAAGCTCACCCGCGACCGCAAGTTCGCGGACCACGCCGCCCGCCACCTGCGCGCCTGGTTCGTCGACGACGCCACGCGCATGAATCCCAACCTGCAATACGCGCAGGCCATCCCGGGTGTCACGTCCGGACGCGGCACAGGCATCATTGACACGCTGCACCTCGTCGAGATTCCCAAGGCGATTGAGGCGATGGAAAAATCGCGCGCGTTTCCGCCGGACGACCTGGCCGGCTTGAAGAAATGGTTTGGCGATTACACCGACTGGATGCTGACCAGTTCGAACGGCAATGCCGAAGCCAGGGCCGGCAACAATCACGCCGTCGCGTTCTGGCTCCAGGTTGCCGTGTTCTCCGAATTCACCGGCAACGAGACCAACCTCAACGAATGCCGCCGCCGCTTCGAGGACATTTTCGTTCCCAAACAGATGGCGGA
>Ga0335081_10020460_pt1 | contig 10704 bp, 10 predicted proteins | sample Lox_Sample_35_FD_206713 | JGI IMG/M metagenome (GOLD analysis project Ga0335081, IMG submission 206713) | Soil microbial communities from Loxahatchee National Wildlife Refuge, Florida, United States - Lox_Sample_3.5 | ecosystem: Environmental > Terrestrial > Soil > Wetlands | place: USA... | reverse complement strand
GCGGATTCAGGTCCTCGCGACTGTTCCGGTAGCGTAAGCCGCGCAAGCAGCAACTTGAACGAGGCAGCGCAACCGGTCGGTCCGCCGTCACCCCTTCGCGTCGCCGTCTGACCTCGCTTTGACACTACGCACGCCGGTACCTATGCGCCGAATCTGTTGCGGCCCCCGAACCATGCCGACCGAAAAGGCGACCCGAGTTTCGCGCACAAACTCGGATGCCACCTCGGGCGCCCCGCGTCGCTCAAGCTCAAGCATTGATATCTGCCGCCTGTATTCGAAGTCGCGGCCGTCGGGGCTTTCGGACGCGCGCAGCTCGATGGACGTTGCGTCGTTCGCCTCGAGTAGTCGCACGGCCACCGTGAACCGCCACGGAGCGGCGAGCAGAGCTACTTGGTGAGTCAAATCACTTAACACTCCGGTCACAGGATAATCCTGCGACGAAAGGCGGTTGTATCTCAGTTGACGGCGACCTTTCGTAGCTCGCCAGCGAGATTGAGACCGTAGAACCCGCGCTCCGGCCAAGACTTCGCAGCGCACAGCATCTGGTCGCCCGCAGAGTGTGTGACAGATGGGTCGTGCTGTCCTGAGACTTCATTTACGGGTTTCGATACCTTGAGGTTCGGCGCACCGCAATCCTCTCGCCGCCTGCCCGGCCCCCAGCTGCTTAAGGTCCAGTAGCTCGACAAAGTCCACGAGGCTGGCCGCATACCTCAGGACTCAACCAGGTACGGTCCGCACCGGCCAACATCGCATCACGAACGTCCTCTAGCGACGAGCGCCCCCTCGTGGAGCACGCAGTACCTGCGTCGGCCATTGCGCTGGCGAGTGAATAGAAAATCCAGCTCAGCACGTCCTAATTGCTAGATCTGTGAACCACGTCGCGCTGCATTGCGGGTTTCCCGGATTGTCAAACTGCGGCTTCTGCCGATACAGGCTCAGGGTCCGCGCACAGTTTCGTGCTTCCCTGTGTTCACTTAGTGCAGGTGGGGAGCATCCTCGCGGTCATCGATACTCCGGGTCTGCAATGCAAATGGAAGGCACGTGCTACGCGAAGGATCTCGATTGGCGGGCGGCGCTCGCGTTGACCTGCGTGGTTCCCCTGGTCGATGACGGTCCCCTGCTTATTCAGTCGCTGCGCGACATCCTCCAGGCAGATGGCGACGCGGTGACTGCGGCCAATGGCGGCCAGAAGGGCATCGAGATTCTCACGGAGGCACCCGGTCTGGGCGCGTCCTGCGATGCCGTCATCACGGATTTGGGGATGCCGTACGTCGATGGCCGTAAAGTCGCGGCGGCGGTCGGCGCCGCATCGCCGAACACGTCGGTCATTCTCCTGGCGGGCAGGGGCAAGCGCATGCTGGTTGAAGAGGAGCTTCCTGCACACGTCGAGAAGATCCTGAGCAAGCCACCCAAGGGCGCGGACCTCCGCAATGCGCTTGCTGCGCTCATTGCGGGGCCATCGCGGGCCGCATGAGCGCATCTCCGCAGGCGCTGCGCGCACCGATCCTCATCGTTGATGATGAGGTTGCGCACATGAACGCACTGTGCGACACGCTGGAGTTTGAGGGCTACGCGACCGCGGGATTCAAGTCCGGACCCGAGGCGCTCACCGCACTGCGCGAGCAACCCTTCGACTTGCTGTTGACCGATCTCATGATGCCGGAAATGGACGGAATCTCACTGCTGCGGGCCGCGCACGAGCTCAACGCAGACCTCGCCGGGATCGTCATGACTGGCCATGCAACGATCGACACAGCGGTGAAGGCGATGCAGGCAGGGGCCTGCGACTACATCGTGAAGCCCTTTCGGATGAATCAGCTGTTACCGGTCATCTCACGGGCCCTCGAGTCGCGTCGCTTACGACGACTGAACAAGGAGCTCGAGTCGCGAATTCTCGAGCGCACGCGCGAGCTTGAGGTCGCCAATCGCGACCTGCAACTCGCTAACCGCGATCTCGAGTCCTTCTCATTTTCCGTCTCCCATGATCTGCGTGCACCACTTCGCGCGATTCACGGCTTCTGCGAGATGTTCCTCGTCGACTACGGCGAGGGCGTTCCCGAGGGTGGTCGGCGGCTTCTCGACAACGTCGTCGTCGGCGCCGAACACCTTGCCCGGCTGATCGAGGCGCTGCTCAGCTTTGCGCGCTATGGTCGCGAGCCCTTGACCGTGAGGCGTATCTCGATGCGCGCGCTCGTGGGCGAAGTCGCCTGCGAATTGCAGCGCCAGAACCCCGATCGTGCGGTGGAGCTTCAGATCGGCGAGTTGCCGGATTGTTGTGGTGATCCGACATTGCTCAGGCAGGTGCTGGTCAATCTGCTCGCGAACGCCTACAAGTTCACCGCGGGCTGCAGTCCCGCGCGCATCGAGTTCGGAAGTGAGGTAATGGACGATCGGTGTTCCTATTTTGTGAGAGACAACGGTGCTGGCTTCGACATGAAGTATGCCGCGAAGCTCTTCGGTGTCTTCCAGCGCCTGCATTCCCAGAAGGATTTCACGGGTACCGGGATTGGCCTATCGATCGTCCAACGCATTGTAGAGCGCCATGGGGGCAAGGTCTGGGCGGAAGGTCGCCCGGGCGAGGGTGCGACGTTTCATTTCAGTGTGCCTGCCCATGCTTAAGTGCGCTCGGGTTGCCTCGGAGATTACCGCCGAGAGCGGGTCGCTCGAGGAGCGGCTGCGACGCATCGAGTGCGAGCGGGATGAGCTTCGGGCGGCCCTGGAGTTGCGCAATTGTGCGCTCGATGCCGCCGCCTCTCACTTTATGATCACCGAGTCGCGTCAGTCCGGCAGCCGCATTGTGTACGTCAATGTCGCACTTGCGCGCGATCACGGGTATGCGCCAGAGGACCTCGTCGGTGCCGACTCATCAATATTGGCGCCCGAGGATCTCAATCCCGAGCAGCTGGAGAGAATTGCCGCCGCCACCCGTGCCGGGGAGAGCCTGCAAGTTGAGATCCGCGCCCGCCGCAAGGACGGCTCGGTGTTCTGGGCCGGAGTCTCTTTAGGCCCGGTCAGGGACGCGACCGGCAAGGTGACTCACTACGTGAGCATTGGGGCCGACATCACCGGGCGTCTCGCGGAGGCGCAAAACCGACGCCAGCTGCAAGAGCAGCTTGTCAGCGAGATGCGCGAGCGTGAGCGGATGGCGATCGAGCTGCGATTTGCGCAGAAACTGGAAGCAGTCGGACAGCTGGCCGCTGGCATCGCACATGAGATCAATACGCCGATCCAGTACGTTGGGGACAGCCTCACGTTCCTCCAACAGTCGGCCGAGGACTGCCGCAGGCTGATCGAGGCCTATCAGGCATCACTGTGCGCGCCATCCGCCGACGCGCTCGAGACGCTTAAGCGGATCGAAGCGGAGGTCGACCTGCCTTTCCTGCAACGAGAGGTGCCTAAGGCGTTCGAGCGGACGCTCGCTGGCATCGCACGTGTGGCTGAGATCGTGCGGGCGATGAAGGAGTTCGCCCATCGTGACGCCAGCGAACAGAGCGCGGCGGATATCAATCATGCGATCGAGACGACACTGACCGTCGCTCGCAACGAATACAAGTACCTCGCGGAGATCGAAACCTGTCTCGGGGATCTGCCAGAGGTCGTCTGTAACGTCGGAGAGCTGAACCAGGTACTGCTCAATCTCATCGTCAATGCCGCTCACGCCATAGAGGCCGCGGGCAAGGATGTTCTACAGGGTCGGATCAGAGTGTCAACGGCCGTATCGGGTCCGTTCATCCGCATCACGATCGAGGACAACGGCTGCGGGATCCCTGAAGCTCATCTTGAGCGCATCTTCGACCCTTTCTTCACGACCAAGGAGGTCGGCAAGGGCACGGGTCAGGGCCTTGCGATCGCGCGTTCCATCGTAGTCGAGAGGCACGGCGGCAGTATCGACGTTCAGAGCGTGGTCGGGGTCGGGACCCGATTCTACGTACAGCTGCCCATTGACGGACGGCCGGCGGAGTCGAACCAATGATGCAGATTCTCTTCGTCGACGATGAGTTGCCGGTGCTCGAGTCGCTCCGGGTGCGTCTACATCGGATGCGGGACCGCTTCCGGATGGAGTTCGTGGACAGCGGCTCCCGGGCGCTTGAGGCCTTAGACCGCAGCGCCTGCGACGTTCTGGTAACCGACATCCGGATGCCGGGCATGGACGGCGCGCAGCTCATGGACGCGGTGAGTCAGCGGTGGCCGGACACAGTGAGGATCGCGCTATCGGGATTCGCCGAGCTCAAGCAGAGCATGCGCCTGGTACCCCTTGCGCATCAGTTCTTGAGCAAACCCTGCGAGCCACAGCTGCTCGAGAACGTCATTCAACGCTGCCTCAACCTGCGAAATCTCCTGGCGGCTCCGGCGTTGCGCGCGGCGGTCGGACGGATCCAGCGGCTGCCCGCATTACCGCGGACCTACGCGAAGCTCCAGCCCATCCTCGCTCGTGAGGACGCATCAGCTCAGGAAGTCTCCCAGGTCATCGCGGGTGACAGCGTCATCGTCGCCAAGGTACTGCAGATGGTGAACTCGGCGTTCTTTCGTCTCCCGCGGCGTGTCACGAAGATCGATCAGGCGGTGAGCTATCTGGGCTTCTCGGCCGTTCGCAACCTCGTTCTCTCGGCGGAGGTGTTTGCACGCTGGCCCGGGGCTGCACCTGCGGCAGTCGTCAATCTCGAGCACGTACAAGCACACATGCATTCGGTCGCCGCGGTCTCTCATGCACTCACGGCCTATCTGCCCATTTGCGACGACTGTCTCCTCGCCGGACTGCTGCACGACATCGGCTACTGGGTGTTCGCCCAGGAATGCCCGACGGAGCTCGAGGCTGCCCTGGATCTTGCCATCAGGAGCGGTATCCCACTTCCGGACGCCGAGAGCCAAGTGATCGGTGCCTCGCACGCCGAGATCGGCGCATATCTTCTGGGCATCTGGGGATTGCCGTACGCGATCGTCGAGGCCGTCGCCAACCACCACGCACCGCGCCGCGTAACGCAGCCCGAGTTCGACGTGTTGGCGGCACTCTCCGTCGCAAGCGCACTCACCGGGGCGACTGAGGCGGAAGCCTTCAGCCGCGCAGCGCCGCCCGAGCAGGGCATTGACCCGCAATATCTACAGACTGTTGCCGCACCCTTCGACTGGAATGAGGCGAAGCGTCGCGCTGCAGAGAGTCTGCAACCCGGAGATTGAGCCACCATGGCAAGTACAGAGCGGCCGCGTGTGCTGTGTGTGGACGATGAGGAACGGGTCCTGGAGGGCTTGGTCCTGCACCTGCGCAAGGAGTACGAGACGCTCACGGCTTTGAGCGGCGAGCAGGCGCTGCGGACGCTGCGCGACGCGCCAGGGATCGCGGTCGTGGTCTCCGACATGCGTATGCCGAAGATGGACGGGGCGACACTGCTGCAGCACATTCGCCAGCACTTCCCGACGACGACACGCATTCTGCTGACAGGCGAAGCAGGCCGGGACACGGCGGTTCAGGCCGTAAACAAGGGCCAGATCTTTCGCTTTCTGACAAAGCCGTGCCCACCGGGCGAGCTGCGCTCTGCGGTCGAAGCGGGGGTGATGCAGCACCGACTGGTCAACGCCGAGCGCGCGGTGCTCCAGGAAACCTTGCTCGGCTGCATTCAGGCGCTGATCGATGTGCTGGCCATGACCAATCCGGTCGCCTTCGGGCGTGCGACACGCGTCAAGCGTCTGACGCTCGAGCTTTCTCAGAAGCTGGGGTATTCCGACTTCTGGCAGCTCTCAGCGGCCGCCATGCTCTCCCAGATCGGCTACATTTCACTTCCCGCGGAAATGGTCGAGAAGCTCTACTACGGGGCGCGGCTTTCAAAGGAAGAACAGGTGCTCGCGAGCGGTGTGCCGCAAGTGGCAACGCGACTCCTTGAGCACATCCCGCGACTGGATCCCGTCATGCAGATCCTGACGGCGCTGACCTGGACGGACGAGCAACTGGCTCGGCTGGGTGATGGCACAATCGGCTCGGCAACCCGCATTCTCGGTCTTGTCCTGGCGTACGATGAACTGGTGACGCAGGGTCGAAGCTCGACTGAAGCGATCCAATCCCTGCGGCCGCTCAGCGCGCGCTTCGGCGCATCGCTCATTGAGACGCTGGCGCAGCACTTTGGAACCCCCTCGGGGATCGGTGAGATCCGTGAAATGGTGTTACGCCACGTGACGCCGGGAATGACCATCATGCAGGACATCCGCACGTCCATGGGGACACTCATGGTGCCGAAGGGATTCGAGGTCACCGATACGTTCCGTGAGCGAATCAGCAACTTTGGCCCGGATCTGCTCTCGGAGCGAGTTAAGGTGCTCGTCCGATCAGATGAGTAGTCGGCAACGACGCTTGACCGTTTGCCGGACGACAGAAAGACGACGAGAAGGTATAGAGGCATGGGACACCCCTTACGCCTGCTGATCGTGGACGATCAACCGTCCGATGCAGAGCTCACGGCCCACCGCGTCGCCCGCTGCGGCTATTCGTGCACCTGGCGCCGCGTAGAAACGGAAGGGTCCTTCCGAGCCGGCTTACGCGATTTTGCGCCCGACCTGATCATTTCCGATTTCAGCCTGCCGCAATACGACGGACTTTCTGCTCTTAACCTTGCGGTGCAGGAGGCGCCGAACATTCCCTTTATCTTCGTCTCGGGAACCATCGGAACGGAGCGCGCGATGGATGCACTCAGTCGCGGCGCGGCGGATTACCTGTGCAAGAGCGATCTGACGCGCCTTGCCGCGGTCATCGCGCGCGTGCTGACCTCACGCGCCACCACCATACGGGCCGTGCCGACTGATCGAATCGCTCGCGTGACCGAAGCGCTCGAAGCACTCTCGGGCATCCGTGCTGGAGCGGCACTCGCGCTGCACACCCGCCCTGTGCTTCTGGAGGACGCTTGCGTCATCATTCAGGGAACTGAGCTGTACGACTATTCGTTCATTACGCTAGTCAACCCCTATAGCCACGTTGCGCACACGGTGGCGTGGCTCGGTGCGGGCGCAGACCGGGGACGAAACGCGCATTTTCGGGTCGCAGCAGGTCCCAATGACGACACCAGCGTTGTCGGCTGCGTTCTGCGCACGCACGAAACGGTTCTCTGCTTGAACATCGACCAGTACAAAGGTGCGGTGTGTGAAGCGGAGCGCGGCGCTGCCAAGCACGCAAGTCCATTCGTCTCGCTGCCGCTGGCTGGCGGCACGCTGCCCGTCGGCACACTCACGGTTGGCGCGACGCCCGGCGTTTCCTTAAGCGAGCAGGAGCTAGTCATTCTTGAGCGGATTGCACGGGAGATCTCGTTGGCGCTCCAGTCACTCCCCGACGAAGTTGCTCGGCATCATCGGTAGACAGGCACGTGCGCGATAGCGAGAGATCGCAGCGACTTTGCGAAGAACCTGTCTTCGGTCGCCAGAGCATTTCGCCAGGACCAAAGCTCGCAGTGCAATCCCCCGTGCCCCTGCCGTTTCGTTGCTGGTCTCGCAACCCTCAGTCATAGCCACCGCGGCATGCGGCTCGATCACGAGTGCTTGCAACGCAAGTTCAACGCCACCAAGGCATCGACATATCGGTGAACACAAGAAAGGGAACTTCGGGGGCGCACTGCTGCACGATCTCCAGCGCGCTCAAACCGTCGAACTGTGGGAGCGTAAAGTCCGAGAGAATGACGGTCGGGTCGAAGTCACGCAGCGCTTGACGTAGATTGCTCTCGGTCTCCACGCGGAGCGCGACGTGAGCGATCCCGGCCGCGAGAACGCGGATCGGTGCCGCGATCTCCTGATCTGTTGATGACTTCTCCCTCATGACCAGCTCACTCCGAGCCGACGCCTTGGGGCGTCCCTGGTTATCGGCCTCTAACCGATATAAGCAAGACCACACATCAGTAGCGTGTTTGATGCGTGAACTGCGTCGGATCTGCGTTGAAGGCTCGCCGACCGCAGCCAGGCTCTCAATCGCTGGACCTGCCATCGGGCGGTCAGTAGCAATCCATTTCAGATTCAGGCGCTGAGAATCGTCTCACAGTTCTGAGTTCTTGCGCTTTTCACTTATTGCCAAGCCGGAGCATGCTGGCGCTTCAGTCAAACTGTCCAATCTCATTGGATTGACACATGGGTGGAAGGACTCATCCGGAGCGCTATGGGAGCAGACTCTTCGCCGGCTTGATGCTGGCGACCTTTGCTTGCGTTGCGCACATCGCGCGAGCCGCGGATCAGACGGCCTCGGCCGAAGAGCTCAAGAAGCTGAGCGTCGAGGAGCTGATGAATCTCCAGGTCACCTCGGTCTCGAAGACGACCGAGTCCTTGAGCGATGCCGCGGCTGCGATCTACGTGATCACGCACGAGGACATCATTCGCTGCGGCGCGATGAGCATTCCGGAGATTCTGCGACTTGCGCCCAATCTTCAGGTCTACCAGCTGAGCCCCAGCAATTACACCATCACGGCGCGAGGCTTCAGCGGTAATTCGGCCGCCCAGAACTTCTCGGACAAACTCCTGGTGCTCATCGACGGGCGCAGCGCGTACACGCCGCTCTACTCAGGCGTGTACTGGGACATGCAGGACCTCCTGATCGAGGACATCGAGCGCATCGAGGTCATCAGCGGCCCGGGGGCGACCCTCTGGGGTGCTAACGCCGTCAACGGTGTCATCAACATCATCACCCGCAAGTCGGCAGACACGCAGGGTGCCCTGGGGAGTGTCGCTTTCGGCAATCTGGAGAAGGATGCCAGTGGCGAGCTTGGGGGCGCGCTCAACGCGGATACGACGTTCCGGGTGTACGCGAAGGGATTCGAGCGCAATGCACTCGACACGCCGGCGGGCACGAGTGCAAACGATTTCTGGTCGAAGGGTCAGGCCGGATTTCGCGGCGACTGGAGCGCTGGGACGGATACCATTACGGTACAAGGTGATGCCTATCATGGCCACGAGGTGCAGCTCGGCTCGCCCGATCTCAACATCGATGGTGCGAACGTGCTTGGCCGTTGGCAACATTCACTCGCCAACGGCTCGCTGCAGCTTCAGGCCTATTACGATGACACGCAGCGCGAGACCCCCGGGAACGGTGGCTTCGTCCTGCATACGTACGACATCGAGCTGCAGCAGGTGATGGAGCTCGGACGCAGCAATGAGTTCATCTGGGGCGCCGGGGATCGCGTGAGTCGCTATGGAATTACCGACACGCGAACTCTGCTCTTCGTCCCGCCCAGCCGCACGCTGCACCTGGGCAACGTGTTCGCCCAAGACAGCATCGCTCTGCCGGCGCGATGGAAGCTCACGGTGGGCCTGAAGCTCGAGGATGACCCGTACACCGGCACGACACCACTTCCGAATGCACGCCTGTCCTGGAAGATGAGCGATTCGGCGCTGCTGTGGTCGGCGGTCTCGCGCGCGATCCGATCGGCGACCCCATTTGACCGGGATGTCGCAGAGTACCTGGGCAATACGCTATTTCTCGTCGGCGGGCACGACTTTCGGCCGGAGAAGCTGACCGCGTACGAAGTAGGATTCCGCGGACAGGCGAGCTCTGCGCTGTCTCTCTCGGTATCGACCTTCTACGACGTGTACGATGACCTGCGGAGCATCGAATTCACACCGGTTACCTTGCTCCCGCTTCAGTGGGGTAACGCAATGAAGGGGGACACCTACGGTGTGGAGCTGTGGGGCAACTATCAGGTCGCTGACAGCTGGCGGCTCGCGCTCGGGTACACGGAGGAGCGCGAGCACCTGCGCTTCAAGCCAGGCGGCAGCGGACTGCTGGGCGTGTCCCAAGCCGGTGACGACCCACCGCGCCAGGCTCAGCTGCGCTCCTCGGTGGACCTCACAGCTGCGCTGACATGGGAAGCCGATCTGCGCTACGTGGGCCCGCTGCCCAATCCGTCCGTGCGCGCCTACGGAGAGCTCAACAGCCGCCTCGCGTGGCACGTGTCACGGCGATGGGACCTGGCGCTCTCCGGTGCGAACCTGCTGCATGCGCATCACGCGGAGTACACGGTCCCCCCAAGTGATGTGATCAGCCGCAGCGTACTGCTCAGCACGGAAGTTAGGTTCTAGACCATGCGCGGCCGGGCGTTCACCTGCCTCGTGATCTGCCTGTTGCTCGCCAGTGTGCGCGTGGTGCTCGCTGCGGCGGCTTCCGAGTACCGCGTGAAGGCCGTGTTCCTGTTCAACTTCTCGCAGTTCGTGTCCTGGCCAGCTGCCGCATTCGATACGAGCAATGCGCCGGTGGTCATCGCCGTGCTCGGGCGGGACCCCTTCGATGGCGACCTGGACGAGGTGATCCACGGCGAGCATGTCGGTGAGCGGCCCCTCATCGTGCGGCGGTATCGCGAAGTCTCCGACGTGAAGGACTGCCACATCCTCTTCATCGGCCGTTCCGAGGCCTCGCAGCTGCACGATATCGTGACAGCCCTCCACGGGCGCAGCATCCTGACCGTGAGCGATATCGATGATGCGGCGCGCAACGGCGTCATGATTGATCTGGTGAAGGAGAGCGACCATATTCGCTTGAGGATCAACGTCACCGCCGCGCGCGCGGCCGGACTCACCTTGAGCTCGAAGCTCCTAAGACCCGCGCAGATCATCGGGCCGGGGGACGGCTAGCGCGATGCTGGGCCACGCAGCCGGAATCAAGCGCTCGTTGATCAGAATGATGCTCCTGACGAGCGGTGCAGTGGTTCTCGTCACGGCCGTCGCGTTCAGCACGTACGAATTCGTCAGCGC
>Ga0335081_10020458_pt1 | contig 10705 bp, 12 predicted proteins | sample Lox_Sample_35_FD_206713 | JGI IMG/M metagenome (GOLD analysis project Ga0335081, IMG submission 206713) | Soil microbial communities from Loxahatchee National Wildlife Refuge, Florida, United States - Lox_Sample_3.5 | ecosystem: Environmental > Terrestrial > Soil > Wetlands | place: USA... | reverse complement strand
TCGCCAAAGGTCATGTATTTGGGCTGCGCGGAAGATGTCATGGAGCTCAATCCGTGAGGCGAGGACTTCAGCGGCGAAAGAGCATGGGCGGTCAGCCGCTACCTTGACCTAGATCAACGGGTTCCGAGACGACGGCGCGCGGCCGCGCCGAATCAGCGTTCCAGCGATTTCAGGTAGGCGATGATGTCGCCGACCTGGCGCGGGCCGAACCGAAACTCGGGCATGGCGGGATGGCCGGTGACGATGCCTTCGGCAAGCGGCTCCTCGAGCTGCTCGACCGGATAGCGCAGGTGCAGGGTGCGAAACGGCGGCGCGGTCGCCAGCCGGCTTGGGCTTGCCTTGTCGACGGCGTGGCAGCGCGCGCAGTTGGTGCGCAAGAGAACGAAGCCGCGCTGCGCGGCCGGCGACAGCGCTTGCGCGCTCTGCGCCGTCGTTGCTGCAACGAGCAGTGCCGCACAGGCAATCAGGCCGGCCGAGCTCACACCGCGCAGCATCGTTCCTCGCAAAACGCTTGCGGAAGGTTTCAGTCAAACGACAGGCAAGAAGCGCCGCGCGAACTCTCAACCGGACGCGGCGGCGCGCTCCTTGGCCTCGTCTTCGGTCGACGGAAACGCCATGCCCGACATCGGCTCGACCCAGACCAGGTGATCGTGCACGGCCTTGACCCCGGCGACGTTCTCGACCGCGACGGTGAGGCCGCGGCGTTCGCGCTCGTCGGTAATCACGCCCCACAGCTCGGCGACGCCATCCTTGACCACGATGTTGACGTGCGGCACCCAGCGCTCCTTGCCGAGGGCCAAGACGATGCGGTCGCGAATGGCGGAATCGTCGCCGGCCTCCGCCGGAATGTCGCGGGCAAGGCTTGCCAGCGCGTGCATCAGATTGGCGCGGCTGACGATGCCGACGACCTTGTTGTCGCGCGTGACCGGCAGCCGCTTGACGCGGCGGCGCTCCATCAGTTCGACCACCTTCTCCAGCGGATCGTCCTCGCCGACCACGCAAGGATCGGCGGTCATGATCTCGTCGACCTTGCGGCCCGACGTGTGAACGTATTCGTCGGCGAGCTTTCCCGGTCCGACCAGAAATTCGAGCCACTTCGGCCGCCGCCGCTGGGTGCCGATTTCGCTGCGGCGCAGGAAATCGCCCTCGGTCACGATGCCGACCAGCTCATTGTTGGCGTTGACGACCGGCAAACCGCTGATACGGTTCTGCAGCATCAGGCGGGCGGCCTTGAGCACGGGCTCGTTGGCCTGAACGCAAATCACGTTCTGCGTCATGACGTCTTTGACCAGCATGGCACTTGCCTTTCGAGTTCGGGGGTTAGGCGTGACCGCGCCGGCTCGGCTCAACCGTGCAGGCGGTTGAGCGCCGAGCGGTTGCGCAACACGATGCGCCGCGAGGTCGGCACCTCGATCGCTGCGCAGCTTTCCAGCGAGGTCAGCGTCCGGGAAACGGTTTCGATGGTGAGCCCGAGATAGTCGGCGATGTCCTGGCGCGACATCGGCAGCTCGATGGCGTTGCCGGAGGGCGAGCGCTCGGCCATTTCCAGCAGGAAGCTCGCGACGCGCTCCTGGGCGCTCTTGATCAGGAGCAGGATGCGATCCTGCACCCGGCGCAGCTCACGGCCGGTCAGCGCGAACAGGTGCTGTGCCACCGCGGCATCGTGGCCGGCGAGCGTCGTTAGCGCGCTTTTCTTGACAACCAGGACCCTGGCGTCGGTAATGGCCTCGGCCGACAGCGAGTGTTCGTCGGCGCATTCAAGCCCGAAAATGTCGCCCGGCAGGTAGAAGCCGCCGATCTGCCGGCGCCCGTCGCTGAGGATCTTGTAGGTCCGCACCGTGCCGGTGACGACCCTGTAGATGTAGTCGGCCGCTTCGTCCTCGCCGAAAATCTCAGAATTGCGCGGGTATGACATCGTCGCGCCCATGAGATGCATGGCATGCTCGATTGGGCTGAGGCTGGACGTTGCCTCCGGCGTAGAGCCCGGCCCGCGACGCGGCATCAAAGTGGGACGGCGGCTGACTTCGCTGTGGACTGCGGTCTGAGTGAGCATGGCCCTTTACCTCCGGTGGCTTCGGGCAGTATTGGTAACCCTCGGACCAAATGGGAGAAATTCAGATAATGCCCCTAAGGGATTCCCCTTAGGCCGGACCGGGCAGCAAGCGACGCGAGGCCCTCTTGGGCAGCCGACCGCGCTTTGCTCATCGACGCAACCATGACCGAAGTCGCTGCAAACTCTAGGCAATCTCATCCGTCCGGCGGGGTAATCGGATTGCCCGGCATGCGCCCGGCGATCGTCGCCTACGGAGTGACGATCGTGGCGCTGGCCTTGGCCTTGGCGGCGCGCATGATGCTGTCGACACGGCTGATCGGCGAGACGTCCTACCTGTTCTTCGTTCCGGCGATCCTGATCGGTTCGGGCCTCGGCGGCTGGAAGCCCGGTACGTTCGCGGCGGTTGCCGGGCTGTTGCTCGGCCTATTCTTCTTTGCCGGCGGCCGTGCGCTGACGCCGAACGACATGGTCGACGCCGGCGCTTTCGCGTTGATCGGCGCCGGCGCGGTGTGGCGCGGCGAACTGCTACACCGCTCCCGCCTGGCTGCGTCGGCAAACGCCGAGTCGGCGCTGGCGCGGCAAGCCCATCTACAGTCGATTCTCGACACCGTGCCGGACGCGATGATCGTCATCGACGAGCGCGGCATCATGCAATCGTTCAGCTTGGCGGCCGAACGGCTGTTCGGCTATTCGGTCACGGAGGCCGTCGGCAACAACGTCAAGATGCTGATGCCGTCGCCGTACCGCGAGGCCCACGACGGCTATGTCGATCACTATCTGCGAACCGGCGAGCGGCGAATCATCGGCATCGGCCGCGTCGTGGTCGGCCAGCGCAAGGACGGCTCGACGTTCCCCATGGAACTCTCCGTCGGCGAAATGCACGTGCACGACAATCGCTACTTTACCGGCTTCGTCCGCGATCTCACCGAACGCCAGCAGACCGAGGCGCGGCTGCAGGAATTGCAGGCCGAGCTGGTCCATGTGTCGCGGCTCACCGCGATGGGCGAGATGGCGTCCGCGCTCGCCCACGAGCTCAATCAGCCGTTGTCGGCGATCGCCAATTATCTGAAAGGATCGCAGCGGCTGTTGGCGAGTTCCGCCGACGAGCACTCCACCGTATTGCGCGACGCCCTGGACAAGGCGGCCGATCAGGCGCTGCGGGCCGGCCAGATCATCCGCCGGCTGCGCGATTTTGTAGCGCGCGGCGAGAGCGAGCGGCGCGTCGAGGACGTCAAGAAGCTCATCGAGGAGGCGAGTGCGCTGGCGCTGGTCGGCGCCAAGGACCGCGGCATCCGCGTCACCTTCAAGTTCGACCCCGGCGTCGGTTATGTTCTCGCCGACAAGGTGCAAATTCAGCAGGTCCTGCTCAATCTCATGCGCAACGCCATCGAGGCTATGGAGGATGCCGAGCGGCGCGACCTCGTCATTTCCTCGGCGGCACTGCCCGACAACCTGGTCGAGATCGGGGTATCCGACAGCGGCGCCGGCATCGCGCCCGAGATCAGCGCCCAGCTGTTCCAACCGTTCGTCACCACCAAAACCCAGGGCATGGGCGTCGGCCTTTCCATCTCGCGGACCATCGTCGAGGCCCATGGCGGATCCATCGCGCAACACCCAAACCCCGGAGGAGGCACGGTGTTCAGCTTCACGCTGCCCGCTGTAACCGCGGAGGAGGCGGGCAATGCCTGACAAGCCGGTCGTGCACGTCATCGACGACGATGAGGCGGTGCGCGAATCGCTGAGTTTCCTGCTGCGCACGGCGCAGATCGAGGTGCAGACCCATGGCTCCGCCACGGCCTTCCTTGCGGCGCTGTCGGACTTGCGGCCAAGCTGCGTCATCACCGACGTCAGAATGCCCGGCGTCAGCGGCATCGACCTGCTGCGGCGGCTGAAGGAGCTCAAGGTGAGCGTGCCGGTGATCGTCATCACCGGTCACGGCGACGTGCCGCTGGCGGTCGAGGCCATGAAGGTCGGCGCGGTGGATTTCCTGGAAAAGCCGTTCGACGACGAGGTGCTGCTGGCGAGCGTCCGCTCGGCGCTCAAGCAGCAGGACGGCCAGGTCAGGCGCGATACCGAGCGCGCCGACATCGAGAGCCGGCTTGCGGCCCTGTCCAGCCGCGAGCGCGACGTGCTCAACGGGCTGATCGCCGGCCACGCCAACAAGGTCATCGCCTTCGATCTTGGCATCAGCCCGCGCACCGTCGAAATCTACCGCGCCAATCTGATGAACAAGATGCAGGCGGCGAGCTTGTCCGAGCTGGTTCGCATGGCGCTGATCGCCGGCATCGCGGACGGTGGCGGCAAGTAGCGCGCACGCACGACCGTTCCACGCTCCGTTGAGCTAGATCAATGCCGCGACGGCCGGCAGCGGGCATGTTGCCCGCGATGCCGGCGTATCGGCATCGCCTCAAGGCCCACGCGATGGCGATTGAACCGACCACACGAAGCGAAGTTAGGGTGCGAGGGCCGATCGTCGTCATCGTCGACGATGATCCGGCGGTCTGCAATTCGCTCAAGTTCTCGCTCGAGCTCGAGGGTTTTGCGGTGCGCGTATTCGGGAGCGCCGCCGAGCTGTTCGACGGCGGCGATCTCGGGACCTACGAGTGCTTCATCGTCGACCAGCGCATGTCGGAGACAAGCGGCCTCGATCTGATTGCGCAGCTGCGTCAGCGGCGGATCGCGGCTCCCGCCATCCTGGTGACCAGCTATCCCAGCGCCGCGCTGAGCGCGCGCGCCGCGCGCGCCAATGTCCCGATTGTCGAGAAGCCGCTGCTCGGCAACGCGCTCTTGGACAAAATCCGCGAGGCCTGCGCGCGCCGCTGAGCCCGGCCGTGCGCTCGATAGGTGATCCAGCGATCACAGGCAATCTGGTCGATCAGCGGAGCGCCCAAAATCGTTATGATCGGGCCGCTGCGGACGACGTTGCTTTGGCCGCCGCCGGTGGGATCATGTGCGGTGGATATTCCTGGTCTGGTGTTCACCCCAGGCCAGAACCGCCCCAAAGACGCAGAAGACGAGGACAATTCCGACGATAACGAGTGCGGTGGACATCGGCATGATAGTCTCCTTTATAACTATCATGCCGCCGCCCGCCGAAGGCGTTTTGATTTGGATCAAGGATAGTCGCCGCGACGATGCCGCCGCGACGATGCCGCCGCGTCGCCGGTAGCCGGCGTCGTCAGGTTACTTTTCTTGACCGGGCGCCGCTGCGGCGCGTCAGCGTCTGCCGAGGTCGCCCCAGGTCGGCGCCCATTGTTTTGCCCGCGGTGCGGCGAGTGCCGCCTTCGGCGGATCGAACAATTGGCATTTGGGCTTGAGCCAAGCGAGGTCATAGGCTTCGAGCCCTCGAGCACCGTTTCCGGCGCTCCATCGGCCCTGATCCGCACGACGCGGCCGCCCGGTCGCGCGCCGCCGAACGGCAGGCCGCTTGCGGCGACGTACAGCGTGCCGTCATCCGTAAAGGCGGCGCTGGTCGGAAAATCCAGGCCTTCGGCGTGGAGTTCCATATGCGGCGGCGTAGACGCTGGAGCGGCGGGTGCCGCCAGGGTGTCGGTTGCAGCGTCGGTGCTCATGAGGGTCATGCGCTTCCGACCCCGTCGGTCAGCTGATTCTCAGATCGCCCATCGACCGCCGCGGCGCTTCGATGCGCGGGGGCTGGCCGCCGCGCAGCACCGAGTTGCCCTGGAACAAGCTGCGCTGATCGATCGGCGCCGGTTCGAGCCAGTCGCTTTGCTTCATCGCGCCGGAAAGGCCGTAGGCGGCGAGCGCGTTGTCGTAGGTGACCTTGCGGATCGCTTCGGCAGCGATGCCGCGCTCGGCCATCAGCGCCGCCGTCTTCGGCACCGCAAGCGGATCGGACACGCCCCAGTCGCAGGCCGAATCGGTGATGATGCGCTCCGGCCCGTAAGTCCGCACGATCTCGGTCAAGCGCTCGTTGCCCATCTTGGTGTGCGGATAAATCGAGAAGCCGGCGAAGTAGCCGCGGTCGAGCACTTCGCGGACGGTTTCTTCGGTATTGTGGTCGATGACGCAGCGCGCCGGATCGAAACCATGCTCCTTCAGCACGTCCATGGTGCGCAGCGTGCCGCGGTGTTTGTCGCGATGCGGCGTGTGGATCATGATCGGCAGCTCGACTTCCTTGGCAAGCTCGATCTGCAGCCGCAGATATTTGTCTTCCTCCGGCGTCTGCTCGTCGTAGCCGAGCTCGCCGATCGCCACTACGCCGTCCTTGACGGCAAAGTGCGGCAGCACCTCGAGCACCGCTTCGGCGAGCGCCGGATCGTTGGCTTCCTTGGGATTGAGCGCGATGCAGCAATAATGGCGGATGCCGAACTGACCGGCGCGGAATTTCTCGAAGCCGAGGATGGTGGAGAGGTAGTCGACGTAGCTGCCGAGACTGGTGCGCGGCTGGCCGAGCCAGAACGACGGCTCGATGACCGCGACGACGCCGGCCCGCGCCATCGCCTCGTAGTCGTCGGTCGTGCGTGAAATCATGTGGGCATGCGGGTCGATGAACATCGTGCCGGCCGGCAAGGTGTTGCCCGTGGAATCGGCCTCCAACGTTGCGGTTGTGGTCCGCCGCAGCGTGAGGCGCGAGCCGCAGCAGGGACAAGCCAACCGCTCGCCGGCTCGCTCGGAGAAACCGCCATCTGCGCCGTTGCCGCTTTGCGCCATCGTGCGACTCCAGGAGCTGGCCCGCGAAGCTGGCACGGCGGACGACGAGATCGCCAACGCCGCGGCAGTTCACATCGGGTTGTTGTGATTAGCAGTCTCTCTATCTCAAGTCGTATCACGGGCGCGTCGACCTGGCAACCGCGGGCGCGCACCATTCAGTCGAAGACGTGACGCAGGATGAGGTCTTTGACGCCGGCCGCCGCGACCGGCTCATCGGGCACGAGCCGGATTTCGCTGGAGAGGAAAATCGGACCGTCGACGGCATCGTCGGTCGCGCGGCCGTGCGAGCCTTTGACCAAAGAAGCGTCGAGCGGCACCACGTCCATCAGCGTGGCAAAGCCCAGCGCGCGGCGCATGAGCCGCTGCCCGACCGCAAGCTTGGGAAATCTGATGGCGGGATCGACGAACAACTCGACCGGATCGTAGCCGGGCTTGCGGTGAATCTCGACCAGACGGGCGAAATCCGGCGCCTGGCGGTCGTCGAGCCAGTAGTAATAGGTGAACCAGGCGTCGCGGCGCGCCAGCGCCACGAGCTCGCCCGAACGCGGATGATCGAGCGCAAGCGCCTTCTGCTCGGCGCGGTCGAGCATGCGTTCGACGCCGGGAAGCGCCGCAATAATGGCGCGCACTGCCTCGATCAGTTCGGGTTTCGCCACATAGACATGCGCGATCTGATGATCGCTCACCGCGAAGGCGTCCGATTGCGCGGGATCGAGCAGTTCGCCGTCGCCCTCGCGGCGCACGCGCAGCAGTCCGGCTTGGCGCAGCGCGCGATTGATGTGCACCGGCGTCGAAACCGGCGTCATGCCGTACTCCGATAGGACAATGACGCGGGCACCATCGCGGGCTGCGTCCGCGATCAAGTCGCCGGCCACCGCGTCGACCTCGCGCAAGCTTTGGCCGATGCGCGGATCGTCGGGGCCAAGGCGCTGCAGGTCGTAGTCGAGATGCGGCAGGTAGACCAGCGTCAGTGTCGGCGAACGGCTGCGGCGGACATGCAAGGCGGCTTCCGCGATCCAGCGCGACGATGCGATCGACGTCGCCGGCCCCCAGAAATTGAACAACGGAAACGGCCCGAGCCGTGCGGTCAGCTCATCGCGCAATTCGAGCGGCTTGCTGTAGCAGTCCGGCAGCTTGCGCCCGTCGGCACGGTAGACCGGCCGCGGCGTGACGCCGATGTCATGGGTCGCCGCCATGTTGTACCACCAGAACAGATTGGCGGTGGTGAACGAGGCATCGCGCCGCCGGCCCGTCTCCCAGATCTTTTCGCCGGCGACGAGACGGTTCGATTGCCGCCACAGCCACACCTCCATGAGGTCGCGGAACAGCCAGCCGTTGGCGACGACACCGTGCTCGCGCGGCAGCGTGCCGGTCATGAAGGTGGCCTGTACCGTGCAAGTGACCGCCGGCGTCACGGTCGCGAGCGGCCGCAGCGCGCCGGCTCGCGCCAGCGCGCCGATATGCGGCGTGTCCGGGCCGATGTGGCGCGAGGTGAGCCCGGCCACCAGGACGACGAGCGTTGGGCGCATGAAAGCCGCCGACTCCACGGACGCAACGCCTGCGAGTATACGCGATTGACATCGGGGAACCACAAATCGACTATCGGCGCGCATCAGGCCGTCGCGACGATGTCCGGAGAATTACGGCAATGACCGCTGCCGCGCCCGCACCCGCATTGGCGGCCACGCTGCTCAAGCTCGGCCGCGTCTCGAATTTGCCGACCGTATGGACCAACGTGCTGGCCAGCGCCGTGCTCAGCGGCGGCGATTGGCGCAGCGCGAAACTCGGCCTCATGATTGTGGCGATGTCGCTCGTTTACATCGGCGGCATGTATCTCAACGACTATTTCGATCGCGCCATCGACGCGCGCGAGCGGCCGGAGCGGCCGATCCCGTCCGGCGATATTGCCGCGTCGACCGTCGCGACGATCGGATTTTCTTTCGTCGGCGCGGGCGCGATCGCGACGGCCGCCATGGGTCCGGCCGCGGCGGCGCTGGCGGCGCTGCTCGCCGCTTCCGTCGTCGCTTACGATTGGCGCCACAAGGACAACCCGTTCGCGCCGGTGGTCATGGGCGCGTGCCGCGCCCTGGTCTACGGTGCGACCGCAGCGGCGCTGTCGGGCGGCGTCACGATCTTCACCGCCATTGCCGCCGTGGCGATCGGCGCCTATGTGGCCGGGCTGACCTACGCGGCGCGGCAGGAAAGCCTCGACAAGGTCGGCAATCTCTGGCCGCTCCTGCTTTTGATCGCGCCGTTGGCGGTCGCAGCGGGCGCTGTCGGCAAAGGATTTGCCGCGCTTGCGGTCTATCTGCTGCTGGCGGCGTGGATCGCGGCGGCGGCAATCTATTTGTTGGCCAAACGGCCCGGCGTCGGCGCGGTGTCGCGTGCGGTCGGCTGGCTGATCGCCGGCATATCGCTGGGCGATGCCGCGATCCTCGCCAGCGTCGGCGCCATGGTACCGGCACTCGTTGCGGTCGGCGGCTTCCTTCTGACCCTGGTTGCTCAAAGATACGTTGCCGGGACGTGATGTCGTATGTCTTCCGCAGCTCCGAATATGCTGAGCGACGAGAAAGCGGCGGCTGCGGCTGATCTATTGCAGCGGTGGCTCAAGCGGGCGATTTCACCTGTCGCGTCACAATGGCTTGACGTCGAAATCGGCCGCCAGCGCGATGCGCTCGATGAGCGCCGGCTGGGCATGGCGATCGGTCTGGCCGGCCGCCGTGTCGGGCGCGAGACATTATCGCTGTCCGCCGCCGATCTGGCCGCAGCGCAATCGCTGCATAAAGGTTGGCGGCCGGATACCTGGAGCACCGATGAAGCGGCGCGGGTTGCGCTCGTGCTCGCCACATGGCGCGGCGATAATGAGGAGCGCTTCGCCACCGTGATTGACCGGTTGTGCGCAACCGGCGAACTGACCGAGCACGTGGCGTGTCTCAAAGGATTTCCGGTGTTTCCCGCGCCTGGTAGGCTACTGACGCGGGCGCGCGCAGCGGTGCGTTCCTCGACGCAAGCAGTGTTCGAAGCGCTCGCGTGTCATAATCCATATCCGGCGGATAATTTCGACCAGGCGGCGTTCAATCAGATGGTCGTCAAGTGCGTGTTCTCCGGCGTACCGATCGAAACAGTCGTCGGCCTCGATGGGCGGCGCAACGACGATCTGGTAGGCATGATGCGCGACCTCGTGTCCGAACGGCACGCCGCCGGCCGCCCGGTGCCGGATGCCGTACACCGCTGGATCGGCGGCTAAGCGGAGACAACAAATGAAAGTCGGAATTGTCGGGCTGGGCCGCATGGGCGCGGCGATGTCGCGCCGCCTGCGCCAGCAGGGCTTCGATGTGATCGGCTGGGATCAAAAGACACAGGCCAACCAGGCGCTGGCGGCCGACGGCTTGCCGATCGCGGCCGATGCCCGGAGCGTTGCCGCCGCCGCCGACGTCATCATCTCGAGCATTACGGAAGATCACGGCGCTCGAAGAATTTTTACCGGTCCAGCGGGCTTTCTTTCCGGTGACGTAGCGGGAAAGCTGTTCATCGAGATGAGCACCCTGCAGCCGATGACCGGCCGCGACTTGGCGCCGCTGGTGGAAGCGCGCGGGGCGCGCCTGATCGAGGCGCCGGTGCTCGGCACGATTCCGCAAGTTCACGCCGGCACGCTGTTCGCCATGGCCGGCGGCAAGCCCGAAGATCTCGAGCGGGCGCGGCCGGTTCTGGAGAAGCTGACGCGCCGCATCGTCCACATGGGGGGAAACGGCAGCGGCTATGCCATGAAGCTTGCCGCCAATGTCGGGCTCGGCGCTTACATCCAGGCGGTGGCGGAATCGCTTGCGCTCGGCATGCAGCAGGGTCTCGCGCTCGATCTCATGGTCGACGTGCTGCAGGAGACGGCGACGGCGTCCGGCTGGCTCAAGGCCAAGGCCGACGTGCTCAAGGGCCGCAACGGCGACATGACCCTCGACATCCGCACCTTGCGCAAGGACA
>Ga0335081_10020457_pt1 | contig 10705 bp, 7 predicted proteins | sample Lox_Sample_35_FD_206713 | JGI IMG/M metagenome (GOLD analysis project Ga0335081, IMG submission 206713) | Soil microbial communities from Loxahatchee National Wildlife Refuge, Florida, United States - Lox_Sample_3.5 | ecosystem: Environmental > Terrestrial > Soil > Wetlands | place: USA: Florida... | reverse complement strand
CGCACTGCCTGAGCAGGTTGGCCCGGCAGCGGTCGCAGCCCGCGATCCAGCGGTGCCGGGCGTAGCCGGACAGCTCGGCGGCCGGCTCCGCGCCGGAGTGGGACAGGGCGTGCGCCGAGGTGACAAGCAGCACCTGCTCCTCGAGCAGGAGCCGCTCGCGCAGGCCCTCGGTGACGTCGATGCCGCTGTCCGCGTCACCCGGCCCGGCGGCATCCGGGGCGTCCGCGTCCGGGTCGGGCGGATCGGCGGAGTACCGGAACACCAGCGCCACGTCCACGTACCCGGAGCGCAGCATGCGCAGCGCCTCGGGCGGCTCCGCCTCGGTCAGCCGCAGGTCCACGCCGGGCTGGTGCTCGCGCAGCATGGCCGCGGCGGCCGGCACGATCGTGCCAAGCGCGGACGGGAACGCCGCCAGCCGCAGCCGCCCGGCGCGCAGCCCGGTGTAGGCGGCCAGCTCGCTCTCCGCGGCGTCCAGCCGGCCGATCACCTCGGCGGCGCGCTCGGCCAGCAGCCGGCCGGCGTCGGTGAGCCTGATGCCGCGGCCGGCCCGCTGGATCAGCTTGGTCCCGGTCTCGGCTTCCAGCCGGGCCAGGTGGTGGCTCACCGAGGGCTGCGCGTAGTTGAGCGCCCGCGCCGCCGCGGTGACCGAACCGTACCGGGCCACGGCCACCAGCACCCGCAGCCGGGTGACGTCCAACATGCACCGACTATAGATCGTGCCGATCGGTTCGCCCACAGTGCCGGGTCCGGGCTAATCCGCCCAGGCCAGGGCGACCGCGACGGATCAGCGCCCGTCGAGCAGGGGGTCGTCAGGCTGGCGGGCCGGCAGGCCCTCCGCCTTCCTGATCCGCCAGGCGATGCCGGACAGCGCCTCGAGCACCACCCGGTTGCCCAGGAACGCGGTCACCTCGGCCTGGTCGTACGGCGGCGACACCTCGACCACGTCGATCCCGCCCAGCGGCACCGACATGGCGATCCGCCGCACCGCGTCGAGCAGTTGCCTGGTGGTGAGCCCGCCGGGTTCCGGCGTCCCGGTGCCCGGGGCCAGGCCCGGGTCCACCACGTCGACGTCCACGGACAGGAAGACCTCGTCGCAGTCGTCCACCGCGACGGTGAGCGCCTCGCTCAGGCACTCCTCCAGGCCGCGCGAGACGATCTCGCTCATCTCGAACGAGCGCATCCGCTGCTCCGCCATCCAGGCCAGCGTGGGCGGCTCCGGCCAGTACCCGCGCAGCCCGATCTGCAGGAACCGGTCGCCGCGCACGGCGCCCGACTCGATCAGCCGCCGCATCGGCGTGCCGTGCCCGTACAGCGACCCGAACTGGGTGTCGCCGGTGTCGGCGTGCGCGTCGAAGTGGATCAGCGACACCCGGCCCCAGCCCACCTGCCTGGCCACCGCGGTGGCGTCGGGCAGGGTGATGGTGTGGTCGCCGCCCAGGATCACCGGCACCGCGCCTGCCGCCCGCACGGCGCGCACCGCGTCCTCGAGCCGCTTCAGCGACTTCTCCGTCTCGCCCGGCGGCATCTGCACGTCGCCGGCGTCGCCGACGCGCAGTTCGGCCAGCGGGTCCACGCCCAGCGCGAGGTGCGGCCGGGACGCGTCGTGCGGGAGGTAGTCGGTGGCCCGGATGGCCTGCGGCCCGAACCTGGTGCCCGGCCGGTGCGAGGTGCCGCCGTCGAACGGGGCGCCGAGGAGGACGATGTCGTAGCCGTCCAGCGCGTCCAGTTCGGCCCGCGGTACCCCGAGGAAGGTCACGTCAGGCCCGAACATCCCGCGCACGATGCGCTCCTCGTCACCCGCCATGGCGTTCCTCCCGCGTGGACCGGCCGATGCACGCACCTTACCGGGGCGTGAGCCAGGCCCGTTCGGCGCCCGGGTGGGCCTCAGCCACGGCGGCCGGCCGCCCGGATCGATGTGCGGCGGTTTCCCCGATCGCGTGAACCAGGGCACCGGGCTTCGCGTCACAGTTAGTGAGGCTCGGCGAAAGCGGGACGCCGAGCCTCGTTTGCTGCCCGTCTCCGGGCCGAGTCCTTCGTGGTCGGGACCAAGAGCGTGATCGTGCTCTCCCGGCTGGTCGACCGGGCCGGCGGACTGGCGCCGTTGCGCTGAATCGGATCTAAGAGCGGCCGCTGACCAGCTAAAGTCATGCCCATGTCGGAGTATGAGCAGGATCCGAGTGCCAGCACCGGGCGGTTCCAGGCCTTCGTCGAACGCGGCGACGAGGACCGGGCAAGGCGTAACCGGGTGTCTCCCGCCCTGCTGATCGTGGCGGGCGTGCTGGTCATCGCGGTCATCGCGGTCATCATCGTCATCGCGGCGATCGCCTAGCAGGCCTGAATGTAACCCGGCCGTAGGCCCCGCGTCTCCCGCGCGGCCAGGCTCGCCTGTCATGCTGGGACCATGACAACCGCCGCCGCTGCGGAGCATGACGAGCGGCACCGGCTGACCGCGGTCCAGGGGCTGGCCGCGCTCTCCCTCGACGCGCTCTCGTCGGTGGCCTACGGTCCCGAGGCCATCCTCGTCGTCCTGGTCGCGGCCGGTGCCACCGCACTGCACTACGCGCTGCCGATCACCGGCGCGATCATCGTCCTGCTCGCCGTGCTGGTGGTGTCCTACCGCCAGGTGATCGAGGCGTTCCCGAGCGGCGGCGGCGCGTACGCGGTGTCCAAGGCCCACCTCGGCACCCGGGCCAGCCTGGTGGCCGCCGCGTCGCTGATCGTCGACTACGTGCTGAACGCCGCCGTCGGCGTGTCGGCCGGCGTCGCCGCCCTCACCGCCGCGTACCAGTCGCTCTACGGTGCCCGGGTCTGGCTGTGCCTGGCCGTGCTGGCCGTGATCACCGGCCTGAACCTGTGGGGCGTCTCGGAGTCGGCGCGGGTGTTCACGGTGCCGACACTGCTGTTCATCGTGGCCATGGCGGCGGTGATCGCCGGCGGCCTGTTCCGCGTGCATCCCGCGGTGCCGCTCAACCACCACGTCGGCGCCGCCACCGAGACGGTCGGCATCCTGCTCATCTTGCGGGCGTTCGCCTCCGGCTGCTCGGCGCTGACCGGCGTGGAGGCGATCGCCAACGCGGTGCCGGAGTTCCGCCGGCCGCGGGCGCGCCGCGCCCAGCACACCGAGGTCTGGCTCGGCATCCTGCTCGGCGCCATGCTGATCGGCATGGGCATCCTGATCCGCAAGTTCGACGTGGTGCCGCACCCGACCACCACGGTGCTGGCCCAGCTCACCGAGGCCTCGCTCGGCCACAACGTCGCCTTCTACGCGGTCCAGCTGATCACCACGGTGCTGCTGGCGCTGGCGGCCAACACCTCGTTCGGCGGCCTGCCGGTGCTGACCGCGCTGCTGGCCAGGGACAACTTCCTGCCGCACATGTTCGGCCTGCGCGCGGACCGGCAGGTGCACCGCTACGGCGTGGTGGTGCTCGCCCTGCTGGCCGCCGTGCTGCTGGTGGCGGCCGGCGGCGACACCCAGCGGCTGGTCCCGTTGTTCGCCGTCGGCGTGTTCATCGGGTTCACGCTCTCCCAGCTGGGCATGGTCAGGCACTGGCAGGCCGGCCACTCCCGCGGCTGGCTGACCCGCGCCGTCATCAACGGCGTCGGCGCCGCGCTGACCGCCGTGACCACGATCATCGAGCTGGTCAGCAAGTTCACCGAGGGCGCCTGGGTGATCGTGCTCATCATCCCGGGCCTGGTGCTGCTTTTCGACCGGGTGCACCGTCTCTACGACAAGATCGGCGCGCTGCTCGAGCTGGGCCGCAGGCCCCGGCCGCCGGCCAAGAAGAAGTCGCTCGTGGTCGTCCCGGTCGCGTCGATCTCGCGGCTCACCGCCGCGGGCATCTCCACGGCGCTGTCCATCGGCGACGACGTGACCGCGGTGAAGGTGTGCTTCGACGACCCCGACGACGAGGCGGCCGACGAGGCGTTCAGCCGCCGCTGGGAGGAATGGCACCCGAACGTCCCGCTGGTCACGCTGCACACCGCGCACCGGTCGATCTCCCGTCCGATCGTCAAGTACCTGTCCCGCATCGAGGACGCAGAACGGTATCACCAGCTGGTGGTGGTGATCCCCGAGGTGCAGCCGCCGAGGTTCTGGGATTACCTGCTGTTCAACCAGCGCGGCGTGATCCTGGAGCGGGCGATCAGGCGGGGCACGGTCAACGTGGTGCTCTGCCGCCTGCGCTACCGGCTCGAGCAGTTCGCGCCGCGCGACGGGCCGGCCGCGCACGCCGATCAGGAGCAGGTGCCGGCCGCCGGCCAGGCCGCGGGCCGCGATCAGCAGGGCGACGAGGAGGCTTAGCTCTGGTCGACCGGGTGGCTGGTGGCCAGCGCGGCGCCCACCTGGCCGGCGAACGCGGCGGCGAGGAGTCGGCTTTCCAGGGTGGGCCGCGCGCCGGGCGCCGGGGTCATCAGGAACCGGCCCTGGAAGATGCCGCCGCCCCCCACCAGCAGCTCCAGGTCGATGTTCTGCGGCAGGCCCTCGCGGTCCGCCGCCCAGCGCCGCGGCCCGATGGTGACCGAACCGTCGTGATGCAGCCGGGCCGGTCGGCCGACCCCGGCGACGCCGTACTGGAAGACGCACGACCGGAGCGAGAGCAGCCGGGTGAGCTGGCTGTTGACCTGGTCGATCAGCGCCTGCGCGGAGCCGCCGGCGGCCACCGCCTGCGCCGCGCCGTTGATGCCGTCGAGATAGCCGGCCCGCCGGCTCGCGGTGGCGTACTGGCGGCGGCCCCAGACGGCGATCTCGGTGATCGCCGCGCCGATCACGAGCAGCAAGACGGTCGTCTCGATGTCGTCCCGGCTGGCGATGCTGAACCGCTCGTAGGGCTGGGTGAGGAAGAAGTCGAACCACACCGCCGCGGACACCGCGGCGAGGTACCCGGCCAGCCGGTACCCGTTCGCCGCCACCGCTACCACCACCAGCAGCATGGCCAGCGCCGCGTCGGTGTTCGGGAGGCTCCCGCGGAACGGGACCAGCACGGCGGCCAGCGCCAGCGGCGCGACCAGCCCGGCCAGCACCGCCAGCCGGTCCCGGCTCAGCCAACCAGACATACGGGCCTCCCTGATGGACGTCACGAACGCGCCGACCAGGCTTCCCGGCTCACCTGCTTCTGACGATAGACCCCGCCGGGGCCGCCAGCCAAGGACGACCGGGACGGGCGCGAGGCCCAGCTTCACTCGTTAGGTGACGATTTGGCTCATTGGGGGTCAGCGCGGTGTTGGCCGGGTGGCAAGATGACAGCCATGAGAAACGTGGCCGGCGCTGGTGGTGCGCTTGTACGCTGACCTGCCGGTGGCGGTGGTAACGGGCGGTAACCGCGGTATGGGCCGTGAGGTGTGCCGGCAGCTGGCCCTGCTCGGCTTCGCGGTCGTGCTCGGCTCCCGTGACCTGCGCCGGGGGGAACTGGCCGCGAAGGAACTCGATCCCGAGGGCAGCCGGATCGTCGCCTGCCAGCTCGAGGTGGACAGCACCGGCAGCGTCACCGCGATGGCCGAATGGGTGAAGGGCCGCTTCGGCCGCACCGACGTGCTCGTGAACAATGCGTCGACCACGTACGACCGGTGGGCCACGGCCAGCAACGCCGACCTGGCGACGGTCGCCGAGGCGATCGACGTCAACCTGTTCGGCCCGTGGCGGGTGACCCACGCCCTGCTGCCCATGCTACGCTCCAGCACCCGGCCGCGGATCGTCAACGTGAGCAGCGAGGGCGGCTCGATCTCGGCGATGAGCGGCGGCTCGCCCGCGTACAGCGTCTCCAAGGCCGGCCTCAACGCGCTCACCCGGCTGCTCGCCGCCGAACTGGCCCGGGACGGCATCCTGGTCAACGCGGTCTGCCCGGGCTGGCCGGCCAGCGATGCCCACCCGGAGGGGCGCACGCTGGCCCAGGCCGCGGCCAGCGTGATCTGGGCGGTCACCATCCCCAACGACGGCCCGACCGGCAGCTTCACCCGGGACGGTCAGCCGTACCCGTGGTAGGGAGTCACCCGGCGTCGTGGTCGGGATCGGGCTGGTAGCGGTAGCCCATGCCTGGTTCGGTGATCAGCCAGCGGGGCCGGGCCGGATCCGGTTCGAGCTTGCGGCGCAACTGGGCCATGTACAGCCGCAGGTTGCCGGTGGCGTCGGCGTAGCCGGGCCCCCACACCTCGGTCAGCAGCTGGTCGCGGCTCAGCAGCTTGCCGGGGTTGCGCAGCAGCACCTCCAGCAGGTGCCATTCGGTCGGCGTGAGCCTGATGTCGTCCGCCTCGGCGGCTCTGCTGGCTCCATCCCTCCCGGCGGGACCCATCCCCCCGGACCCCGCTTGGGCAGGGACGACCCCCCCGTGCCCCCCCGCCGAAGCGCCGTCGGCCGGCACCGGAGCCTGCCGGATGACCCGCTTGGCGGCCAGGTCGACGACCAGCCGGCCGAGCCGGATCCGGGGGAGGTCCTCGGCGGTACCGGTCCGCCGGGCCGCGGCACGCATCCGGGCCAGGAGTTCTTCGACACCGAACGGCTTGGTGATGTAGTCATCGGCACCGGCGTCGAGCGCTTCCACCTTGTCCACGCTGTCGGCCCGGCCGGATAGCACGATGATCGGCGCCTTGGTCCAGCCGCGCAGGCCCTGGATCACCTCCACCCCGTCCAGGTCGGGCAGCCCGAGGTCGAGGATGACCAGATCGGGCGGATGGCGGCCGGCCACCTCCAAGGCCTCGGCCCCGGTCGCCGCGAGGTGCACCTCGTAGTCGCGCACCCGCAGGTTGATCCGCAGCGCGCGCAGGATCTGCGGCTCGTCGTCGACCACGAGCACCCGGGTCATGGCACGTTCTCCCCGCTGGACTCGCGCTCGCGGTGACCGGGCTCGCATTCGTAGCCGGGCTCGGTGACCGCGGGGACCGAAACCACCATGGTCAGCCCCCCGCCGGGGGTGTCGTCCGCGGTGAGCGTGCCGCCCATCGCCTCGGTAAGCCCACGCGACAGCGCCAGGCCGAGTCCCACCCCGGTGGTGTTGTCGGTGTCGCCGAGCCGCTGGAACGGCACGAACATCCGGTCCCTGTCCTTCTCCGGTATGCCCGGCCCGCGGTCGACCACGCGCAGCTCCACCCGGTCGCCGAGGGCGCTGGCGGCCAGCAGCGGCGGTTTCCCGGCGGGGGAGTAGCGCAGCGCGTTCTCGGTCAGGTTGACGATGACGCGCTCCAGTATCGCCGGGTCCACGTTGATCTCGGGCAGTGATTCCGGTATGTCGACCGTGATGCCGCGGGCGGCCGGGTCCAGGTTGTCCAGCGCGCGGGACACGATCTCCTCCAGGCCGGCCGGGCGCGGGAACAGGGACAGCGCGCCGGCCTGCAGCCTGCTCATGTCCAGCAGGTTGTCGACCAGGTGGGTCAGCCGGTCCAGGGATTCGTCCGCGGTCGCGAGCAGCTCGTCGCGGTCTTCCGCGGCCCAGTTCACGTCCGGCGACCGCAGGCTGGTCACGGCGGCCTTGGCGGACGCCAGCGGGGTGCGCAGGTCGTGGCTGACGGCGGCGAGCAGCGCGGTGCGCATCTTGTCGGCGGCCGCGATCGGCTTGGCCGCCTGCGCCTCGGCGGCCAGCCGCTGCTGGTCGAGCGCCACGGCCGCGTAGGAGGCGAACGCGCCGAGCACCCGGCGGTCCGCGGCCGGCAGCGGCCGGCCGCGCAGCGCCAGCGAGAGGCTGTCGGCCACCGGCACCTCGACGTCCGCCTCGTCCGGCCGGGTGACGGCCGGCTCGCCGCGGCTGGCGACGACGTGCCAGCTGCCCGCGGTGGTCCGCATCCGCTCCGCGGAGGCGTCCTGGCCGTCGGGTGAGCTGCACTCAAGCAGCGTCACCGAATCCATGCCGAATGCCTCGCGCACCCGGTCGAGCAGGGCGCTGAGCCCCTGCTGCCCGCGCAGCACGCTGCCCGCGGTGGTGGTCAGCAGCTCCGATTCGGCGTTGGCCCTGGCCGCCTGGGTGGTGCGCCGGGCCGCGATGTCCACCACCCGGCTGACCAGCAGCGCCACCGCGACGAACACGGCCAGCGCGAGCGCGTTGTTCGCCTCGGCGATCGTCAGCTTGTGGATCGGCTCGATGAAGTAGTAGTTGAGCAGCAGCGATCCGGCGATGGCGGCCAGCACGGCCGGGGCGAAGCCGCCGACCAGCGCGACCACGATCACCGCGACCAGGAACATCAGCACGTCGCTGGTGAGGTTCAGCGAGCTGCGCAGGGCGGCCAGCACCACGGTCAGCACCAGGGACAGCGCGGCGGCCAGCAGGTACCCGGTCACCTTGCGGCGGCGGGTGATCGCCCCGCGCGGCCGCGGCAGGCCCCGGCCCCGGCCCATCTGCGCGTGGGTCACGATGTGCACGTCGATGTCGCCCGAGCCGCGGATGGTCCGGGCCCCGATGCCGGGTCCGGTGACCATCGCGGCCAGCCAGGACCGGCGGCTCGCGCCGAGCACGAGCTGGGTCGCGTTCTCGGCGCGGGCGAAGGTGAGCAGGGCTTCGGGGATGTCGTCGCCGACGACCTGGTGATAGGTGCCGCCCACCGACTCGACCAGCCGCCGCTGGGCGGCCAGCGCGGCCGGATTGGCGCCGGTCAGGCCGTCGGACTTGGTGACGTGCACGGCGAGCAGGTCGCCGCCCGAGGACCGGGCGGCGATCCGGGCGGCCCGCCTGATCAGCGTCTTGCCTTCCGGGCCCCCGGTGAGCGCGACGACCACCCGCTCCCTGGCCTCCCAGGCGCCTTCGATCCTGTGCTCGGTGCGATAGCGCTGCAGCCCCTCGTCGACCTTGTCGGCCAGCCAGAGCAGGGCCAGCTCGCGCAGCGCGGAGAGGTTCCCGGTGCGGAAGTAGTTGGTGAGGGCCGCGTCGATCTTCTCCGGCGGGTAGATGTTCCCGTGCGCCATCCGGCGGCGCAGCGCCTCGGGGGTCATGTCGACCAGCTCGACCTGGTCGGCCGCCCGGACGATCGCGTCGGGCACGGTTTCCCGCTGCGGCACGCCGGTGATCTTCTCGACCACGTCGTTGAGGGACTCCAGGTGCTGGATGTTCACCGCGGAGATCACGTCGATGCCGGCGTCGAGCAGTTCCTCGATGTCCTGCCAGCGCTTCTCGTTGCGCGAGCCGGGGATGTTGGTGTGCGCGAGCTCGTCGACCAGCGCGATCTGCGGCCGCCGGGCCAGTACCGCGGCCAGGTCCATCTCCTCGAAGCTGGCCCCGCGGTATTCCAGCTTCTTCCTGGGAACGGTCTCGAGCCCGTCGAGCAGCGCGGCGGTCTGCGGGCGCCCGTGCGCCTCGGCGAACCCGACCACGACGTCGGCGCCGCGCTCGGCGCGCCGGTGCCCCTCGCCGAGCATGGCGTAGGTCTTGCCCACCCCGGCGGCGGAGCCGAGGTAGATCCGCAGGTGGCCGCGCCCGGGCCGCCCGTTGGAGTCGCTCCCGGCCGCCAGCCCGTCGACCGGCGCGGGCTCCCACCGCGCCGCCGGCCGGCTGTGCTCCGGGCCGCCGCGCTCCGGGCCGCCGCGCTCCGGGCCATTGTGCTCTGGGCCGCCGCTCCCCGCCCGGCCGTTGCTGTCCGCCATCCCCAGGCCCGTTCCTTCTCCTGCCGCTAAGCCATCTGGTCTGGCTGCCATTGTTCTGGCTCCCATTGTGAAGCAACGCGGTGCGGTGCGGAATTCCGCGCGTCACCCCACGATGCGCAGGCCGGTAACGACGCTACGGACGGACTCCATGCGCTTTCGGCCCGACTCCAAGCAACTTCCTGCTGGCCTGGGCGGTCGGCGGCGCTCACAATGAGAGATGTGAGCAACCCCGCGGCCGGCGCAGAAACGGTGGAAGCGGCCGGGCGCTTCCGCATCTACCTCGGCGCGGCCGCGGGCGTGGGCAAGACCTACGCCATGCTCAACGAGGGGCACCGGCGCAAGCAGCGGGGCACCGACATCGTGGTCGGGTTCGTCGAGTGCCACGGCCGGCGGCTGACCGAGGAGATGATCGGCGATCTCGAGGTCGTCCCGCGCAAGGCGGTGGACTACCGCGGCAGCCACCTGGAGGAGATGGACCTCGACGCGGTGCTGGCCAGGCGGCCCAGCGTCGCCCTGATCGACGAACTCGCTCACACCAACGTGCCGGGCTCGGGGAAGAACGAGAAGCGGTGGCAGGACGTCATGGAGATCCTCGCCGCCCGGATCGACGTCATCACCACCGTCAACATCCAGCACCTGGAGAGCATCGCCGAGGAAGTCGAGCACATGACCGGGGCGCGCGTCCGCGAGCGGGTCCCGGACTGGGTAGTGCGCAAGGCGGATCAGATCGAGCTGGTCGACTCGTCGCCGGAGCAGCTGCGCCGCCGGATGCTGCACGGCAACATCTACCCGAAGGTCAAGGTCTCCCAGGCCCTGGCCAACTTCTTCCGCACCGACAACCTGATCGCGCTGCGCGAGCTGGCGTTGCGGTTCCTGGCCGACGAGACCGACGAAGAGCTCCTCGAGCACCTGCGGCGGCACGAATCCAGCGTGGTGTGGGAGACCTGTGAACGCGTGATGGTGGCCGTCAGCCCGGTTCCCGGGACCGATGCCCTGCTGCGCCGGGCGGCCCGGATGGCGGCCAGGCTGAAGAGCGACCTCGACGCCGTGCACGTCGCGGCCAGCGACGCCACCCGCCCCGGCAGCAAGCAGGCGGTCGAGAAGCTGCGCCAGCTGGCCCTGGACGTCGGCGCCCGCTGGTACGAGATG
>Ga0335081_10020456_pt1 | contig 10706 bp, 6 predicted proteins | sample Lox_Sample_35_FD_206713 | JGI IMG/M metagenome (GOLD analysis project Ga0335081, IMG submission 206713) | Soil microbial communities from Loxahatchee National Wildlife Refuge, Florida, United States - Lox_Sample_3.5 | ecosystem: Environmental > Terrestrial > Soil > Wetlands | place: USA: Florida... | reverse complement strand
ACATCAGCCGCGCGACGTATTGCGCGCCGGCACGGCGCCTGACGGCCTCGCGCAGATAATCGGCGATGCGGTCGGCGACGAGTTCGAACGGCAGCTCGCGACCGTCGATCTTACGGTCCAAACGGATGATGTGGAGGCCGTAGCGCGTTGCGACGGGGTCTTCCGTGATGGCGCCCGGCGCAAGCGCGAACAGCGCGCGCTCGAACTCCGCCGTGGTTTGGCCAGGACCGATCTGCCCGAGATTGCCCCCCTGCGCCGCCGATGGACAGGCGGAGTGGAGATGCGCCAGTTCGCTGAATTGTTCCGGATGCATGCGCAATTGCGCGGTCACCGCATCCGCCTGCGTGCGCGCGGCAGCGAACGCGCCGGTATCATCCTTGCGCACCGCGAACAGGATATGCGCGGCCTCGTACAAGGCCGGCGAGCGGAAGCGCGAGCGATTTTGGTCGTAGTAACGCCGACAGGTCGCCTCGTCGGGCTCGGGCGTCATCACTTCGCGCTCGATCAGACAGCGGATCAAAGCTTCCTCATCGGTCTCCCGCTTGCCCTGCGCATCGGCTTGCGGCTCGGCCTCGACGTCGAGCCGGCGCGCCTCCTGCAGCAGCAATTCGCGGATGACCAGAGCGCGCGCCGCAGCCTGCCAGGCGAGGATCGGCTTGTCGGCGGGATGATGCTGCGTCTCGCGTGCGATGGCGTCGCGCGGCACCACAATGCCGTTGACGCTTACCGTTACCGGCTTTGGCAAGTTACTGTCAGCATGAATGACGCAGGTCATCGGCCCTACTCCGCCGGCACCGGCCGCGCCGGCACATTCGGACGCCGCGCCGGCATGACCGTGACACGTGGCGCGGCCGGCCGCCAATAGACCGTCGCCGGCCGGTTGGTCCGCACGATCTGATAGCCGCGGCGGCCGAGATACCAGACCGGCGCGCTCCAGACATGCACGAGCCGAGTGAACGGAAAGACGAGGAAGATCGTCATGCCTAGGAACAGGTGCAGCTTGAATATCGGGTTGACGCCGGCGATGACCGCGGACACGCCCGGCTGCAACGTCAGAATGCCCTGCGCCCAGACCATGAATTTCACCATCTCGCTGCCGTCGAGATGCTGCAGCGACACCGGAATGGTGCACAGCCCGAGGATAAGCTGCGCGTAAAGCAGCAGCAGGATCGCGATATCGCCGAATGACGACGTACGCCGGATGCGGGCGTCGAACAGCCGGCGATGCACCAGCATGGTGATGCCGATGAAGCAGGCGATGCCGGCGACACCGCCGATCCCGATCGCCATCCACTGTTTGAAGGTGTGCGAGATGCCGAGCCAGCCGAACACCCAGATCGGCGTCAGCAAACCGACAAAGTGGCCGGCGAAGATCAACAGGATGCCGACGTGGAACAGGTTCGAGCCCCATACCAGCTGCCGCCGGCGCAACAGCTGGCTTGATCCGGACCGCCACGTATATTGCTCACGGTCGAAGCGAACGAGGCTGCCGAGCAGAAAAACCGTGAGGCAGAGATACGGGTACCAGCCGTAAACGATGTAGGTCATCGTGTCGCTCATGGCCCGCTCCCTATGCCTGCACCGTCGGCGGCGGCCGGCGGCCGGCCCGGATGCGCGCGACCAGGCCGTCCTTGCAGCTCGATGCGGCGCCAGGGCCGAACGTCACCGGCTCGTCCTCCCAGGCCGCGTCCAGCGCGGCGAGGTCCGCCGGGTCGGCGTCGGGCTCTTCAAGCACCGCCGCGACAGCGGCAGCGTCCGGCTTGGCCGCGGCGAGCGCCATCAGCGCGCGGAATACGGCTTCGTACGGCGACTTGCGCTGCCGCAGACGTTCGGCGAGCCCGTTGAGGATATGCGCCGGCTGCGCCAGCAGATCGCAGGCTTCAGCGGCCGGCAGTACCGACAGGTATTCAAGAAACATCGGCAGGAAGTCCGGCAACTCGGCGGCGCTGATGGCGAGGCCGTGCTGCTCGTATTGAGTTTTCAGATCGATCATGGCCTGGCCGCGGTCGCGGCTTTCGCCGTGCACATGCTCGAACAGATGCAGCGACAGCGAGCGGGTGCGGTCGAACAGGAGCACGTAGCGCTCCTGCAGATCGTACAGATCATCCGCCTTGAGTTCGCCGATCAGACCGTCGAGCTGCCGCATGACGCGCGCCGGCAGCAGCCGCTCGCGCGCCACCGCGTCGCGGATGTCATCGGCGGCCGCCTGCAGTTCCGCGGTCGGATAGGAGAGCAGCGCCGAAATCGCCTTGAAGGTTCTGGTCATCATACCACCTCCATCGGCGTCTTCGCCTTCTTCGGTCCGCCGAACAGGTTGGTCTCGCTGACGCCGCCGGAGCAGCCGTTGCCGAATGAGAAGCCGCACGATCCGCGCAGGTCATAGGCGTCTTCGTCAAGTTCGCGGTGCGCGGTCGGGATGACGAAGCGATCCTCGTAATTGGCGATCGCCATCACCTGGTACATGTCTTCGATGGCAAGACCGCTTAGGCCTACGCGGCGGGCGATCGATTCATCGATCACGCCGTCGACGGTTTTGGCGCGCATATAGGCGCGCATCGCCAGCATGCGCTCGAGCGCCTGTGCCACCGGCTCTTCCTTGCCGGCCGTCAGCAGGTTGGCCAGATACTTGAGCGGAATGCGCAGGCTGCGCACGTCGGGCATCTCGCCGTCATGACCGATCTTGCCGGCCGCCGCCGCGGACTGGATTGGCGACAGCGGCGGCACGTACCAGACCATCGGCAGCGTGCGGTATTCCGGGTGCAGTGGAAACGCGACCTTCCACTCCATCGCCATCTTGTAGACCGGCGACCGGCGCGCGGCTTCAAGCCAGGCATCGGAAATGCCGTCGGCCTCCGCCTGTGCGATCACTGCCGGGTCATGCGGGTTGAGGAAAACGCCCAGCTGCGCCGCGTAGAGGTCCTGCTCCGCCGGCACGCTCGCCGCCTCCTCGATGCGATCGGCGTCATAGAGCACGACGCCGAGATAGCGGATGCGGCCGACGCACGTTTCCGAGCAAACAGTCGGTTGCCCCGCCTCGATGCGCGGATAGCAGAAAATGCATTTTTCGGATTTGCCCGAGCTCCAGTTGTAATAGATCTTCTTGTACGGGCAGCCGGACACGCACATGCGCCAGCCGCGGCACTTGTCCTGGTCGATCAGCACGATGCCGTCTTCCTCGCGCTTGTAGATCGCGCCGGAAGGGCACGCAGCGACGCAAGCCGGATTGAGACAATGCTCGCACAGCCGCGGCAGGTACATCATGAAGGTATTTTCGAACTGGCCGTATATCTCCTTCTGCACACCGTCGAAATTGACGTCCTTCGAGCGCTTGGCGAACTCGGTGCCGAGAATTTCCTCCCAGTTCGGGCCCCATTCGATCTTTTCCATGCGCTCTCCCGAAATGAGCGAACGCGGCCGTGCGGTGGGCGAGGCCTGCAGCTCCGGCGTGGTCTGCAGATGCTCGTAGTCGAAGGTGAACGGCTCGTAGTAATCGTCGATCTCGGGCAGATCGGGATTGGCGAAGATATTGGCGAGGATGCGCCACTTGCCGCCGATGCGCGGCTCGATCTTTCCGTTCTTCTTGCGGCGCCAGCCGCCGTTCCAGCGGTTCTGGTTTTCCCACTCCTTGGGGTAGCCGATGCCGGGCTTGGTCTCGACGTTGTTGAACCAGGCGTATTCCATGCCTTCGCGGTTGGTCCATACGTTCTTGCAGGTGACCGAGCAGGTGTGGCACCCGATACACTTGTCGAGGTTGAGCACCATCGCGATTTGCGCGCGGATTTTCATTCTGCGGCCTCCATCCTAGGAGCGGCGTCGCCGGGCTGATCGGCGGCGGGACGGTCCAGCCAATCGACGTTCGCCATCTTGCGGATGACGACGAACTCGTCGCGGTTGGTGCCGATCGTGCCGTAATAGTTGAACCCGTAGGATTGCTGCGCGTAGCCGCCGATCATGTGGGTCGGCTTGAGCACCGCGCGCGTTACCGAGTTGTGGATGCCGCCGCGCTGGCCGGTCTGTTCGGAGCCCGGCACGTTCACGATCTTCTCCTGCGCGTGATACATCATGCACATGCCCTGCTTGACGCGCTGGGAAACCACGGCGCGCGCGACCAACGCTCCGTTCGAGTTGTAGGCTTCGATCCAGTCGTTGTCGGCGATGCCGGCCTGTTTGGCGTCGGTCTCGCTGATCCACACGATCGGACCGCCGCGCGACAGCGTCAGCATCAGCAGGTTGTCGGTGTAGGTCGAGTGGATGCCCCATTTCTGGTGCGGCGTGATGAAATTGAGCACGATCGGACGATTGCCGTTCGGCTTGCGGTCGAGAACCGGCTTGACGGTCTTGGTGTCGATCGGCGGACGGTAGACGCACAGCGCTTCTCCGAACGCGCGCATCCAGGCATGATCCTGATAAAGCTGCTGCCGGCCCGTCAGCGTCCGCCACGGGATCAATTCGTGCACGTTGGTGTAGCCGGCGTTGTAACAGACCTTCTCGGATTCAAGTCCTGACCAGATCGGCGACGAGATGATCTTGCGCGGCTGCGCGACGACATCGCGGAAGCGAATTTTCTCGTCTTCCTTGGTAAGCGCGAGATGGGCATGCTCGCGACCTGTGGTCTTGCCGAGTGAGTTCCAGGCTTTGACTGCGACCTCGCCGTTGGTTTCGGGCGCGAGTGTCAGCAGCACTTCGGCGGCGTCGATGTCGGTCTCTATTTTAGGCAGGCCCTTGGTCGGCCCTTCCTCGGTGACAGCACCATTCAGCTTTTTGAGATATTCGACCTCGTGCTCGGTATTCCAGGCGATCCCCTTGCCGCCGTTGCCGAGCTTCGCCATCAACGGGCCGAGGGACGTGAACCGTTTGTAGAGATTGGGATAGTCGCGCTCGACCACTGTGACCTGCGGCATGGACTTGCCGGGGATCGGCGCGATCTCTCCTCGCTTCCAGTCCTTGACGTCGAATGGCTGCGCGATCTCGCCGGGCGTGTCGTGCATGATCGGCGTGAGCACCACGTCCTGCTCGACCCCGAGCACTTCCGGCGCGACTTCGGAGAATTTCTTGGCGATCGCCTTGTAGATCTCCCAGTCGCTCTTGCACTCCCACACCGGGTCGACCGCCGCGGTAAGCGGGTGGATGAATGGGTGCATGTCGGAGGTATTGAGATCGTTCTTCTCGTACCAGGTCGCGGTCGGCAGCACGATGTCGGAGTACACGCAAGTCGTCGACATGCGGAAGTCGAGCGTCACCAGAAGATCGAGCTTTCCTTCCGGCGCCGCGTCGTGCCAGGCGACCTCCTGCGGCCTCTGCAGACCGGTCTCGCCCAGATCCTTGCCGAGCACGCCGTGGCTGGTGCCGAGCAGGTGCTTCAAAAAGTATTCGTGACCCTTGCCCGAAGACCCCAGGAGATTGGAGCGCCACACGAACAGATTGCGCGGCCAGTTTACCGGCTTGTCCGGATCGTGGCACGACAACTTCAGCGCACCCGACTTAAGTCCCTGAGCGACATAGTCCCTGGGTTCGGCACCGCTCGCTTTCGCCGCCGCCGCGACCCTGAGCGGATTGGTCTCGAGCTGAGGGGCTGACGGCAGCCAGCCCATGCGTTCGGCGCGCGCGTTATAGTCGATGATGGCGCCATCCCATGGCCCTTCGGGCGCCGTGGGCGACAGGATCTCGTTGATCTTGAGCGTTTCGTAGCGCCATTGATCGGTGTGTGCGTAAAAGAACGACGTTGAATTCTGCTGGCGCGGCGGGCGTGCCCAGTCGAGCGCGAAGGCTAGCGGCGCCCAGCCGGTCTGCGGGCGCAGCTTTTCCTGCCCGACATAATGCGACCAGCCGCCGCCCGACTGGCCGATGCAGCCGCACATCACCAGCATGTTGATGACGGCGCGGTAGTTCATATCGCAGTGGAACCAGTGGTTCATCGCCGCGCCGATGATCACCATCGAGCGGCCATGGGTCTTTTCCGCATTGAGCGCGAACTCGCGCGCGACCGTGATGATCTGATCGCGCGGCACGCCCGTGATCTTTTCCGCCCAGGCCGGCGTGTAGGGCTCGTTGGCGTCGAAATTCTTGGCGACGTGCTGGCCGCCGAAGCCGCGGTCGAGACCATAATTGGCGGCGAACAGGTCGAACACCGTCGCCACCATCGCATCGCCATCGGCGAGCTTCAGCGCCTTCACCGGCACCTTGCGAACCAGAACGCTCGGATGATCGGTGCCGGCGAAATGGTCGTGTTCGATGTTGCCGAAATACGGAAACGACACGTCGGCGAAGCCATCGTTGGCATCGGCCAGCGTCAAGCGGAGGCTCGTATCGCCGCCCTGCGAGTCCTTTTCCTCAAGATTCCACTTGCCCTGCTCGCCCCAGCGGAAGCCGACCGAGCCGCGCGGCACGACAACGCGATCGCTGTTGGCGTCGAAGGCAACCGTCTTCCATTCCGGATTGTTGGTCTCTCCGAAGGCGCCGGAAAAATCCGAGGCGCGCACGAGCCGCTCGGGCACGAGCCCGTCCTTGGATTTCACCAGCCGCACCAGGAACGGCATATCCGTGTACCGGCGCGCGTAATCCTCGAAATACTTGACCTGCCGGTCGAGATAGAATTCGCGCAGGATGACGTGGCCCATGGCCATGCCAAGCGCCGCATCGGTGCCCTGCTTCACAGAAATCCAGAGGTCGGCGAATTTCGAAGCTTCCGAATAGTCGGGACAGATGACGACGCTCTTGGTGCCCTTGTAACGGGCCTCGGTATAGAAATGCGCATCGGGCGTGCGCGTCTGCGGCACGTTCGAGCCCCACAGAATGATGAAGCCCGCGTTGTACCAGTCGGCCGATTCAGGAACGTCGGTCTGCTCGCCCCAGGTCTGCGGCGACGACGGCGGCAGGTCGCAGTACCAATCGTAGAACGACATGCACACGCCACCGAGCAGCGACAGATAACGCGCCCCGGCGGCGTAGCTTACCATCGACATGGCGGGGATCGGCGAAAAGCCGATGACGCGGTCCGGCCCGTAGGTCTTGACCGTGTAGGCATTCGCCGCCGCGATGATTTCCGTCACCTCGTCCCAGCCGGCGCGAACGAAACCGCCCAGGCCGCGCTTTTTGGTATAAGCGGCGCGCTTCTCCGGATTCTCCACGATCGATGCCCAGGCGCCGACCGGCGTGCGAACCGCCCTCGCCTCGCGCCACAATTTCAATAGCCGCGAGCGCACCAGCGGATATTTCACCCGGTTGCCCGAATAGAGGTACCAGCTGTAGCTGGCGCCGCGCGAGCAGCCGCGCGGTTCGTGGTTCGGCAAATCGGGCCGCGTGCGCGGATAATCGGTCTGCTGCGTTTCCCAGGTGACGATGCCGCCCTTCACGTAGATTTTCCACGAGCACGAGCCGGTGCAGTTGGCGCCGTGAGTGGAGCGCACGATCTTGTCGTGCTGCCAGCGCTTGCGGTAGCCGTCCTCCCAGCGCCGGTCTTCACGCGTGGTGATGCCGTGACCGTCGGCGAAATCACCGACGACGCGGTTGAAGAAGTTCAATCGATCGAGGAAGTGGCTCATGACGCGACCTCTATCGCGCCTGCAGAATCGCAGGCCCGACCGCCCCGGCCGACTTAGCGTGACGATCCAGGTACCAGAAGTACGTAGAAACCCCGATCGCCATCACGGCGAGGATCACATAGGCGAAAAACCCGCCGGCATACCCTTGCGTCCCGAGGGCATCGACCACCGCGCCGAGGAACGGCGGAATGATGAAGCCACCGAGCGCGCCCAGACCTCCAACAATGCCAGCCGCGCCGCCAACCGCGCTCGGCACGAATTTCGGCACCATCTTGAACACCGCCGCGTTGGCAATACCCATGCCGACGGCGATCAGCAATTCGCCGCAAAGCGCGATCGAAAAATCCTGCACGGAGGTGAGGATCGCCGCCCCGGCCAGCACGGCGATGAAAGCCAGCAGCGCCGTCTTTTCGCCGCCGATACGTTCGGCAATCACGCCGCCAATCACGCGGACCACGGCGGCCAAAAGCGAAAAGCCGAGTCCTCCGAGCATTGCTGCGGTTTTCACGTCCAGATGGTGCAAGTTGATCCAGTAAATCGGAAACCATGCCGTCAACGCGAGGAAGCCGCCGAAGGAGACGAAATAGAGCGCGACAAGCCCCCATGTACGTGGGTCTTCAGCGGCGGAAATCACTGCCTGCCAGACGTGCTCGTTGGGAAACAGCTCTTCGCCTTTTTCCGCGGCGATCTTGCGGCTGGCGGCGGCGTCAAATCCCTGCGCGCGCAGCTGAAACACATAGGCATCGCGAGCAAACAAAGCGTAGATCGCCGTGCCGATAATTAAGAAAGTGAACCAGGCGAAATAGGAGCCGGCGAGGCCCCAGGCCGCGATCGCATAAGGCAGGATCAGGGTGAACAGGCCCGGCGCCAGATTGCCGATGCCACCATAGGCGCCGAGCACTGTGCCCTGGCGCGATTGCGGGTACCAGTAAGAAACTTGTGGAATGCCCACGGAAAATGACGCGACACCGCAGCCGCTCAAAAAACCGAACATGATGACGATCGGATAAGCGGCGACGGTCAGCGTCTTGACGGTCAACAAGATGAAGACCAAGCCCCACATTCCGACCAGCGACAGCCCGAACAAGGTCAGCATCGGCAAACGCCCGCCGACGCGATCCACCCAGGCGCCGAACGGAATGCGAAACAGCGATCCGGTCAACTGCGGCGCCGCCACCAGCAATCCGAGCGCGATACCGCTGAGATGCATCTGCTCCTGGAAGTATTTGGCCGCCGGGCCGTAGAGCGCCACCGCGGCAAAGCCGACGAAAAATCCCCATGTACCCATGGCGAGGCCCACAGTGGGACTGCCTGTGAGTCGGTAATGCGCACCCGATACCGAGCCGCTGCTTGTGTCGGTCATGATGATTCCCTTCGGTAATCCCGCACAGACGAAGACGCCAACGGCGGCAAAGCCGCATTGAGCCAGATCAAAAAATGTGCAGCCCGCTGCCTTCGGCCAGATCCGGGCATCCTCGTATGGCTGCGACAATCGCGCTACGCAGCCGCCGCAATACTTTTTTGGCCGCTTCTGTTATGGTTTGGGACGGGTTAAGGCGCGCACTGGCAAAATGCCGGCGGAAACGATGCGCCGATAAAAACAATTTATGACACGCAGGGAGGGTTTCGCCGATGCGAAAGCTTTGTTTGATTCTGATCGCCGCTGCGACGGCGATGTTCAGCGCCGCGCTCTATGCCGACGATTTCCCTTCGCGGCCGATAACGATCGTCGCGGTATTCGGCCCGGGCAGCGCCAGCGACACCATCTGTCGCATCCTCGCCGACAAGTTCGGGCCCGCAATCGGGCAGCCCATCGTCGTCGTCGACAAGCCCGGCGTGGACGGCGCCCTGGCGGCAGACTACGTGCGCCACCAACCGGCGGACGGCTATACGCTGTTGATGGGGACGAACTCGCCTTTGTCAGCCGATCCCTTCCTGCACAAGAGTATCAATTACGATCCAGTCAAGGATTTCACGCCAGTCACGCGCGTCGGCAGTTTTACCTTGATGCTGGTGGTCAATCCGAAGCTGCCGATCCACTCCGTCAAGGAATTGGTTGAGTATGCCAAAGCCAATCCCGGAAAGCTGTCGTTCGCCAGCGGCAACACTGCAGGCATTGTCGCCGGCGACACATTGGCAAAATGGGCCGGCGTAAATCTGATCCATGTGCCATACAACAGCACGCCGCCGGCGCTTCAGGATATCATCGCCGGCCGGGTGTCGATGATGTTCGCCGATTTCACCACCGCGATGCCACACGTCGCAGCCCATACGCTGCGCGCCCTCGCGGTGACGCGCATCAAGCGCAGTTCGTTGTTCCCGGATCTGCCCACGATGGACCAAGCCGGCGTCAAAGGTTTCAATCTCGACGCCTGGGCGGGTCTTGTGGCGCCCGCCGGAATGCCGCCTGCGATTGTAGCCAAGCTCAATAAGACCCTGCGCCCGATCATCGACAGTCCCGAAGTGCAGGCGAAGTTCAAGAATGTCGGCTTCGAGGGCTTTTCCTCCACGCCCGGCGAGCTCGGCAATTACATCAAGGAGCAGCTCGTCGAGTGGAAGAAGATGGTCAAGGACGCCAATATCCAGGCGGACTGATCACCGCACCCCGACGCCCCGCTCGGCGAGACGAATGCCCCGAGGGCGGGCATTTCGTTGCTTCATTCGCCGGTCTTGATTCGCGTCCACAGCCGATTGATTAGTCGCTGCGATTTCTGGTCGTGGGCGACGATCGTGAACAGCGCGGCCATCGTCGCGGCGTCGGGATATATAGTGCGGTCGTCGCGCACCGAGGCGTCGATGTATTCGCTCGGCCGATCGCCGTTGGCATACGAGACGAAATTCGTGTTCTTGGCGGCAACTCTGGGATTGAGCAGATAATTGATCAGTTCATGCGCAGCGGCAACATGCCGCGCGTCCTTTGGGATGGCGAGGTTGTCAAACCAGAGAGGGGCGCCTTCACGCGGGATAGCGTAATCTATCTCGATGCCGTTCTTCGCTTCCGCTGCCCGCTTGGCCGCCTGCTTGATATCGCCGGAAAAGCCGACTGCGAGGCAAATCTCGCCGGACGCGAGCGCATTGATATACTCCGAGGAGTGAAACTTTCTGACGTCAGGCCTGATCTTCATCAGAAGATCTACGACTTTTTCCAGATCAGCAGGATCGCTG
>Ga0335081_10020455_pt1 | contig 10706 bp, 10 predicted proteins | sample Lox_Sample_35_FD_206713 | JGI IMG/M metagenome (GOLD analysis project Ga0335081, IMG submission 206713) | Soil microbial communities from Loxahatchee National Wildlife Refuge, Florida, United States - Lox_Sample_3.5 | ecosystem: Environmental > Terrestrial > Soil > Wetlands | place: USA... | reverse complement strand
GACCACCACCAGGGTGGGGTCATTGGTCGTGCCCACCGCTGAGACCACGTCAGGGGCCATCTCGAGGGTCACGTGATCAGTGCTCGTGCTGCTGGGCGTCGCTAATGGACGGCGTGGGCGCCTCTTCACCGATGCGTTCGCGGGCTTCGGCCATGACGTCGGCAAGCTTCAGCCGGGCCGACTCGGCGGCTTCCTCGGCCTTGCGGGTTCCGCGCAACCCGAGCTCGGCTGCCGATACCGCGGTCTCGTGCAGCGGCGCCTTGGCCACGGCTTTGCGCAACAGCTCGTAGGCCGTCACCCCGACCAGGCCGGTGACTACCGTGGTTGCCGCTTTTGCCAAAAGCCCGTGCACCGCCATGGTCTGAACCTTCCTAATCGTGAGAGCGTCAGCTAATGATCGCACGACGGTAACATCGAAATATTGCCATATCAATATGGATTTCGGCTGCCTCATTGCGAGCTGCCTGCCTTCACAGGACCCGGGTGACCTTTTCGGTCTCGATTCTGCGCGCCAGCACCGAGGGATCGGGATGGGCCACCTGCACCAACGACGCGCCGATGGCCATGATCGCCAGCAGACCGTCCACCAGCTCGGCGGGTCCGGTCCACGACGCGCTGGAAAGCACCCGGTCGTTCGCCGTCAAACCCCTTGCCGCCGCGGAATTCTCACACTCGGCCAGGATTTCGTCAACTGATCGGCCGGCGAGTGCGGGACCGGGATGGCGTTCGGGGACGATGTGGTCGCCGTGCACCCGCACCGCGGTGGCGTAGTCGGTGACACCGATCGGCAGGTCGGGCGCCGGGCGGCCGAACGGATCCAACGACAGCACCGCCACCTCGCCGCCGGGCGCCTTGTTGGTCAAGGCCGAGTCGGCCTCGTCCAGCCGTTCGGCGGTGCACAGCGCTAAGTCGGCTGGGACCGTTGCCCCGAGCACCACCTCGGCGCCAATCCACCACACTCCGAACAAAGCGGCCGCCGTCTGCCAATGCGCCGGCAGCAAGATCGCGATCCGGCTGGCCGGCCCGGCGCCCAGCTGGTCGCGCAACAGGTTGCCGGTCTTGGCGGCCCAGTTGGCCAGTGTCACCGCGGACAATTCGATGCGCTCGCCGGTGGCATCGTCGTAGTAGGTGATGCGCGGGCCGACTGGGTCGGCCCGCAGTACCGGATCCAGGATGGCCCCGCTGAGCGTAGTCAGCGTGCTCAGTTGATGCACTCGGGCTTGTCGGAGCCGGCGGTCAGGATCGGCGACGGTGCCGGAACGCCTGCGTCGGCAGCCGGTCCTGGGTTCGACACCCGGGCCGGCGCCACTCGGTTGTCGGGGCCGCCGCCCGCGGGGCCGGACAACCCGGAGCCCGGACCACTGTAGTCGTTAGCCAGCACCACCCGGACCGATCCCGGCGCCAGCGACGCATCGGCTACCACTGGCAACCCGCCCAGTTCCTTGGAGACCTCCTGTGCATCCCGGTCGTCGCTCTTAGCGGCCCGCACTTGGCTGCCCTTCACGTGGCCGCCGTCGTTGTTCCCGACGGTGCCCGTAGCAAATCCTTTGGAGCTCAACACCTCTGACACCGATGCCGCCAGCCCGTTGATGTCGGTGTCGTTGAGGACGCTGGCGGTGGTCTTGGCGGGTGTGTAGGCCAGTTCCTCGGTCTTGCCCGAAGCCTGGTCGTGCAACAGGCCGGCGACCCAATCGGCAACCCGGTGGGGGTCCACTCGTACTACACTTTGCATGCCGTCATCGCTCCAGCCGGACTCGTCGAGCACCGGAATGGTGGCGAAGGCGACCTTACCGCCGGCCAGCTTTTGCAACTGCTGGACGAAGTCCATGAGGTCCCACCCCGAGGAGATCACCACCGAGCGCTGGACGGCCTGCTGCACCCGGTGCAGCGTAGTGGGGCTGGAAAGCGTCTGGCCAGAGGTGACCTGGTGCGCCAGCGACGCCATCACCGCCTGCTGACGCACCACCCGGTCCAGGTCGCCGCGCGGCAGGTCGTGGCGCTGGCGGACGAAGCTGAGCGCCTGCGGACCGTTGAGTTTTTGCCGGCCGGCCGGGAAGTCGGCACCCGACATCGGTTCGTACACCGCATCTTTGAGACAGACGTCGACGCCGCCGAGTGCATCGGTGATCAACGCGAAACCGAGCAGCCCGATCTCGGCGTAGTGGTCGACCGTGACTCCGGTGAGATCGGCGACCGTCTTGATCAGCGCATCGCGACCGGCCTCGGTGCCCCGCGCCTCGGCGTCGTCGGCCGAATCACCGGCTTTCACGAGGCTGGCCCGCTTCGCCTCCTTGGTCTGCCCGTAGACACCGTTGATCTTGGTCTTGCCCAGGCCCGGGGCCGCGACGTAGGAATCCCGCGGAATTGAGATCGCGGTCGCCGACCTACCGTTGTTGGGGATCCGGACCAGGATGATTGTGTCCGTGTTGGTCGACACGTCGTCGCCGGCCCGCAACGTCGCCAGTTCCTCCGCCGATAGCGGGTTGCCGTGGGCATCGGTCCGGCTGTCCAGGCCGACCAGCAAGATGTCGATCGCGCCGTCGTCGCCGCCCTTACCCAGCGAGGGCGCGGACATGTGGAAGATGCCGTCTTCGAATGACCGGACGTTGTTCCACGCGAACCCGGTGCCGATGACGACCGCGACGGCCAGTGCGGCGGCGAGCCCACGAACCACACGTTGCACACGCATCACACTAGATTACTTGCGGCACAGCCCCTTCTCGGGTAGCCAACCGCGGCGTGCCCAAGGCGTGCCAGACTCGAACCATGTCGGGCAGGATCGTGATCACCGGTGCCGGCGGGCAACTGGGCAGCTGTTTGGCGGCGCTGGCAGCCCGTCAGGGCCGCGACGTGCTGGCGCTGACGTCGTCGCAGTGGGACATCACCGACCCGGCCGCGGGCGAGCGGATCATCGAGAGCGGCGACGTGGTGGTCAATTGCGCGGCTTACACCAACGTTGACGGCGCCGAGAGCGACAAGGCAGGCGCATACGCGGTCAATGCCGCCGGCCCGGAACACATCGCGCATGCCTGCGCGCGCGTCGGTGCCCGCCTGATCCACGTATCGACCGACTACGTGTTCGGTGGCGGCTTCAGCTCGGACTCTGAAGGGGCCGCGCCCCGTCCCTACGAGCCGAGCGATGAAACCGCGCCGCAGGGCGTGTATGCCCGCAGCAAGCTCGCCGGCGAGCGGGCCGTGCTGGCAGCGCTGCCCGACGCGGTCGTGGTACGTAGCGCCTGGGTCTACACCGGCGGTACCGGCAAGGACTTCGTCGCCGTCATGCGCCGGCTGGCCGGCGGGGATGGCCCGGTGGACGTGGTCGATGACCAGACCGGATCACCCACCTACGTTGGCGACTTGGCCACCGCGCTGCTGCAGGTAGTCGACGATCGCGTGCCCGGTCCCGTCTTGCACGCCGCCAATGAGGGTGCGGTCTCCCGATTCGAGCAAGCCCGCGCGGTATTCGAAGAATGCGGTGCCGACCCGGCGCGGGTACGGCCGGTCAGCAGCGCGCAAAATCCGCGGCCGGCACCGCGGCCGGGCTACTCCGCGCTGTCGGGCCGGCAGTCCGCGGCGGCGGGCCTGAGGCCGCTGAGGCCCTGGCGCCCTGCACTTATCGCGGCGCTGGCGGCATCTGGCAGCGATGCCGCGGCCGATCGACCGTTACCCTCTACGCGTGACTGACTTCCTGCCGGTCGTGACGGTGACCTACTCGCCGGGCCCTTACCTGGAGCGCTTCCTGGCCTCGTTGTCGCTGGCCACCGAGCGCCCGGTGAGCGTGCTACTGGCCGACAACGGCTCCACCGACGGAACCCCGCAGACGGCTGTGGAGCGCTACCCGAACGTGCGCCTGTTCGACACCGGGGCCAACCTCGGGTATGGCACCGCGGTGAATCGCGCGGTCGCACAGCTGGACGACGACGATAACTGGGTGATCGTGGCCAACCCGGACGTGCAATGGGGCCCGGGCAGCATCGACGCGCTGCTGGACGCCGCCACCCGCTGGCCCCACGCCGGCGCGTTGGGCCCGCTCATCCGGGACCCCGACGGGTCGGTGTATCCGTCAGCACGCCACCTGCCCAGCTTGATCCGCGGCGGCATGCACGCGGTTCTCGGGCCGCTCTGGCCGCGCAACCCCTGGACGACTGCCTACCGCCAGGAGCGGCTCGAGCCCAGCGAACGGCCGGTCGGCTGGCTGTCGGGATCGTGCCTACTGGTGCGCCGGTCGGCGTTTCGCGAAGTCGGCGGATTCGACGAGCGCTACTTCATGTACATGGAAGACGTCGACCTCGGCGATCGGCTCGGCGAGGCCGGCTGGCTGAGCGTCTACGTGCCGTCGGCCGAAGTTCTGCACCACAAGGGCCACTCCACCGGGCACGACCCGGCAAGCCACCTGGCCGCACATCACAAAAGCACCTATATCTTCCTGGCCGACCGGCATGCTGGTTGGTGGCGGGCCCCGCTGCGCTGGACGCTGCGGGGATCGTTGGCGGTGCGTTCCCGCCTGATGGTGCGGAATTCACTGCGTAGTTCGCGAAGACGGAATCGGTAACTGGCAGAAGGGCGCACTGAGTTGGCAACCTCCCAAGTCGATGCGGTGGTCTTGGTCGGTGGCAAGGGCACCCGGCTGCGGCCGCTGACGCTCTCGGCGCCCAAGCCTATGCTGCCGATCGCCGGGCTGCCGTTTCTCACCCATTTGCTGTCGCGGATCGCCGCGGCGGGCATCGAGCATGTGATCCTCGGCACCTCATACAAGCCGGCGGTGTTCGAGGCGGAGTTCGGCGACGGGTCCAAGCTGGGCCTGCAGATCGACTGCGTGACCGAGCAGAGTCCCTTGGGGACCGGCGGCGGCATCGCCAACGTCGCCGAACACCTGCGTCACGACACCGTGATGGTGTTCAACGGCGATGTGCTCTCCGGCGCCGACCTGGGCGAGCTGCTTGAGTTCCACCAATCCAACCACGCCGACGTCACGTTGCACCTGGTGCGGGTGGGCGACCCACGGGCATTCGGCTGTGTGCCCACCGAGGACGGCCGGGTCACCGCATTCCTGGAGAAGACGCAGGATCCGCCGACCGACCAGATCAACGCCGGCTGCTATGTCTTCGAACGCGAGATCATCGACCGGATTCCGCGGGGCCGCGAGGTCTCGGTCGAACGAGAGGTGTTCCCGGCGTTGCTCTCCGACCCCGATGTCAAGATCTACGGCTATGTCGACGCCACCTACTGGCGGGACATGGGCACACCGGAAGACTTCGTCCGCGGATCGGCCGATCTGGTGCGCGGCATCGCCCCGTCACCGGCCCTGCACGGCCACCGCGGCGAGCAGCTGGTGCACGACGGCGCCGCGGTGTCTCCCGGCGCGGTGCTGATCGGCGGCACGGTCGTCGGGCGGGGCGCCGAAATCGGCCCCGGTGTCCGGCTGGACGGTGCGGTCATCTTCGACGGCGTCCGGATCGAGGCCGGCAGCGTGATCGAGCGGTCGATCATCGGCTTCGGCGTCCGCATCGGTCCGCGGGCGCTCATCCGCGACGGTGTGATCGGCGACGGCGCCCACATCGGCGCGCGCTGCGAGCTGCTGCGCGGCGCCAGGGTGTGGCCCGGCATCACCATTCCCGACGGCGGGATCCGCTTCTCCAGCGACGTCTGAGCTGGCTATCGCCGAGATCGACGCTACCGTGACGCCTACTCGAACTTTTTCGCGCTGGCGTCGATCTCGGCGGCGAGCATGGTCCGCGTCGCCCGTGCCACGAGGTACGCCAGCGCGTGATCGGTTCCCACCGGCAATCTGTCGGCCGGCCACCACCGCAAGTCCTGCGACTCGTCGCTGATCGCGATCTGCGGGTCGGCCGGCGCCTGCGCCACAAACTGCAGGTCGAGATGGCGAGTCGGCACCCCTAGCGAGCACACAACCGGGTGGACATGCACAGCGGCCAGTTCGGGCCCGATGCGCAGGCCGGCGACACCGGATTCCTCGGTGGCCTCGCGCAATGCCGCCGCGACGATGTCGCCGTCGTCATCGTCGCAGTGCCCGCCCAGTTGCACCCAGCGGTGCAGGCGGGGGTGCAAAGTCAGCAGCACCTGGCTGCCGGTGTCGTCGAGCACCAGCGCCGAAGCGGTGACGTGGCCGGGTACGCACTCGCGACGGCAGGCATCGGTACGGGCGTGCACGAAGGCCAGGACGGCGTGCCGCAACGAATCCTGGGCCGGATCAGGGGCCTGCCAGTCGGTGAGGATCGAGATCGCCGACGCTCGGATGCTCACCGGGATCCCCGACGTGTCCTGCGATCCCGCAGCAACACCCAGGCCGCGCGACATTGCGCCACGACGTCGCCTGACAAGCCGAGTCCGTCGATCAAAACGTGACGGTCGACGACGTCGAGCGCCTTCTGGATTTCGTTGGCCTTCAGTAGGAGATCGACGTCGCAGGCGAGTTCGGCGCCGGCATGCGCCGGCGCGGGAATGGGTAGCTGCTCGGCTTCTGCGGGTTCCAGCTCCAAGATGCCTCCACCATAACTGCGGCCGGTTATCTCGGCGAAGGCAAATGTCACGCTGTTGTGGAACACCGCGGCTAGTGCGGTCGGGTCGATATCGGCGACAAGCCGGACCCGATGCACCGTGTCGGTGCTCGTCGCCGCGGCGGCGTTGACGGTCAGCCGCGGCGCCAGGTGGATCTGGCGCAGCATGAACAGGTCGGGAATCCACAGCGACGGTGTGCTCCACCACGGGTTGCGGACCGAGCACTTGTAGCCGGTGTGGACGCCGGCGGCTTCACCGGCGTCGATGTGCGCGACCAGGGCGGGATCGGTCGGGTCCCGGGGGGCGTCGAGCAGCCAGGTCCGGTGCCCGGCGGCGACATCGCCGGCCCGGCAGTCGGTGTCGTATACCAGGCCGGACAGTTGGGCGCTGCGCGAGACCAGCGGGACGCAGTGTGGCCTCAGTCCTCGTTCGTGGGCTTGCGCATCGGTGAAGGTGAAGAAGCTGTTGCGGCCCGTCACGATGCCCACGTCCACGTCGGCGATAGACCCGAGCCGGGTCATGGCCCCGGATCCCTTGAGCGTTCGCAGCAGCTGAATCGCAGGGGGCTTGAGGAAATATTTGGTCCACTTCTCCCTTTCGTGCAGCAGCGCGGGAGCTGACTCGACGTCAAGGTCGACCTCGGCCAGACAGTCGGCATCGGCGAGATGGACCGTGCGTATTCGCGCAGGGCCCGCACCGACGACACCGCAGAACAGCACGACTTCTTGCAGGATGCCGTCGAAGACCAATCGCTCGAACGTCAGCAGCGTGATCTCGGCGAATCGGCTCAGCAGAAAGTCGCGCAACTGTGCGGCATAGGTGACTTGCAGCAACTCGGCCGGAAGCACCAGGCCCACGCGTCCGCCGTCGCGCACCAATGCCGTGCTCGCGACCACGAAGGGCACCCAGGCATTGGTCAGCCTGCTGGGGCGCAGACCCTCGCGCCTCATCAGTTCTAAAGCCGGATCTCGCTGTTCGGATACCCAGTTGCCGAAGCGGATATAGGGCGGGTTGCCCGCGACCCCGTCCCAGCTGGCCTCGGTCTTGGCCAGCCAGGTGAACAGGTTCTCGGCGTCGACGGGAGCGAACTCACGCGACTTCGCCGCTTCGTGGGCGATGAGTTCCACACCGTGGACTCCGCTACTGAGCTTGGCCAGCTCACGAAGGATTGCGCCGTCGCCGCAGGATGGCTCCACGATCTTGGGCCCGGCTTCGAGAACCCATCTGGCCAAGAATCGGGCAATGGGCGCTGGCGTGTAGTAGCCGCCGCGGACCTTGTCAGCCGACACCGCCGCCTTGCCCGCGAACTTCATGGGCTCAAGTATCTCCTCAAGGCGAGGCTCACTTGCGGATCAGCAAGTCCGCGACCTCGACCGGGTCGCGCAACCCGGTCGGCTCCGCGGGGTAGCCGATCGCGACGGCGCCCGACGCTTCCCAGTCGGCGGGCAGCTCGAGCTCGGCGCGGACCAGGTTGGCGGCAAAGATCGTCGAGCCGATCCAGCAGCTGCCCAGCCCCCGCACCGCCAATGCGACCAACAGGGCCTGCACCGCCGCTCCGACCGCGACGGTGAACATGGTGTGCTCGGCATCGGCACGGGCGGCATCGGGATAGGTGTGGGCGCCGTCGGGGACCATGAACGGGATGACGACCTCGGGTGCGTCGTAGAGGATCTGGCCGCGCGCCACCCGCCGCTCTATCGCCTCGGCGGGCCTGTCGTCACCGGCGAGGTCTAGGCGCCACTTGGCTTTCATGCAGTCCAACAGCCGGGCCCGGATGGCCCGGGTCTGCAGCCACACGAACCGTACCGGCCGGGTGTGGTGGGGGGCCGGCGCGGTAAGGGCCTCGGCGACGGCGGCGGTGACCAGGTCCGGCGGCACCGGCTCGTCGCTGAACCGGCGAACCGACCTGCGCAACAGCTGGGCCTGCCGGCGACCCAAATCGAGGGCTTCGGCGGTGCCGAGCCAGAACAGGTCTTCGTCGCCGCCTCGCAGCAGTTGCCGGGCCGTCGTGCCGTCGTCGGCCACGACGTGTTTGGGAAGCCCGCGCACCACAGCCACCGGCATGGCGGTCAATTTGCCCTTGACCAGATCGGCAGCCGCCGCGACCTCGTCGGCGATCGCGATCTCGGTGACCAGCAGCTCGTTGCCGTATCGGTCGACGGCTCCCGAATAGCTGTGCAGCACAGCCAGACCGGCCGCGCCAACTGCCACGTCGATCTGGCCGTTGCGCCAGGCGCGGCCCATCGTGTCGGTGATGACCACGGCCACATCGACGCCGAGCCGCTCACGCAGCCCGGTGCGCAGCGCCGCGGCGCTGGCATCCGGGTCGACCGGCAGCAGCGCCAGTTCGTCCCGGCCGACGTTGGATCCGTCCACGCCGGCGGCGGCTTGAACCAGACCGAGCCGGTTCTCGGTGATCAAGGTTCGGCCTTTGCGCGCTAACACGCGTACCGCTTCGTCGTCGACCAGCTTGCGCCGGAGTCGATCCCGCGCCTCGGCATCGTGCGGCGCCGCTACCAGCCGCCCCTCGCACTTGGACACCACCTTGCTGGTCACCACCACGACGTCGCCGTCGCGCAGCCAGGGTGCGGCCGCCGCGACGGCCAGACTCAGATCATCGCCGGGCCGGAATTCGGGGAGCCCGGCGACCGGCAGGATCTCGATTGTCGAGGCGGTGCCATGTTCGCCCGGCGGCGCGAAATTCTTGCGACTCTGCGGACTCTGGGCGCCCGGACGGATCACGCCGCCACGCCCGCAAGGTCCAGCCCGGCGCTGACCATCTCAGCCGTCGTCTTCGGGTCGCCCATCAACAGCGGTATCGAGCGCACCGCGACTCCCTCGATTTCGGCATGGTCACCCTCATGCACCAGCCAGCAATCCAGTATCCCGGTGGCCCGCCGCGCCCCGTAATGCCGGCCCACCGCCTCTGCGGTGGACTCGACCCCGATCACGGAAAGGCATTCATCGGCCATGCCGCGCAACGGCTTTCCACCGATGATCGGCGAGTAGCCGACGATCGGGGCGGTGGCCGCCCGCAACGCACCGCGAATGCCGGGGACGGCCAGGATGGCGCCGACGCTCACCACCGGGTTGGATGGCGCCAGCAAGATGACGTCGGCATCGGTGATGGCCGCTACCGCTTCAGTTGCGGCGCTGGCCTTTTCGGCGCCGACAAACGCGAAGCTGTGCGTGGGCACCCGGGCCCGGTAGCGCACCCACCACTCCTGGAAGTGGATTGCCCGTCGGCTGTTGTCGGCCGGATCGGTGATCACCACGTGCGTCTCGCAGCGGTCATCGCTGGCTGGCAGCAGCCGTGCGCCCGGTTGCCAGCGGTCACACAGCGCCGTGGTGATCTGCGAGAGCGGGTAGCCGGCCCGCAGCATCTGGGTGCGCACCAGATGGGTGGCCAGATCGCGGTCGCCCAGTTCGAACCAGTCTGGCTGCACGCCATAGCGCGCCAATTCCTCTTTGGCGTGCCAGGTTTCGTCGCGGTGACCCCAGCCTCGCTGCGGGTCGACGCCTCCACCTAAGGTGTACATGCAGGTGTCCAGATCCGGGCAGACACGCAGCCCGTGGATCCATGCGTCGTCACCGATGTTGATGACCGCAGTCAGCTCGTGGCTGGTGCCGTCAGGGCGCCCATGCGAGGCGAACCGGCCCAGCCCGAGCAACTGCTGGACCCCCAGCAGGAAGCGGGCGCCGCCAACCCCCCCGACCAGAACGGTGACCTTCACACCGCACGACAGTACGCCCGGCGACGATGCGCGCCGCGCAGCGGCAAGTGGGGGTCCCCCCGCTTGCGGGGGAGAGCTGTGCGCATAGTGCGCGACACGCCGAGGGCCGATAACTACAGAAACGCCGAAATTTGGTTACGAGATGGTATGGACATGCCGCGTAGCGCTTGACCCGGCAGATTAACCCGTGTCTAATCACAACAGTGTCATTTCCCGGTTGGCCGGCCGGTTCCGGTGTCGCAGACCGAGATTCGATCACTTGTTCGAATTGTCTGTACATCAGAACAGCGGGGAACATTCACTCTCTCAATCAAGCCGAGGAGGCGGACGACGCATGTCTTATGAGCACCTTCGGGGCGTTATGGCAAGCACACCGCACACCGCTGTTGGCTCGGTGCCGGCGGCAATTGCCCGGCCGCGCTTGACTGTGGTTCCTGATGCGCCAGTCGCATT
>Ga0335081_10020454_pt1 | contig 10707 bp, 8 predicted proteins | sample Lox_Sample_35_FD_206713 | JGI IMG/M metagenome (GOLD analysis project Ga0335081, IMG submission 206713) | Soil microbial communities from Loxahatchee National Wildlife Refuge, Florida, United States - Lox_Sample_3.5 | ecosystem: Environmental > Terrestrial > Soil > Wetlands | place: USA: Florida... | reverse complement strand
GCCATATCGGCGGCGATGTTGACGACGTTGGCGACTGTGAGCAGCGCGACAATTGCGAACAACGGCACCGGCGGCAGAATGGCGCTCAGGTTGGCTGCCAGCCCTCGCCCGGTGATCGAGCCGATGCGCGCGCTCACGATCTGGATCGCGACCATGAACGGCGTGGTAAGAAACATGGTCCAGCACAACGTGTCGCCGAGCTGGGCGCCGCTCTGCGAGTAGGTCGCAATTCCGCTCGGGTCGTCGTCGGCCGCGCCGGTCAAGAGTCCGGGCCCCAGCGCCCGTAATAGTTTTGTCATTGTTGGCGAGCGGCGGCTCGTCATGTCGTCACTTGATGCGGCCTAAAGCCGCCTCAGCCCGAGAAGGAATGTTTGCGGCGCCGATCTGGTTCCGCGGCGGCTTGGCTTTGAGACGGCGGCTTGAATGCCCGGGCCGAAAAGGTTAATCACCGCGGCGCCGGGCGAGTTTGCATCAAGGATTTCTCTCGATGGCGCGTGACAAAATTGCATTGATTGGTGCCGGCCAGATCGGCGGCACGCTGGCCCACCTGATTGGCCTCAAGAAGCTCGGCGACGTCGTTCTCTTCGACGTCGTCGAGGGCATTCCCCAGGGCAAATCGCTCGATCTGGTTCAGTCTTCGCCGGTGGAGGGCTTTGACGCCCGCTTTACCGGGACGAATTCCTACGAGACGATCCAGGGCGCTTCAGTCTGCATCGTGACCGCGGGTGTGCCGCGCAAGCCGGGAATGAGCCGCGATGACCTCCTCGACATCAATTTGAAGGTGATGGAGCAGGTCGGCGCCGGCATCGCGAAATACGCGCCGACCGCCTTCGTCATCTGCATCACCAATCCGCTCGACGCTATGGTCTGGGCGCTGCAAAAATGTTGCGGTTTGCCGAAGCAAATGGTCGTTGGCATGGCTGGCGTTCTCGACTCGGCGCGCTTTCGCTACTTTCTGGCTGACGAATTCAACGTTTCGGTCGAGGATGTGACGGCGTTCGTGCTCGGCGGTCACGGCGATAGCATGGTGCCGTTGACGCGCTATTCCGCGGTGGCCGGGATTCCGCTGCCCGACCTGGTCAAGATGGGCTGGACGACCGCGGCAAGGCTCGATGCAATTGTCGAGCGCACGCGCAACGGCGGCGGTGAGATTGTCGGCCTGCTCAAGACTGGTTCGGCGTTCTATGCGCCGGCGACTTCGGCAATCGCCATGGCGGAAAGCTATCTGCTCGACAAGAAGCGCGTGCTGCCGGCGGCTGCTTGGCTCAATGGCGAGTACGGCATCCACGATCTCTATGTCGGCGTGCCGGTCGTTATCGGCAGCAAGGGAGTCGAGCGTGTGGTCGAGATCGACCTCAACGGCAGCGAACGCAATATGTTTGAAAAATCAACCCAGGCGGTGCAGGGCTTGGTCGAAGCCTGCAAAAAGATCGCCCCAAATCTTGCCAGTTGAAATATCCGTCATGGCTGAGGTGACGGTTTCCGCCGCGGAAAGCCAGTGTCTCCAATGAACATCCACGAATACCAGGCGAAGGCGGTACTGCGCGAATTCGGCGTGCCGGTGCCGCGCGGCATTCCAGCCATGAGCGTCGATGAGGCCATCAAGGCGGCGAAGGAGCTCGGCGGCCCGGTCTGGGTGGTCAAGGCGCAGATCCATGCCGGCGGGCGCGGCAAGGCCGGCGGCGTCAAAGTGGTCAAGTCGGTCGATGAGGTAAAACGCGAGGCCGAGCGGCTTCTCGGCGCGACACTGGTGACGCACCAGACCGGCCCGCACGGCAAAGAAGTGCACCGCCTCTACATCGAGGAAGGGTCGAGCATCGACCGCGAATATTATCTCTCAGCGCTGGTCGATCGTTCGACCGCGCGTGTCTCCTTTGTCGCCTCCACCGAAGGAGGCATGGAGATCGAGGAGGTCGCACGCACCAAGCCGGAGAAAATTCTCTCCTTCTCGGTCGATCCGGCGACTGGGTTCATGGCCCACCACAGCCATGCCGTGGCGCGGGCGCTCGGATTAAGCCGCGAACTCGGCAAACAGGCGGATACCACGCTGCCGAAGCTTTACCAGGCCTTCCTCGCCAAGGACATGAATCTACTCGAAATCAATCCGCTCGTCGTGACTAAAGAGGGGAAGCTTCTTTGCCTCGACGCCAAAATCGGCTTCGACGACAACGCGCTTTATCGTCATCCCGACATTGCCGCCTCGCGCGACCCCGCCGAGGAGGATGCCAAGGAGATCGAGGCCTCGCATTATGATCTGAACTACGTGGCGCTCGATGGCACGATCGGCTGCATGGTGAACGGTGCCGGCCTTGCCATGGCAACCATGGATATCATCAAGCTCTACGGCGAGACGCCGGCGAACTTTCTCGATGTCGGCGGCGGCGCCAGCAAGGAGAAGGTTACCGCCGCTTTCAAGATCATCACCTCCGATCCGCACGTGAGGGGAATTTTGATAAATATTTTCGGCGGTATCATGCGCTGCGACGTCATCGCCGAAGGCGTGGTCGCAGCGGTGAAGGAAGTGGGGTTGCGGGTGCCGCTGGTGGTGCGGCTCGAAGGCACCAACGTCGCGCTTGGCAAAGAGATTATCCAAAAATCCGGCCTCAACGTCATTTCCGCCGACGATCTTGACGATGCCGCACACAAAATCGTCAATGCGGTGAGGAATGGGGGCTAGGGTGATGCGTGTTTCCGCCGTCGCCCTATCGCTCGTTTGCGCTGCGACTGCGCAAGCGAGTGAGCGGAGCGCCGACTTGGTCAATTCCTTCCAAAGCTTCTGTATCCCGACGCCGGACTTCGCCGCGCTTGAGATAAGGGCGGCGGCCATGAAGCTTCCGGTCCGCAAAGATTCGGTGTCGCCGCCTAAGCTAGGCGAATCGGGTCACGTCAAATCATGGGTGGTCTTGCTCGCCAGCGGCAAGCACGAGCTGGTGGCGTCGCGAGCGCGCAGTCCCAAAGGCGATCTCGACTCCTGCGGCATCGGCGTCGAGGACGTCGACGGCGAAGATTTGCGACAAGAGCTAGTGAAGGCGCTAAGTCTTGGCCCGCCGCTTCGGCAAACTTGGTCCGTTGACGGCGCGCAGCGCGTAACGACATGGAAATACAGCGACGACGAATTGTTTCTCGCCGACGCCACGTCGGTGAAGATTCCGGGCGCTTACCTGACATTGCTGCATCAAATAAAGAACTGGTGACCCGTGCCAATTCTTATCGACCGCGACACCAAGGTCATTTGCCAGGGCTTCACCGGCAAGAACGGCACTTTCCATTCCGAACAGGCGATCGCCTACGGCACCAAAATGGTCGGCGGCACTTCGCCGGGGAAAGGCGGCTCCACGCATCTCGGTTTGCCGGTATTCGATACGGTGGCGGAGGCGCGAGAAAAGACCGGCTGCGACGCGAGCGTCATCTACGTCCCGCCGCCGGGCGCTGCAGATGCGATCTGCGAAGCGATCGATGCCGAAATCCCGCTCATCGTTTGCATCACCGAAGGCATCCCCGTGCTGGACATGGTGAAAGTCAAACGCTCGCTTTGCGGGTCAAAATCCCGGCTGATCGGACCAAACTGCCCGGGCGTCATGACCGCCGGCGAATGCAAGATCGGCATCATGCCCGGCAACATTTTCAAGCCTGGCAAAGTCGGCATTGTCTCGCGCTCGGGCACACTGACGTATGAGGCCGTGTTCCAGACGACGGCGGCGGGCTTGGGTCAGACGACGGCGGTCGGTATCGGTGGTGATCCGGTCAAGGGCGCCGATTTTATTGAGATACTGGATTTGTTTCTCGGCGACACAGCGACCGAAGCGATTGTCATGATCGGGGAGATCGGTGGCTCTTCCGAGGAAGATGCCGCAAAGTTCCTCAAGGACGAAGCAAAGCGCGGGCGGAAGAAACCGACAGTGGGCTTCATTTCGGGCCGCACCGCGCCTCCCGGCCGGCGAATGGGCCACGCCGGCGCGATTATCGCCGGCGGCAAGGGCGGCGCCGAATCCAAGATCGAGGCGATGACGGCGGCGGGGATTATCGTTTCGGCGTCACCCGCACGGCTAGGTAAGACCCTCGCCGAAGCATGGAAATAGCCCTTCACTTCTTTCGTCTTCCGGTTGCCGCAGTGCCGGATTAAATAAGTGTGATCGCCCGTACCGGGGGCGGGCGGGTTGGCATCGCTTGTGCTCTCCAGTGTGTCGGTCTCATAGCTAGGAACACCCATGTCTCGTCAGGACGCGAACGCCGCCTTCGCCCGGACTTCTTTCCTTTACGGTGGAAATGCCGCGTATATCGACGACCTTTACGCGCGTTACGAGGCAGATCCCCAAAGGGTCGATGGCGAATGGCAGGCGTTTTTCCGCAACCTCAAGGATGACGCGCGCGAGGTCGCCGCGAACGCGCGTGGACCGTCGTGGCAGCAGCCGGGCTGGCCGCGTCCTGAACGCGATGAGTTTACGGCGGCGCTCGATGTCGACTGGGATGAAGTAGGCAAGGGGCTGAGCGCCAAGGTTAGCGCGCGGGCGCAGAAGAGCGGCGTGGAACTTTCGGCCACCGACGTTGAGCGCGCGACGCGCGACTCGATCCGTGCGCTAATGTTGATCCGCGCTTATCGGGCGCGCGGGCATTTCCACGCCGATCTCGACCCGCTGCATCTGCAGCCGCAGCCGGCGGAGGAAGAACTCGACCCCAAGGCTTACGGCTTCACCGAAGCCGATTTAGACCGGCCGATTTTTTTGGACAAAGTGCTGGGCCTTGAATTTGGCACCATCCGCCAGATCGTAGCCATTCTCCGGCGCACCTATTGTCAGACTCTCGGCGTCGAGTTCCTGCACATTTCCGACGCCGCGCAGAAGTCCTGGATTCAGGAACGCATCGAGGGACCGGACAAGGAGATCAGCTTCACTCCTGAAGGCAAGCGCGCCATTCTCAACAAGCTCGTGGAAGCTGAGGGTTTCGAAAAATTCTGCGATCTTAAATTCACCGGCACCAAGCGCTTCGGTCTCGACGGCGGCGAATCGATGATTCCCGCGCTCGAGCAGATTATCAAGCGCGGCGGCGCACTCGGCGTGCAACAGATCGTGATCGGCATGCCGCATCGCGGCCGCCTCAACGTGCTGGCGCAAGTGATGGGTAAGCCGCATCGCGCCATCTTCCACGAATTCAAGGGCGGCTCATCGACGCCCAACGAAATCGACGGCTCCGGCGATGTGAAGTATCACCTCGGCGCCTCCTCCGATCGAGAGTTCGACCACAACAAAGTCCATTTGTCGCTCACCGCCAACCCCTCGCATCTGGAAATCGTCGATCCGGTGGTGCTCGGCAAAGTCCGCGCCAAGCAGGATCAGCTCGGGGCCACGCCGCAAGATCGCACTATGGTGATGCCGCTGCTCATTCACGGCGATGCGTCCTTCGCCGGTCAAGGAGTAGTGGCGGAGTGCTTCGGTTTGTCCGGCCTGCGCGGCCATCGCACCGGCGGTTCGGTGCACTACATCGTCAATAATCAAATCGGTTTCACGACAGCTCCGCGCTACTCGCGCTCTTCGCCGTATCCTTCCGACGTCGCCAAGATGATCGAGGCGCCAATTTTTCACGTCAATGGCGACGATCCCGAAGCGGTGGTCTACGCCGCCAAGGTGGCAACCGAGTTCCGGCAGAGATTCCAAAAGCCGGTGGTGATCGATATGTTCTGTTATCGCCGGCACGGCCACAATGAAGGCGACGAGCCGTCGTTCACCCAGCCGCTGATGTACAAGGCAATCGCGGCACATCCGACGACACTGGAAATCTACGGCAACAAACTCGTCGGCGAGGGTCTGGTCACTTCCGGCGAAGTCGCGAAGATGAAGGCCGATTGGCGTCACAAGCTCGATGATGAATTGGAAGCGGCGCAAGGCTATCGGGCCAACAAGGCTGATTGGCTGGACGGCCGCTGGTCCGGTTACACAACCGCAGGCGACGCCGACGATCCGCGGCGCGGCAAGACCGGCGTCGAGATCGGCACGCTCAAGGAGATCGGGCAGAAAATAACAACGTTGCCGGTCGGCTTCCATCTGCACCGCACGCTCAACCGGTTTTTCGAGCATCGCCGCAAATCGATTGAATCTGGCACCGACATTGACTGGGCGACGGCGGAAGCCTTGGCGTTCTGCTCGCTGTTGCTGGACGGACACAGGGTGCGCCTGTCCGGGCAGGACAGCGAGCGCGGCACCTTTTCGCAGCGCCATTCGGTTCTCGTCGATCAGGAGAACGAGGAGCGCTACACGCCGTTTAATCATTTGCGCGACGGCCAAGGGCGCTTCGAGGTCATCAACTCCATGCTCTCGGAAGAAGCCGTGCTCGGCTTCGAGTACGGCTATTCGCTCGCCGAACCCAACGCGCTGACGATGTGGGAGGCGCAATTCGGTGATTTCGCCAACGGGGCGCAGGTGCTGTTCGACCAGTTCATTTCGTCGGGTGAACGCAAATGGCTGCGCATGTCTGGCCTGGTTTGCCTGTTGCCGCACGGCTACGAAGGCCAGGGGCCCGAACATTCCTCGGCCCGGCTTGAGCGCTTCCTGCAGATGTGCGCCGAAGACAACATGCAGGTCGCCAACTGCACGAGTCCGGCAAACTATTTTCACATCCTGCGCCGGCAGCTCAAGCGCGATTTCCGTAAACCTCTCATCCTGATGACTCCGAAATCGCTGCTGCGCCACAGGCGCGCGGTGTCGCGGCTCGACGAGATGGGTCCGAACACGTCGTTCCACCGGCTGCTGTGGGACGACGCGCAAATTCACTCGGACGAAAAGATCAAGCTCGTGCCCGACGCAGAGATTCGCCGCGTCGTGATCTGCTCCGGCAAGGTCTATTTCGACCTCTATGAAGAACGCGAGAAACGCGGAATCGATGACATTTATCTGCTGCGCATTGAGCAGCTCTATCCGTTCCCGACCAAGGCGCTGATGCTAGAATTGTCGCGCTTCAAGCTGGCGGAGATCGTTTGGTGTCAGGAAGAGCCGCGCAACATGGGCGGCTGGGTTTTCGTCGACATCTTTCTCGAATGGGTGCTCAATCAGATCGGAGCGAAGCACCGGCGTGCGCGTTACGCCGGCCGTCCGGCTTCGGCATCAACTGCGGTGGGCCAGATGTCGTTACATCTGGCTCAACAGACGAGATTTCTCGAAGACGCGCTCGGGTAGGCGACGACCGAAGACAAAGAGGGATGACAGAAAAGATTTTTATTCAATCCTCTGTCTTCCGTCATCCGTCCTGCATGCGTCGTCGATAAGGAATGGACTATGGCTGAGATACGCGTGCCTGCGCTCGGCGAGTCGGTGACCGAAGCGACTATCGGCAAGTGGTTCAAAAAGGCGGGCGACGTGGTCGCCGTCGACGAGCCGCTGGTAGAGCTGGAAACCGACAAGGTCACCATCGAAGTGCCGGCGCCGGCGGCGGGCGTACTCGCGGATGTCGCGGTCAAGGATGGCGACACTGTCGCTGTCGGCGCGCTCCTTGGCTCGATCAAGGAAGGCGCGGGCGGCGCGCCCACGGGCCGTCCAGAGCAAAAGACCGAAACAGCCAAGCCGATCGGCGCCGGACCCGAGCCGATCGCGCCGCGGCCGGCGCGGGCGGCGGCCCCGGCAGCTCCCGCGGCCGCCAAAGCGCCTGATGGGCCGTTGGCGCCCTCGGTGCGCAAAATCGCTGCCGAAACCGGCATCGACGCCTCGGCAGTACCCGGCACCGGCAAGGACGGCCGCGTCACCAAGGGCGACATGCTCGCGGCCATCGAACGCGCCGCCGCGCAACCGACGCCGGTTGCCGTGCCTGCCGCCGCGGTGCAGGCGCGGGCGCCGTCGCCGCCGGACGATGTAGCGCGCGAGGAGCGAGTGCGGATGACGCGCTTGCGTCAGACCATCGCGCGGCGGCTGAAGGACGCGCAGAACACCGCCGCCATGCTCACGACCTTTAACGAGGTCGACATGAGCCACATCATGGCGCTGCGCAGCCAGTACCGCGAGCTGTTCGAGAGAAAGCACGGCGCCAAGCTCGGCTTCATGGGCCTTTTCGTTCGCGCCTGCGTGCAGGCGCTCAAGGAAATCCCGGCGGTGAACGCCGAGATCGACGGCGCCGATATCATCTATAAGAACTATTATCACATCGGGATTGCGGTCGGCACCGAGCGCGGCTTGGTCGTGCCGGTGGTGCGCGATGCCGATCAAAAATCCATCGCCGAGATCGAGAAGGCCATCGGCGATTTCGGCCGGCGCGCTCGCGAAGGCGCGCTCAAGATCGAAGAATTGCAGGGCGGCACCTTCACCATCACCAATGGCGGCATTTACGGCTCGCTGATGTCGACGCCGATCCTCAACGCGCCGCAATCCGGCATTCTCGGCATGCACAAGATCCAGGAACGGCCGATGGTGGTCGCCGGCAAGATCGAGGCGCGGCCGATGATGTATCTCGCCTTGTCCTACGACCATCGCATTGTCGACGGCCGCGAAGCGGTGACTTTCTTGGTTCGCGTGAAGGAGTGCCTGGAGGAGCCGTCGCGGCTGGTGCTGGATTTGTGAGTTTGCCACTGTGTCATGGCCGGGCTTGTCGCGGCCATCCACGTCTGATCATCGGCGAAATAAGACGTGGATGCCCGCGACGAGCGCGGGCATGACGATGGATAGGTGTCTGCTCCATGCCCTACGACCTCATCGTCATCGGCACCGGCCCCGGCGGCTACGAATGCGCCATCCGTGCCGCGCAGCTCGGACTGAAGACGGCCGTCGTCGAGAAAAACGCGACCTTCGGCGGCACCTGTCTCAACGTCGGCTGCATTCCCTCGAAAGCCATGCTGCATGCCTCCGAGCTTTACGAGGAAGCCGGCGAAAGTTTCGGCAAGATGGGCATCAAGGTCGGCAAGCCCAGTGTCGATCTTGCGGCGCTGCTCAAATACAAACAGGGAAACGTCGATGCCAATGTCAACGGCGTCGCGTTCTTGTTCAAGAAGAACAAGATTGAGACGTTCCGGGGCGTTGGCCGCATTGTCGCGCCCGGCAAGATTGAAGTGAAAGTCGCCGACGGCAAGGCGCAAACGCTCGAAGCGAAGAACATAGTCATCGCCACCGGCTCGGACGTCGCTCGTTTGAACGGTATCGACATCGACGAAAAGCGCATTGTGTCTTCGACCGGCGCGCTCGATTTGACGCAAGTGCCGCAAAAACTCGTTGTCGTCGGCGCCGGCATTATCGGCATGGAGCTCGGCTCGGTGTGGCGGCGGCTCGGCGCGCAGGTCACCGTGGTTGAATTTCTCGATCACATCCTGCCTGGCATCGACGGCGAGGTGGCGCGGCAATTCCATCGCTTGCAGCAGAAGCAAGGGATTACGTTCAAGCTCTCCTCCAAGGTCACCGCCATCGACACTGCCGGCAAAACGCTCAAGGTCAAAATCGAGCCGGCCGCCGGCGGCGCCGCCGAGATGCTCGAGGCCGACATCGTGCTCGTCGCTATTGGCCGCGTGCCCTACACAGACGGGCTCGGTCTCGAAGCCGTCGGCGTGAAGAAGGACAATCGCGGCCGCGTCGTCATCGATCCGCATTTCCAAACCAGCGTCGCCGGGATTTATGCCATCGGCGACGCTGTCGCAGGGCCCATGCTCGCGCACAAAGCGGAAGAAGAAGGTGTCGCCGCCGCCGAGATCATCGCCGGGCAGGCGGGGCACGTGAACTACGACGTGATTCCGAACGTCGTTTACACGAACCCCGAAATCGCATCGGTCGGCAAAACCGAGGAGGAACTGAAAGGCGCCGGGGTGGCCTACAACGTCGGCAAATTTCCCTTCACCGCCAACGCGCGGGCCCGTGCCAATCTCTCAACCGATGGCTTCGTCAAAATTCTCGCCGACGCCAACACCGACCGGGTGCTTGGCGTGCACATTCTCGGGCCCGATGCCGAAACCCTGATCGCGGAAGCGGCGATGGCCATGGAATTCGGCGCCTCGTCGGAAGATATCGCGCGCACCTGCCACGCCCATCCGACGCTTAGCGAAGCGGTCAAGGAAGCGGCATTGGCGGTCGCCAAACGCGCCATTAATATCTGATGCGCTTAAGCGGCAACCGCCGAGCGGTTGACTGTGACTAATACCCAAATAAGAAGAAGTTAGGATTGATTCGCAGCCGTGGATGCTAAAGCGAGTCATTCAATCAGGGCAACTAAGCAGCGTTGATGGTTTCTCGTTCTTACCGCGTCGGCCGATCGCCCACCGGACTGGGCTTGTTTGCGGTGCGGCCGATCGGCAAAAAAGAATTTATCGTCACCTACTCCGGCAAATGGATTCCGACCCGAGAAGCACGGCGGCGCGAACGCCGCGGGCGCGCGAAATATATGTTCGAAGTCAACCGCTGGTGGACCATCGACGGCTCTTCGCGGCAGAATCTCGGCCGCTACGTAAATCATTCGTGCCGGCCGAACGCGGAGCCGGTATTACGCGAAGGCAAGATGGTACTGATCGCGCTGTGGCCGATCGCGGCCGGGGAGGAAATCACCTTTGATTACGGGGAGGAGTACTTCGATCTGTTCTTTAAGAAGAGTGGTTGCCGTTGCGTGGCATGCGCCACAAGGCCCATTCGCCGCCGCAGCCGGTAGACTGAATTGGCCAAGACACAATCCCCAGGCGGTGCTCCAGCGCTACGCTATTTCGGACTCTGCGGCACGATGAGATGGAAGAGCTTGAGCAAAGCTCCGGGCGCCGCG
>Ga0335081_10020453_pt1 | contig 10707 bp, 8 predicted proteins | sample Lox_Sample_35_FD_206713 | JGI IMG/M metagenome (GOLD analysis project Ga0335081, IMG submission 206713) | Soil microbial communities from Loxahatchee National Wildlife Refuge, Florida, United States - Lox_Sample_3.5 | ecosystem: Environmental > Terrestrial > Soil > Wetlands | place: USA: Florida... | reverse complement strand
TTCAGCAACTTGTTTTCGCTCGCTTTGAAAGAATCGGGCTAATTGTCGTTTCGATACTGCGGAATTCTCTGCTTCCAGAATAGCTTCATCTAATTGAATGTGCGTTTCTGGAAACGGCTTAAATTCCAAGAGGCTATTCCTTGGTGGATCGAAAGTAGCCCACTACCAGAGTATGCAGAACGCGATCTGCCGTGCTCCTGTTGAATGCCTTTGCGTCAACCAACCCATGCGCCAAGTCGTTCCTGAGATTCATTCCACCCCTGCGTTCAATGTAAACAACGCTCAAGTAGCGCCAGAGATTTTCTGTCATCGCCTGTCGCACCCGTGGGTCGCCGAGAACGTCGTTCATGCTCTTTACGTCCTCTATCCCCGGATGACGTGCAACCGTCTTGGTTGTAGGTATTCGGAGCAGACCCAATAGGTTTCGCAGCGATTGCTCAACCTGCGGAACGAGCACATGAACAGCTTTTGTAAAGTCTCCCTGCTCGTATGCATGAAGACCTTCTCGCAATAATTCACGACGGCTCTCGGCAAAGAGTGGGGATCGACATAGAAAGCCCAGTACCTCTCCAACACTCGGCGCATATTTTTCTCGAAGCTTTTCGAGCACGAAGACAAGAAAACGCTGGTAAAACGAGACGGTTTCACCGAGTTGTTTGTATAGCCTTCCTTCTGCGTCTTCATCTACAGAGCCTATTTTTGCTGTCGGGCGGCCATCCTTCTCGATTATCGTGATCGGAATCATGCTCATCAGCGGTGCGTCAGTTTTCATCTTCTCTAAAAACTTCTGTGCTTCGTCCGCTTTCGGTATGAAGTAGTGGGCGATGCGTTCCAGACTCTTTTGCAGATCACCACTAAGCAGATGGTCAACCAGCACGTCCATGTCTTTCTGCTTCAGTTCTACCACGACAGAGTATTGCTTCAGATCATCGCTGATGCGTTCGCCCTTCTGCGCCGACAACAATTGAAGTTGCTCAGCGTCCTGTTTCAACCCTTCTTGCTCGTAGCGTTCGACCACTGGTTGAAGCCATGCCATCGCCAGCATCGGGCTCGCTTCTTTGGCGATTTTCTCGAACGATTGACCGTAGGTCTTAATGACTCGTTGCACGCTGGTTCGGTCATTGCCTCTGTTGTAGTGACGCGCCAGACGCTCAGCGGCGGCCTGCGCACCGAATGGATCAAATTCTTCGGGCTTGCCTTTACCCGAAAGTTTTTCAAGCATCTTCTCTAAGTCAGAGATAATGCGCCCTTCTTGCTCAGGGGTGAGCAGCCCCTTCTTGTCGTACAGTGTGTCAAACGGAAAAACCCAAACACCAGCGTGCCGCGGGTCGAGAACTCTGTCATAAAACTGGAACATGACGTTTACGATGTGGGACGCTCTTTCTTCGTCATTGATCGCGAGAGACAAATCGAGTGCACGTTGCAGCCACTGCACGCCTTCAATGTCTATGGTGTAAAGATTGGTGGCAGTCGCTTCGACGTATGCGTCGATGGCAATTTGCACGAATTCATGCGAAGGTCTGTCGTTCGTTATCGCTCGCTTCAAATCCCAGACTAGATCGGCGTACCGCGCACGCATCACTGGGTCTTTCACCGACCGCGCCCTTTCTTCCCAGCGAGTCACGACTTCGGCATCCAAGTCTTCGATGTCGGGGGACAGAAGTTTCTTTCCGTCATTTCGTGTGGCAGTCACCATCGGTGCGAAAAATGTTCCCCATAAACCGTCCTTGCGCGGTTGCTCCATAAACAGGAACGCAGCCCACTCAGAGTGATAACCCTTGAAATCCTCTGGCGGCATGTCTTCGTGCGAACGGGCAGCTTGGCGCAGCGCATCGGAGATTTGCACTTCGTTGTGTGGCTCGGCACGAGTTTCAAAGCTTGACAAGACCTCCTGAGCCCAGTCGGGTATCCGTAGTTTGAGCTTCTTCAGATCAATATCCATCATGTGATTTCTTTCATGAATTTACCGTGGGGACATCCAAAAGAGGCGTCAGCAGCCTCAACAATCACTGGGCGAGACACCCACCAACCCTGCCAGCGCCTGCCAGTGCCTCGGATGCAGGGGCGTCGGCCCGCACAGATGTCGGCGGCGTACGGCATAGAGACACCGAGCCCGGACGCTATCGCCGAAACCGTAATACCGGGCACCGAAGCAAATCTCTGGACGGCCTGGACGCTGCGGACGCAGAAATTCCAGCACTAGACCACTCCTTGTAGGTTTTAGCACCTCAAACTATTTTATTTATTCTTTTTTCTCAACAGAGGGAAGTATTAGGAATCTTGCGTCCAGTGCGTCCGCGTCCGTCCTCCCCGCGCTTGGTGGAGGTGAGTCTGTTTTCGGGGCATTTTCAGGCAGCACTTCCAAGCATTCGAGGGAGACCCAGATGAATCCTTGAGGCTCGATTCCCCAGTCAAGCCGTATCATTGCGCTCGGCGGCCCGAGCCAGTACGGGTCAGAAAAGATGTCTATAAATTTCGTAATCCTGCCAGTCTTGCCCGCGTGTGGATGCGGCTTGCCATCTGGCCTAGTCGGCCCAACTTTGACGTGCATTCCTTCACGAATTGGGGTCTGGCCACACTTGACGCAGGCCGCTGTCATTTTTGGGGACTCCAACTTTACTACTTACTGCACAGCATACTCTTCCGTACAAGGGCGAGGGGATTGGAATGACGGCGGCAGGGCAGCAGCAACGACCATGGCTTCACGTCCTTACGAATGCTGTGGGTCTTTTAGCGACGGCTGCTGCTCACGACTTTCCTCTGCAACCACATTTTGCTTGGATTTCCGATAAACGCTGGCAACCGCCATTGTCCAGAACGGAACCAGATCGACTCCAGGCACCAGTTTCGCAAGAAAAGATGGCAGAAATTCCCAATGCCAGCCCAGAAGCTGAACCAGCACGGCTGCTATACCAAAATCGAGTAGGTCATCAGCAGGTGATAAAGCGCCTTCAACAAATAAGGGAAAAACGATGATCTGGAGTGCATCCGCAACGATGGCCACCACCATGGCGGCTCGAAAGCGTGAACCCGGCAAGATTGTGATGGTGTCTTCAGTCACGGCAGTGCTGCTTTCGCTGCTGAATGCCTATTCTAAGCCAGGTTTCGCTATAGGCACGTCAAACACATTACGGTAGCCCCACAGTCCCACACTACGAGAAGAGACGAGCCTGAGTCTGGGTGAGTTCGGCGGGCGCAGAACAACCCTCGGTCACTGGCGTAATGCCTGATTGACTTTGCGCGGATCACAGGGCCAAAATCTCTTTGAGTCGTTGGCGTGGCCTACCCCGCGCCTACGATTGCCCCGTTGCCAGTTCGCTGCTGGCGCGGGGCGCTTGTTTATCTAATGTCGCTTTTGGGCGCAAAAAAACGAAAGCGCCCCGACTCCGGTTAGAGTCACGGGACGCTCTCGGAACAGCCCTCCCCCAGAAAACTGCTCACAACCAATCTACGTTCTGACCTGCATTGTGGGAATGGCTCCGAGGTGCTACTCGGGCTGAACGTTCATCGCTTTCCGTTGCCCCACTGGGCAGTCGAGAGTAGGATTGCGGGAAATACCACGTGCCAGCAGAAGGAGCCGCTGTCCGCGTTCTCCTCCTTAAGATGGACGGCGGCTTTTCGTTTATCCGGGGCTACGCAGTCACCCTTTACCAGAACACTCCTCCACCTTCCGCATGATCCGCTCCGCCCACTGAACCGCCGCCGCAACCATGGAGCGAGTACGCGGACTGCCCGCGTGTCGGGGCTGTTCCATCCCCCCTGTGCTAGACTTCTTGCCTTTTGGAAATCAACGAATTGAGGGGGCGTACATGGCGAATCTATCTGGAATTGTGAAACAGTTAAAGAAAGAGCGTGATCGGGTGGAGTCAGAGTTGACGCGGCTGAATGCTGCACTGGCTGCATTCGTCGGCGTTTACACATCTAAACCAAAACGCCGCAAGCTGTCAGCGAAAGCCCGAGCGAAGATTGCAGCCGCCCAGAGAGCACGCTGGGCCAAGGTGAGAGCCAAGCAGAAAAAAGCCTAGTTTGTATAGAGTGAGCCATTTCTCGGTTGTCCTATTGTTCCCCATGCAACTGCTGCGCGAGGTAAGTGCCGATGCCCATTTCTTTGATGGAATGAAGCTGAGCGCCCAAGAAGTCGGCGTGCCCTTCTTCGTCCTTAAGCATGCTCTGAAATAAGTCGCCTGATCCGTTGTCCCCAGCCTCGGCACAGATATTCATAGCGGAGTTGTACTGGTGTACGGCATCCTCCTCGTCCTTCAGGTCGCCTTCGAGTTGCTGTTGCACATTGGCGGCAATCTTGGGAGCGAGAACGACATCCACCTTTGGTGTGGCATGCAAGAACACGATGCGTTCGATAAGACCTTCGGCGTGGTGCATTTCCTCGATTGCACGTCTTTTCAGGTAGCCGCCTAGCCGCACGTATCCCCAGTTTTGGCAGGTCTCTGATTGAACCATGTACTGAACGATTGCGGTCAATTCAGAAGCAAGAGCCGCGTTCAATTGCTCGATCACCTTTTCGTTACCGTGCATAGTTTTGCCCTCCGTCCTTCCCCATTCTGCGATGTGGACAAAAGGCAGGCTGTGATCCAGAGCACAGACCCCGCGGGAGGTGGGCATCACTGGATCGGGATGCCAAGGTCAGAGCCAAGCAGAAAAAAGCCTAATTTGATGGGTTTGAGCCACAGCGTAGGTCAGAATACTGGTGGCCTTGCCCAAGCAGAAAAAGCCGGATGAGTCATTGAAGGGATGGCCAGCAATAGCCAAGTTCCTGAGCCAGCCAGTGTCCACGGTGCAACGCTGGGCTAACGAAGGCATGCCCATCACCCGCATCGGTCGCTACGTTGGTGCCTCGCCTGCTGAGTTGGAGCGAATGAGCCTTGCGGACTTCTGAAAGACCGCGCTTCAGGTCTGCCACTAGATCAGTAGTATCAGTGGGGATATGAACAGTTTGTTTCACACCAGCCTCCCGGCTCAGCCAATTCCATGGATTGGTGCGATTGATGAACTTCTCATCTACGAAGCGCGGGCACATGCCTAGAAGGTGAGCCGTAGCCCGAACTCGATCTGCCGCGGAGCACCTAGCGAGTAGACCCCGGATCCTACCCCGACCCGCTCCACGTTGTGCCCAGCAGGAGTGGTTCCATTGATCTGTCCCGCCGCTCCTGTCAACAATCCATTGAGGGAGGCCGCCGGCAAGTCAAAGTTCGCGAAGTTGAACAGGTTGTAGAAGCCCACACTGACTTGCAAAGTCAGTTTCTCCCGAATCGTGTGAGACCAACTGGCGTTCAAATCGAATGCGCGAAGCCAAGACAGATTGACCTGTGATGGTGGTGCGAGTGGCACAACCGGCGCCACCCCTCCGAGCGCCTGCAACTGTTGCCGAGTGAACAGCCCGTTTTGGATGAGCACCTGGCCCGCAGGCGTCGGCTGGTTGGCATAGGTGTTGTTATATTGCGCAATCACCTTGTTGATGTTCGACGCATCGATTCCACGGTCAAAGTTTCCGAAACGAGTGTCGGGCAAAGGATCCTGCACTGTGCCGTCTCCCGTGAAGTCAGTGCGAAAAATCTCACCTGGTCCCAGGTTGGTATTCGGCACCCACATCGTGGTCGAGAGCGGACTCCAGAAATGTCCGATAAGACCCAACTGAAATCCACGGGGTAGTCCTGCATAACCGCCGAACGACAGCTGGTTCGTCCGATCCAATGTCGAGGGTCCGAAGTAGCGGTTCGGCCTGGCATTGTCCAGTGCCGCGAGCCCGCCGTTTTGGTCACCGGCCGCCGGACCGACTGGATTGCCGCTACCCGTGTTCTCGAACCGAGACAACGCGTACGAGACCTGGAGGTTCAACTCGCGCACCCCTTGAAGTGGACGCCGCACATTTTGCCTCAATTTCGCCTGCAATCCGTTATACACCGACCTTCCCCTTGACGTGTTGAAGAACAAGGGTGGCGCGTTGGGATTAAGGCCTGGGAAAGCGCAGGTGTAATTGCCGAATCCGGTAGGGGATGAGAACGAGCATACCGCACCAAAGTCGCCGGATGAGGTCAAGCCCCTGTTGGCGTAGTCGGTCATCCGCGCGCCGGCGTCGATTGCACACTGAATGCTGCTGGAATCGGTGCCGGTCCCGCAGTTGGGGAACGACTGGTTCGTCACGGAAATCGCCTGCACGGCGGCGGCCTTGTTGAAGTAGTGGATGTCTCCAGTATGGTTCTCATCAATTCCGAGAAGGTAGTGCGTCTGCACATTGCGCACGAAATCAGCACTGAGAACCATTCCCGGACGGAGTTCCCGATCAACCCCAATATTCATCTCAAGTGACCGGGGCGTCTGGTAGTTGGGATCATACATTCCGCCAGTTGCTAGCCCCTGTTGGACGAGGGTTCCGGCATAGGTTGGGTTCGGTGTATTCAAACTAAACGGAGAATCCCGTTGGTACTGTCTTTGAAAAGCAGCGATCTGGTCCGCCACGATACCTATCGCCACCGGGTTATTGGTGCCACCAACCGTTGCGCTGCAAAAGGTCGGCCGCAAGACTCCTCCGGGGATGGGGACCGGCTGAGGCGAGGCGGTCGTAATACACGCGGTGGAAACCTGATTAAATGCACCCATCGGCGCACGCTGTAGGAGATCGGTTGCCCCGATAGTGGCGAGCACGTTTTCATAAAACAGACCGACCCCGCCGCGGACGGAGGTCTTGCCTTCGCCAGTCGGATCCCAGGCAAAGCCGAGTTGTGGCCCAAGATTCAAGTTCGGCTGCCGGACGGCGTTAGCCAAGCCAGGAATCAATGCGTTGAGCTGGGGAATGGGAGGATACTGACTATTAGTGCGGCCCGTGTCACGCACGTAGCGCAGACCATAAGTCCAGGTGAAACTTTTTCTCCATTTCCAATTATCCCCGACGTATAAGCCGAGGCGGTGGAAGAAAAACGCGCCCGCCGGCAGGCCCAACCCTGGCGTGGGGCTGAAGTAGCCTAGGCCATTCCCCACAACAACACTCTGGACCGCATAATTTAACGGGTTCGTGTCGCCTCCAGGAAAGGAACCGGATTGGGCGAAGGTTTCCTCGGAAGTTCCGACATTCGTTGACAACGCGGGGGCCAAGCTAGTAAACGGAAAAAAGCCAGCCGCAGGCACGCGGTTAAAATCGAAACCGTAGCGGAGGATGTGTCGACCAAGAGTCTTGGCCCCGTCGTACTTGGCCTGATAGTCGCTTTGCAGGAGCGTCGAAGGCGCAACACCATTGGGCCCGGTGACGAGGCCCGTGTTGCCCATCGCTATTTGTAATGGGATATTAGCCAGGGGCAAGCCGCTGCCTTTGGTTCCGTCAACTATTTCCCGCTCGGTTTTCAGGTACCCGAAACGGAAACTGTGAGTCAAACTCCCCGTGTTGAAGTCGAAGCCGGCTACATTTGTACGCGTAATGTTGTTGCCCTTGTATATCGAGAACCCCAATTGCCCATTGGTCACGAATGTGTTCTTAAAGTAGCCGAATCGATAGAAGGCGTGCACGGCATGGCTTAGTTGGAAGTCACCTTTCGCTAACAGGTTGGTTTCTGTGAACGGAGCGCTGAAGGCACCGGAATACTGCGCGAAGGGAGGCGCTACCACAACGGGTGCCTGCAAATGCTGCTGCGTACGTTCCGCATCCAGAAAATAAAAGATCTTGTCCCGGATCATGGGACCTCCCAGACGCCCACCGTACTGGGATCGCTGAAAGGGTTCTGAAAGCCCTGTTGGGGCGGGCAACGCTGCGGCCACCGAGCTGTCTCGAAAGAACTCAAAAGCCTCACCGTGAACATCATTCGTTCCCGAACGTGTGATGACATTAATCGCCCCGGATGCAGTCAGCTCCGTGGAAAGGTCCTGGCTCGATTGGCTGAGTTCGAATTCCTGGATTCCGCTGGCAGGAATGTTCGTCGTCGTTGAACCCCAGATTTCGTCTGACACATCAACCCCATCCACTTCAATGCGGGCAGAGCTCCCGAAACGCCCGCCGACTGAAACAGCCGAGTAACCGTCCTTGCCGAGGTCTGCGCCGTCCTGGATTTGAACGCCAGGCTCCAACTGCGCCAAGTCCATGAAATTACGCCCATTGACGGGCAGGTTTTCAATCTGCTTCGCATTCAACACGCCTTGCACGGTCGGCTGTTCCGTGTTGACTCGTACCTCCGAGTCGTGCACCTCGATAACTTGGTTCTCCCGCCCGATGTGCAGGATCACATTCGCAGTTACCGTGTTGCCGACCAGCACCGTCAGTGTAATTTCTGCCGAGCTGAAGTTTCTGGCCGAGACGCGAGTTCTGTAGTTGCCCGGAAGCAAGGCCCCCGAATTGAAGAAACCGGAAGAATTGGTTACGAGGTTGATGACCTGTCGAGTGGCAACGTTGGTGATCGTTATCTCGGCTCCGCTGATCAGTGCGCCCGAAGGATCGCTCACCGTTCCCACGACACTGCCCGTTCCCACTGTCGTCTGCGCGGGCAACACGTGGGAGACGCTCAGCAGCGCCAAGAGGAGCCAATCGAACATCGCTGGGAGTCTTCCGGCGGGTGTGGTCATGATGACGCAGCCTATAGGTCGCAGACCTAAGCGGCGGAAGAAGCCTTCTTGAATCTGCTATCGAAGCCGAGGGTTCCGATTCTGAACTTTTTTGAAGCCTCCCGAAACAGTGGCCTTGTTCGCACGGATGTTATGGCAAAATTTCCTGTTCCTTAGGGCCACTTCACATCGAGCACATAGATTTCGTCACTACCGACATCACGGGTGAGAGCCGGCGAGCCGTCTGCGGCGATGCCTAACCAATCGCCACCGCTTGTCTGCAACGTGGTGTCAACCACCAGCCGCAGGCCTTCAAGATTTGCAACTGTTTCTACTCTGAAGTCGGAGGCGCGAGTCCTGCGCAGCTCCCGACGATCGGAGTCGCGAATGAGCGTGTACAAGTATTTCCCATCACTAGAAGAAGCCCGAGCGTCACTGCCCGCCCTCTTGTCAATTTGAGACCATTCTTGCCTCCTGAAGTCGAAGAGATATAGGCCCGGGTCGTCCACTACCGATGCGACAATCTTATCGGGCCGCGGCCACCAGGGCGCAAACAGATTCTTCACACCTGGAATGATTGAGACTCGCTTAGTGCGCAGATCGATTGTGTGGATTTCAAGCCAATGGCCTACGTCGCTAAGATGATGGCCGGAAACAAGCGCAGCGAACGCCAGGGAGTTTCCGTCGGGAGACCAGGTGGGCCCGTGCCCAAGCTCGACCATACGCTCAGGCGTGCCGCCTTCCATGTTGAGCACGTAAAGCCCTAGACCTGAACTCGCTGTCAGACCGCTAAAGGCCACTTTCTTCCCGTCTGGAGAGATCTCTGGATAGAAAACCATCATGGGCGGAAATGTCAGTTGGGCGCGCTCGCTGCCATCGCTTCGGCTTCGCCAGAGAGAGCGATCGGGATAGGAGGCATAAATGATCCATTTACCGTCTCGCGACACCCTCGGCTCTATCGCTGAAATCCCGGAAAGGTAGGGGACAAACTGCCGGGAGTTGACGTCATAGCGAATTAATTCTCCTCGCTTCTTTGAACCCACGGCGAAGATTTGTTTTCCCTCACGGCTCCCAACGGGTCCCTCATAGGAAAGTGGACCATTGGTCAGCTGCACGGGTGCAGCGAAGCGATGAAAGACTCCGCCGCTTTCTGGCAGGGCCCAGAGATCCCATCTTCCTCCATGTTCGGCCTGAAACAGAAAGTATTTGCCGTCTCGGGTCCAGCCGCCAACAATTTCTCCCATCGATTCTCCCAACTCGTTCATCGGTACTTTGTGTAGCCCAGTTCCATCGCTGTTGACTTCCCAAATCGAGTTGTGAAGATTGTCGCTCGTCAGTGAAAGCCGAACGCGCTTACCGTCCGGAGAAACTGCCAAGTTTCCGGCTGAACCGTCGATACTTGTTAGCTTCCGAGGGCTGGAGCCGTCTTTCTCCGCGATGTATAAACTGTCGTCCATTGGGTACACGATGCGCCTGTCAGGAAGGAAACTCCCGACGCCGTCGATCCCCAGACTGCGCGGTTCTCCCGCCGGAAGGGGCTGCACCCAAAGTTTGTTGTCCTCAGGGATTATGAGAATCGCGGACGCGTCTGGGGCCAGATCCGAGAGGGCGGCATATTTGAACCTCATGGGCACGGGAGCAGCTTGGCCACCGGTGACCGAAACCTGGGCAATCTTCTGATAATCCGCTTGGCCCTCGTTAAAGTAAACCCGTAGGCCATCGGTCCTAAGGTTTCCCACGGCATTGCCAATTTTTGGCTCGCCATCGTCGGTGAGTTGTCTTACACCTTCTACCTGCGGGACGGCAGGCTCCGCCCGCCACCACATGAACCATAAAATCAGAGCCGTCATGGTAATTACGGCCGCGATGCCGGTCCGCCGGCTTCGTGCGGCTGTAGTCGAGGTTCCAATTCTCGGCAGCGGCGTGACGGCCGAATCCGACAAGGCATCCAGTGCAAAGGCGAGATCGGAAGCGGACTGGAACCGCTGTTCGGGAGATTTTTCCAAACAGCGATTCACTGTCCTCTGCAATGCTGGGGGAGTGTTCGGCGTAATCTGTGAGACCGCGGGCGGCTCCTGGTTCAGAATCGCGCTCATGGTATCTGCCGCAGTCGTCTTGTGAAATGCTCGTTTGCCCGTCAACATCTCGTACAGAACCACCCCAAAG
>Ga0335081_10020452_pt1 | contig 10707 bp, 7 predicted proteins | sample Lox_Sample_35_FD_206713 | JGI IMG/M metagenome (GOLD analysis project Ga0335081, IMG submission 206713) | Soil microbial communities from Loxahatchee National Wildlife Refuge, Florida, United States - Lox_Sample_3.5 | ecosystem: Environmental > Terrestrial > Soil > Wetlands | place: USA: Florida... | reverse complement strand
GGCGTCTTCGGCGAGAAGGCCACCGCCGACTGGTCGATCATCGGCGACCGCAAGGAGCTCAACATCCACGGCGCCCACCTCGGGCCGTTCTGCTACCCGAAGGCCATCGACTACCTGTACCGCGGCGTCGTCAAGCACGAGCCCATCGCCACCACCAAGCTTCCGCTCAGCGAGTTCAAGCACGGGCTCGAAGACCTGCTCTCCGGCAAGGGCGTCAAGATCTGGCTCGACCCGGGCTAGGCACTCCGGGGAGGGGTCCCGGACGGTGGCCGTGGCCCGTCCCCATCCTCGGCCGACCGGGGGAGTGGCCGGCCGGCGCGTGGAGGGTACTTTCGGGCCCACCATGACGGACGGTGAAGACACTTCGCGCCGAGGCGGGGCGGCCGCCGGGCCGCCACAGGGCCGGCAGGCCCCAACAGGGACGGTTGCGGCGTGCAGCGAAAGATGCAAACTTCGCCGCGTATTTGAAACGTTTCAAGAATGCGACGCGAGGCGCTCGGGATGGGGGATCTCGAGGGCCGGACCGGCGATCGAGGTCAGCCGCATGAGACGTGCGTGGTCCTCCGCTCGCGCCCGGCGCCGCCTGTCAGGTCGGTCCGCGCGGCCGCCGGGCGGCGCAGGGGAGGGGACGGGTGGGCCAGCAGAGTCGGGCGGGTCGGAGGGGGAGTCCATCGCATCCGGTGCGGGCCGCCCGCCGGGCGGCGCTCCGGCCGGTCGCAACGTGAAGGCGGCGGCGCCAGCCGCCGCGGTGGTTGAGGTAGCGCGGTAGCTCTGTTCCCTGGCGCGGTAAGTCAGTACGACGGCAGCAAAGGAGGCCACATGTCGAGTCGAAAGGTGAAGGACCTGGTGAAGGCCGCTCACGACAAGAAGATGGGTCGTCGTGAGCTGTTGCAGCGCGTGGGCGCGCTCGGGGTGGGCGCCGCGGCCACGAGCTTCATGCTGAACGGGCTCGCCACCGAGGCCCTCGCGGCCGGCGGCCCGGACTTCAAGAAGTTCCAGGGCAAGAGCATCCGGCTGCTGATGAACAAGCATCCCTACATGGACGCCCTCGTCAAGAACCTCGACAACTTCAAGTCGATGACCGGGTTGAACGTCACCTACGACATCTTCCCGGAGGACGTGTACTTCGACAAGGTGACGACCGCCCTCGCCAGCAAGGGCACCCAGTACGACGCCTTCATGACCGGCGCCTACCAGACCTGGAAGTACGGCCCGGCCCGGCAGATCGTGGACCTCAACCACTTCATCAAGGACCCCAAGGTCACCTCGGCGAACTACAACTGGATGGACGTGACCGAGGGCCTGCGCGCCTCCGACTCCTGGGACGGCAAGGCCGGCTCCAAGCTCGGCGGCCCCGGCTCCCACCAGTGGGCGATCCCGTGGGGCTTCGAGCTCAACAACATCGCCTACAACAAGCGGATCATGGGCGAGCTGGGCATCGATCCGCCGAAGAACCTGCCCGACCTCATCGAGAAGGCCGCCAAGATCAGCGCCTCGGGCAAGTACTACGGCGTGGGGGTCCGCGGCAGCCGTAGCTGGGCCACCATCCACCCCGGCTTCCTCTCGGCCTACAGCAACTACGGCCTGCACGACTTCGTGGTGCAGGGCGGCAAGCTCAAGCCGGCCATGAACACCAAGGAGAGCAAGGAATTCCACAAGATGTGGATCGAGATGATCCAGAAGGGCGGCCCGAAGAACTGGACCACCTACACCTGGTACGAGGTCGGCAACGACCTCGGGGCCGGCAACTCGGCCATGATCTTCGACGCCGACATCCTGGGGTACTTCCAGCAGAACGGCACCAAGGAGGCCGGCAACATCGCCTACATGCCCTTCGCGGCCAACCCGCAGGCGAGCAAGCCCACCCCCAACGTGTGGATCTGGTCGCTCGCCATGAGCGAGTTCTCCAAGATGAAGGAGGCCGCCTGGTTCTTCATCCAGTGGGCCACCGGCACCGAGAACTGCACCTTCGGCGCGGTCAACGCCGACCTCGTCGACCCGGTGCGCGACTCGGTGTGGAAGGTGCCCGAGTTCCAGGCCCGCCTCGAGAAGAGCTACCCCGGCTACCTGAACCAGTTCCAGCAGTCGATCGGCCAGTCGCGCATCTACTTCACGCCGCAGCAGCTGTTCCCCGAGTTCACCACCGACTGGGCGGCCATGCTGCAGCAGATGTACGCGAAGGAGATCCCGATCGACGAGGGTCTCGACAAGCTCGCGCAGTCCCTCGAGCGCAAGCTGCACGAAGTCGGCATCTAGGCTCCTCTTGAGGATCGGTGGGGAGGCGCCTCCGTGGACCGGCGCCTCCCCCGCCTCCGAACAAGTCCGCCTGGGAGGGCAGGGTGGCCACCGTCCAGACAGCCGAAAGCACCGTCGCGAAGCGCAGGGGGGTGACCTTCGCGCGGGCTTTGCCGTACCTCCTCTCTCTCCCCGCGCTGCTCGTCTGCATCGGCATCCTCATCCCCTTCGTCACCGCCATCATCTACTCGCTGCAGCGCTACAACCTGGCCTTCCCCGACACCCGCGCCTTCATCTGGTTCGGGAACTTCGTCTCCCTGGTCACCGACCCGGCCTTCTGGAACACGGTCCGGGTCTCGCTCGAGTACACCGTGCTCACCGTGGGGGTGGAGCTGCTCCTCGGGCTCGCCATCGCGCTCCTCCTCCGGGAGCGCAACTGGGTGCACAACACCATCAGCGTGCTGCTCATCCTCCCGCTCATGGTGGCCCCGGCCATCGCCAGCCTGATGTGGAAGCTCATGACGAACCCCAACTTCGGGGTCCTCTCCTACCTGGTGAGCCTCGTCGGAGTGCAGAACTTCAAGTGGGCCTCGGCCCCCAGCTCGGCCATGTTCACGGTGGTGCTGGTGGACACCTGGGTCTACACCCCCTTCATCACCATCCTCTTGCTCGCCGGCCTGCGGGCGCTCCCCAAGCAGCCGTTCGAGGCGGCCGAGCTCGACGGGGTCCCGGCCACCTTCGTCTTCTTCCGGGTCACCCTGCCGATGCTCACCCCCTACATCCTGACCGCCACCCTGTTCCGCATGCTCGACAGCATGCAGCAGTTCGACATCATCTACTCGATGACCCAGGGCGGACCGGGCGACACCTTGACCGTCTTCCAGGTGCAGGCCTACCTGGAGGCCTTCAACTTCACCAACATCGGTCATTCGGCGGCGCTGGTGATGATCCTGTGGGCCATCACCTACGTGCTGTCGACCGTCTTCATCAAGAACTGGCTCAAGCTGCGCGCCAAGGCACGCGGCCAGAGCTAGGGCGCGGCCCAAGAGCGGCTCGGGGCGGATAGGGGTATGGACAAAGCTTTCCTGCGACGCGCGGTGCGGGGCCTGTTGCTCCTCCTGGTGGTGGTGTTCTTCCTGTTCCCCATGTTCTGGGTGCTCCTCATGTCCTTCCAGACGAACCAGGACATCCTGAGGACGCCGCCCAGCCTGGCCTTCACGCCCACCCTCAGCAACTACGTGGCGCTGCTCTCCGGCAAGATCACCACCTCGGTCGGCACCCTGCCGGTCGAGTACATGAAGAACCTCGCCAACAGCGCCATCCTCTCCGCCGGCGCGGTCGCCCTCTCGCTCCTCCTGGGCGTGCCGGCCGCCTACGCCTTCGCGCGCTTCAAGTTCCGCCTGGGCGAGGACATCGCCTTCACCCTGCTCTCCTTCCGCTTCGCGCCTCCCATCCTGGTGCTCCTCCCCCTGCAGCTGTACTTCCAGGACATCGGTCTCTACGACACCTACACCGGGCTCATCTGGGTCTACCAGCTCATCACCCTGCCGCTCATCCTCTGGATCGTCCGCGGCTACTTCGAGGACATCAGCCCGGACATCGAGCACGCCTACCGGCTCGACGGCCACTCCTGGTTCAAGAGCCTGTGGAAGATCGCCATCCCGCTCGCCAGGCCGGGCATCGCGGCGGCCGGCCTGCTGGCCTTCATCTTCGCCTGGAACAACTTCGTCTTCGCGCTGGTCCTCGGGTCGGCCGACGTGCAGCCGGTCACCGTCGGCTCGCTCGCCTTCATGACCGCCTCCGGCATCCAGTACGGCACCATCGCCGCCTCGCTCATCCTCTCCATCGTCCCCACCCTGGTCCTGGCCCTCTACACCCAGCGCTACCTGGTCGAGGGTCTGAGCCTCGGCGCCGTCAAGGGATAACGGTCATGGCCTACCTCGAAGCGAAGAACCTCTCCAAGTCCTTCGGCAAGAAGAAGGTGCTGGACAACCTCTCCCTGGAGGTGGAGCGCGGCGAGTGCGTGGTGGTCTTCGGGCCCTCGGGTTGCGGCAAGACCATCCTGCTGCGCCTCATCGCCGGGGTGCTCGAGCCCGACGCCGGCGACGTCTGCATCGGCGGCAAGTCGGTGATGGAGGTGGGGCCCGAGTCGCGCGGGGTGGCGATGGCCTTCCAGAACTTCGCCCTCTACCCGCACATGGACGCCTTCGAGAACATCGCGAGCCCGCTGCGGGCCCGCCAGGTGGGCGAGGCCGAGATCAAGAGCAAGGTGCACGAGATCGCCAGCCTGCTCCGCATCGACCACGTGCTCGATCACCTGCCGCGCCAGCTCTCCAACGGCCAGAAGCAGCGCACCTCGCTCGCGCGCAGCCTGGTGCACGGGCCGGCCGTGCTGATGCTGGACGACCCCCTGCGCAACGTCGACGCCAAGATCCGCTACGAGATGCGCCTCGAGCTGCCGCGGGTCTTCCGCCGCTTCCAGTCGACCGTGCTCTACGTGACCCAGGACTACAAGGAGGCCCTGGCGCTCGGCCAGCGGGTGGGGGTCCTCCTCGACGGCCGCTTCGAGCAGGTCGACAGCCCGGTCGGCATCTACACCAACCCCAAGAACCAGCGGGTCGCCAACCTCTTCGGCGATCCGCCCATCAACCTGTTCTCCATCCGGCCCGAGCGCAGCGACGGCAAGGTGGTGGCGACGATCGGAGGCCACCGGGTCGACCTCGGCCCGGCGCGGGCCAAGCTCGAGGGCCAGCCCTGCGTGCTCGGCGTCCGCCCCGAGGACGTGGCGCTCAGCTTCGAGCCGACCCAGGAGGGCATCCCGGTCGAGCTCGAGGCGGTGACGCCCTTCAACGTGCGCACGGTGACGCTGCTCAAGACGCCGGACGCGACCGAGCTCCTCGCCAGCCGGCCGGAGGACAACACCCTCGCCACCGCCCGCGGACACCGCAAGGGCTTTGCCCGCATCGACCTCGAGCGGGCCCTGTTCTTCGACCAGGCGACCGGGGCCCGGCTGCTCTAGCTCCCCATCGACCGCGCAGCTGGCTGCCCCACGAGAACACCATGGCCACCCTGAACCTCGACCACGTGAGCAAGACCTACGAGCAGAAGGGTCACCCGCCGACGCGCGCGGTGATCGATTTCAGCATGCACATCGACGACGGGGAGATCGTCGGGCTGGTGGGGTCGTCCGGCTGCGGCAAGACCTCCACCCTGCGCATGATCGCCGGGTTCGAGTCGATCACCGAGGGGACGGTCAAGGTGGGCCATCGGACCATCAACGACCTCAAGGCCGCCGACCGCAACGTGGCCATGGCCTTCGAGGGCTATGCCCTCTACCCGCCGCTCACGGTCGAGGACAACATTTCCTTCAGCCTCCTGCGCAGCAAGATGCCTAAGAAGCAGGCCAGCGAGAAGGTGAGGATGATCGCCGAGCTCCTCGAGATCTCCGACATCCTCGGACTCTACCCTCCCACCCTTTCGGGCGGGCAGCAGCAACGGGTGAGCCTGGCCCGGGCCCTGGTGCGTTCGGCCGACGTCTTCCTGCTCGACGAGCCCATGTCGCAGCTCGAGCCGCACCTGCGGGCCAAGCTGAGGGCGCGCATCAAGGACTACCTCATCGAGCACCAGATGACCTCGGTCTTCGTCACCCATGACCAGACCGAGGCCATGGCCCTCGCGGATCGCATCGCGGTGATGGACGAAGGGGTGCTGCAGCAGCTCGGCTCGCCCGTCGACCTCAAGGAGCGGCCGGCCAACCTGTTCGTGGCCTCCTTCATCGGAGAGCCGCCCCGCAACCTGCTCCCGGCGCGCGTCGCCGTCGACGGAGGCTCCCGCAAGGTGGTGGTCCAGGACGAGCAGGGCCGGGATGCCTTCGCCTTCGCGATGCCGGCCCTGGAGAGGGCAGCCGAGCTCAGGGACGGCCGGCGCGTCCACCTCGGCATCCGGCCCCACAAGGTGATGGTCGGCCCGGTCGACGGCTCGGGGGCCGCCCCGGTGAAGGGCACTGTGCTCTCCAGCCAGTGGCTGGGTGACCAGACCTACCTGGGCGTGGAGGTGGGGGGCTGCATCCTGGTGGTGGTCGCCGACCGCGCCATCCAGGCGGCGCACGACAGCCCCATCGAACTCGGCCTCACCCCGGAGGCGCTGCACTTCTTCGACGGCGAGACCGGCGTCGCCATCGCGCACGGCACCGATCTCGCGGCGGGGTAACCGGGCCGCCCTCGAAGGCCACAGGACCCCGCCGCGGAGCGCGGGAGGCCCGGTTCACGATCCACGGGCCCCGCGCGACGGCTGCGTTCTGTGGGTCGACTCGGGCGAGCCTTTCAGGTGCCGAGGCCGACCTCCTCCCCGACGGGGGCGAGGAAGGGCCACTGCTCGCTGCCACCGATGGCGTGGACGGTGCGCCCGAAGAGCGTGTGATGGGCGAGGGAGACGGCGATAGCCCTTTAGGGGTATGTCCTGAGCTCGGCGGGGCGGACCAGGAGTTCCCACCCGACAGCGGTCAGTGGGCCGGTACGGAGCGCGCGGGCGCTGGTAGCGAGGCGGAGACGGGAGGCCCGCGCGGCCCAGGGTCCGCAGCCTCTGCCGCCGCAGGTGGCGGTGGACGCCGACGGCGTGCCGAGGCACCGGGGTGGACCCGGTGGGACCTGCGGGCCTGGACGCCCGCGGCCGGCCCTGCGAGTATTGGCGCCCGCGCGAGGGGCCGCCGCGCCGCAGGGCGAGTGGTGGGGCGGCCGCGCTCCGCGATCGTTCATGAGGAGGCCGACGCGCATCAGGGCCGGGGCGCCCGCCAAGGAGGAGGCGCTGGCCCAGGTGCGCCTCGTGGTGAAGGTCGCGCACATGTACTACCAGCGCGGCCTCAACCAGCCGCAGATCGCGGCCCAGCTCAAGGTCTCGCAGGCACGGGTCTCGAGGCTCCTCAAGCTCGCCCACCAGGAAGGCATCGTCCGCACCACGGTCCACGTGCCGGCCGGTGTGTTCACCGAAATCGAGGACGCCCTGGAGCAGCGCTACCGGGTGAACCAGATCGTGGTGGTCGACACCGGCCAGGCCAGCGACGAGGAGATGGCGCCGGCGCTGGGGGCGAGCGCCGCCACCTACCTCGAAGTGACCCTGCCGGCCGCCGAGGTGATCGGGATCTCGTCCTGGAGCGAGACGCTCCTCACCGCCGTGGAGGCGATGCACCCCCTGCCCAAGGGGACGACGCAATTCGTGGTCCAGGTGCTGGGCGGCATCGGTCGCTCGGCCTCGCAGGTCTACGCCACCCGGCTCACCGAAAGGCTCGCCCAGCTCAGCGGGGCCCGCCCGGTGTTCCTGCTCGGCCCGGGCATCGTGGGGACGCCCAACGTGAGGCAGACCCTGCTGCGCGACCCACACTTCGTCGACGTCGTCTCCTACTTCGATCGCCTGTCCCTCTTGCTGACCGGCATCGGGAGCCTCACCCCCTCGCGCCTCCTGCGGGACAGCGGCAACGTGGTGAGCGAAGAGGACGACGACAAGCTGCGGAGCTTGGGTGCGGTGGGCGACATCTGCCTGCACTTCTTCGACGAGGACGGTCGGCCGGTCCAGACCGCCCTCGACGCCCGGGTACTCGGGATCAGCGTGGAGCAGCTGAAGAAGACGCCCCGCATCCTGGCGGTGGCCGGGGGCGCCCGGAAGTTTCAGGCCATCCGCGGTGCCCTGCGCGGTCGGTGGATCGACACCCTCATCACCGACCTGGGGACGGCCCAGCGGCTGCTGGAGGACGCCTGACCGGTCGCGGGGCGGATCAGTCCGGGAGCCCCCGACTGCCGGCGGAGGCGAGCAGGACCCCCTGGCTGTCGGTGGCCGGGCCCTCCCCGGGGCTCAGCCTCTCATAGCTGCCGTCGGGGCGCATGAGCCGGGCGCGGGTGTTGTCGCGCAGGTAGGTCTCGAGCACCTCGTCGCGCAGGTGACGGACGAGTTCGACGTCGCGCACCGGGAACAGCACCTCCACCCTGCGATCGAGGTTGCGCGGCATGAGGTCGGCGCTGCCGAGGTACACCTCCTCCGCGCCGCCGTTGCGGAACCAGAAGACCCGGCTGTGCTCGAGGAAACGGCCGACGATGCTCGCCACCCGCACGCGATCGGTGAGGCCTGGCAGGCCGGGCTTCAGACAGCAGACCCCGCGCACGAGCAGGTCCACCTCGACGCCGGCCTGGGAGGCCGAGGCCAGCGCCTGCATCATCTCGCGGTCGACGAGGGCGTTGATCTTGAAGACGAGGTGGCCGCCGCGCCCCGCCCGCACGTGGGCCACCTCGCGGGCGATGAGCTCGAGCAACTTCTCGCGCAGCCCGAGGGGCGCGACGAGCAGCTTGCGGTAGTTGACCCGCCGGGAGTAGCCCGTCAGGTAGTTGAAGAGGTGGGTGGCGTCCTCGCCGATGTCGGGGTCGCAGGTGAACAGGCCGAGGTCGGTGTAGAGGTTGGCCGTCACCGCGTTGTAGTTGCCGGTCGACAGGTGCACGTAGCGCGAGAGGTGATCGCCCTCGCGCCGGACCACCAGCGCGATCTTGGAGTGGGTCTTGTAGCCGAGGAGCCCGTAGATGACGTGCACCCCCTCGGCCTCCAGCGCTCGCGCCCAGCCGATGTTGCTCTCCTCGTCGAAGCGGGCCTTCAGCTCGACCAGCACCGCCACCTGCTTGCCGTTCTGGCTGGCCTCGAGGAGCGCCTCCACCACCGGGGAATTGCGACCGACCCGGTAGAGCGTCTGCTTGATGGCGAGGACGTTCGGGTCCCGCGCCGCCGCCTGCAGGAAGTCCACCACCGGGGTGAAGGAATGGAAGGGGTGGTGGAGGAGCACGTCGTGCTGGCGGATGACCGCGAACAGGTCGTCGTCATCCTTGCGCTGCAGGCGCCGGGGGGCGGGGGGGACGAAGGAGGCGAACTTGAGATCGGGACGGTCGACCTCGGAGGCGAGGGCGGAGAGCCCCGAGAGGGCCAGCGGGGACTCGAGCTCGTAGACGTCCTGAGGGCTCACCTCGAGGTTGTCGGCGAGCAGCTTGCGAAGGCTGGGCCTCAGGGTGGGCGCCACCACCATCCGCACCACCGAGCCGAACCGCCGTCGCCGCACGCCGTGCTCGATGGTCTCGAGGAGGTCCGCCGCGTCCATCTCCTGGAGCAGCATCTCGGCGTCGCGCGTGACGTGGAAGGGCTGGACCTCCAGGGCCTTGAGGCCGGGGAAGAGGCGGTGGACGTGGGCGGCGATGAGCTGCTCGAGCCACAGGAAGGACTGGGGATGCGCGGCCGAGAGCTGCTTGCGCCCGCCGGCGGTCCGACCGAGCGGTACCAGCCTCGGCAAGGTGGCCGGCACCTTGATCCGCGCAAAGCGCTCCACACCCTCGCCCTCCTCGAGGAGCACCGCCAAGTTGAGGCTCAGGTTGGAGATGTGCGGGAAGGGACGGCCCGGATCGAAGGCCAGCGGGGTGAGGACCGGGAAGACCATCTCCTCGAAGAAGGCGGCGGCCTGCGCCACCTGGCGCGGGTTGAGCTGGGGATAGTCGAGGAGGTGGATACCCGCCGCGCCGAGCTCCGGGATGAGCTCGTTGTGGAGACAGTCGCTGAGCGACCGGCTGATGGCCAGGGTCTCGCGCCGCACCTCGGCGAGCTGCTCGGCCGGGGTCCTCCCGTCGAGCGAGAGGTCGGAGACGCCGGCGGCGATCTGCTGCTTCAGTCCGGCCACCCGGATCATGAAGAACTCGTCCAGGTTGGAGGCGACGATGGCCAGGAACTTGACCCGCTCGAGGAGGGGGTTGTGCGGGTCGCGCGCCTCCTCCAGGACCCGCCGCTGGAAGGCGAGCAGGCTGAGCTCGCGGTTCACGAAGAGCGAGGGCGCGGCGCTCCGCAGCGCCACCGCCGCCCCGCCCTCGGCCGGCGGGGCCGCCGGGACGGCAACTACCGCGGAGGCCGTCGCCTGTTCCGGCGAGGCCCGAGTCAAGGGAGCGTCGGGCACGAGGGAAGCCTAACCTGTTCCCGCCGGCCGCGCACCTTCCGGCCTTGGCGGGGCGGTCCCGCCCGCGGCGGCGCCGGAACCGCGTTCGCAGGGTGACAGCGGCATGACGGGCGCTAGGCCCCCGTCGTGCGCGCCGCAGGTGAGCCTGCCTCCTTCGGCCGCGGGTCACGGAGAGGGGCGGCCGCCGGCCCGAGATCGTGCCACTCCCACCCGGTCGAGCTGCCGCTTTGTCGGGGAGGAGCTCGCGCCGGGAGGCCGCCCTGTCGCTGGCCACTCGCGAGGGCCTCGGTCATGGCGCGACGGCCATCTCGGCCATGTTGACCGCGAAGGTCATGCCGAGGTCCGCCTCCGAGTCGACCTGGTGCACGTCGGCGTCCGGAGTCCGGCGGTCGAAGACCACGAAGGTCCTCGCCCGCGGCGCCCGGGTGAGCGGCGCGTAGTGCCAGGTACCGGAGTGAAGGATGACCGCCTCCCCGCGGCGAACCCGGAAGGCGCGCACGCTCTCG
>Ga0335081_10020451_pt1 | contig 10707 bp, 7 predicted proteins | sample Lox_Sample_35_FD_206713 | JGI IMG/M metagenome (GOLD analysis project Ga0335081, IMG submission 206713) | Soil microbial communities from Loxahatchee National Wildlife Refuge, Florida, United States - Lox_Sample_3.5 | ecosystem: Environmental > Terrestrial > Soil > Wetlands | place: USA: Florida... | reverse complement strand
GCGGCGCTGCGCGAGGTGAGACGAATCCGGCGGAGGAGTGACCACCGGAGTTTCGAGATTGGGAGCTATGCGCGTGATCTCGGCGGCTGGCGTCAGCGGCGCGGGAGGAATCGCCAGGCGAGGTTGCTGGCCGTCAGACCAGGCGACAATGTTCGGCAGAGGAACATTCTGCTTCAGTTTGACTTTGGGCGGAGTCACGATCGTTTGCGAGCGATTGTCCGCCTCGGGAGGAACAGAGATGATCGGCTGGCGGGAGAATTCTGGGTCGGCTTTTTCCGGAGTCGGAGCCGCGCTGTTTCTCGTGTCGAGCGGCGGAAGATATTCCGAAGGCTGATAGTAAACGACTTGCGACTGCTCGAAAACCGGCTTAGTCACGACCCTCGGCTGCAATTCGAGAAGATGGCTGAGGCCTATGAGTAGCCCAACGGCGATCAGGTGACAGGCGCCGGATTGGACGAATCCGTCCCAGGGCAAGCGGCGTTTGACGAAGACGTCAGGCCAGAATGCGGCGGGTGCGGAGCGGAGTTCGAGCGGAGGCTGAGGGTCCGGAAAAATCAGGTCGCGCAAGTTGCCGAAGAAAATCCCAGTGCGCGACGGCAGTTCGACGAGCAGGCCGGGAACTGGCGTTGATGGCGCCATCTCAACTGGGACTTCGGTCGGCATCGTTCCATAGTAGATGCGGCGAGATGGTTTGGGATAGCCGGAAGGGCAGAAAGAAAAGCGGCGCGCGAATTGCGATTTCTACAATTTGCTGCATGCTTAAAAGCTCCGTAAAAACAGGACCGTTTATAATCGTGGATTCAGCAATTCACAATATTTCTCACTGTAAGGACACACTTTGCTCGACTTTTTGGGAGATTTGCGACGGACTGACATGTGTGGGACGCTGCGCGCGTCCGATGCCGGTAAAAAAGCTGTGCTGATGGGGTGGGTGAACAAGCGCCGCGATCATGGAAGCCTGCTTTTTGTCGATCTGCGCGACCGGACTGGCGTTACGCAGGTCGTGTTTAATGCCGACGGGAACGCGGCCATTCATGAGAAGGCCGGGGCGCTGCGCAATGAGTACGTGATCGCCGCGATCGGGACGGTTCGATTACGCGAAGCGAACACGATCAATCCGAATATGCCGACAGGCGAAGTTGAATTGGTGGCGGACGACTTGCGAATCCTGAACGAGTCGAAGCTGCCGCCGTTCCTGCCGTCCGACACCGCTCTGACGAATGAAGAGACACGCCTGAAGTATCGCTACATCGATCTGCGGCGCGATGCGATGCAGTTCAACATCGAGACGCGTCACAAGGTGGCGAAGGCGATCCGGGACTACTTGTCGGCGCAGGGATTTTTCGAGATCGAAACGCCGTTCATGACGCGGTCGACGCCGGAGGGCGCGCGGGATTATCTGGTGCCGAGCCGCGTGCAGCCGGGGACGTTTTATGCGCTGCCGCAGTCGCCGCAACTTTTCAAGCAGATCCTGATGATTTCGGGATTCGACAAGTACTTTCAGATTGTGCGCTGCTTCCGCGACGAAGATTTGCGCGCGGACCGGCAGCCGGAGTTTACACAGATCGATTTGGAGATGTCGTATCCGCAGGCGGAGCGCGTATGGGAAGTCGTCGAAGGATTCCTGACGGCGGCGTTCGGAGCGACGGGAGAGAAAATTCAGACACCGTTTCCGCGCATGGATTATGACGAGGCGATCCGGCTGTATGGGATCGACAAGCCCGATCTGCGGCTACCGGCGTTCACGGATGTACGCGAGTGTTTCACCGCGGAGAACCTGCAGGAACTGGCGATCAACGCGAATTTGCCGGTGATTGCGATTCGAACGCCGAAAGTTGGCGAGTTATCGCGTAAGGAACGCGACGACATCAAGCCGATGTTCCATGCGAAGGGCGGGGCGCGGGTTTACGAGGACTTCAAGCGAATTGGCAACAAGTTTCCTGAGGCCGCGGCGGCGATCGCGAAGAAAATTGCGATGGAAGAGGGCGATCTGATCGTGCTGGTGGCGGGATCGGCGCAGGCTGGGCCGCAGACCGCGGTGCCTGCGCATCGGAAAGTGACGCCGGCGGAGTTGGCGATCTATGCGTCGGCGGGATTGCTGCGGCTGGCGCTGGCGCAGAAATATGCCGACCGGCATGGGATCTTCAAGAAGACGGGCGATGCGGCGAAGGATTATCGATTTCTATGGGTGACGAATTTCCCGATGTTCGAATGGGACGAGAGCGAGAAGCAGTGGATGGCGGCGCATCATCCCTTTACGTCGCCGCATGAAGAAGATATGACGCTGCTCGAGCAGGGAGTCGAGTCGGTGACTGATCCGCAATCGACGTTGAGCGCGGTGCGAGCGCTGGCCTACGACGTGGTGCTGAATGGCACGGAGCTGGGGTCGGGATCGATCCGTATTCACCGGCAGGATATCCAGCGGAAAATTTTCCGCGCACTTGGCATGTCGGAAGAAGAGGCGAAGGCGCGATTCGGATTCTTCCTGGAAGCGCTGGAGTATGGCACGCCTCCGCATGGCGGGATTGCGCTCGGGCTTGATCGGATTGTGATGATCCTTGCGGGGGCCGAGAGCCTGCGCGAAGTGATTCCGTTCCCGAAGACTGCGCGCGCGGTCGACCTGATGTGCGACGCGCCGACGCCGGTCAGCGAGAGACAGTTGAGGGAGTTGGGGATTACGCTGAAGAAGTGAGGGAGCAGACGATGGCGTTGATCGCTGTCGCCAAGGTTCGACCGTTTACTGAGCCGTAGAACTCGGCGGCAGTTTGAAGTCAATATTGGTACGCCACTCCCCGTCGCCGAGCCTGATCTCTTTCGCTTGTTCTCGTGACGGCACTCCCGGATAGTAGACTCGTGTTTCCCATTCCCGACTGTTGTATGGTGCCAGCAATCCGACACCGACGATGTATGAGCCCGCTTGCCTCCCCGCAATCTCGAAGTGACCCTGCTCATCGGCAACGACGCTAAACTGGGGGCGAACTGGAGAGACTGGGACGATCGAAACCTTTATGTGGCTTGCGGGCGTCCCGTCCGCAGTCGTAACCCGACCGGCCAGTTTTCCGTTTGTGAGCATCGTGAAATTCGTATTCAGGCAGGCGCCATTTGCAATATAAGTGCTCTGCCTTGGCACGATGTTTTCCGCCTCCTTTAAGCCCCGGTCTGTATCCGCGGTGACATCGTAAGTATCTGGAGGGAGCTCTAACTCGAAGTGGCCATTCTCGTTTGTGGTTGCGACGTACTTACCCAGAAGTCCCTTCGCGACGATCTTGTGGTCTCGGACGGGAATTGGATTCAGCTTGTCGTACGTTTCTCCTATCTTCTCGACGTAGCCGGTGATAATAGAGTCATGCTCCCTGAGTTGCGCCAAATGACGCAACGTGGCGATATCGTCCGCGGCCAGTGACAACGGTTTGCTGGGGCCGTCAAACGGCAGCGTGAGTTTGCCGGTGGACCCTTCAGTTCTGGCGATTCCGTAGCCCCGGAGATAGAAGAGCCATTTATCGCCCGCGTGAATCTCAGGCAGCTTTAGTGGCATGCAAGCTTGGTTAACTACTGCCGTTACTTTGCTGGTGGGGTCGCCGAGGAATACCTCGTCGGGAGTCAGTACGAGGAGTTTATCGGTATCGGATATTTCGACTGCGGACTTCACCGTGCCTGTAAAGACCCGCGCATAGAATTGCGTACCGCAAGCTCGCACAGGGTTGAAATAGTTTCCGCCATGCATGCACCGAACCTGCTTCCCGTGGTACTCGCGGGTCTCAAGGACCTCGGCGGAGAGGCACGGTAGTAGACAGGTAACGGCAAGAACAAATACAACCAATCGCCATTTTGAAGACCGCGGCATGAAGCTCAACGATTGTAGGCATAAAGGAATGAGCATCTCGATCGCACTGACCCGCTCACGTGAAGATTCCCTCCCAGCGATCCGGCCGCTACGTTCTCGACACACATAGCCTGCCAACGGTTTGGCTCGTGCCTTCCTCGCAGCCGAAGCTTTAGATAGTTGTCGGTGAGGGCTTCGGTGAACTCGCCGTCTTCATCATTTCCTACGACATTCAGCGTGATCGCTTCTACCGTTTTGCCTACAAAGCTGCGCATGAAGGCCAGCTTTTTTTCTGCTGCCAGTTCGCGGAGGATGCGGTTGCGTTCGCGGGCGACTTGCACCGGAACTTGATTCTGCATGCTCGCTGCCGGAGTGCCCGGGCGCGGCGAGTAGGTGAAGACGTGCAGGTACGTGAACGGCAGGTCTTCGATCATGCGGCGCGTGGCTTCGAATTCCGAGTCCGTTTCGCCGGGGAATCCGACCATGACGTCGGCGCCAATTGCGGCTTGCGGCATGGCGGCGCGGATCTTTTCGATCTTCTCGCGATAGTGCCGAGGGCGGTATTTGCGGTGCATGCGGCGGAGGACGGCGTCGCTGCCGGACTGCATTGGGACGTGCGCGTGCTTGGCGATCCGGGGCTCGGAGGCGACCAGAGCGATTAGGCCGTCGGTCCAGTCCATCGGCTCGACTGAGGAGATGCGGAGTTTCTCCAAGGCGGTCTCGTTCAGGATCGAGCGAATGAGCGAGACTAATCGTTTGTCGTTTGGCGCTCGTCGTTGGTCGTTTGTCGTTGGTCGTTCGCCGCTCTCTGCCGGCTGAGAGGATTTCTTCAAATCTCTTCCCCAGCGGCCTAGATTGATGCCGCTGATTACTACTTCGCGGTATCCGGCGTTTACTAACGTATTCACTTCGTGGATGATGCGGTCTGTTTCCAGCGAGCGGCTCTGGCCGCGGACGTAGGGGATCACGCAGAAGGAGCAGCGGTTGTCGCATCCGTCCTGAATTTTGAGATTCGGGCGCGTGCGCTCGTTGGCGGCTTCGAAGACCGGGGCGGCGAGGAGTTCGGTGTGGGCGAGAATGTCGGAGACGAAAATCGGTCGCTGGCTCTCGGTCGTTTGTCGCTGGTCGTTGGTCGTTGGCTCGCCCCCCAGAGATGTCAGGCTCTCCAGCGGAACGATCGTAGACATGTGAGAGCGATCCTGAGTTCCTAACGCAATTTCTGCCAGCTGGTGTTTGTGGGAGTTGCCGATGACTAGATCGACTCCCGGCAGGGCGGCTAGTTCTTCGGGGGCGCGTTGGGCGTAGCAGCCGGTGACTACGATGCGGGCTTCGGGATTTTGCCGGCGGACACGGCGGATGGCGGCGCGGGCATCCTGGTCGGCGCCGGTCGTCACGGTACAGGTGTTGAGGATGACGACTGAGGCGTCACGCGTGCCAGTGGCGCGCGACAGGCCACGCTCCTCGAACTGACGTTCAAGTGCGGCGCCGTCGGCCTGGGTGGCGCGACAGCCGAAGTTTTCTACGTAAAATCCGGGCACAGCCTTATGGTATCAGCATCGTTGGCGCCCCCCGGTCGATGCCGACACGAGTCTGAGTCAGGCGGAGGCCGGCGTTCTACGGGCCTGGAAGCACTCGCGACAGAAAACTGGGCGCCCCTGAGTCGGACGAAAAGGCACGGTGGTCTGCTTACCGCATCCGGAACACGTGGCTTGCGTTTCGACTTTGGTGTAGCGGTAGTTCTGTCCGGGCGCAGGGGGAGCGCCGAGCACGGCAACGCGCTTGCCCTTGCACGCTTTGCAGCGTTTCGGTTCGTTCTTGAACTGCTTATCGTGAAAGAAAAGCTGTTCCCCAGCCGTGAAGACGAAGTCCGTCCCACAGTCGATACACTTCAGCACCTTGTCCTGAAATTCCATTTGAGGATGGCTCCCTTCAGCCCGTCTCCGCGCGCCCACTCGCGTGGAAAGAACTGCGGTGGTACACCGAAAATACAGGTTGTGTACTACTCTCCCCCTCTGAACAACCCCTGGACTCGGCCCGTCCACGCTCGTAGATGGCGTGGGTAAGAACTATCGTTTTTTATGCCGGGAAGCTGGTGAGTATGAATAGTCCCTGATGCAACTCGAATATGGTGGGGGCCAGATCGAGCAGAGCCGCCCCGGGAAGGAGCGGCCCTTCTAGCGCTAATCCTGTTCTTTGCGTGTCTTTTTGCGAGCTCGTTTGCGAGCCAGCGCAGCCTTCACGCGCTTCTTTTCGCCGGGCTTCAGGTAGAAGGAGTGGCGTTTAACCTCCTTGATGATGTCCTCCTGCTGCACCTTGCGCTTGAAGCGGCGTAGAGCATTCTCGAGGGATTCACCCTCTTGAAGCCGAACTTCTGCCAAACGTACACACCCCCAGACTCGTCCGGATGGACCGAATAGTTATGACAAGGATTTGACTGCAAGTCAAGGGGGAGTGGTGAAAATCTTTACAGAAAGAGGCTCAATTTGGGGATTTTGCGAGTTCTTCAGGCAAGTGTGCAGATTTCTTCACGGCAGGGGTTATGAGCAGGAAAAACAGAAAGATCGCGCTGGGCCAGAGTTGCAGGAAGAGCCGGTTCAGGGAGTTGCGGAGATGCCAGTAGATGTCGCGGGGAGTGATGAGATAGATGACGAAATATCCGGCCAGAGTGAGGGACAACGCCAGGTAACTGGTGGCGAAACCGGGGGCAAGACGGTGCGTTTGAGGCTCACGTTTCGGCTTCAGCAGGAAGTAGAAGACGATCAGGAGGAGCGTTCCCGGGATGAGCAGCCATTCGCCAAAGCGGAGGAAGTCCTTGCCGTACCAACGGAGAACGGCTCCGTATCGGGCGGGTTCGAACAGCTTATGGATGGCGAGCGCGCGGTCGGGGAAGAGATCTCCGGGCGGAGCGACGAAGTGCTTGAACCATGCGATCAGGAGCAAGGCGGGAGCCATTCCGATCAGGAGCGGCAGGAATTTTCGGGTGGCTGATGCCATGAGCTGGGCGCGCTGCGGGCTGAGGGTTGCTTCCCGAATGACGGCAAGCGCGCGAGCGGTGATCAAGGCCACTAAGAAGAGCAGGCCTTCGTTCTTGGTCCAGGCGGCGAAACCGGCATTGACTCCCGCGAGGACGAGCAGGCGATTCGTTTTTGTGGCGTCGTTCTGCGCGAAGGCGTCGTGCAGGCAAAGCATCGAGATGGCCGCGAGGATGAAGAAAGAGAGGGGGACGTCTGCGTATTGAGATGTGCCTTGCTCGATGAAGAACGGAGTTGTCAGAAGCGCCAGGCTGGCGAGCAGGGCGGCGATCCTGCCGCGGAGCACCGCGAGAGAAGAATAGAGCAGTCCCACGGTCGCGAACGTAAACACGATCGCAATCACCGCGGGCACCGCTTGAGTCTCATGGCCGAGATAAGTCCAGAAATGCGCAATTGCGCCGGGCGTGAGAAGCGGATAGTCAGGATGCGACCAGGGGATGAGCGGACTGAATCCCTCGCTCCACGCGGGACCACTGCGGAAAAGAAAGCGGGCGTGAAGATTCCAGATAGAGAAGGCGTCCCAGCCTTCGCCGTGCGGATGAACGATGACGCGCGTGATGGCGGCATAGAGCGCGGCGGCGAGCGCAAAAAGGAAAACGGCGGTGAGCATTCGGCGGGTCACGTCGCTTAGCTGCCAGTTTTCGGTGGGCTTGGAAAGCTGAGCGGGCTGGCGGCTTCGAATCAGGAGGAATGCGACTAAAAGCAATCCGACGGCGGCGAAGTCGGTTGCGATCAGATGAGCGTTGCCAATTGCTCGGCTCAGAACGTACACGAAGGAGAAAAGGCCCAGGCCACATCCAGCGGCAAGGGAATCGAGAACTGCAAAGTCTGACGGACATGGCCGGCGTGGCCAACCCAGCGCGGCGATGAAATATCCGGAAGCAAAACAGAGGAGAACGGCGAGCGTGAGCGCCATCTACTTGGCTTCCTCATTGGTGAAGAGCAAGAGGCCATCGCCGAAATTCCGGATGAGTTTCAGATTTGCAGTCACTGGCTCGTTTGGCCGGCCCGGAAAATTTCCGATCACCAGCGAATGATTCTCGGAATTGTCGACTACCAGCGGGGCAAGAGCATATTGAGCGAGATAGTAGTCGGCAGTTCCGGCGATGCCCGGCTCTCCGATGTAGCCGATGACTCCGCGCGCCGGGAGCGCTGCTTTCAACGATGCGAGACGCTGATCGGAGCGCCTTGCCACGGAATCGGGCTGCAGGTGCCTGGGGCGCGGTGCGCTGCCCAGAATGCGGACCGTCGAGAGCAGGCAACAGAAGGCGAAGATCAGGATCGCGACGGATGTCTGGTTCTTCTCAGATTGTTCGGTGACCATCAGAGGCTCTGCAGCGAGATTATACGTGGCGGATGCGATTGAGCCGCGGAATGATCCCAGTTCCAATTACGCGTTTAGCTTTCCGCGCAGGATTGTCACTGACGCTTTTGGAAGCACAACCGATTGTGTTCCGGCCGCTAGCGTTTTCGTGAGCGGAGGGTCGTTGGGCTCGGGATGTCCGTGGGGGCCGTCGGACTTCCACATGTACTGCTCGCTGCCGAAGGTGATCATGAAAACCGGGCCGACGAAAGATAGATCCGGACTGCCATTCTGCTGGAACGCTAGTTGCACTTCATGCGGGTTCGACTGGTCTTTGTTGATCAGCATGAGTGAAGTGACGTCGTCGGGACGCGTGACGGCGTAAGCGGTGATGAGAGTGTGGCCGGCTTCATCTTTTAGGTCGCAGGTGGCAGGATACAGCTTGTGCATTCCGGCGCGATGCTGTACCCACTGGAGATTGATCATCTGGCTGGCGTGATATTGCGCGGTGAAGGTCCGGATCTTGAGAGCGTCATCCGCGACATAGTTGCCGTAGGTTCCGAAACCACGGCAGCCTGGGCGCAATGGTTCAGGCTGGATCGGCGAGTGATAGTAGACGGCGCCTCCGGCGGTCAAAAATGCGCCAACGCTATCGGCGAGCCAGAGTGCGGAAAAGATGTCGACCATCTGCTCGGCATTGCCGTAGGTGACGTTGCTTTCGGTGTTCATCATGGGGACGTTCGCGGGAAGTCCGTCCTGCCGCCAGACGTCGAGGATGTGGCTGACGAGTTGAGGCTCGCGGAAAAGATCGGACCATACAATTTCGCACGGCGGAAACGGATAATGCTCGAAGCTCATGAAGGCGAGATCGGACAGGCGATTTTGCGCATTGAGGTAATCGAGGAAGCGCCCAAGCCAGGACGTGCGGCCCTGCTCGTCGGGCCAGACCTTGATGTCTTCGTTGACGCCCTCGAAGACCGGGCCTCCGAGTTTCAGCTTTGGATTGACGCGATGCATCGCCGTCGCGAACTGGAGATAAAGCTCGGCATAGTCTTCGGGCAGCATGTTCTGGCCATCGGGCTCCTCGCCCATTTCGACGTAAGAGATCGGATAGCCCCGCTTCTTCAGATATTCCATCTGCGCCGCGGCGTCGTCGGGAGTGCCGTAGAGCAGAGAGATCGGGATCATCGCCGGAAGATTGTTCGTGATGCCGCTGGTAAAGAAAAGGTCGAATCCAGTCTGATCGCCGTGGGTGTCCAGGTCGGATTCGGTGTGCCAGGGGTCGATCGAGGAACAGTAGGTTGCGGTTTGGTTCTGGTCGGGACGGTGCTGGATGTAATCGATCGCGGTCCCGTCGGCGGCGCTGGTGCCGACATAGACTTCGTGGATGGCGTAACCGGCACTGCTGCGGGGATCGTTGGGATCGTGCAGCGGAGTGGTGGGGCAGGTCGATTCCGTCATCCAGATGCGGAGGAAACGCGCAGGGACGGGCGATGACGCGAGACGGATGCTGAGTTTCCCGCCGGCATTTTCGTTTCGGATCCCGTAGGGGAATGCCGCCCAGACTCCGGCTGTCGGCTTCTCCATCGGATTGTCCCCGGTCCAGTACTGGACTTCGTATTTGCTTGCGAACGGGACGGCCCAATGAATCGTGATGCATGTGACGGGTTCGACTGAGCCGAGATCGATCACGACCCACTGCGGGTGGGCTGAATCGGGCTGGCCGGTGAATTTGCTGGAGAGGTATGGATTACTTTTCCAGAATGTTTCAGGATTGCCGTCGGTCATGCGGGAGTATCCGTGCTCGGAGCCGCCGTTGCGCGTTGTGCCGCGATGGAGCAGAGGATATCCATAAGAGTGGCGGATGGGATCTTTCAGTTCCGTGCTGCCGGTGAAATATCCCTGCTTCTTCGCGGGTTCGCTCCAGGCGCCATTCGGATTCCAGTGCCAGGCACCGATAGAGAGTTCCGTGTTCTGGCGGTAGGTGATCGGTCCCCATCCGGCGGAGAGGCATTGCTTGACCATTTCGGGCGTATAGATTTTGTCGGCGACGCCGTTCGGAAGAATGTCCATGGAACTGCCGAGCGCTTGGTCGGGATCGAAGTGAATCGGGGCGGAGGAGAGAGCGATGCGGACGGTGGAGGAACGCGACAGGTCTGCGCTGGAGCGAGTGGCCCCTTGGAGTGCCCGGGGAACCATGGTGAGGGCGGCGGCGGTGCCGGCCGTGCCCAGGAATTCACGACGCGAGATGCGAGTCTTCATGGGATGGGCGCAAGTATAAACCGGGTGGCCGGGCTTCGCTGATACCTTCACGCGATTGCCGAGAGGGCTGTCGCTACGTCGATCTTTAGAAAATGAATTTTGCTGCCAACTGAATCTGCCTCGGCGCGTAGGCGGCGTTCGGCTTCATGAAATTGTTGGGAAGTTCATAGTATCCCGGATATGGCGCGATGTTGGCGGTGACGGAGTTTTGCACAAACGTGCTCGCGGAGGCCACCATGCCATTCGAGGTGATCGCGACACGCTGATTGTCGCGATTGAAGAGATTG
>Ga0335081_10020450_pt1 | contig 10707 bp, 10 predicted proteins | sample Lox_Sample_35_FD_206713 | JGI IMG/M metagenome (GOLD analysis project Ga0335081, IMG submission 206713) | Soil microbial communities from Loxahatchee National Wildlife Refuge, Florida, United States - Lox_Sample_3.5 | ecosystem: Environmental > Terrestrial > Soil > Wetlands | place: USA... | reverse complement strand
ATCGGCCTGGCGGCGGCGCTGGAGGTGGAGGACGCGGCCTGGCGGACGGCCGCGCTGTCGGCCGACCGGCGGGAGGGGATCGCGGCCTTTAACGACAAGCGCGCCCCGGACTGGCCGGGTCAGTAGCGCCGGGCCGGCCAGCGGGAACACGGAGCGGGTCCCGCGGCCTTCCAACAGTGGGCGGGCACCGTGAGGAGGTGGCGGCCGTGACCGATCTGCCCGCGCGGATCTCGCTGCGCGAGGTGGGGCCGAGGGACGGGCTGCAGAACGAGGACCCGGTGCCGGCCGCCGCGAAGATCGCGCTGATCGACCAGTTGGCGGCCACCGGGGTCGGCAGGATCGAGGCCGTCTCGTTCGTGCGGCCCGAGGCGATCCCGCAGATGGCGGACGCGGACGAGGTGTGGGCCGGGGTCACCAGAAATCCCGCGGTCCGCTACTCGGCGCTGGCGCCGAACCTGCGCGGCGCCCGGCGGGCGCTGGACGCCGGGTTCACCGAGGTGGAGGCCGTGGTGTCGGCCTCGGACACGCACAACCGCAAGAACGTGAACCGGGGCACGGGGCAGTCGCTGGACGAGATCGCGGTCATGATCGACGGGGCACATCAGCGGGGCGCCACCCTCCAGGTGGTGGTGGCCACCGCCTGGGGCTGCCCCTATGAGGGGGACGTGCCGGTGGAACGGGTGCTGGCGGTGGCCGGCCGGGCGGTCGCGGACGGGGCCGATGGGATCTCCTTCGGCGACACCACCGGCATGGCCACCCCGCGGCGGGTGCAGGACCTGGTCGGCTCGTTCCGGTCCCGGCACCCTGACGTGCCGCTCAACCTGCATTTCCACAACACCCGCGGCACCGGGCTGGCGAACGTGCTGGCCGCCCTGGAGCTGGGGGTGGACGACTTCGACGCGTCCGTCGGCGGGCTGGGTGGCTGCCCGTACGCGCCAGGCGCGAGCGGCAACATCGCCACCGAGGAACTGGTGTACATGGCCGAGGACATGGGTGTCGGCACCGGTATCGACCTGGCGGCGATGATCGAGGCGGCGGCCGCCGCGGAACGCATCGTGGGCCGCGAGCTGCCCTCCCAGGTGCTGCGGGCCGGGCCGCGGACCAGGACCGTTCCGGCGTAACGGCGGTGCGGCCGGCCGCCGCGGCCACGGCTGATGTGCAGACGCGTGTTGCTGATGGTTTTGCAGGTGTTCGTGCAGACGTTTGTGCAGAAGACTTGTGCAGACGTTCTGTGCAAGTGCGGCAACTGGGCGGAGTCGACCGTCTATGGTTACTCCGGTGAGAAACCAGGCCAAGGCCTTTTCATTATTGAGTGTCGCCATGTCGGACGCTGTGGCTGAGGAGAGATACCGCCACCGCATCGACCCGCTGGAAGAACTGATCTGGCACTGGGGGATGGCCTACCGGATCTGGTCCGCCGACGGCACCTGGTACGCACGCCGCCACGACCGCGATGAGATCATCCAGGCCGCCGACGCCGAGCGGCTGTCCTTCATGATCAGGGACGACTACTTCCGCCGGGCCCGCTCACCTGGCGACGCCCCGCCGCAGCAGCGGTAGGGCCGGAGGGCGGCCCCGGGTACAGTCGCCATCGTGGCTGATCACTCGGACCTGTCGCAGGTGCGTGCCCGGGTCGAGCAGGGCGGTGCGCGCAAGTACCACGAGGCGGCGGCGGCAGCGGGCAAGCTGTTCGCCCGCGAGCGGATCGCGCTGCTGATCGACGAGGGCAGCTTCGCCGAGGACGGCCGCTACGCCAACGTGCTCGCCGACGGGCTGCCCGCCGACGGCGTGGTCACCGGCACCGCGACCGTCGACGGCCGCCCCGTGGCGCTGATGGCCAACGACTCCACGGTCAAGGCGGGCTCCTGGGGCGCCCGCACCGTGGAGAAGATCATCCGGATCATCGAGAAGGCCTACGGCACCGGGGTCCCCATGATCTACCTGGTGGACTCCGCCGGGGCCCGGATCACCGACCAGGTGGAGATGTTCCCGGGGCGGCGCGGCGCGGGAAAGATCTTTCACAGCCAGGTCCGGGCGTCCGGCGCCATCCCGCAGGTCTGCGCGCTGTTCGGGCCCTCGGCGGCGGGCGGCGCCTACATCCCCGCGTTCTGCGACTACGTCGCGATGGTGGACGGCAACGCCTCCATGTACCTCGGCAGCCCGCGGATGGTCGAGATGGTGGTCAAGGAGAAGACCACGCTGGAGGAGATGGGTGGCGCCCGGATGCACTGCACCATCTCCGGGTGCGGCCACTACCTGGCGGGCTCGGAGCGCGAGGCGCTGGCGGCGGTCCGGGGCTACCTGTCCTACCTGCCGTCCAGCTGGCGGCAGCCGCCCCCGCCCGGCCCAGCGGCCGGGCCGGAGGACGTGGACCTGGCGGCGATGGTCCCGGCCAGCGAGCGGCAGGCCTTCGACATGCGCCGCTACCTGCGCGGCCTGGTGGACGAGGGGTCGTTCTTCGAGATCCACCAGCTGTGGGCGCGGGAGCTGACCATCGGCTTCGCCCGGCTGGCCGGGCAGGTCATCGGCGTGGTCGCCAACAACCCGATGTTCAAGGGGGGGGTGCTCTTCGTCGACTCCGCGGACAAGGGGACCCGGTTCATCCAGCTGTGCGACGCGTTCAACGTACCGCTGCTGTTCCTGGCCGACGTGCCCGGGTTCATGGTCGGCACGGCCGTGGAGAAGCAGGGGATCATCCGGCACGGCGCCAAGATGATCAGCGCCGTGTCGGAGGCGACCGTGCCGAAGATCTCCGTGATCGTGCGCAAGGCCTACGGTGCGGGCCTGTACGCGATGGCCGGCCCGGGGTTCGAGCCCGACGCGACCATCGCCCTGCCCACCGCGAAGATCGCGGTGATGGGCGCGGACGCGGCCGTCAACGCGGTCTACTACAACAAGCTGGGCAGCATCGGCGACCCCGCCGCCCGGGAAGAGGAGACACGCCGGCTGCGCGAGGCGTACGACCGGGACATCGACGTGCTGCGGCTGGCGTCCGAACTGGTCGCCGACGATGTGGTGGAGCCCGGCGAGCTGCGCGCGGAGCTGGTCAAGCGGTTCGCCGCCGCGGCCGGCAAACAGCGCCGGTTCTCCCGCCGGCGGCACGGGGTCACCCCGGTCTGAGAGCACCGTCTGGGTCTCGTCTCGATGTCGACGTGCTGAAGTGGCCGCAAACCGCTTTACCATCGGATCATGACCAGCGTTCTGCTTGCCGAGGATGATGTCTCCATCTCCGATCCGCTGGCGCGCGCACTGCGGCGCGAGGGATACGACGTCGACGTGTCGGCGGACGGCCCGAGCACCCTGGAAGCGGCCATGGCCGGCGGACTGGACCTGATCGTGCTCGATATCGGGCTGCCCCAGGTGGACGGGCTCGAGGTGTGCCGCCGCCTGCGATCGGAAGGGCAGTCCGTCCCGGTGCTGATCCTCACCGCGCGCGCGGACGAGGTCGACACGGTGATCGGGCTCGACGCCGGTGCTGATGACTACGTGACGAAGCCGTTCCGGCTCGCTGAGCTCCTGGCCCGGGTCCGCGCCCTGCTGCGGCGGGGCAGCGCCGAGACCAGCACCGTGCAGGGCGTGCGGGTGGACCCGGACGCCCGGCGCGCCTGGATCGGCGACACCGAGCTTGAGCTCACCACCAAGGAGTTCGACCTGCTGTGCGTGCTGGTGAACGACGCCGGGAAGGTCGTCACCCGGGAGCAGATCATGCGGGAGGTCTGGGACAGCAAGTGGTGGGGGTCGACCAAGACCCTCGACATGCACATCTCCTGGCTCCGGCGCAAGCTGGGTGACGACGCGCACAGCCCCCGGTACATCACCACCGTGCGCGGGGTCGGGTTCCGGTTCGAGCGAGGCGATTAGGCCGTGTTCCCGTGTCCGGGATGAGCAGGGCGCCGGCGGGCTGACGTGCGCCGCCGGCTGCTGTTCTCCACACTCGCGGTGGCGGTCACCGCGGTCGTGCTGTTCGGCTTGCCGCTGGCGTTCGTACTGATACGGCTGCAGACCAACGCCGCCCATCAGCTGGTGCAGCGCGATGCCACCACCGTGGCGAGGACGCTGCAGAACCGGCTGCGCTCCGGCCTGCCCCCCGACCCCACCGACGCCGCGGACGCGGCACACTCGCTGCCGGACCGCTACGTCAGCATCAGCCGCGACGGCGGGCCGCCGGTCACGTTCGGGCACCTGCCGGGACCCAATGACAACATCACCGCCAAGGCCGTCACCAAGAACTTCAAGGTCACGGTGGTGGCGGACGACTCGGTGGCGACCGAGGGCGTCACCGAGGCGCTGATCGTGACCACCACGCTGGCCGTGCTCGCGGTCGGGGTGGCGGTCGCGCTCGCCATGTTCCAGGCCCGGCGGCTGTCCCGCCCGCTGCAGGACCTCGCCGGGGCCGCCGACCGGCTCGGCTCCGGGGATGCGCGCCCGCTCGGGCGCCGGTACGGCGTGGCCGAGCTCGACCGGGTGGCCGAGGGGCTCGATGAGTCGGCGCAGCGGATCGCCGACATGCTCACGGCCGAGCGCGAGTTCGCCGCCGACGCCTCGCACCAGCTGCGCACGCCGCTCACCGCCCTGTCCATGCGGCTGGAGGAGATGCTGGCCGCCGCCGACCAGCCCATCGTGGTGCGGGAGGAGGGGGCGGCGGCCCTGGTGCAGACCGAGCGGCTGGCCGACGTCGTCAGCCAGCTGCTCGGGCGGACCCGCAGCCCGGCGGGCGGATCGCGGAAGCGGGTCTCGATCGACGACGTGGTGGCGCAGCAGGTGGTGGAGTGGGACCCCGCGTTCCGCCGCAAGAACCGCAAGCTCGAGATCGCGGGCGACAAGAACCTGCGGGCCTACGGCAGGCCGGGGACGCTGTCACAGGTGATCGCCACGCTGCTGGACAACGCGCTGGTGCACGGCGCCGGCACCGTCGCCATCCGCACGTCACGGACCCCGAAGTCGGTGGTGATCGAGGTGCGGGACGAGGGCAAGGGGGTGCCGGCCGACCTGGTGCCCCGGATCTTCGAGCGCAACGTGAGCGGCAAGCCGGGCGGCACCGGCCTCGGCCTGGCCCTCGCCCGCAGCATCGCGGCCGCCGACGGCGGGAACGTGGTGCTGGTCCGGCCCACCCCCGCGGTCTTCGCCGTGTTCCTGCCGCGCCAGCGGCCGGGCGGCGCCGGCCAGCCACCGGTGGTCTCCGGCCCGGCCTGACGTGGCCGGGCCGGACGCCCGGCTGTGTTACGCCTTCGCCGCTGCTGGCCGCCGGTCGGTGATCGCGTGCCAGGTCAGGTAGATCGCGGCGGTGAGGACGAAGCCCACCTCGAAGGTGATGTCCCCGACCGCCGGCCAGTGCGTGGGAACCGGGGCGACGTAGCGGGGGTACTGGTTGGCGAAGAACCCTATCGACACGGCCATGCCGACGATCATCGCCACCGGGCCCGCCCAGTTGGTGTGCTTCTTGTCGAAGAGCATCCTCTCGATCTCACCGAGGGGCTGGTTGCGGCGCAGGAACTGGTCGCAGAAGACCACGGCCAGCCAGGGCGCGATCCAGTAGGCGATGATCAGCAGGAACTGCGTGTACTTCTCGCCCGCGTCGGGCAGGGCGGTGAGGGCCACGATGAAGCCGATCACGCCGAAGACCAGCGCCGTGATGGCGCGCCGGAGGGCCAGCGGCAGCTTGATACCCATGGCCACGAACGACAGGGCGCCGGAGTAGATGTTCAGCACGTTCGCGGCGACCGCGCCGATCGCGATGGCCAGCAGGGTGAGGTCGGCAAGGACGGTGGGCAGGTGGCCGGTGAAAGTGCCGGTGGGGTCGTTGAGCGAGGCTCCGACGCTGGCTGCGGTCGCCGACCCCGCGCCGGCGACCTCCAGGATCACACACGACAGGAACAGCCCGAGCCCTGACCAGAGCGCGATCGCCTGCCGGCTGGTGTCCGGCTTGAAATAGCGGGAGTAGTCGGCGGCGTAGGGGTTCCAGCCCACCGCGTACCCGAAGGCGGCGCCGGTCGCCAGCAGGAACCCGCCGGACCCGCCGCCGTGGGACGGGGCGCCCGGGTGGGACTTGGACAGGATGACGATGGTCGCGATCACGAAGATGACCGCGAGCACCGGGAATGCGTACCGCTCGAAGGCGTGCACGAGGTTGTGGCCGAAGAACGCGATCGCGATCTGCGCCGCCACGATGATCACCAGGCAGAGCGGCTTGGGCCAGTGCAAGAGGGTGTTCAGGGCGAACGTGCCGCTGACGCTGTTCACGGCGAACCAGCCGATGCCCGCGGTGATCGAGTTCAGCCCGGCCGGGAACGCGTTCCCCCAGTAGCCGAAGCCCAGCCGGGACAGCACCATCTGCGGCACCCCGTGGGAGGGGCCGCGGGCGGACAGGATGCCCTGGGTGATCGCGCCCACGCCCGTGCCGATGATGATGGCCAGCACCGACTGCCAGAAGCTCAGGTTGAACGCGGCCACCGCCAGCACGCCGACGAAGACGGTGGCGAACTCCAGGTTCGGCGAGGTCCACGTCCAGAACAGCTGGAGGGGCCGCCCGTGCCGCTCGTGCAGCGCGATGAACTCGGCCCCGCCCGGCTCCACCGCGATGACGCGCTTGCCGTACTCGCCCTCGCGTACCTGTACGCCCGCGGGGGCGTCTTCCGTGATGACCGCTGATCTTTCCTGATCGCTGGTTGCCATCGCTGCGCTCCTCAGGGCCTCGGGCCTGGCCGTTGTGCTCCGTACCGCCACGTCAGCCGGGCCGTGGTGCTCACCGGCCCTAACGGTGGCAGACGCGCCGATGTTAGATCGAGCCTCAAACACCAGTTGTTACCGTGATGTTAAATCTGCGCCCTTTGATGGGAAAGCGCCATCTGCGCCGCGTGCCGGCGTGGTAGCGGGATGCGCGCGGGGGAGCGGCCTCGTAGGCTACGGCGGGTGACGGATGGGGCTGACGGGCAGCCACCGGCTCCCGTGGTGGGGATGGTCGGGGCCGGCCAGCTGGCGCAAATGACCTGCCAGGCGGCGATCGGCCTCGGCATCGGGTTCCGGGTGCTCGCTGCCTCGGCCGCCGACAGCGCCGCGCAGGTCTGCGCCGACGTGCAGGTCGGGGACTACACCTCCCGGGACGACCTGCTCGCGTTCGCCAGCGGGTGCGACGTGGTCACCTTCGACCACGAGCACGTTCCCGGCCAGCACCTGGCGGCGCTGGCGGAGGCGGTGCCGGTCCGCCCGGGCGCGGCCGCGCTGCGCTACACCCAGGACAAGCTGGCGATGCGCGAGCGGCTGGCCGGCCTCGGCGTGCCCTGCCCGCGCTACGCGCCAGTCGCCGACCTGGCCGGGGTGACCGCCTTCGCCGCGCAGGCGGGCTGGCCGGTGGTGCTCAAGGCCATCAGCGGCGGGTACGACGGCCGCGGGGTGTGGGTCTGCGGGACGCCGGACGAGGCCGCGGAGGTGCTGGCCCACCCGGTCGCGGTGATCGCCGAGGAGCACATCGATTTCGACCGGGAACTGGCGGTGCTGGCAGCCCGGTCCCCGCACGGCCAGGCCGCCGTCTACCCGGTCGTGCAGACCGTCCAGCGCGACGGGATCTGCCACGAGGTGCTGGCACCCGCGCCGTTGCTGAGGGAACGCCGCGCCTACGAGGCCCAGCGGCTGGTGCTCGGGCTCGCGGCCGAGCTGGATGTGACCGGGCTGCTCGCGGTGGAGCTGTTCGAGACGCGGCGCGGGCTGCTGGTCAACGAGCTGGCCATGCGGCCGCACAACAGCGGGCACTGGACCATCGAGGGGGCGGTCACATCGCAGTTCGAGCAGCACCTGAGGGCCGTGCTGGACCTGCCGCTGGGCACCCCCGCTGCGGTCGTGCCGCAGGTCGTTATGGCCAATGTGTTCGGTGGCCCCGATCCGGACGTGTACTCCCGGTACCTGCATGTGATGGCGGCCGATCCCGGCCTGAAGATCCACCTGTACGGGAAGCAGGTCCGTCCCGGGCGCAAGATCGGGCACGTGACCGTGCTCGGGTACCCGGGGCTGATCGATCAGCTGCGCGAGCGGGCCGGGCGGGCGGCGCGCTACCTGGCGACGGGGGAGGATTGAGGGCATGGACAGCGGTGCGGTCGTCGGGGTGGTCATGGGCAGCGACTCCGACTGGCCGGTGATGGAGGCGGCCGCCGCCGCGCTGGCCGAGTTCGGGGTGCCGTACGAGGCCGACGTGGTGTCGGCGCACCGGATGCCGCGCGAGATGATCGCCTACGGGTCGGCGGCGGCTGGCCGGGGCCTGCGGGTGATCATCGCGGGCGCGGGCGGCGCGGCCCACCTGCCGGGCATGCTCGCCTCGGTGACCCCGCTGCCGGTCATCGGCGTGCCGGTGCCGCTCAGCCACCTGGACGGGCTCGATTCGCTGCTGTCCATCGTGTCGATGCCAGCGGGCGTGCCGGTCGCGACGGTGGCGGTGGGCGGGGCGCGCAACGCCGGCCTGCTCGCGGTCCGCATCCTCGCCGCCAGCGACGAGGCGCTGCGGGAGCGGATGACGCGTTTCCAGGCCGGCCTGCGGGACCAGGCGCAGGCCAAGGGGGCAGCCCTGCGGGCCAGGGCGGCCCGGCCCGCACCCCCTACCATCGAGGCATGAGCGGTATGAGTCTTGACTTCCCCGCCTTCGCGCTGCCGGACGAGCACGAGGCGCTGCGTGCGTCGGTGCGGGCCCTCTCCGACGACAAGATCGCGCCGCGGGCGGCGGAGATCGACCGGTCGGCCGAGTTCCCGTGGGACGTGCACGAGGCGCTGGCCAAGGCGGAGCTGACCGCGGTGCACATCCCCGAGGCCTACGGCGGCCCCGGTGCGGACGCGATCGCGACCGTGATCGTGATCGAGGAGATCGCGCGGGCGTGCGCCACCTCCTCCCTCATCCCGGCCGTCAACAAGCTCGGCACGGTGCCGCTGCTGCTGGCCGGCTCGGAGGAGCTGAAACGGAAATACCTGCCGCCGGTTGCCCGCGGCCAGGCCATGTTCTCCTACGCGCTGTCCGAGCCGGAGGCGGGCTCCGACGCGGCGGCGATGAAGACCCGCGCGGTCCGCGACGGCGACGCCTACGTGCTGAACGGCACCAAGCGGTGGATCACCAACGCCGGCATCTCGGCGTACTACACGGTGATGGCGGTCACCGATCCGGCCCGCGGGGCGGACGGGATCTCCGCGTTCGTGGTGGAAGCCGATGACCCCGGATTCTCGTTCGGCGCGCCCGAGCACAAGCTGGGCATCAAGGGCTCGCCCACCCGGGAGCTGTACTTCGACAACTGCGTGATCCCGGCCGACCGGCTGATCGGCGCGGAGGGCGCCGGGTTCCGGACCGCGCTGGCGACCCTGGACCACACCCGGGTGACGATCGCCGCCCAGGCGCTGGGCATCGCCCAGGGCGCGCTCGACTACGCCACCGGCTACGTGGCCGGGCGGCGGCAGTTCGGCAAGCCGGTCGCCGAGTTCCAGGGGGTGCAGTTCATGCTGGCCGACGCGGCCATGAAGGTGGAGGCGGCCAGGCAGCTCACCTACGCGGCGGCGGCCCGGTCGGAGCGGGCCATGGCCGGGGACCGCAGCGACGACCTCACCTTCTTCTCCTCGGCCTGCAAGTGTTTCGCGTCGGACGTGGCGATGGAGGTCACGACCGACGCGGTGCAGCTGCTCGGTGGCTACGGTTACGTCAGCGACTACCCGGTCGAGCGGATGATGCGGGACGCCAAGATCACCCAGATCTACGAGGGCACCAACCAGATCCAGCGCGTGGTGATGGCCCGGCAGCTGCTGAAGTAGCCGGGCCGTCAGCGTTTGCGCTGGTCAGCGGCTATCTCTTGGGCGGCGCCTCGGCCGTGTGGGGTCTGTCCGAGGGTCGGCCGTGCGGGCCGGACGGCCCGGCGATATGCCCGTTGTTCCCGGTTCGTTCCCATCGTTTCCGGACCGCGTGCTGAGTTGGTGCTGATCCCTGGCGCCGGTCGTCATTGCTTGCCGTTGGCCGCTGCTGTTGCGGTCACCGTTGCTGTCAGCTCACCCTTTCGGGCGGCCAGCGCGTGACCAAGGTCCCTCGACGTCACGGGGGTAGTGGGCCACCCTGGACTGTGTCCCAGCACTTCAGCTAACTGACAGGAGGCCAAGTCAATGGCTAGCACCTCCGGCCAGGAAGAGTTCCTGGCCGTCATCCGTAAGAGCCAAGAGGCGGTGATCGCAGCGGTCAGGAACTTGGTCGAAACCGTCAGGACAGCGAGTCCGAAGCCGCCGTCTGTCAGCGTGCCCTTTGCTGACAAGCTGCCCGGGCCTGAGGGCGCTGTGGCCAGCGCCCACGACTTCGCCGAGCATCTGCTGGCCAGTCAGCGGAAGTTCACCGAGGGCCTGCTGAACGCACAGCCAGAGGGCGCCGTGGCCAGCACTTACGACTTCGCCGAGCAGCTGCTAGCCAGCCAGCGGAAGTTCGCCGAGGACCTGCTGAAGGCGGCGGCGCCGCTGATGCCAGGCCGCGCCGGGAGTACGGCAGCGACTGAGACCTACAAGCCAGGCCAGGTCGTTCCTCGCGACGGGACCGTCGAATGCGCGCGGCACCACGATGTCCAGGACCACGTCAAAGCCGGTACCCGGTTCGCACCGTGCAGTCATCACCATGAGCACAGCGAGGGCTGCACCTGGCGATACATCTAGGACACGGAAACCTCTGACCGTCCCTTTTCAGGCCGGGCCGCGGCCAAGGCCGGCCTG
>Ga0335081_10020449_pt1 | contig 10708 bp, 7 predicted proteins | sample Lox_Sample_35_FD_206713 | JGI IMG/M metagenome (GOLD analysis project Ga0335081, IMG submission 206713) | Soil microbial communities from Loxahatchee National Wildlife Refuge, Florida, United States - Lox_Sample_3.5 | ecosystem: Environmental > Terrestrial > Soil > Wetlands | place: USA: Florida... | reverse complement strand
CGCCCTCCACATCGGTTTTGTGCGCGATCGTGTTCGACAGCAGCTTCAGCACGACCGGATATCCCATCGCTGATGCGGTCGCGATTGCTTCATCTTCGCTCTGGGCCGGTCGCGTCTCCACGACCGGAATTCCGTAGGATGCAAGCACCTGCTTCGCTTCGAACTCATTGAGCAGCGTGCGCCCCGAGGTCCGCACCTGTTGCAAAAATTCCGTCACCTTCTTGCGCGCATCGATGGCCGGCTCGGGCCCTTCCATCATTGCCGGAGTTTCATAGAGTCCGCGCAGGTTGTAGGTGTAGCGCCACATGTAGGTGAATGCGCGCGCAGCGGTATCGGGATATGAAAATGTCGGAATGCCCGCCGTATTCAGAATCGTGGTGCCTTCGGCCACGCCATCGCCGCCCATCCAGCTCGCAAGCAGAGGCTTTCCCGTGGTATGCGCGTACTTCTCCAACTGCGTCGCGACGAGGGTGGGATCGGCATGACCCTGTGGCGCGATGATGGCCAGCAATGCATCTCCGGATGGATCTTTGGAAACGACCTCGACGGCTCGGACATATCGCTCCGCATCCGCGTCGGCCAGGATGTCCACGGGATTATTGCGGCTCCAGTGCGCTGACAAAAAGCTGTCGAGCTCCTGCAGTGTGGCACTGGAGAGATTGGTGAGCTCCCCCCCGGTCGCCATCAGCGCGTCAGTGGCCAAGACCCCAGGACCCCCGGCATTCGTAACAATGCTGAGGCGCGGGCCGCGCGGCCGCGGCTGTTTGCTCAAGACCTCAGCCATATAAAAAAGATCGGCGAGATTTTGTACACGCAGCACGCCACAGCGGCGGAACGCTGCATCGAGAACGTCATCGCTTCCGGTCAACGCTCCCGTATGCGACGCTGCTGCGCGTGAGGCTGCCTCGGACCGACCAGCCTTGATCACGATGATGGGCTTGCTCAGCGCGATCTCGCGCGCCGCGGCAAGAAATGAGCGCGCGTCGCCCACCGACTCCATATAGATGAGAATGCTTTTGGTGTGCGGATCGTCGCCGAAGTAGTAGATGAGATCGCCCCAGCCCACATCGAGCATCGAGCCGGTAGAAACGATGGCGCTGAAGCCTACATGCTCCTTTCGGCTCCAGTCCAGGATCGCGGTCTGCAGGGCGCCGCTCTGGCTGAGAAATGCCACGCTGCCCTTGTCGGGCATCGACTTCGCAAAGGTCGCATTCAGCCCGATTGTGGGATTCATGAATCCCATGCAATTCGGCCCGATCAGGCGCAGCGATCCGCGCTGCAGGTGTGTCTTGATTTCCTCTTCCAGACGGGCGCCATCGACGCCCTGTTCGCGGAATCCTGCGGAAATGACTACCGCTGCTTTCACTCCCGCATCCACGCACTCGCCAATAATCTGTGGCACAGTTTGAGCCGGAGTCACGATCAGCGCCAGGTCGACTCCACCTGAAATATCAGCGATCCGCTTCTGCGTCTTGATGCCAGCGACTTCCGGATGACTGGGATTGATGGGATAGATCTTGAGCGGAAACTTGCTCTCCAGCAGGTTCGCAATCACACTGCGGCCCACGGTTCCCTGCCTGTCTGTAGCTCCAATCACAGCCACGGATTTCGGCAGAAACAGGGGCTCAAGCGCACCGCGCGCAGGCGGGGGCGCGCTGTAAATTTTCCCCACAGGAGATGCCACACGAGGGCTCGACAACTGGCTCACGCAATCCCTCCAGCGGATGCGGTCATTTTTTCATAAGGATAGAGTTCGCGGGAAAAGATGAGGCTCCTCTCGATACACCCCATCTTCGCAGAGTTTTCTATCTGTTTGTGCGGAAAGGGCATAGCCATGATCACACTGGCTTGTGATCGTGATCACACCCAAAAGTGCGCACGTGCACTCTAATCGATAAGGAGGTGCTGCCCGATGCGCGCCCCTTACGGTCTTAATATTCTTGATAATTGCCTTACCTGTCCGGTTCGTGAAGAACATCTCTTTTGTAATCTTTCGATTCATGCCGGACAGAGACTTAACGAAATCAAATCCACCGCCGTCTATCCCAAGGGAGCGATGCTCTTCATCGAAGGGCAACAACCGCGGGGCGTGTTTGTGCTCTGTACGGGGAAGGCGAAGCTGTCGACCTCGTCGCGCGAAGGCAAGACGATCATCACCAAGATCTCGGAGCCCGGCGACGTGCTCGGCCTGAACGCGGTCATCTCGAACCGTCCCTATGAAGTGACGGCCGAAATGATGGAGCCGGGACAGGCGAACTTCGTCCCGCGAGATTCGCTGATGCATTTCCTGAGAGATCATCCGGAAGTCGCCGTAAAAATCGCGCAGCAACTGAGCCGCAATTACTACACGGCCTACGAAGAGATACGGACCCTCGGATTGGCGGCATCTCCTTCGGAAAAGTTTGCGAAACTGCTGCTCTCCTGGTCGACGAAGTCGTCGGGCGACGACGGTTCGTCGCAAGTGAAGATGACGCTCACGCACGAGGAAATTGCCGAGATCATTGGAACGACGCGGGAGACGGTCAGCCGGCTGTTCTCGGAATTCAAGAAGAAACAGTTGATGCAGTTAAAGGGCGCGACGTTGGTGATTCGCAGTCGCGTGGCCCTGGAAAAAATTGTGCAGTCGTAGTGCTTCCCCCTCAGTTGGGCTCATCCCGTGATGAGCCCGGTGTTTTGATTTGCTGTCGAGTAGCGGTGGGCCGCAAGGATCTTGCCTTGGATCGGAGGTAGGCGAGCCTCGGGCGGCCCAGCGCGTTTTTCTTTGGGCGTACTCCACCCTTTCGACGTGCCGGATTCACCGCGACAAACCCCTAAGGAAAAATCCTGAGTTCGGCAACTTTCGCTACAGCGGAATCTGCGGTCTACGGTTTGCAGGAGGAGGCATCTTACCCGTGGCTTGCGGCTCCGGGCTTGAGAAAACGCGTCCAATTCGCGACCTGCATGATTCTGGCCTGCGCGGTTTCTTGTGCTGCCCAAATTCCCGAAGACATTCATAGTCCGGTCCACAAGGCGTGGGACATATTGATGAATGCGGCGTTCTCGCCGCGCGTCAGTCAGCGTTCAGCGGGAATTCGCGCCTTGGGAGTGTTGCGGGACAACCGACTCGGGCGCGAGTTAGCCGAGAATGCGTTGAACGACACGAATCCGGATGTTCGCGTTGCGGCCGCAACAGCATTGGGACAGATGCATGCGACGGAATCGGTGCCGAAGCTGCAACACGCTCTCGATGATCACAAAATCCCGGTCGTGATGGCGGCTGCTCATGCGCTGCAATTGCTTGATGACAAGGCGTCCGCGTACATCGTCTATTACGAATTGCTCACGGGTGAGCGGAAGGCGAATGACGGCTTGATCGCGCAGCAGATGGAGACGCTGCGAAGTCCGCGGGAGTTGGCGAAGATTGGATTCTCGGAGGGGATCGGATACGTTCCGTTTGCAGGCATGGGATGGGATGCGTGGCGGACGATTCACAAGAAAGATCCGAATCCGACACGAGCAGTCGCAGCAACGTACCTGGCGAATGATCCCGATCCTCACAGCGCCAAAGCGCTGGTGAAAGCCACATCCGACAAAAACTGGATCGTCCGCGTCGCCGCGATCGAAGCGATCGCGAAACGGGGCGATGCGTCGCTGCTGCCGAAAGTGGCCGTCAGGTTCACGGACAAAAGCGAGAAGGAGCGCTACAACGCGGCGGCGGCCGTGATTCGGCTGAGCGCGATCGAAGAGTCGGCGACGGCAAAGGGAGATTGAATCCCGTTCGGTTCGTCGGTTACTCCTTCGCGACGGTCAGCACGATTACGCGATCGACTTCGTCTTTTCCTGGCGGAGGAAGCTTCAAGAGGACGCCGTCGGGCTTCTGCGTGAAATCGATTGAGCTGTTGCCGAGTAAGAAGTGAGCGGCGGTGATTTTTCCGGCGACGGGCTGCAACGCCAGCAGTGGAGCTCCCCAGTTCAGCACGTGCACGTAAATCTTATCGGCTTTCTGCGTGGTGACTCCCCAATCACCGGGAGGAATCGGTCCGCCGCGAGTTCCGTAAATCGAATCGCCGTACTTGGAGAGCCAGTCGCCGATGGCATGAAGGCGCGTGACGAACTGCGGATCGATTTCTCCGTTTGGATATGGGCCGATGTTCAGAAGTAGATTCGAATTGTTACCCGCGGCGCGGATCAGGCGACGCTCGAGATCGGGGACGCTCTTGTAGTTGCTGTCGCCGATGTTGAAACCCCAAGAGTCGTTGAGCGTGTCGGAACTCTCGAGCGGCAGCTTGGTGCTGATGTAGGTGGTGTTGAATCCCGCAGTGTTTCCTCCGGGAAGATCGCGTTCGAAAGTCTGTACGTCTTCTCCGGAACGCGGCGTCTGGTGATGGTTGGGGATGATGAGAGCGGCGGGCTGAAGGCGGTGGATGAGCGCGTAAGTCTTGGCGAGGTGCCAGTCGGCGTCGGGCTTGTCCCACATGCCGTCGAACCAGATGCCGCCGATGGGACCGTAGTTGGTGAGCAGCTCGGTGAGTTGCCCGTCCATGTATTCGTCGAGGTAGCGGTTAAAGTCGCCGTGATCGGGACGGCCGTTATCCCAGTTGGTTGCGCCGCGCGGATAGTAGTCGGGATTGTGCCAGTCGAGTTGCGAATAATAAAAGAAGAGCTTTATGCCCTGGCGATGGCATTCGTCGGCGAGCATCTTAAGCGGATCTTTCTTATAAGGCGTGCGAGCGACGATGTTCCAGTCGGACACTTTGGAATCGAACATCGCGAATCCGTCGTGATGGCGCGAGGTGATAGTGATGTATTTCATCCCGGCGGATTTGGCGAGGGCAACCCAGGTTTTCGCGTCGAATTTTTCCGGGTCGAAGAAGGCGGGTAGCCGGTTGTATTCGGCGACAGTCAGCTTGCGGTTGTGGAAGACCCATTCGCCATCGCCCAGAACGCTGTAGACGCCCCAGTGGATGAACATGCCGAATTTCATGTCCTGATATTCGCGGCGTGCCTGGAGATTTTCGGGCGAAGGCGTGTAGTCAGACTGAGCGACGGCTGCGCAGGTTGTAAGAAGGGATACGGCAGTAAGAGCGATGAAGGCGGTTTTTAAAACTGTGGGCTTGGGCCCGAGTGGCATGGTCGTTTCCTCCAGTGGAATAGTCTACTCCGGTGGTGCTGCACGGGGAGAACGCCTTGCGGCGGTATGGATAGTTCGAACGGTGCGGGGATCCTTCGCTTTGCCCAGGAGGACAGATCGTAATTCGCGGGGCGGTTAATTGGTCAATCCGTTGTGGCGCTGCTACACTGAAAAGTTTGGCGAATTGACTCTGGCCGAGTCCGGGTTGGAGTTCTGCGAGATCATCATGTTAAAGGCTGGAGAAATTGCGATTGTGAGCGGGGCGCGTACGCCCTTTGGAAGATATTGTGGAAAGTTGAAGGATTTCACCGCGCAGGAACTGGGCGCGATTGCGGGCAGGGCCGCCATAGAGCGCTCAGGGATCGATCCCAAAGAATTCGACCATGTCGTTTTCGGAAATGCGCAGCAGACTTCGGGCGATGCGCTCTATGGTGCACGGCACGTTGGCTTGAAAGCGGGGGTTCCGATCGAGACTCCGGCGCTCACGGTGAACCGGCTGTGCGGGTCGGGGATGCAGTCGATCGTGAGCGCGGCGCAGTTGATCCAGACGGACGAGGCGAAGGTCGTGCTGGCCGGCGGCATGGAGGCGATGTCGCAGGCGCCGTTTGTCATTCGCGGGCGCGATGGATTCACGCTGGCGCCGGGCGGGAAGCTGGAAGATTCGCTGATGGTAGCGCTGCTCGATTCGTATTGCGGATCGTATATGGCGAACACCGCCGAACTTTACGGATCACAACAAGGGATCACGCGCGAGATGCAGGATGAGTTCGCGCTGCGGTCGCAGAGATGTGCAGATGATGCTTACAAAGCCGGGAGTCTGCAGGAAGAGTTGGTGCCGGTTCCGCTGCGGAATCATAAGGGCGAGCCGACGGGAGAGTCGCTGAGCGAGGACGACCACCGGCGTCCGCAGACCACGATGGAAGGGCTTGCGAAACTAAGGCCCGCGTTCGGAAAGAATGGCACGGTGACGGCGGGCAATGCCAGCGGGATTGTCGATGGGGGAGCGGCGGTTGTGGTGATGTCGCTCGACCAGGTGCGTAAGCGCAACATGGAGCCGCTAGGGCGCATCGTGAGCTGGGGCGTCGCGGGAGTTGATCCGAAGGTGATGGGACGTGGTCCGGTGCCAGCGACGAAGATCGCGCTGCAGAAGGCCGGGTTGACGCTGGACTACATCGATCTGATTGAAGTGAATGAGGCGTTCGCTGCGCAGTATCTGGCGGTTGAAAAGGAGCTGGGACTGGATCGCGAGAAAGTAAATGTGAACGGTGGGGCGATTGCGCTGGGGCATCCGCTAGGTGCGACCGGGACGCGTCTGGTGATCACGCTGCTGTATGAATTGCGGCGGCGGAAGAAAAAGTACGGGCTGGCGACTGCGTGTATCGGCGGCGGGCAAGGGATCGCAATGATCGTCGAGAGTATGAGCTAACCTTTCTCACTACATTGGCGCGGAAGCACCCTCCTTCCGGCGATGTTTCTATTGGGCTCGATTGGCCCTCAAATATTATCGAGAATTCGTTGCGCGATCCTTGCCCGTGTTTCAATTTCTCAGGACACGTACAGGATCGGTTCTGCTTGCTCGCGACTCCCCTCGGTTATCAAGAGGTCAAAAAAATACATTCGCAGGCGGATGATCAGGGAAGGGCAAATGCGAAAACATCGCTCCCAGTCGCAATGGCGAAATATTGTTTGCCGTCCACTGCATAACTCATGGGAGAGGCGTGGATGAGCTGCCCAACGTGGAAGTGCCACAACGATTTTCCTGTGCGCGCATCCATTACAACAAAATTGTCGGCGTCGTCTCCGTATGCGAGTAGGCCGCTGGCGGTTGACATCAGCCCACCCCATCCCTTGTTCCGGCCGATCTGGAGATCGCGCCAGGAGAAATCGAGCGTATTGACATTGAAGGCGTTGACGTACGCTTTGCCCGGCTCATCGCGCCGCAATCCAGTCGCGTAATACGTGTGACCTTCCTCGAAGAGCTTAGTTCCTGATTGAATCAGTGCGCAGGCTTCAAACGACCGGAAGTAGAAGGTGTGAGTGACAGGATCATAGGTGGGCGAATACCAGTTCGTTGCTCCGCCGTTGGCGGGACAAATACGAACTCCCTTTGCATCGGGGATGAGCCCGGCGGAAATCGGCCGCCCATCTTCATTAATGCTCTTGGCCCAATTCTGATTACTCACGAACGATTTGGCGAAGAGGAACTTGCCATCGGTGCGATCAAGAATGTAGAGGAAGCCGTTGCGATTGGCGGTGACGATCAGCTTGCGCGAATGGCCTTTGAAGTTTGCATTCACGATCACCGGCGTTTGCACGGCATCGTAGTCGTACAAATCATGTGGGCTGAATTGGAAATACCATTTCAGCGCGCCTGTGTCCGGATCGATCGCCAATAGGCAACTCGTGTAGAGATCGTCCCCCGGCCGGATGCTGCCGTCGTAATCAGGAGCCGGATTGCCTGTGCCCCAGTAAAGCGTGTTGAGTTCGGGGTCGTAAGTGCCGGGCAACCAGGTCGTCCCGCCACCGTGCAAGTAGCTGTCGCCGGGCCAACTCTCGTTGCCCTTTTCGCCAGGACCGGGAATCGTCCAGAATCTCCATTTTTCCTCGCCCGTATTTGCATCGAACGCAGCCAGGAACCCGCGCACGCCGTCATCGCCTCCGGAGATGCCGACGACGACTTTGTCTTTCACAATCAGCGGCGCGCTGGTTGCGCCGTAGTTCCGGTTGCCGGTGACGTACGGCACTTCCCAGATCAGATGGCCCGAGCGCGCATCCAGACAGAGCAGGTGCGCGTTGTCGGTTTCCATGTAGATGCGCGTCCCGAGAATCGCCACGCCACGATTGTGATGCTGGCCCGGATCATCGACGAGTCCTTGCGAGATTGCGCGGGTGTGGTGCCAAAGCACGATACCTGTCTTCGCATCGAGTGCGTATGCATCGTTCGCACTCGTCACGAACATTACGCCCGCAACGACAATAGGAGTTACTTCCAGAGGACTGACCGTTCGTGGATGAAACACCCAGTGTGCCTGCAGTCGGTCTGCGTTGGCAGGAGTGACTTGAGTCAGGCTGCTGTGGCGCATACCGGTGTAATCGCCGTTATAGGAGGTCCAGTTGTCGGCAACCGGTTCGCGAAGCAAATCGCTTTGCTGGACATTGATGAGGCCGTTGCCGGCATCTGAGTTTTTCAGGCGCGCGTACGTTCCAGGCTTTGCTGCTTGTCCCTGTACTCCGCTCACACACGTCGCAAGCAGTAGGCAAATCAGAGCGAGATAGGGACTGAAGCGCTCAATCATTGACGGGGACTTTGTCATCGTGAACGTGCCCCCGGTGCAAAGCCAATCATTGCGGGTTTGCATCGGATGCGTGTGAACTCCTGCTTTCGGCGATTAGAAAACTAACGATGTCATTCAATTCCTTTGATGAAAGCTTGCTGCTGAAATCGCGCGGCATTGATGATCGGCCGCTATACTGCACGTCCTTAACGTCATTTCTCTGGAGCAGATGAAAGCGCCCGTCTTCCGTTTGCAACTGCAAGCTGAACGCGTCCTCATTCCGCAATACACCAGTGATAGTTGCCCCCGCCACAGTCTTCACTGTGACGATTTGGGAAGAGGGCAGGAGTGGGTTGTCCGGGTTCGCGATCGCCTGCATGATCGTTTCCGCCGATCGGGTGCGGCCATAGTTCGTCAAGTTTCTTGCGATGAATCCACCCTTGCCGCGCATCAAGTGGCAATTGGAGCACTGAGCTTTCCCAAAATAAAGTGCGCGACCAGCATCGACATCGCCGGTTACGGCCGGTTCCTCTTTGGCCTCTGCGGGGGACGCCTTCCCCGCAACTTGCCGCAAAAATTGCACTACGGCTTCGATGTTTGCGTCGCCGATTTGGGCGAAGGGCGGCATCCCGCGCCTTGTTCCATCGTGCACAATACGAAAGAGTTCCGCGTCAGAGCGATTGGCAGTGTTCGCCGGATCAACAAGCGACGGGGCCTTGTCACCGCCACGGCCATCGGCGCCATGGCAACTCGCGCAGTATTCCATAAATCGTTGCGCCCCCAATCCGGCATCATTTCTCTCTGCCTGAGCAGTCGCATGACCCGACAGAAATATTGCTGCCGAGGTGAAAAGCATTTCCGCCAGTCGAAGCATCGTCTAGACTTCCGTTAGAATGGAATGCATTGAAACACCAGTATTTACAGCCAGATCTGACTGGTCGCAAAAAACATGGTAAACCGGAACGAAGCAAAGCAACGGAGGATTCTACAAAACTTTACGAGCAGGGCTGAACAGTTTTCGTCCAACCCCGCATCGAACTAAATGGGTAGGATGTGCGTACACGTCCGGCGGAGGGATATATGCGCGCCTCTATTCTGGTAGGTCTGTTCCTCTCTGTTGCATTCACCTGTTCTCCCGCAGTTTGTCAAGAAGCCGTGGGTGGGGTTCGCACTCACATCGTGGGGATTGATATCCCGAATGTTCCCAATGCACCGTTTACCGCAAAAGTTGTTGTCACTTGGGATCGGCCGCTGGTAGGGGGCGGAACATTGTCGCGGACGTACTACACGCAAGTCGCACGCGATTCCCAGGGGCGGGTGCGCCGCGAAACTCGTGGATTCGTTCCTGCGAACTCTAATACAGAACCTCCGCTGCGTACGTTTAGCATTCTGGATCCGGTTTCAAGCATACGAACGACTTGCACCAAGGCGACGATGAATTGTGCAACGAGTCCTTTCCAGCCGCGCCTAAACATCTCGACAGATGGTGGCGCGCTTTCGGGCGGCGGTTCGAATGCGAAGCGTGAAAACCTTGGACAGCAGACCATGTCGGGTCTGCCGGTGATTGGAACCCGCGAGACTGAAAGCAATGCCGAGACCGGCTCCCGACTGGCCATCAGCCGCACGGACGCGTGGTTTTCGCCGGATCTAAACATGGATCTCTCGGTCGTCCGCGACAATCCGCAGATGGGAGAAGTCACTCTGAATGTTAGCGAACTGGTTCGCGGCGAGCCGGACGCATCCTGGTTCACAATCCCGTCTGGCTATCGAGTCGCCGGCACGCGAACCCCATAGTGATAAGCCGATCAAGGTCGCATTTCTGCGAGCGAGGGGTGTAACGGCGAGCGGCCCGTTTTCTTCTGGTCTCAACATCTATTGAAGTGGCGCGGAAGCAACCGAGTTTTTCGCCTCCGCGGTAAGAAGCGAAAGAGCAAAGTCCGTTGGAGCGGATTCCAGTGCCGGCTGGAATGGAGCCGAGAGCTCAGGCTGCAGGCTGTAAAGCGCCGCGATGTTCGCGTGCGGATTGTGCGCGATGTTGATCGCGGCGGTGGCAGTATCCTCTGGCACAGTTCCGGATGACCCATTGCCGCGTGCGTTGGCGAACAAAATTCTGCAGCCGCGGGACGTGGGTGAATCAGAGTTGATGCAGGCGGACAGAATATTCGCAAGGGTGTGAATCTTTGCCTGGGGTACTGTGGTGTCCGGACTCGAGGGCAGTTTGGAATTCGCAAATCCGGTTGAAATGCTGGCGAGATCGGCGGCGCTAGCAAAACCATCCGATGCGGACGGCTTTGCGGAGCTAACCACGTGGGTCGCATCAGTC
>Ga0335081_10020448_pt1 | contig 10708 bp, 10 predicted proteins | sample Lox_Sample_35_FD_206713 | JGI IMG/M metagenome (GOLD analysis project Ga0335081, IMG submission 206713) | Soil microbial communities from Loxahatchee National Wildlife Refuge, Florida, United States - Lox_Sample_3.5 | ecosystem: Environmental > Terrestrial > Soil > Wetlands | place: USA... | reverse complement strand
AACAACAAGTCATCGGCGCTTTATAACAATGCAGGCTTGTCTTATTATCTGAGCGGAGATTATGAGAAGGCCAAAGAATATTATATCAAGGCACTGACAATTGAGCCTGACAGCACCAAAGTCTATAATAATCTCGCCTTAACTCTATGCAAAATGGGAAGGTATGACGACGCCTTTGAGGCATTCAAAAAAGGAGGGAACGAGGCTAGTGCATACAATAACCTGGGATATGTCTATCTTACGGGAAAAAAATACCGGGAGGCCATCAATGCCTTCCAGAAGGCAATCGAGCTCAATCCCCAATACTACGTTAAGGCCCATGAGAACATGAAGCGGGCGGAAACAGCCCTCAAAGTTCCTGCACAATAGTAATGGACGTCAGGACTTGTCCGCCTGTTATGCAAAACCCACCCACCCCCATGGAATTCCAACGATCAACCCGTTTCGCCGAGATGAAGCCATGGACGGCTCGCATAATAATTCTTTTGTCCCTCGGGGTTATTTTCTATGGTGTTCTTTATTGCCAATCCATGATTCCCAGTTTTGACACGAATAAGAATAGTGGTGCGGATTTACGATGTTATCGCCAAATTGTAGAAAGAATCCGGAACGGAGAATCTTATTATCAGGCCGCATATGGCGAACTTCGAAGCCGTGGCTATCCTACAGATAGTGTTTTCAACTGGCGACTGCCGTTAGTAGCATGGACTATGGGTCAGTTTTCAAATATCAAGTCGTGTCAGATAATCGGTATAATTTTCTCACTGATTACGCTAGTTATATGGATCAGCATCTTGGATAAATTTGATTCTTTTTACAAAATGTTAGCCGGCAGTTTACTTTTACTCGGCTGGCCAATTTATAGTTTTATTGATGACGTTTTTTTAGTTCATGAATTCTGGGCGGGGGCACTTATTGCCTTCTCATTGGCTTGCTATGCGAAGGATTGGCGGCTAGCTTCTTCGCTGTCCGGTCTTTTGGCCCTTTTCGTGCGTGAGTTGGCATTGCCTTATGTAATCATAATGCTCGTTTTATCGTATCTTGAAAAGCGGCGTCGAGAAGCTCTGATATGGTTTTCAGGCATCATTGCTTTCTCGATTATAATGATTGTTCACGTCTCATATGTAAAAAATATCACCATGAATAACAATCTAATCCAATTCAAAAGCTGGATAGCTTTCGGCGGCTGGCAATTCGTGCTAAATACCGCTCAAATGCATCCCTATCTGCTTCTTTTGCCCATATGGGTCACCGCCGTAATTTTTCCCCTGGCTGTTCTCGGCTTAATAGGATGGAAAGATCCTTTGTTTTTAAGAATCAGTTCAACGATATGTATATATATATTAATTTTTGCATTTATCGGTCGACCATTCAATATGTATTGGGGAACGATGTACGTTAACATTGTACTTTTGGGTCTTCTAAACGCTTTCCATTCCGTGCGCGATTTGTGGCAATCGGCCCGGATACCCGTATTGATAAGAGGGTGAGAGCCTCCTTTCCGAACAAATTAACTTTATTCAAAAAACAAACCAGGAATGATGAAAAACAATAGAATAGGGTGCCCTTCTATCATTCGAAATTGTTATTCTTACTCTTCGAAAACTTTGGTTAAGTGGATCACGCCAGCCCGGCTAAAACTATACCCCCCCCATATCCCTGCATTGGTTTTGGTTTTTTGGGGCATTAGTCAATTTTTAGGTACCGGCCTAGTCGATATGAGCGGCCATATTATCGGACCAGACTATCTTGAATTTTTTACAGCCGGCAATTTTTATCTAAATGACCAAATGAACAATTTGTATAATTTCTATCACCAATACTTATTTCAAAAAAGCATTCTCGCACCTTTTGAATCTAACGTCCTTTACGCCTACATTTATCCGCCATACGATGCCGTCTTTTTCTCTTTGTTCTCATTTACTGACTATTTGACTGGTTTGATAATATGGTGGGTCTTCGGTTTATTCTTAATCCTTCTTTCAGTTTATCTTTTGCGGTCGGAAATTAATGAATTGGGTAAATACACACCCTTGAAAATTTATTGTATATGCTTCCTTTTTTTCCCGACACTGGCCTGGTTCATTTATGGTCAAAACACACCTGTTTCTTTAATACTGTATACTATCATTTTTGTAATGCTGCGCCGTAAGAACGATTTCACTGCCGGAGCGGCTTTAGGACTTCTATCATTTAAGCCTCAATTAGCCATTGCATTAAGTTTTATGCTCTTAATAAAAGGCCGCTGGCGTGCGCTAATCGGAGGATTTTTTAGTGCGAGTATTATAATTGCTGCGGGCTTTATATATCTTCCCAAATCTATGCACGATTACTTGAACATTTTACCTTATTTAACAAATCTATTACGTTTGAATTATGACGTTGATATTTTAACCAAGGTCTTCGGTTTCGGGCCCGAATTAAGTCTTCCCTATTGGGGCATTCACAGCTTCCATGGTTTTTCAATCCTCTTGCTGGACAATATATGGCGAAAAGGTGCCGATATTCTATTCATTATTTTATTTATTTACGGCATATCTCAGACATATTTCATATGGTTTCACTCAAAATGGAACCCGGCAACGAAAACATGGGATTTGGGCATGGCGGCAACTTTCGCGTTAGGGCTGCTCATCAGTCCACAATTATTTACTTATGACTTAATGCTCTTGCTATTACCATTTGCCATAGTGTGGAGCTATTATAGTGAAGGCACTAATGGGAAACCGCTCGATGGAGGTTCTTTGCTTTTCTGGAGTGCATTACTTTATATTTTTTGCTTCATAGGAGGATATATTACTTTTGCTCAACTCAAGTTCTTTAGCTTATTGGGCCTCCCGCAGTTTGCGGTTCAGTTTAGTACGTTGGTAATTATTGGCTGGGTATATGCGGTTATTAATGAAGGAAGAACCAAGAAAGAATTGTTCAATGCAGGATAGCAAAATTCTAATTTTCAATATTGCAAATCTCTATTATTCTGACTTGAAAAAGCTAAGCGAACCAATCAATCATGTGCTCAAATGATGGATGGGTGCATTATGACTAAGAAACTCTGGAGGCTGGAAGCCAGTATCTTCGTTGGGATCTGGTTCATACTGATGGTTTTTGCCCGCAGCAGCCTCTTTCACGACCCTGGCACTTTCACCCATACCGTTGTGGGCGAGCGCATCCTTTCAACCGGGCAGCTCATCTACACTGATCCGTTCAGCTTCACATACGGCGGCAAACACTGGATTGCCCATCAGTGGCTGGGGGAGTGCATTATGGCGTTCATCCATCGGATTGCCGGACTTGATAGCCTTCTCCTTGCCACAGTGACACTGCTTGCATTTTTCTACACATGGATGGCGCACCGCCTCGTCAGAGCGGGGATCCATCCCCTCCTAGCCATCCTCATCATATCGTTAGCTGCAGCCGCAAGTTCTTATCACTTCCACGTTCGCCCCCACCTGGTCACCATAGTATTTCTTGGCCTCAGTCTCGCAATGCTTTGTGATTTCGAGGCAGGCCGCACTCCCCTTGGCAGGCTCTTCTGTCTTGTGCCACTTTTTCTGCTCTGGGCTAACATACACGGGGGCTTCCTCGGTGGAATGGCTACACTTCTACTGGCCGCAGCCGGATGGATTTTCAGCTGGTTGGCAAGCCGAGAGAGCCCGATTACCGGAATAAGGCAGGCCTTAGTTATTGTTGTCATCATAATGGCCTGCGGACTTACAGCTTTCGTAAATCCCTACGGTGTTGAACTGCCAAAGGCATGGTTCTCTATCATCAATTCACCGCTACTGCCGCAGATCATCGATGAGCATGCGCCGCTCACTTCCTCAAAAAGTGCTTTCGCCGTGATGCCTTTTGGCCTGTTGTACATCGCCGCGCTCATCGGGGTATTTCCCAGACGGCCTCGCGTTACCTGGCTTATTCCACTGGTTTGGCTGTGCCTGGGGTGGATGAGGGTTCGACATGCACCGCTATTTGCCACTGCATTCGCAATTGTTCTGGCCGACATGCTGCCCCATGTGCGATGGGTGAAATGGCTTGCGCACCGGGGCAGCGAAGTTTGCAAATTACGAACTGCTCATCAAATGGAAGCCTCAAGCAGAATCACAATCACCCAGGCTTTTATTCCGGTAATATTGATTCTCATCACCATCACATTTCAGGTTGCCGGGATTCGGATTCCCGTATTCGGCAGCGGCTGGGCGAAGCTGGATCCAACACATTGGCCTGTTGGTCTGCTGGAAGAGCTGAAAGGCATCGAATCCCGGAGCCCCAACGGTACGCCAATCTTCAACGACTTTCTGTATGGCGGATTCCTCATATATTATACACCCGGTTTGCGGGTCTTTATTGATGACCGCTGCGAGCTTTACGGAGACGAATGGCTGTCTGCGTATGTGAATGCAGAGAAAGCCCCTGCCCAGATAAACCGCTGGGCTCAGGAATACGGGTTTGAGTTTGCACTGGTCCAAAGCGCTTCCCGGTTCGACAGTTATCTTAACGAATCGAAAAATTGGTCTCTCTTGAAGAGGACTGATGTTGCTGCTCTGTATCGGCGGGACACAGAACCCCATATAGCTTTGCCGCACTGATTACTGCCGATGCGTTTATAAAAGGCATTGAGGCTATTTTGGTTGTAGTAGGAGGGTTATATATTCTTTCACTGCTGACCATGGGTCGTTCATATATATTTTACGATGAGCAGGTATTTTTTCTTCCAAAGAAAATTTGGTGAGTACCGATTTGACAGTTTCACCATGCTGGTTAATGTAAGATTCATCAATAGGTCCTAAAAATTCAGAAGCTCTCCGGAGATAGGAGACTTTACGGGGGTCATAGCCCATAACCCTTACACAAGTAGCATCCACCGCCGGAAAATTGCGGCCCATCACGATAACGCCGGTATACCGGGGAGTTCCCATGATTGGGCCGTCTCCCTCCATTCCGACTATGCCATCAACAATTGCAAAATGCGGCTTTACTGTAGCATTAATATCCAGGATGCATTCGTCGATTCCCGCATAATGAAGCACATTCTTGGGCCAGCCGTAAATTATCCCAGGAAGTATGCCAAATAAATTCTTCATGGAAAGAGTGAAGCCGGCCCAATGATGTGTTTTCATTTTAGGCATTGAGACAATCCAGTCGACCCCGTAGAGCGTCGCCGGCAAACTGAATGTTTTTAATTTACTGAAATGCCCCAAGCTAGGAATTGTATAAACATCATCACTATTCAGATCCACAAATGGGATGCGATCTTCAGACAGTACGTCAATCAGACCGACTTCCTCTATTACACGCAAAGAGTCTCGACTATGGCCTGAGGCTTCTCCAATCACAACCTGCTTTGCGCCTAATTTAAGAAATGCTTCTGCTGCTCCGCGAATTACCAGAGGGTGCGTTGTTACGTGCAATGCACCAATTTTGGACTCGATAAGATTTGGCTTAAGCAGTATTTTTTTACCTTTTATCTCAGCGGATTTGATACTCAACTCCCTCAAGCCTGTAATGATTGATGAAGCGATATCGGCTTCATAATCTTTTATTTTGGCTATGAATGTTTCAGTGGGCTCCTGGCGTCTAACACACCCCTGAAGGAAAGAAGCCCCATAGGTAAGAGCAACCCATTGTATAAAAGCCCCATAGAGAAATTCGCGTCGTGTCCAGCTGACTTGTCTCATTTTCTAATTTTTTTTACCCTGGCTATGAAAAAGATTCACAATTCCATTTTCGGCAAAAAAGGTGATTATCATGAGGCTGAGCATAGCCGTGTCGTAAACTCCGTATTTATTTTGATTCTCTAAACAATGAATAACCCACTCATTTACTTTATGGGATCGTTGTCCGTACGCGCTCAATCCAAGGATGCTCCATCCTAATGAGAGGGGTGTTTGCATTTTATCTATATTACTTTCCAAATAAAAAATACTTTTTTCGATGCTTGACTCAGGCACCTGTCCTCCCAAAGCCGCCAGAGCGATTCCCGTTGTTTCGGGCATAGGAGGGAGTTCTTTCCCAAAAACGCGGGTGTTCCCATAGTTCCAGCCTCCCTTCGACAGTTGGCGATTCAGCAACATTTGTTGTGCTTCTTGCGTACGTTGGTGCATTCCATACCCTGAGATTCTCAGCGCGATAATTGAGAGAGCGGTGGGTTCAACCCAGCTGTGTGTACCAACAACCCATGGCCATCCCTTAAGAGCCGTATCATGATCTGCGACTTGATCCGGCTTCTTTGCCCAGTGATCTCCTGTTGTATTTAACAAAAAATCTATGGCCTTCGATTTCGGTGCATCAAACTCATCTGAGCCGTGTAAAGCTATAATCGCAATAGGTGTAGGCCAAACCACATCCTGTTGCTCTGCGGAGATTGTTATACGGCCGTCACTGAGCTGATCCTTTACTAAGCGTATGCGGGAGGACTGTAAAAATTCTGTTTTTGTTCCTGCTATAGAAAGCGCCGCTATTGCCCATGCAGTTGCATCAGGCCTGTATCTTCCCGCCGGTCTTGATACAAAACCGCCTTCAATAAGAAGACATGTCCTGAGTTCTTCAACGCAAGGAAGGATGTGTTGATTTTTCATGGTAGTAAAAAAGCGCTTTTTCATAATAGAAGACTATGCGAAAAAACGAGTCGTGTGTCAACAGAAAAGCAACAGGCCAAGTAGCTTAAAGTTTGGTGGTCATTTTTCATGACACAGCTTAATATTTGAAAGTGTGAGAAATTTAATTTTCTTTATAAGGTTCAAATTATTTATCAATCAAAATAACTGGCGTTGTTAATGATGGCGCAGAAGAATGAACCGCTTTAAAAAGAACTGCTTCAAAAGATGAAGTTGTTTGGCACGGGTGGATATGAACACCTTCGGGAAGAAGGAGTGCGGCTATATTGTGCAGGATGGATAGGAGACGGCTTACCTATCCAAGGTGTCATTCAACGAGTCCAAAGATTTGCAAGATATCCACATGAAAAAGATGCAGAACGGATTATTCGTGAAATGCAGGCACAAAATACTAATAGTCCTTCACAGATAACATGAGATTCAGAAAATAATCAAAATCACGCTGTTGAGATGCTAGAAAGCTGATATTTTCTCTGAAAAACCTATCAACCCGTTGCTCGTATCTAATCTGTACCCTTTTGAAACCACTGCATCTTTATCGGATAGGTATCTCTGGAGATCCAGTACAGCTGATTTCATCTACACAATTAAATTGACATTACCTTTCAAATATGTGATACTATGGCGTACCTTTTGTGATTACTTAATCCATAAAAGAGAAAAAGGGCTTAAGATATCCGAGCATCCCATCATGGAAGAACTGGTTTGCATCGCTCTTGTTGCTGCTATAACATTTCTCAGCACTGTGATTGCTGCTGCATTAATGCGGTAGGCAGTACCATTAATCGAGCATGACGTCGTAGCTGAAAAACCCTGATCAGGGGCGGATGTTAAACTAAGGTTGGCTAAAAGGAGAGTTTGAACGAGACTATGACGGGATAGTCAGTTGGAGGGCGTAGAGATGAAGCATATAAAGCTGCGTAAACGTAATTCCGGCGCAACTGTCGTGGAATTTGCCATATGCATCCTCATTTTCATCATGCTTATCTTGTCTACCTTTGATTTTGCTTACCTATTTTATGCAAAAGTAACTATTCAAAATGCCGTGCGGCAAGCAGGCAGGTTTGCCATTACGGGCAATTGTGGACCTGGCGTTACAAATTGCTTTGCAAACGACCCCAATAACCGTATAAATACGATTTTAAATATAGTGACAACCTATTCGTTCGGGCTTAATCCAACCATCAGCATAACTTGTCCCGGAGGCTGTCCTAGCTACTCTGCTGGTACCGGCTCTACCGCTGGTGATAATGCTGGTGGTCCTAGTAACACGGTAAATATAGCGGCCACGTATACTTGGCATCCTATGATTCTAACCCCGTTCTTCGGTACCAGCTATACGTTTACCGAATACGACACTTTCAGAAACGAACCTTTTGCGCCCCCAGCCCCCTAGCTGGGAGAAAGTATGAATTTGAAGCGAGAAGAATCCGGTCAAGCCTTGGTGGAGTTGGCTTTAATACTAGCGATACTGCTTATGTTTGTATGCGGCATTATCGATTTTGGCCGAGAAGTCTACGACCAGGAAGTAATCAATAATCTTTCGGGCGAGGGTTCCAGTATGGCTTCTCGGGGAACCAGCCTCGCAGACACGGCGGCTGCGGTGTGGGCTGACTCTGACTTAAGCATGACCACCCAAGGTTGCGTTATGGTTACTTCAGTTACTAGCCCGGCAATTGGTACTTATCACGTCACGGGACAATCTTCTTTGGGTTCTTCTTGTGGCTTAAGTAAAATTGGCGTTACCTCCGGAACGGCCACACTTCCGGCTTCCGTACAAACCGTTTTGCAGGCCAACCTTAACTCAACGATTTACGTTACCGAAGTCTTTTACCAGTTCAATAGCATTACTCCTATCGGGCATTTGTTAAAAAGTACTACTTTATTTCCTTCACAATTGTATAGCGTGGCTTACTACTAAGGGGGATAAATATGCGAAAAAAGGAAAAGGGCCAAATAATTCTCGTATTCGCCTTGGCATTGCCATTGCTTATACTGTTTGCGGCTATGGCTATTGACATGGGCATTATCTATTCCACGAAAGCCCGGCTATCTAATGCAGTGGATGCTGCCGTACTCACGGGCGTAAAGAATTACTCGCAAGGAACAGCAACGGCCCAAGCTCTTGCTACAGATATATTTAACGCGAATTTTGGAGCTAACCCCCCAACACCAACCTTTACTTGGTGTCCCAGCCCTGATTGCCCCTTTACCGCTGTGAGCCTAACGGCCACGGCTACGACCACGGTAAATACTCTCTTTATGGGCTACCTGCCAGGCTTCGCCCAGTGGCAGGTTAGCGACACAGGCACGGCGACACGGAGCAACTTGGTGATGTCTATTATTTTAGATCGCTCGGGTTCTATGTCAACTGACGGCGGTGGGTCAGCATTGCAGACAGCGGTCCCCATTTTTATTAACAATTTTGCGCAGGGCAGTGACTATGTTGCGATGATTAGCTTTGCTTCCAATGCCACGTTAGATGTGCCTGAAACCACGCAATTCGTTACGCCGATTACAAACAAGGTCAATACTATGAGTTTTATTGGTGGTACTTTTGGCACTGGTGCCGGAACGAATACGAGTACTTGTAGCGCCACTTCTTGTCCTTCTACTAATGCTCCACCCCTTTCCATGGCGGATTATCAAAACAACAGCATAACCTTTCCAGCAGGGCAACCAGAAGTTAAGGTTGTGGTCTATTTTACTGATGGTTTAATGAACACCATCCAAGACACCTTCAACTGCACTAATACCCCGCCTGGGCCAATCACTTTAAATTATGGCGGCTATGATCTGGCCTACAGCAGCCCCGCAGCCTTCCTTCCCACCGATGGAACGCAATTGGCTAACATTGCTACCAACGGCCCAGTATACTATGATACCAGCTATGATATTTGTCAGGGTGTAACGACCTTCCCATCTCAACAATATGGGCAGCAAGCCTTCACGCAAGCTGCCGTTACCGCTGAGGCGCAATATCGTGGCCTCGTTACCGCTAACGCGATGCGTTCCGAAAGCCCTGTCCCTACGTATATTTATGTTATCGGCTTGGGTACCGGCGTAAACACAGCTTTTTTACAAAATCTCGCTAATGACCCGGACGGGACAGCTTACAATCCTAATCTACCAACCGGATTATTTCTGGCAGTACCTAACTGTCCTTCTGTCACTTGTACCACCGATTTAACCACAGCCTTTCAAACCATTGCAGCTAAGATTCTCCTACGGCTATCACAATAATTCAGCCGTTGTGGTATTGCTATGGCCAAATAAGATCAAGTGGCATATGCGGACTCGTTAGCGGGATGCGGGGCTGGCAGGGATTCTAACGGCTAAGTTAGCCAAATATTAAGGGTTGGTCAATTTTCATGAAAAAAATGGATCAGTTTCATGATAATTGACAAATGTTAATACGGCAGACTTATTTATATATTTATAATCACTTAACTTACTGTATTACTTTTATTTAGCCCTTAATTCTTACGGTTTCTCGAAAAGAATTCCGTCAAATGGCTTAAAATCGTCGGGATTCTTTACAATTTAAGGTAACTATCTATATGACTGTAATAATTAAATATAGCTACCATTAGTCCTATCATATCAACTGGAAGGTGTCGGATTTATTTACACAATTGTTATTCTGAAATTACTCGCAGAATAACAAAACCTTTTGGAATTATATAGTTAATAATATGGCATTTTTTATGCATATTTACACACGGCCGAGAGTGTTAGATACTGTTTGCCAGCTTTGTTCTGGGCAAAGTCACGGCTAATCACAATGACGAATGAGGATTATAGAAAAGATATCAAGTGGATAGGCTTCCACAACCGCCATCTTTAAATAGGAAAATAACTTATCGGGGGTAAAAAAACATGGGAAAAATTAAAAGATTTTTCATGGATGAAGAAGGGGTGACGGCAATTGAATACGGCCTGATCGCAGCATTGATAGCCCTTGTGATCATTGGTGCAGTTGCACTGGTCGGTACGAACCTCAGTAAAACATTCGCTTCAATTGCTCAGACCGTACCAGCCGGAAGTTAAACAAAGATTAGTCATGGCCAGGCCATTTAATCGTTTGCAAGCCT
>Ga0335081_10020447_pt1 | contig 10708 bp, 8 predicted proteins | sample Lox_Sample_35_FD_206713 | JGI IMG/M metagenome (GOLD analysis project Ga0335081, IMG submission 206713) | Soil microbial communities from Loxahatchee National Wildlife Refuge, Florida, United States - Lox_Sample_3.5 | ecosystem: Environmental > Terrestrial > Soil > Wetlands | place: USA: Florida... | reverse complement strand
GCCGTTCTCATGCACCAACTCCGCGTAGATTTCCGACGGATCGCGGCCGGAGCTGGAGGTGATCTCGGCGGCAAGCAGCGCCGCGATGAGGCCGTCCTTATCGGTGCTCCAAGCCGAACCGTCGCGCGCCAGCAAGGACGCCCCGGCGCTTTCTTCGCCCGCGAAGCCCAGCCAGCCGCCCAGCAGGCCATCGACGAACCATTTGAAGCCTACGGGTACTTCGTACAGGCGGCGGTTGAGCCGGGCGGCGACGCGATCGATCATGCTGCTGCTCACGACGGTCTTGCCGACCGCCGCGTCCCGGCTCCAGCCGGGCCGGTTGCCGTAGAGATAGTGTACGCAAGCCGACAGGTACTGATTGGGAGGCATGAGACCGGAATGCGTGACGATGCCGTGGCGGTCATGATCGGTGTCGCAGGCAAACGCGATGTCGAAGCGGTCCTTGAGCCCGATCAGGCCGCGCATGGCATAAGGCGAGGAGGGATCCATTCGGATGCGGCCGTCCCAATCCAGCGTCATGAATCGAAAAGTCGGGTCTACTGCGTTGTTGACCACTGTGAGGTTCAGGCCGTAGCGATCCGCGATGGCAGGCCAATAGTGGACGCCCGCGCCGCCCAGCGGATCCACACCCAGGCGGATGCGCGCGCTTCGGATGGCTTCCAGATTGATCACATTCCCGAGGGCGGAGGTGTACTCGGCAATGTAGTCGTGCCGCCCGGTAGTGGAAGCTCTTTTGGCCGCATCGAAAGGCACTCGCTTGACGCCTGCGAGTTGGTTCGCAAGAAATTCGTTGGCGCGGTTCTGGATGAACGTGGTGGTCTTGCTGTCGGCCGGCCCACCGTGCGGCGGATTGTATTTGAAACCGCCATCCTCGGGCGGATTATGCGAGGGCGTAACGACGATGCCGTCCGCCAAACCAGTTTGCCGGCCGCGGTTGTAGTTCAGAATGGCGTGCGAAACGGCGGGTGTGGGTGTGTACTCGCCCTCGGGCGCAAGCATCACGGACACACCGTTTGCCGCCAGCACTTCCAGCGCACTGGCGAGAGCCGGCTCGGACAGTGCGTGCGTGTCGATCCCCAGGAACAGCGGTCCGCCGATGGCGTGCTCGTTCCGGTACTGGCAAATCGCTTGCGTGATGGCAAGGATGTGCCACTCGTTGAAGGCCACGCTGAGCGAGGAGCCGCGATGTCCCGAAGTTCCGAAAGATACGCGCTGCGAGGCGATGCCGGGGTCCGGCCGCTCGGCAAAGTACGCAGTAATCAATCGCGCGACGTTTACGAGATCGGACGCTTGCGCCGGCTGACCAGCGCGCGAACTCACGGGCATGAACGCGCCCCCCTGAAATCCAGGTTGACACAGTTACGAGTGACCCCGTGCAGCACGGCGCGCCGGCGATCATAATGAGTTCAATGCGTCTGCTCTTCACCGTGGCGCTGCTGAGCTCGACTGCGGCGGTGTACCCTCAATCCCTGGTCGATCCCGCCCGAGCAGCCAGGCTGGCCGAAAGCTTTGACGCGAGAAAAGATGACCCGCCGTTGCACTGCGAAGTGACGCCCATCCAGCCCCGATTAAATTTCAGTTTCCGCTTCCAGGCCGGCTATGTGTTTCGTGTACCCATGAAACAATTTTCCGGTTCAGGCCATCGCTGGACCGTCCTCACGCGCTTGACCCCGGCGAATGGAGGAGACGCGGCACTGCTCAGCGCGCGCTACCGATTGCCGAGCGTGCCCAAGACCAAGTCAGTAGCGGATTGGGGCGGGCTGTTCTGGGTGGGCGAAGGCGATTACAAAGTGGAGTGGGTGCTGTACGATGAGGCCGGCCGCGTTTGCCGCAAGCAATGGAAGATCGAAGCAAAGTTGAGCGCCGGCGAGCGAGGCATTACTCCGGGGATCGCACCAGGCGCCGTGGCTCAGGTTTCGTTTCGGCGCTGGTCCGCGCAAGATCACAACGAGGCGGACGTGCCCACACTGCGCCGGCTCACGGTCTTCTTGCACGCCGCACCTTTATTTCCGCGCCTGACGCGCTTCCGTGCACAGGACCGCCTCACCTTACTCGGCTCGCTGGCTTCGCTGCTGGAGAGCGTGCCGGCGCGCACGGTGCGACTGGTCATCTTCAATCTGGATCAACAGAAGGAGCTGTTCCGGCGCGACGTTTTTACGCCGGAGGACTTCGACCAAGCTTCGCAATCGCTCGCCAGCCTGCAGTTGCAACTGGTGGACTATAGCGTTCTGAAAAATGCGCGCGGCCACGTGCATCTGCTGGCGGATCTGATGAACGAGCAATTGAACACGCCGGACGCTTCGGACGCGGTGATCTTTCTCGGCCCGGCGGCGCGCTATTTCGACAAGTTGCCTCAGGCTAGTTTGGAGGAGCCCTCCAGCGAGTCGCCGCGCTTTTTCTATCTGCAGTACAAGCCTTACATGCGAGCTCGCGCGGAAGTGGCCGATTCCATTGAACTGGCGGTTAGGAAGGTGCACGGCAAAAAGTTGGAGATCCGCACGCCGGACGATTTCGCGCGAGCCATCCGGCAAGTCGAATCCCAAATGGTTGCTCGAAAGTGAGTAACCCGGATGGGTGCGCAGACATCTACAGACCAAGGCTGTTTGTTGCGGGCGTCCGGGTAAGACGCTCGCTTCCCTGATTCGATATGACATTTTTGTTTCGAGTTGTTCCAGCGCTATCTGTATCTTTCGTAGGCTGCGCTCTCGTTTGGGCGCAAAATACTTCCCAGGATGTCTCGCACCAGCCCGCAGGACAATCCGCGCAGGCGCCCGACTCGCCTGCCCAGATCCAGCCCGGGCCAATACAGGAACCGCCCGACAAGCGCGTTTTTGGCGTGCTGCCTAACTATCGCACCGCCAACGATACGGGGGTTTACACCCCGATCAGCACCAAGCAGAAGTTCATCATCGCAAGCAAGGACTCGTTCGACTATCCACTGGTGTTGTTGGCGGGAGCGATCGCCGGCGTTGGACAATTGGCCAATCAGAATCCGTCCTTTGGCCAGGGCGCGGCTGGTTACGCACGGCGGTTGGGAACAGGTTACGCGGACCAAGCTATCGGAAACATGATGACCGAGGCCATCTTCCCTACGCTGCTTCACGAAGATCCGCGCTACTTCCGCCGCGGCTACGGCAGCAAATGGTCGCGCACCTGGTATGCGGCAACGCGAGTTTTCGTGAATCGGGACGACCGAGGAAAATGGCGCTTCAACTACTCCGAGGTGTTGGGCAATGCGGCCGGCGTGGCTATTTCCAATGCTTATGAGCCGGACGGCCGCAACGCGGTCGACAATGTCGCCAAGCTGGCCGAGCAAATCGGCATCGACTCGGTCTCCCAGGTGTTGAAAGAATTCTGGCCGGACGTCAAGCACCGGCTTTTCAAGCGAAACGGCGAGCCGCCGAATCCAGGGTCGCACTGAGCGTCGCGGTCAGAATTTGAGCTGTCAACTGACGCGGAACACCCGCGGGTTCGGAACCGTGGACACTAGGCCGCCAGGGAGATAGAGCGCGACGATGCGGTCCAGCCGTGTGTCACGGGCCTTGGAGACGACGCCCCCTGCGGCTGGTTTATAGCGTTGCCACCAGATCGTCGATCTTCTGGAAGCATTCCTTGATGCCCAGTTCCATTCCGGACTTGAGGGCGCCGTCTCGATCCTGTTTGCTTTGGAAGAACATGTTGAGCGTCAGCGTGGTTTGGCCGTCTTTTTCGTCGAAGGTCAAGGTCACGAGAGATTCGGCGCCCGGCATGGCTTCGAAGACTTCGGTGCGCTGCAGGCGGCGGGGCGGATCGATCTCGCGAAATACGCCGGAGAAAGCGACCTCCATGCCGTTTCTGGTCACTACCCAGCGCCAGGCGCCTCCCACGCGCAGGTCGATGTCGCAGACCGTTACTGTGGTTTGCCGGACCCCGTACCATTTGCGGACATGCTCCGGCTTGGTCCAGACGTCGAATAGCACGCTGGCTGGGGTGTTGAAGACCCGGGTCATGGAGATTTCGCGATCCGAGGGTAGCGTGAGGTTGAGTTCATGCTGTAGAGTGTCTGTCATTTTTGCTTCTCCTTTTCGGTGATTTCGGAAAGATAGGCGTCCAGGCGCTGGAAGCTTTCTTCCCAGTTGCGTTTGAATCGTTCCGCCCACTTGGCTACATCCTGAATGCGCTGGGCGTTGAGCCGGCAGGGGCGGCGTTGCTTGTCGCGGCCTTGCACGACCAGGCCGGCCCTTTGGAGTACCTTGAGGTGTTTGGATACACCGGGGAGGCTCATTTGCAGAGGTTGGGCCAGGGTGTTGACGGTGGCCTCGCCGGTTGCGAGCTTCTCGACGATGGCGCGGCGGGTCGGGTCGGCCAAGGCGGCGAGGGTGAGGCTGAGCGGATCGGCCAAGCGTGGCATATTTATCCAATCAGTTAATTAACAAAGTAGAATAATAACAGCGACTGGCTGACCTGGTCAAGAACTTTCTCGCTTGCGTTTTTAGTAACTTTGCAATATAAAGTACTTATGCATTTTTCAAAACGTGCCGTTGCCGCGGGGGAACTGCTGCTGGTCTTTCCGGCTGCTCTCTTCATGACTGCAGCGATCGCGCGCAGCCTGCAGCCTATCGAATACGAGCCGGCGCGCACGGCTCAGCGGATTTTCGATTGGTACGGAGCGCGGCCGCACATCTCGCTGTGGGTCCTGCTCATCGCTCTGCCGTTGGCCGTGGTGGTCAGTGGCTGCGTGTCGCTGGTGCACAGTTGGAGCGAAGAGAGTCAACTGCGGGAGGCCGCGCGGCAAACGATCGCGGCCGTGCGCGCCCACCTGGCGACACTCCTGGTGGCGGTAGCGACGTTGACCGCGGGAGGAATCCTCGCGTTCATCGTGCTGCATTTGTTGACAGGTTGACGGGTCGCCAGGAGGGGTGGCGAAATTGGGGAATGAGTGTACTGTCCCCGGATTTCCGAATTTATTTTTTCTTTTTTGGCTGGTACTTACCTAAACCGTCTTGCGTAATTGGGACGCGCTGGGGCTTACGCTTGGCGGTGAAGAAGGAATGGTCAGGATCTTATCCATCGATGGGGGCGGGATTCGTGGGATTATTCCGGCCATGTTGCTGGCGGAGATTGAGCGGCGCACCGGGCAGGCGATTGCTCACATGTTCGATCTGGTTGCGGGGACTTCGACTGGCGGGATTATTGCGCTCGGCTTGACGATTCCCATGTGTCCGGGAGCGCCGCTTAATGGCGCGCAGCGTTTTGTGGAATTGTACGAGCATGAAGGCGCGCGCATTTTTCACCGCTCGCTGCTGCGCGCCATGCTGGCCGTCGACAATTTGACATGGAAGAAATATTCGTCGGGCGGCATCGAGCGGGTCTTAGAGGAATACTTCGGCGATTCGCGACTGCGCGACGCGGTCACCGATGTGCTGATCACCAGTTATGAGATCGAGCGGCGCTTTCCGTTCTTCTTCAAGAGTACGAACGCGCGCCGGCGGGCGGATTACGATTTTCTGGCGCGCGACGTGGCGCGTGCGACATCGGCGGCGCCCAGTTATTTCGAGCCTATGAAAATTACCAGCGGAACAAATTCGGAATACTACACGCTGATCGACGGCGGAGTGTTTGCCAACAACCCGGCCGCGTGCGCGCTGGTGGAGGCGCGTGCGACCTTGGATGGGTCCGACTATTTGGTGGTGTCGCTCGGCACCGGTTCGCTGATGCGCAGCTTGCCGTTGAACCTGGCCAAGTATTGGGGTGCGGCGCGGTGGGCCAAGCCGCTGCTGGATATTGTCTTTGATGGCGTCAGCAGTACAGTGGATTATCAACTGGATCAACTGTTGCCGGAGATCACCAGCCAGGTGCAGCGCTATTACCGGTTTCAAGTGGCTCTGGATGGCAGCAATCATTCGCTCGATAACGCCAGTCCAACGAACATCACCGCGCTGAAGGGACTGGCCGGCAACTTGATTGAAGCAGAATCGGAGAAATTAGATGAACTGTGCGAGAAGCTGACTAAATCTGGGTCGCAAAAGGAGTGAAGCGCGTGTCGTAGTCGAACTTGTCGACGCCTTCGGTTCGCTTCAGGAATCCGACGATCCAGTAGGTCAGAGGCGTTGCGAGCACCTCGTAGACGACTTTGAAGAGGTAAGCCGAAATAATCAGGCGGATCATGCCTGGGACGGTGACTTCGCCGGAGAACCCGATGATCACGAGGATAACGGTGTCGACGGCCTGCCCTACCACGGTTGATCCTACCGTGCGCGTCCACAAATAGCGGCCTTTGGTGATCAGTTTCATTTTGGCCAGCGTGAAGGAATTGGCGAACTCGCCGCACCAGTAGGCGATCAGGCTGGCGATCACCAGGCGCGGGACCTGATGGAACACGGTTGCGAAAGCTTCCTGATTTTTCCATTCGGGCGCGGCGGGGAGCGCCACGATGAGGTTGCCCAGGATCGCCATGGTGGCGTTAGCGACGAAGCCGATCCAGATTACGCGGCGCGAGGCGCCGTAGCCGTAAACCTCCGTGAAGACGTCGCCAAAAATATAAGTGATCGGGAAGAGGAGCTGCGCGCCGCTTACGCGGAAGGGGCCGAAGGCGCAGATCTTCTGTCCGACCAGGTTGGAAATTACCAAAACCACGATGAAGATGCTGGCGAGCAGGTCGTAGTATTTGTAGACGCGGGTGGGTTCGGTCAATTCTAGATTATGACCTAGAACGAGAGGACGGCGATGCTGCCGTCGGTCTGGAGCTGGTCGCCGGTGGCGTTGGAGAGCCCGGGCGGAAGGTTGCGCTCCACCAGCGAAAGGCCTTGCACCAGGCCGGTGAACAGCAGGTCGTTGACTACTTTGGCGCGCTCGTGGTCGATCTGCGGATCGATTTTGTGGGTGAAGCTGTGGCTCTCCTGGGAGAAATCAATTCCGGTATCGTGCGTCGAAGCGGCTTCCCAGACCTCCTGCCCGTTGAACTTGTCCGGGCGGTGGAAGATGCGGATGTGATGGCGCGCGTTGAAGGTGTCGGTCGACTTTTCGAACACGATGTCGGGAGGTGCGCCGTCCAGGTACAGGATGGAGACGGGCGCTTCGCTGTATCCTCGATCTTCGGCCATGGCGCGGAATGTTTCGAGCTTCGAGGTACCGTTCAAGCGGTCGGCGCGCGACCAGCCTGCTTTTTCAAACGCGCTCTCGAGCTGCTGCTCGCTGGCGATGAACATCAGGTTGATCACGTCGGACGGCTTAGCCGGTTTTTGCGCCATGGTTCGGAAAGGTTCGCGGGCGACCAGTTGCGCAAGGGCGTCTTCGGGTTGGATGGCCTTCACATTGGGCCCGGAGCTGGAGGCGGTCCAGTTTAGCGCCTTGGTGAGCGCGATGGTCATTTCCACGCCGGGTTCGTAATCGATGTTGGCGTCGGTTTTCTTGAGGACCGCATCCTTGACGGTGCTCAGAAGATCGCCGAACCCGGGGTATTTTTGGCTTACCTTATTAATGCCTTGATCCAGGCGCGCCGAGCCGGTATCGGAGGGCTTGATACCGGTGATCAGGCCGTCGGAAGCGACCGTTTCGCGGGCATTGTCGATGCCGGAAACCTTAGCGGCCAAAGTCGCTTTCTGGGCGTCGCCGGCGATCTGGTCGAAGGCCAGGCTGAGAGACGCCTGTTGGTCCTTGTCATCGGCGGCGGTGACGCTGACGATATGGCCGCTCACTTTGGCGCCGGCCGCCATGGCGATGCGTCCAGCGACCACCACGGGAGCGATGACCACGGCGTCGAAGTGCTGGCCGGCTTTGCCAGAGGCGGTGTTCAGAGCCGAGGTTAGGCGAATCTGGATTTCAGTTCCAGAGGGAATCGGGGCAGCGGCGAGAAGGCCGGTTGCCAATAGCAGAGTGATTCCAGGTCTCACACTAGCTATCCTACCGTGAAGCAAGCCGCACGGAGATGAGGCGAGCTAAGGTTCTGCAAGCGGACATCCCGCCGCGAGTGGTACATTATTTAGCCAGCGGGAACGGAAGGAATCCAGCATGCAGACCCTCGCAAGACCCCTCGCCTTCGTGTTTTTTCTAATCTGTTGCGCGAGCGCGCAGGACTTGGGAACGCGCGCCTGGCAAATGGAGAGCAAAGGCGATGCCGCGGGCGCGCGTGATTTTCTGGCGCGGTCGGCGCGCGCTGGCGGCTTCGATGCGATGTACGCGTACGCTCAGTTTCTCGATCGACACCACGATCCGGGGGCGCGCGCCGAGTATGAGAACGCACTGAAGGCCGCGCAGGGCAGTCAACGAGCGAGCGTGTCGCGCCGGCTGGTGGAGCTGGATTTGCTGGCTGGCTCTCGCAACGACGCCGCGCGCGATCTGGAGACGTATCGCGCGGCCGGCGGGAGCGACGTCAGTCTGCCGCCAATCGCGGCAGCTTCCGACAAGAAAACGGTCATATCGATTCCCGGACCTTTCGGATCGTTCGCTCGGATGGCGGCGCTGTCTCCGGATATCGATGCCGCGGAGCTGCTGCCCGCACTGGCGAGGAACGTCATTACGAACGGCTATCAGGCGGCCACCGGCAACGAGGCGCTGGAGCAAACCGAATACTTGAAGTTGGTAGTGCGTTATCTGTCGCAGGCGCGCGAGCTGGACAAACTGGCGGGACCCGATCACGTGATCAAGATCGAGTCCTGCGACTCCAGCCAGACCGCGGAATTGCTGCGAGTGCTCGGCTATCGTATGCGGGGCGCGTGCGGAAGCGAAGTGGTGCTGGAGACAGTGAACGCCACGCGCGCGTTCTTGACCATCGATTCGGGTTTCCCGCTGGCTGAGCTGGAGCAGAGCCTCCGTACCAACCGGCCCTTCACGGAGGACTACAAGCCCACCCAAGTTCCGATCCTATATGGTCCGGATTACTGGCTGAGCGCGAAGGAAAAGCAGAGCGGCGAATTCATCGACGCATTTTTGGGCGATCCGTCGCTGTGCCGCCTGTACGTGGCGCTATCCAAGCTGGATCCTTCGGTGGCTGAGGAACTGCGTAAGAGCGCGACCGTGCAACGGATTCGCGCCTACGCGCATGTGCTGGATTTTTACGGCGGCATGTTGGAAATCCGAGGCGGCAAGGTGTTGGTTCCGGGCGGCGCGCGTTCGGAAAAAGCCTGGGCGGATCTGGCGGGGGCTGGGCCGGACCGGCCCGGAACGTTCATCGAGCGCCTGGTGGCCAAGGACGATGGCTGGCTGGCGAGCTATTTCGACGCGCTTTCACGGATTAATAATCCGTCCACCCTGTCGGTTCAGAACTATCTCACCGAGCCGGAGCGGCTGAAGCGTTTCTACGCCGCCATTCGGGGAAGAGTGACCAGCCCGGGGCCGGCGCGTCCCGTGTTCCGCTCCAACACGGACATGCTACTGCTGACGACGCGTCTGCGAGTGGATCCAGACGGCCGGCCGCACGTGCCGGGAGGCCTGGAGGTATGGAAGGCCATTTTCACTGAACATCCGGCGGGGGCGGGCAAGTACGACATCAAGTTGAGCAAGGCGGCATCCAACTGGAAAGAACCGGACGATGTGCTGGAGGCGCTGTTCGGACTGTGCCGAAAATCAGTGGAAAACGAGCCGCTGAAGATCTTCATGGCGCTGACGGACATGGATCGGCGGCGCAAGACGCCGCTGGAAGCGAAAACGGCGGCGCGGCTGGCACACGATTACCGGGCTTTCGGCGCGCAGTATTCGGTCCTGGCCGAAGCGCCGGAACTATCCGACGCCAGCATTAACGAGTTTCTGGATACGGCAGGCGCGGTGAATCAGATTCATGACATGGGGATTCGCGCCGACGCGGCTGGGACGATGCAAGCGCTGGTGGGCTTGTGGCAGATTTTTTACCGCCAGGGCTCGATTGCGCCCGAGGAAGCGGACCATACGCTGGCGAGCCTGCTGAGCCCGTTTGCGAAGGTCAAGAGCGAACGAGACATTTTCGAAGACGGGCGGGAGGGCGTCAAGACGCTGCTGGCTGCCACCAAGTCGCCGGCCAATGTCTCGGCGCAGGACCGCATGATCGATCTGCTGGCGGGCACCGCGGAAAACGACAACTCGGACGCGCACACACAGATGGTCGAAGACATGATTCGCATCTTCGAGGCGCAGCGGTTGATTTCGCTTTCGACCATTTTTGAGCTGGTGGATCATCTGGAAGGGCTGGGCAAGGGCGAGAAGGCGAACATGGCGCTGATCAATCGCACCGCCTCGCGCATTTCCGAGATCCAGCTTCCGCGGACGTCGTTGAGCACGACGGAACGGAACACTTTGAGTTTCGGTTATTGGTCGGAGAGACACATCGAGGCGCAGCGCAAACTAAACCTGCGCGCTCTGATTGACCGGGCGGCTACCGACCCGAAGAAACTGGACGATGTTCGGGCTCTGATGGCGCCGTTCCTGCGCGATACGCTGGTGGGCTTCAATTATATTCACTACGCTCCGCCGGGGGCGCAAGTGCTGTACACCAATCCTCTGTTTGTCCGCAGTCACGACTTCATCGGCTTGCAGGGTTCGGTGCAAACCTGGAGGACCACCGAAGTATTGGGAACGGGCTGGCCGACCAGCGCGGGCGGGAAACTGGTGGGCTCCCTGGCCAGCTTGCCCTATGCTTTGGCGGAAGCGGAACAAAATTTCCTGATTCCGTCTCGCGAGCAGGCGCTCATTTGGGGCGACCTGGTGCCGCAGCTCATGATATCGGCCACGGTGCAACGCTGGTGGAACGTCACGCCGG
>Ga0335081_10020446_pt1 | contig 10708 bp, 8 predicted proteins | sample Lox_Sample_35_FD_206713 | JGI IMG/M metagenome (GOLD analysis project Ga0335081, IMG submission 206713) | Soil microbial communities from Loxahatchee National Wildlife Refuge, Florida, United States - Lox_Sample_3.5 | ecosystem: Environmental > Terrestrial > Soil > Wetlands | place: USA: Florida... | reverse complement strand
GCGAAGTATCACGGCCGGGCACGGTGCCGGCATGTCCCGAGATGGCTTTGATCTGCAGCGGTCCATTGCTCATGATCTAGGCCCTCTCAATCTTCACCAGGAAGCCCTTGAATTCCGGCGTGTACGCATTGGGATCAGTGACGGCCGGCGAGAGCTGGTTCGCGAGGGTCCGCGCGGTCTTGCCTTCATCTTCGGCGATACCGCGGTAGCCCCAATGAATCGGAATGCCGATCTGGTACGTCTTCTTGCCATCGATCATCATCGGCTTGATGCGGCGCGTCACCATGGCCTTGGCGATGTAATGGCCGCGGGCGCTGGTGACTTTGATCCGTTCCCCGCCGCGTAGTCCCAGTTCATCGCCGAGTTCGGCGGGAATCTCGACGAACGGCTCCGGCACCAACTGAACATTCATGGGATTGTTCTTGGTCCAGTAGTGGTAGTGTTCGGTCAGGCGATACGTCGTGCAGACGATGTTGTAGCCCTCCGCTGGAGAACCGTACTTGTCCAGCGGCGAGGTGAACCGCTTGGCCAGTGGATTGTGGCTCTGCTGTGGATGCAGCGGATTTTCGATAGGGCTTTCTGTCGGCTCGTAATGTTCGGGAAAAGGACCGTCGGCGACTGCTCCCAAAGGCACAAAAAGCCGCCCCACGCCTTCAGGATTCATAATGAACGGCCCCATGTGATCTTTGGGGGCGGAATCCGCTTTGAAATCGGGCACGTCGTTGCCGACCCATTTCTGTTGCGCTTCGTTCCACCAGATCTGGGGGCGTTCGGGGTCCCACGGTTTGCCTGCGGGATCGCACGACGCGCGGTTGTACATCACGCGGCGGTTGGCCGGCCAGGACCACGCCCAGTTGGAATAAGCACCCAGGCCGGATGGATCGTCTGTGCCTCGGCGCTGTATCTGCGGCCCGGCTTCGGTCCAGGAGCCGCAATAGAGCCAGTTGCCGCTCGAGGTGGATCCGTCGTCGCGCAGCCAAGCGAAACCGGGCAGTTGCTGTCCGGCCTTAAAGGTCTGATTGAGCTTGGCGTCGGTCACGTCAGAGAGCGCGCGACCGTTGATCTCCTTGGCGATCTCCGATAACGACGGGTTGTGCGGATCGGTGTAATTCCACGTGGAGTGCAGTACAGGATCGGGGAATTTTCCACCCTCCTTTTGATACAGCTCGCGAACCTTAAGGAAAATGCGCGCCAGGATTTCCTGGTCGAGCTTGGCCAAACCCGGAGGCGGCAGCGCCGCGCTCTTCCATTGCAGCCAGCGCGCCGAATTGACGAAGGTGCCATCCTTTTCCGCGAAGCCCGCGCCGGGCAGGCGATAGACCGTCGTCTGAATCTGCTTCATCTCGTCGGGCGTGATTCCCGGCGACTTCCAGAACCCGCTGGTTTCATCGGGATAGATCTCGCAGACGACAAGCCACTCGGCCTTTTTCAGCGCGTCGATATTCTTCGTTGAATTCGGCCCGATTGCCACGCCGTTCATGCCGAATGCCAGCAGGCCCTTGACGTGGCCTTTGTACATGTCGTCCCAGATTTCCGCCCATGAATAGCGGCGGTCGATCTTGGGTAAGTAGTGGAACGCCCAGTCGTTCTCTTTCCGCGCGGCGTCGCCGTACATGGCCTTCAACAAAGACACGGCGAACTTGGGTGTGTTCGCCCAGTAGTTGAACGAATCCCACGGCGACGGTTTTGCAGGTTTTGGCGTAATCCGATCGAGGTAGGCTTTGAAATCCTTGTCTGCGGGGTTCGGCATCTTGAGATAACCAGGAAGAATGTCGAATATGCCCGCCATGTCCGTGGCGCCCTGGATGTTGGAATGGCCACGCAACGCATTCACGCCGCCGCCCGCGCGGCCGACGTTTCCCAGAAGCAGTTGCAGCATGGCTGCCGTGCGGATGGTCTGGGTGCCGGAGCTGTGCTGCGTCCAGCCGACCGCATAAATAATGGTGCCGGCCTTCTTCATGTCGCCGTCTTTGCGGATGGAGGTGAAAAGGTCGGCGGCTTTTAGAAACTGGTCTTTGGGAACACCCGTGATCCGTTCAACCATTTCGGGCGTATAGCGGGAGTACTGTTTCTTCAGGAGCTGAAACACTGTGCGCGGATGCTCGAGTGAAAAATCGTACGCCACCTTGGCGGGCAGCGCGGGGGGCGTTGGGGCAGCGGGGCCGTCTCCAGCGGTGTCCGGCTTACCCTTCACGTCGCCGCCTTCTTCGTAATTCCAGGTGGCTTTATCGTAAGTGTGCGTCGCCGGATCGAAGCCGGAGTACAACCCGTCCTCGGGAAGCTTGAATCCCTTGCGAACAATGAAAGCCGCGTTAGTGTAATTCGCCAGGTAGTCTCGCGCGATTCGATTGTTCTGAATGGCGTAGTTGATGATGCCGCCGAGGAAGGCGATATCCGTGCCCGTGCGGATTTGCACGAACAGGTCCGCCACCGCCGCGGTGCGTGTGAAGCGCGGATCGACGACAATCATTTTCGCGTTGCGATTGCGCTTGGCTTCTACCGGCCACTTGAAGCCACAGGGGTGGTTCTCGGCCGGATTGCCCCCCATGATCAACATCATGTCGGTGTTCTTGATGTCGATCCAGCCATTGGTCATCGCACCGCGTCCGAATGTGGGCCCCAAACTGGAGACCGTGGGGCCGTGTCAAACACGGGCCTGGTTTTCCAGGTAGCAGACCCCCAGGCTGCGCATGCTTTTAACGACCAGGTAATTGAACTCGTTGGTATCAGTGCAGCCGCCGTTCCAGGCGATGCCTTCGCAGCGGTTCACGGTCCGGCCCTGCGGGTCTTTCTCAAGGAACGTTTCATCGCGCGTCTTCTTCACCAGGTGCGCGATCTCGTCAATGGCCTGATCCCAGACGATGTCTTCCCAGTGGTCCGACCCGGGACGGCGCACCTGCGGCTTGAGCAGGCGGCGCTCGTTCAGGATGTCCTGCATCAGCGACGATCCCTTGGGACAGAGCGTGCCGCGGTTGATGGGATGGTCGGGATCGCCTTCGACGTGCACTACCTGCGGCGTGACGTTTTTCGCTTTGTCTCCCAGCGTGTGAATGATCACGCCGCAACTGACGGAACAATACGGGCAGGTGGATCGGGTTTCGGTGGTGCGCGCGATCTTCAATTCGCGGGATTGCGCGTAGGCGGGCCGGAGATCGAATCCAAGGACGGAGGCGACGACCTCTCCCGCGCCGATCTTCAGGAAGACTCGACGACTGGGCGCCATGCGAAGTGGCTCCTTTCGCTATGTCGAATGATTAGATAACGGAAGCGCCTGCCTGTCAACTGCCCAGAGTGAAAAACGTCGCATGCTATAATCCGGTCATACCTTCCATCCGGGCCCGTAGCTCAGTTGGTTAGAGCGCTACCTTGACACGGTAGAGGTCACAGATTCGAGTTCTGTCGGGCCCACCAGCTGCTTGGCCCGCGGCGTGGGAAAGGAGAGTAGTCGCTTGATTCCCAGGGCGGATCTGAAGGCGCAGTATCACAGTATCAAAGCGGAGATTGACGCGGCGCTGGAGCGCACGCTGGAGACCAGCCAGTTCATCCTGGGCCGCGAAGTGGCGGCTTTTGAGGAAGAGTTTGCCACCCTCTGCCAGGCCTCCTATGCGATCGGCGTGAACAGTGGAACCAGCGCGCTGCATCTGGCCCTGCTCGCGGCGGGAATCGGTCCCGGCGACGAGGTCATTACCGTGCCATTCACCTTTGTGGCGACGGTGGCGGCGATCGATTACGCCGGCGCCCGGCCGGTCTTCGTGGACATAGAGCCTGTCACCTACACGATGGACGTTGGAAAAATCGAGGCGGCGATCACCCCGCGGACCAAAGCCATCGTGCCGGTGCATCTTTACGGACACCCGGCGGACATGGATCCCGTCATGGAAATCGCCCGGCGTCACAATCTGCTGGTCATCGAGGATGCCGCCCAGGCCCACGCGGCTGAATACCAGGGCCGCCGTGTCGGCAGCATAGGCGCTCTGGGCTGCTTCAGTTTCTATCCCACGAAAAATCTGGGCGCCTACGGCGAGGGCGGCGCCGTGGTCACCAACGATGCACACTACGCGAAAACCATTTGCCTGCTGCGGGACTGGGGTCAGGAAAAATGCTACCATCACGCGCTGAAAGGCTACAACTATCGCATGGAGGGTTTTCAAGGCGCCATTCTAAGGGTAAAGCTGCGCCACCTGGAAGCCTGGACCGAAACCCGCCGCGCTCATGCCCGGATGTATGGCAGGCTGCTGGCCGGCAGCGGCATTGAGACACCCGTGTCCAGGTCTGATGCCCGCCATGTTTATTGTGTGTACGCGGTGCGCACTGCGCACCGGGATGCGGTGCGAGCGGCGCTGGCCGAACGGGACATTCAAAGCGCGGTGCATTATCCGGTTCCTATCCACTTAATGGATGCCTGGGCCGATCTTGGCTACACCAGGGGCGATTTTCCGGTCGCTGAGCAGATGGCGCAACAAGAGTTGAGCTTGCCCATGTACCCCGAATTGACCCCTGCCCAGGTGGAGAGCGTGGTCTCGGCGGCCCGCGAGTCCTGCCAGGCGAGGCAAGCCTGAATCAGGCCCCCGCACCACGACTTCTTCGCCAAGCATCTTGCGCTGGTAGGGCTTTGTGCTCGCCTTCCGTATGCGGCATGCCGAGCTTCAGGACGGCTGAGGTCCCGTCCGCCAGCGCCACAAACGCCACCCAGGCGAAATAAGGCGGTTGGTCGGGCCGCTCCCCTGGACCCTGGCCGACGCCCTCATGGGCCGTAATTCGTTCCGTCTCGCGATCAGTCCACGAGTTCGCCGCGCAGGACCGTCACTGCCTGCCCGCCGAGAATTACGCGGTCGCCATGCAGCCGGATGCGTAACACGCCGCCGCGCGGCGACGCCTGATACGCCATGAATTCGCTCTTACCGAGGCGCTGGGCCCAGAACGGAGCCAGACATGTGTGCGATGAGCCGGTGACCGGGTCCTCATTAATCCCGGAGCCCGGAGCGAAGAAGCGGGAAACAAAATCGAAGCCGCCGTTGGCCGAGCGCGCAGTCACGATCACGCCGCGAACCGGAATCTCAGAAAGCAGCGTGAAGTTCGGTTTCAGGCTTCTGAGCACCGCTTCGGATTCGAGCTCGACCAGGTAATCGAACTTGTTTCGCCCGACGTATTTCGGCGCTGCGCCCAACGCCTCCGCGAGCCTGGGCGGAGGCTCGGCCGCCTGCTCGGCTTTGACCGGGAAGTCCATTTCGATCCAGTCACCGCGCTTGTCGGCGGTGAGTAATCCGCTGCGCGTGTGAAAGCGCGCCTGTTCGCCGGGCTGCACGTGTCCGTCCTCCCAGAGCACGTGGGCGCTTGCGAGCGTTGCATGGCCGCAAAGATCCACCTCGACCGCTGGGGTGAACCAGCGCAAATCGAAGCCATCCTCCTGGCGCACGAGGAACGCGGTTTCCGAAAGGTTCATCTCGCGCGCCACATTCTGCATCCAGACCGCGTCGCGTGCCGAGGGCAAAACGCAAACCGCCGCCGGATTGCCCGCGAAAGGCTTAGAGGTGAAGGCATCGACTTGGACAATCGGAAGCGGCATGGGGGCTCAGCAACATTGTCGCATCGTGTGGACGCCGTGAAGCGGCGGCTTACGGTTACACCTGCGGCTTTTTCTGCGTTCGCAGCAAAAGGCCGCAGGTTCCCGCCAAAAATCAGGCGTGAGCCTGCGCTACAGTAACCACATGAAGAGATACCTGTTCGCGTGCTTCGTGTTGGCATTCCGGCTCGCCGCGGCGGATCTGGAGGCAGGCCTGGCGAAAGTTGACATCACTCCCTCGTCGTTCGGCCCGATGTACGGCTACGCCAATCGAAAATGCGGGCCGGCAAACGGCACGCACGATCCGCTGTTTGCCAGAGCGCTCGTGCTGGCCGCGGGCGACTCACGCCTCGCGATCGTGACGCTCGACCTCGGGAGCATCGTCTCGGAAAATCTCACGCGGGACGTGGCAGCCAAACTGGGCATCCCCGTACTCTTGCTCGCGGCTTCGCACACGCACTCGGGTCCAAGCTTTCTGCCATCGCGCGATAAAGCACCAGGGATCACGCCGCGCTCCTTCGAGCCGTCGGCCTACCAGGCCGAGATGGAGAAGAAGGTGTTCAGCGCCGTCCAGCAAGCGGCCTCGTCGATGTTTCCCGCGCGGCTGGGTATCGGCCATGGCTCGCTGCAATTGGGCTACAACCGCCTGGTGCTCCGCGATGACGGGCGAGCGCGGGCACTCTTTGATAACCTCGAGCGCATTCCCTACGGCCCCGTCGATCCCGAGTTTACGCTGCTGCGCGTCGAAGACATGAACGGCGCAGCCAGGGCGCTCCTGGTCCACTATGCGTGCCACGCGGTCGTGTTGGGTCCCACGAGCTGCAAGTGGTCGGCCGATTGGCCCGGCGCCATGATCGCCAAAGTGGAAGCGGCGATGCCAGGCACGCAATGCATGTTTGTGCAGGGCGGCGCGGGCGATATCAATCCGCTGTTTGAAGGCCGCACCGGCAAGGAAGATGCAGACTTCGCAACCATGCAGACCATGGGCGAGCTGATGGGCGTGGAGGTGCTGCGGAGCGTCAAAGACATCAAACCCACCTCGCCCGTGCGCTACCCCATCCAGTCAACGAGCGAAGCGTTGAAATTCTCCGATCGCTGGGACAAAGAACAAAGCATCGAGGTGGGGATCACAACGGTGCTGATCAATCGCGAGATTGGCATCGCCGCCGTGCCCGGCGAACCCATGCACAAGTTCCAGAAATTCTGGAAGCAGCAGGCCGACGTTCCTTATCCGCTGTTCTACGGATACACCTACAGCGCGGGCGGTGAATGGCCGGGTTACCTGCCCGACATCCGTTCGGCGGCCTATGGAGGATACGGCGCCGATGTGACCACGCACGTGGAGGTGGGCGCGGGCGAAGCCATCATGCAGCATCACCTGGTGAATTTGTACAAGCTGCTGGGCATGTGGCGGGACAAGCCGGGATTGCCGTAATCGGGCGGTCTACGGCTCAGCCGCGTACTTCTGGTACGCCTCGGCGATATGCGCAGCTTTGTAGTCGCCGTGATGAATGACCACGCGGTAGCGGAACGTCAGCGACTTGCGCTCCGGAATGGTCCAGCTTCCGTCCTGGTTGGGGTCGCGCGTGAAATCGCGAAGTCCGAACGGATTGGCCGCGAACAGGCCATAGCCGCGGGCGTGCCATGTCGTAGGGTGGCGAAAACTCTTGGGATGATCGAAAACGGCGATGCCCACATCTTCGCCATCCACCTTGCCGTCGTAATTCACCCAGTCAGCGCGCTTGCCCCAGATGGCTTTCTCGCCCTCGGCGCCCTGCGAATTCACCATGTGCGCTGGCGGCGAATCGAGCTCCTTAGCTACGCGGATGCCAAACGTCCCTTCCTTGGAATCACCGAACGTCAGCGGGCCATGAGTGGCGTGCACCGTGAATGCGCAATCGATGATACGCGTCTGGTCATCGCCGCGAAAAGTGAAAGCCTGCGTCTCTTCGCCGATCGCGCGGCCGCCCGGGCCTTCCAGGCTGAACTCGGCCTTGATGACGCCGGCATCGCCTCCGCGCGCTTCGTCGATTTTCTCGAGCACCATGTGCCCGTAATCCTGCCTGCCGTGATCGTTGTAGTATTTGGCGAACGCCTCTTCACCCCAGAAATCCAGCCCGTCGATATTGCCGTGCGCAAAATAGAGCGGGCGCTGGTGAGGCTCGAAGCTGGAATCGCGCGGATTTCCTGCCGAAGCGTCATTGCCGATTGGAAACCCGCGCGTCACAATCGTTCCCTGAGCGCTCCGCAACGGCATGAGATACGGCTTGGCGACAACCGGGTCGAAGTAATACGTAGTAAACGGCTTGCCGCCGATAGTGACCTCGATCTGATTTCCTTTGCGCTCGACCGCAACATTCTGCTGCGCGGCACACGCGCAAGAGCACACCAACACCGCGAATGACAGTTTTCCGATTTTGTTCCACATGGTAACGTTCAGATTCTTACCACCCATTTCTTGAACAGAATCCTGCTTTTTCTCCGCGTCCCCCCGTCTCCGCGTCGACCCGTCTTCGGGACAAAGGGCGAAGCCCTTCGCTAGAGGCTTTCCGGCACGACGAACGGCTCGCGATACGCGCCCCGCAGCATCCGGCTCGCCTCTTCATCGCCCGTCACCTGCTCCGTCGCCGGATCGAAGTTCAGTGTGCGGCCCAGCCGGTACGACGTGTTGGCCAGATGAATCAGGGTGCAGGAAATGTGCGCTTCCTGGATGGGCGCGTTCAGCTCTTCCTTCTTCCGGCTGCGCACGCAATCGATGAAGTTGGCCCAGTTGTTGCCGCGGCGCGAGGCGCTCGGGCCCGGCGTCTGCTCGCGGCCCAGCCAGGTTCGGTAGGACTGGTAGTCTTCTTCGTTGGTGATGGCCATGAAGCCTTTCGAACCGTAGAAGATGTCGCCCACCGTGTTGCCCGCCATGCTGAGTTTCTCTTCATTGCCGGGAGGCCCGAGAAATCCCGGGATCGGATCGCCCCCGAATCCCGGAGTGCCGATGCCGGCTTCGTGGTTGCTGATCCAGTGCCGCACTTCGAACTCCAGCACCTTGCGTTTGGCGGCGCCATCGAACTCGAATGCGCAGCTCAGCACGTTCGGCGTTTCCTGGTCATCATCGAACATGAAGTGCCCGCCCATGGCCGTGGCTTTGACCGGAAACCCGACGCCCAAGCCCCAGCGCGCCACGTCGATCTGGTGAGCGCCCTGATTTCCCACGTCGCCGTTGCCGTAATCCCAGAACCAATGCCAGTTGTAGTGAAACCGGTTGCGCGTGAACTCGTGCTTGGGAGCGGGACCGGTCCACAAGTCATAATTCACGCCAGCGGGAACGGGTTCCACCGGTTTGCGCCCGATCGTGTCCCGGTGGTCGAAGCACAATCCGCGCGCCAGATACACATCGCCGATGAGCCCTTCCCGGATTTTTTGGATGCCCTCTTTCACCGCTGGATTAGAGCGGCTGTTGGCCCCGTGCTGCACGATGCGGTCGTATTTCTCGGCGGCGCGCACCATCTGCCGGCCTTCCCACCAGAAATGCGAGCACGGTTTCTCCACGTACACGTCTTTGCCCGCCTGGCAGGCCCAGATGGTCACCAGCGCGTGCCAGTGATTCGGCACGGCGATGGAGACCGCGTCGATCGACTTGTCGTCCATCACCTGCCGCGGATCCCCGTAGACCTTGGGCTTTGGAAGATCCAGGCGCTCCATATCCGCCAGGCGCCCGCGAACGATATTTTCATCCACGTCGCAAACCGCCGCGACTTCCACATTGTCCAGCCGCGAATACTCTTCGACGTGCTGAAAACCCTGGCCGCGGATCCCGCACACCGCCACGCGAACGCGATCATTGGCGCCCGCCATAGATCACCTCCCTGGGAGAATTTCAGGCTATCACGACAGGTACTGCAAGGTCTCTTCCATCACCTTGGCGGTGTTGGCGAACGGGTCGCCGGGTAGCTCGACTTCCAGAGAGAAATATCCGCGATAACCGGCCTGCCTGGCGATGCCAAACAATCGCGCGAGATCGACCGGCTGTACGTTGCCCTTCTCGTCCGCATACGCGCTCTTCACGTGCGCCATATTGAACACGTGTTGGAACATCGCAGCGACGGCCTTGTAGTTTTCCTCGGCGCCGCCGCCCAGGTTCATGGAATTGGCGAAATCGGGAAGCGCACGCAGGTAAGGGCTGCCAACCTTTTCTATCACCGCCACGAGAAAGAATGGATTCTCGCTGACCGCCGCATCGTTTTCCAGGTTGATGACGATGTTCTTCTTCTCCCCGTACGCCGCCAGCTCGCCCAGGCTTTCCGCGGCCAGGGCAACGTCCGGCTTCATACCAGGCGCGCCGTTGATGTGCTGGCGCACGCTGGGCGAGCCGATGGTCAAGGCGATTTCCACGCCCCTTTTTCCGAACTCGATCGCCGCTTGCCGCTTGGCTTGGTCCGGATGATAAAAAGGACGCCCGCCGTGGCCCAGATCCACAATGTGCGAGCCCGCCTTCGCCACCGCGCTGCGCAACTCTTCCAGATACGCGGGTTCCGTGGAGCGAAAATGCGCGGTCAGCGGATTGATATTGTGAATGCCAAACCGCTCCACCGCCATGGCGGCGAAATCCTTGGCGTCAAGCCCGGGCTTCGAGCGGTCGCGATCGGAGTTGCTGGGCGTATCCATGATGTGGCGGAACGGCCACGAGGTCAGCGACAGCCGGTCCCGCGGCTTCGAGGGGAATTCGAGATGCGGCTCGGCGCCGAACAAAGTCGCGGCACCGGCCGCCGCGGCAGCTTTCAGAAAACCGCGTCGTGATAAAGGTTCAGCGAACATGGAGCCTTCAGGAATATCGAATCGCGCGGTGGCGTGTCAATGGCCGCTGGTAAATCGAGCGCGTCGGGGACTGGCTTCACCGTCCCTAATCGAGCCGCCTACAAACCACCAGCTCGCTCGTCGTGGACGGTGGTGCCTGTCCCCTCCTGCACGAGCCCTCGCCGACATTGCGCTCAACTGCCCAGTTTTCCTAATACGCCGCCATCTGCGCGATCTGAATAATCTGGAACACCGCGCCCTGCGCATCGTTGACCACGGCGAAGCGCCCGACTTTCGGAATATCGGTCGGCGGCATCCTCGTGCTTCCGCCCAATTGCGCGATCTTCGCCACGCTGCCAT
>Ga0335081_10020445_pt1 | contig 10709 bp, 6 predicted proteins | sample Lox_Sample_35_FD_206713 | JGI IMG/M metagenome (GOLD analysis project Ga0335081, IMG submission 206713) | Soil microbial communities from Loxahatchee National Wildlife Refuge, Florida, United States - Lox_Sample_3.5 | ecosystem: Environmental > Terrestrial > Soil > Wetlands | place: USA: Florida... | reverse complement strand
TACATCCTTAGGGAGTATGGGTCAGTGTTTGGGCTTACACGAGGTGTTCATCTCCAAAACAACCCAGTCGTGCCCTGCCGTAGAGATTTTCTCGGTGACTCCGTCCGCATCGCAATAATAGTGGGGATACTTCCCGAACTTAGGGCCCTTGCTCAGGGAGAGCGTGATGCGGTGACCGTCATGGCCAAATCGATACGTTGCCAGCGGCTGGGTCTGATTGGCCTCTTGCTGACATACAATCACCGAGATGCTGGTGTTAGTGTAAGAGAGCTTCTCACCGAAGCTCACAATGCTCTGGTCTTTCCAGGCAGTGAGCGACCCGTTCGAGGGATCGGGGCTTCCGCAATTCGAGTCGTGCGACCAAGTCCCAATGGTGCTCGCATCATTGGGGCTATAAACAGGCGACCGAGGGTTCGGGGTCCAGGAGCACCAGGTCGGTGCTGAGACGCTTGGGGAACTCCCATCACATCCAATGTCGAGCCGGGTGAATGGCGAAGCTGCGATCAAGATGATGTGATCGAATGTGGCGTCTTCGCCATCGTGACTGATTTGGTAGTCGATCCCTGATGAGCCGCCGCTTGAGCCTTGTCCACAGAAAGCGAGAGTTGTGCCCGCAGCGTGACCGTCGGCATCCAGGTGAACGTTGGCATAAATCCAGTTGACGGCCGCTGCGATCTTGTACGAAGCGTTGAGAAAGCTGCCGGGGAGTACATCCGTCGGATCGGAGTCCTCCCACGCCGCGTCGAACGCGATGTTCGTCACGCGGAAGCCGTCACCGATGTAATCGCTATTAAACGCAGTCAGGGCACTCGTCCCTCCACCCCCGCCCATGACCACCACGTCGCCTCTGAGCGCACCGGATTGATCCGTCACATAGAGACAGGCACCCGTATTGGCAAACCGGTGCAGCTCGGGATCACTGATCGCTAAGTGGTACGTGGCGGTTGGTGGTGGGCTTATCGACTGGTTGCAGAGCCCAACATTGCCGTCATCCACCGCAGTGAGGCCGCTTCGATCGGTTGCGAGGGCTGCATCCTGCCGCTCGCTGAGGGCGTAGTTCAATCTCGCCTGGTTTGAGCTGAAGACAGGAGCGAGGCAAACGATCACGATGCAGAGTGCCAATCTTCCGAAATGGTTTCCGTAAAGCATGGTTTCATCTCCAATGTGGCCAGCCACGCTTGTTATCCCACGCCGTAGCCTAAGGAGTATACTTAAACACTGTTCCGCAGCCAGAAGCGCCGCCATAGTAAGTAGTGCCGTAGAGGTTGCCCGCCGCATCCTGGACCAAAGCGCTCTCCGGGGTTCCCCCGTCCGTTGTGGATTTTGCAAAGCTGTGCAGCACGGTCTCGGCGCCGCCGGGGGACAGCTCGAACACCACTCCGTCGCCAAAAGCGCCGCCGTCGAGGGTGGTGCCGTAGAGGTTGCCCGCCGCGTCCCGAACCAAGCCGGCATGAGGGGTTTGGCCGTCGTTGGGAGATCCATCAAAGCTGTGCAGCAGGGTTTCGGTGCCCCTCGGAGTCAACTCGAAAACCGTGCCCTCGTTGAACGCTCCGCCCTCGAGCGTGGTGCCATAGAGGTTTCCCGCCGTGTCCCGGACCAGAAAGGCGTGGGGGTGTCGCCCATCGCCGGGAGATCCGCCAAAGCTGTGCAGCACCGTCTCGGCGCCACCGGGGGACAGCTCGAACACCACTCCGTCGCCAAAAGCGCCGCCGTCGAGCGTGGTGCCATAGAGGTTCCCCGCCCTGTCCCGGACCGCGCCGGCGTGAGGGTGTTCCCCGTCGGCAGGAGATCCGGCAAAGCTGTGCAGCAGGGTCTCGGTGCCGGATGGTGTCAGCTTGAAAACCGTTCCATCACCGTGAGCGCCGCCGAGTGTGGTGGTGCCGTAAAGGTTGCCGACCCCGTCCCGGAACAAACCCGGGTAGGCGTATGCCCCGTCCCTTGGAGTTTTGTTAAAGCTGTGCAGCAGGGTTTCGGTGCCGTTCGGAGTGAGCTTGAAGACCGCCCCAACGTCGTTAACGCCACCCGTGCCGGTGGTGCCGTAGAGGTTGCCGGCTGGGTCCCGAACCAAAGTGGAAACAGGGCTGGCTGCATCCGTTGGACTGCCGGCGAAGCTGTGCAGGAGGGTCTCGGCGCCGATTGGAGTCAGCTTGAAAATCGTTCCGTCGCCGCGAGCCCCGCCCAGATCGGTCGTGCCGTAGAGGTTGCCCGAGACATCCAGAACCAAGCCGCCGTAAGGGTTTGCACCGTATGTGCCGCATTGAAACGAGTAGAGCAAGCTGTAGGTCTGTGTTTGCGCCGATGGAATCGTAATCACGCCTTGTGCTAGGACCGTCGCTAACACGAGCACGGTATCTGACGCTCGCCACCGCGCCCCCGAAATCCATCCTCGAAGTTGCACGAATTGTCCTCCATCTCTAATCGCGCACAATCCTCGCTACGAGTGCTCACGGTGTCTAGAGCAGACCACAGTCCACGTTGAAGGTACCAGCCAGAATTCGATTTCTACCGGAATTCGCCTTTTGGCATTTCGACGGCAGCGAGTATACACCCATTTGTCTCCAGGCGAGCCCGTTCGGTCCGTCTTCCCTCTCGCGGGTGGCGACGACATTGATTTGCCTGGCCTCGCCACCCGCGGTGTCAGAAACTCACAGCACTGTTTAGTGCTTTTCGATGGGTGCCGGGTCAGCTAAAGAACATCGACGACGATCAGCGTGATGTCATCCTGCTGGTTCACGGCAGCAGGCCGCCACCTCTGGAGTTCGGCGAGCACTTGACGCGACAGCTCGGAGGCGGGCTGCAATCGATGATGGCCTACCACCTGTTCGAGTTGCCGGTCGCCAAACTCCTCCCCCGCGGTGTTCTCAGTTTCGGTCACGCCGTCGGTGTAGAGCAGGAGGCGATCGGACGGTTGAAGCGTCACGCTGCACACCGGGTACTCAGAGTCAGGTTCGACCCCGAACAGCAGCCCGTTACTTTCGATCCGCTGCATTTCGCCCCTCGTATTCCGCCAGCACAACAGCGGCGGATGTCCGGCAGCCGAGTAGAGCGCGTTGCGATTCGCAGTGTCGATCCAAACGTAAGCCGCCGAGGCAAACTGGCCGGGCGCCTCGCTCGACAGGATGCGATTCAAGCTGCCCAGCACCTGCGCGGGATCGTCGGCATGGACGGCGACGGACTGCATGGCCACTTTGATCATCGAAGAAATGAGCGCGGCCGGGACGCCGTGTCCAGAGACGTCGGCCACCAGGATCCCCAGATGTTTGTTGTCCGGCCGGACGAATTGGTAGAAATCGCCCGCCACCGCGGTCATGGGATGGTAAGAAGCAGCGATACGGAGGTCCTCAAGCTCGGGAACTCCCGCCGGGAGAATTGAAGACTGGATCTGCCGTGCCATCTCCAGTTCCGTCTCGATGGAGAGCAGACGACGCTCGTTGGTAAACACGATCTCCAGAGCTACGTATCCGAGCGAAAACAGAAGCACGGCAAAGCCCAACGAGTCCACCAAAGGCAGCGCGCGATAGTTCAGCACGGTCCCCAGGTTGGTGTACAGCACCTCCAAGGCAAAAACGAGCGTACCCACGGAGAGAATACGGTGATTCGCGATAGCGAGGAACTGGGAAGCCAGCTTTGGAACCAGCACGACCGCCAGCAGGACGAGCATGGCGAGTACCGCAATCAGGTTGTTGTAAAACATCCATTGGTTGGCAGGGCCACCGAGGAGAAACGTGCCCATACCGGCCACGGCAATCGCCAACCCTGCGAAGATTTCCAGTTGAATCAGAAACCTGAGTTTGCCGAGGCTCAGCTCGCGCAAGGCGAATAAGGCAGAAACCAGGAGCAGATATATCACCGCGGCATTCACGTAAGGCGCGACCGACTGGAGGGAGTGCGGCAGAACCGTCAAAATGGTGGGCGTCTGGCCCAGTTTTTGGAGGCCGTACAACCCGCTGAAGATTCCCCACCATGCGAGGATGCGAACGCCCCGGCGCCAGCGGATCGCCGCGATCGCGCAGGCGGTGGCTCCGATGGACATGAAAATCGATCCGAGGACGATGTTGATCACGTCGGCGCGGAGTGTTTCCAGGGCCGCATCTGCGGCGTTCACGCTATTCATCGAAAGGCTCCGTTTCGTTTTTCGGGTCTTGTCCTGTCCGGGACGGAGCGGGCCATGGACAGGGAGTGCGGGAACGGCCGTATCACCCCGCGACACGATCTTATTCTTTGAACAGCCCCTCGGCGCAGAATTATAACCGGCGTGAACAGGCGATAGCACCCACGGCTGAGGAGGGGGTGGTGCGGGTTGTGGCCGTGTCAGGGGCGCATGCGGAAGTGGAGGCCCAACGTCGTGGCAAAGCTACAATCATTTTGCCTGGCGAAACGCCAGCGGGCAATGCAGGGATGCGGCCCGAGCGCCGAATCAAGACTGGGGTGGAGGGCGGCCTTCGGGCCGCCTCCTTCCCAGCACGAGCCGCGGACTTTCTGACACACGAAAGTGTGCGCTACCTGCCCAAGTTGCTGCCTGCCGCCGGGGCGTGATAAAAGGGGACGGAGAAGCACGGATGAAGCGCCCGGCCATCTTGCTCGCTTTTTGTGCCGCTCTGCTGGCGGCCGAGCCCCTCGTTGCGCAATCGCCGGCCCTGGCGGAAAAATCCGAGCAGGCGCGCGCGTTGATGGCCGCGGCCAAATACGAGGAGGCGGTCCCCCTTTACCGGGAATTGGTCCGAGCGCTGCCGGGCAATACCGGCCTCGAGCTGAATCTCGGCTTGGCCTTGCACATGTCCGGCCGCGAAAAAGAGGCCATTCCTCAATTTGAAAGGGTCCTGAAGGCGGAGCCCGCCAGCCTGCCCGCGAACCTCTATCTGGGCTACACCTACCTGAGCCTGGGCCAGCCGGTGCCGGCCGTGGCCCCGTTGGAAAGGGCCGTTCGCGCGGCGCCCGACGACCAAGACGCCCGCGAGAGCCTGGCCGGCGCCCTTCTCGCGACGGATCAATTTGCGGGCGCGGCGGAACAGTTTCACCGCCTGGCCGGGATGGCAGGCGGGAGCGCCCCGGCCTGGTATGGCCTCGGACGCTCGTATCAGGCGCTGGCGCAGCAGTCGTTCGACCGGCTCGGCAAGCTGGCCGCCGGCTCCGGTTACTGGCTGGCGCTGGCGGCGGATGCCCGGCTGAAAGATCAGCAACTCTCGAGCGCCTTCTACCTGTACCGGCAGGCGCTCGACAAAATGCCGAAACTTCGCGGCGCGCACGCCGCCCTGGCCGAAATCTACGGCAAGACCGGGCACGCGGACTGGGGGGCGACGGAAACGGGACGCGAGAAGCAACTGGGCCCGCCGGATTGCGGCGTGGACCCGCTGGAGTGCGATTTTGTGGCGCGCCGGTACGAGCAGGTGGTATCCGCGCCGGCCGGGACGCCCGACGCTTTATTTTGGAAGACGAAAGCCTACAACGAATTGGCGGTTCTCGCTTTTGCGCATCTGGGAGAGCATCAAGACTCAGCCGAATTCCATGAACTGATGGCCGCCGTGCACAGCGGCGAAGGGCAGAGCCGGCAGGCGGTGGAGGAGTGGCAACAAGCGTACCAGCTTTCCGGGCGGGATCCCGGCATCGGGGTTCAACTCGCCATCGCGACGATCGACATCAAGGACTATCCAGGGGCGCAAAAGCTGGCGGAAGACCTTCTACAGCGCCAGCCCGATTCCGCCGAGCTGCGCTACGTGCTGGGCTATGCGCTCCTCGGCCGCCAGGAGCCGCCCAAGGCCATCGCGGAGCTCGAGACGGCCTTACGGCTCGATCCGAAGCTTCTCCAGGCCCACCAGGCCCTGGCGCAGGCGCTGCTGCAGGCCGGCCAGAGCGCCCAGGCGATTCCGCATTTGAAGGCCGCCCTGCCGCTCGATAAGGACGGCAGCCTGCACTATCAGCTTGCCCGGGCCTACCAGAGCGCCGGCCAAACCGCGCTGGCGCAGGCCACGCTCGAAACTTACCGGAAGATGCAAGAAGCGGCGGCGGAGGAGAGACAGAGCACCATGGAGGAAGTGAAAATCTCGCCGCCCTAGCCCCCGCCGGCGGGGCCTCAGGCGTGCGCCGGCTCGCGCACCACCAGCACCTGGTCCGGGCGGACGTCGCGCAGAACCTGCCGGGTTCCGCCCGGCCACCGAATCTCAATTTCCTCGATTTTTTCCGTCTTCCCGAGGCCGAAGTGCACGCCAAAATGGCTGGACGAAGCGTAACCCACCGCCGAGGTCATATGATTCGACTGCTGGCCGATGCGGATGCGCGTTCCAATCCCGTCGCGATTGCTGGCGGCGCCGACGGGCTTGACGATGATCCAGTGGTTCGGGCCGGGGCTGACGTTTTCCCACAGTTCGGCCGGCTCGCCGAGCGACGAGGTGACCACATCGATTCGGCCGTCGCCGTTGAAGTCGGCAAAGGCCGCCCCGCGGTGGGCGCGCGGCGCCTGAAAATCCTCACCGGCATCCGCCGAGACGTCGCGGAAGGTTCCGTCGCCGGCGTTGAGGAAAATGCTGTTGGGCTGGCGGTAGGTGGCGGCCTCGAATAAGGCGACGTTATCGTCCACGTGCGCGTTGGCGGTGAAGAGGTCCTTCCAGCCGTCGTTGTTGAAGTCGAAGAAGCCGTTGCCCCAGCCGCTGTGCGGAGAGGTGAGGCGCGCCAGGCCGCTGGTGTACGTGGCGTCGTCGAACATCCCCTTGCCCAGATTGCGGAACAGAGGAAAGGTCTCGTGGGCGAGGTCGGTCACCGCAAGATCGGGCAGGCCGTCGTTGTCGTAATCGCGGAAATCCACGCCCATGCTCGACACCGGCTCGCCGTTGTTCAGCAGGGCGACGCCCGCCTGGAGACCCACTTCCTCGAAGGTTCCATTGCCCCGGTTGCGAAACAGGAAGTTCTGCATGTTGTCGTTGGTGACGTAGACGTCCGTAAAGCCGTCGTCATTGTAATCGGCGAAGGCCACGCTCATGCCGCGCCCCACGTGCTGCGCGACGCCGGACTTCGCCGAGACGTCCTCGAAGGTGCCGTCGCGCCGGTTGCGGTAGAGCCGGGAGGTGAGCCCCTCGAAGTACTTGGGATGGCAGTAGGTGCGCAGATGGCGCGCGGGGTCGCCGCAGAAACGGCCGTTGGTCATCGAAAACTTGGCGTAATTGACCACCCAGAGGTCAAGCCAGCCGTCGTTGTCGTAGTCAAGCCAGCCGGCGGCCACCGACCATGCGTCGCTCTGGAGGCCGGCCTGCGCGGTGACGTCTTCAAAACGGCCGTGGCCGCGATTGCGGTAGAGCGTGTTGCGAAAAACCCCGGCCACAAAGAGATCCACCTGGCCGTCGTTATCGTAATCGCCGGCCGCCGCGCCCATGGAATAGCCGGCCCCGGCCACCCCCGCCTGCTCGGTGACGTCGGTGAATTTCATCCCGCCTTCGTTCCGGAAGAGCCGATTGAAGAATTTGGGATCGTCCTTCTCCAGGGAGGGAAGCGAGGCGCCGTTCGTAAAATAAATGTCGGGCCGCCCGTCGCCGTTGTAGTCGAACACGGCGATTCCGCCTGGCATGGCCTCAATCAAGTGCTTCTCGGGGGTGGGATTGTTTTCCAGAACGAAATTCAGCCCCGCTTCCTTCGCCACGTTCCGGAAACGGATGGGGCTGAAAGCCGGGGCGGTTTTGGCGGTCGAGCCGAACGCCCTCACCAGCGGGAGCGCCCCCAGACCGATCCCGGCGACGAGGGCCTGACGCCGGGTAATGCCTCTGACCGTCAGATGGCGCGTCATCTCAAGCGGCGGAGAAAGGAGGGTGGGCTCGCCTTTCCCGAACGTCAAAAATTATATCACCTGGAGAAGCCTGGGCCGTCCGGCCGGCGGCACGACTTGACTGGGGAGAACTCAGTCACAACAATGGTGTCTCGCGTTTCAGCCGGAGCCGGTTCGCATGGCGTGGACTCGAGCCCGGCCCGATAGCGTACCGCTTGACGAGGTTGAGAATGCCGATGCCAGGAAAGGTCCGGAAGGTGCGGAACGGGGCGGCAGCATGGCTGGCAGGCGTACTGCTGGGCGGCTTCATGCTGGGCGCACGCTCCGGCGCCGCCGGGCAAGACCACACTACGTGGAGCGATTACGGCGGCGGACCGGATTCCTCGCAATACTCCGCCCTTCGTGAGATCGACCGGACCAACGTCGGCAAGCTCAAGATCGCCTGGGTCTTTCCTGCGGGCGACGACCATCGGTACTTCTTCAACCCGATCGAAGTGCACGGGCTGACCTACGTGATGGCGGAGAACGACTCCATCGTGGCGCTGAACGCAGAAACCGGCAAGAAAGTGTGGGCGCACAAGCCCGATCCGCATACGGACATCATCACGGACCGCGGGATCAACTACTGGGAGAGCGCCGACGGGCGCGATCGCCGGCTGCTCTTCGCCAGCAATCATTGCCTGCGGGAGATCGATGCCCGTACCGGGAAGCCGATTCTGTCGTTCGGCGCTCACGGACGCGTGGACCTGAAAGAGGGCCTGGGCCGCGATCCGGGAACGCTTTCCCTGGTGCAATCCACCACCCCGGGGAGAGTGTTCGAGAACCTGCTCATCCTGGGCTCGGCCACCAATGAAGGCTACGGCTCCGCTCCGGGAGATATCCGCGCCTTCGACGTGCGCACCGGCAAGCGGGTGTGGATCTTTCACACCATTCCGCATCCGGGCGAGCTCGGATACGACACCTGGCCGAAGGACGCGTGGAAGCGGGTGGGAGGAGCCAATTGTTGGGGCGAGATTTCGGTGGATGAAAAGCGCGGGATTGCCTACGTGCCCACCGCCAGCCCCAAATACAACTTCTACGGCGCGGACCGGCGCGGCGCCAACCTCTTCGGCGATTGCCTGCTCGCCCTCGACGCCCGCACGGGCAAGCTCCTTTGGTATTTCCAAATGGTCCATCACGACATCTGGGACTACGATAACGCCGCCGCTCCGAAGTTGCTCACGCTGTGGCACGACGGCCGGGAGGTGGATGCGGTGGCGCAGACCGCCAAAACCGGATTCGTCTGGGTGTTCAACCGCGTTACCGGCCAGCCCCTGTGGCCGGTGGAGGAGCGGCCGGAGCCGCGCTCCGACATGCCGGGGGAAGAAACCTGGCCTACCCAGCCGTTCCCGCTCGGTCCGCCACCCTTTGCGCGGCAGTCGTTCACCGTAAGCGATCTGAGCCCCTCCATCGGCAGTCCGGAGGAATTGGCGCGGTTCCGCCGCGAGATCGAGGCATCCCGGAATCGGGGACTCTTCACCCCGCCCGGCGTGACGGATACCCTGGAGATGCCCGGCAACAGCGGAGGGGCGAATTGGGGCTCCGCGGCGGTGGATCCGGCCAACGGCACGCTGTACGTGGCCTCGATGGACCTGCCCTGCATGCTGAAGTTGGAGCGCGAGGAGACGCGCAGAGCCGCGGGCGGCGAATCGATCGAACAACAAGGTCATTTCATTTATGAGTCGAACTGCCGGTCCTGCCACGGCGCCGACCTCAAGGGGCTGCCTCCGGCCGTTCCTTCGCTCGTCGCCGTCGGTGCTAGGCTGAATCGGGAAAAGCTCGCCAGCATTGTGACGGAGGGACGCGGCTCGATGCCGGGCTTCCCGAGGCTTCCCCAGCCGGATGGGCAGGCGTTGATCGCCTTCCTGCTCAATCCCTCCCGCGCGTCAGCCTTGCCCGCGCCCGTTGCCGCGCCTGCCGCTGGGGGCACAGAGCCTGAAACGGCCGCCGCTTCCCAGAGGCTCCGCTACCTCAGCGGATTCGGCTTCATGATGACGAGCGCCGGCGTGCCGCCCATCGCGCCGCCGTGGTCATCCCTCACGGCTTACGACCTGAACCGGGGCACGCTCAAATGGAAGATTCCGCTGGGCGAGGTGCCGGAGCTGGCAGCCCAGGGCATCCGGGGCACCGGGTTTCCCTTTCTAAAAACGGGCCCCGTCGTGACCGCCGGCGGACTGATCTTCACCGCCACGCGCGATCACATGGTGCGCGCCTACGACGAGGAAACCGGCAGGGTGCTTTGGGAGAAGCGGCTCGACACGCCGCTGCAGGGCATTCCGAGCGTCTACGAAGCCGGCGGGCGTGAGTACCTTGTGGTGTGCGCCGCCGCGCCCGAGGTGAGCGATACGGCTTCGCAGAAACGCATTCAGGGCTCGTACGTCGCCTTCGCCTTGGCGGGCGCGGCAGCGAACGCCCGGCCATAACCCCCTTCGTGGAGCGCCACAGGCGCGCCTGAGCCTCCTGAGGCGCAAGGGCGGGGCCACACGCCACGGCCCGGCCGACGCCCGCGCAGGCCCCCTGGCAAGAAGGCCGCCGGGGCCGACGACCCTGGCAAAGACGCTCAAAAAAGCGACTCTGACGCCGAACGAGCTTTCAACAACCGCCCTGAGAATTTCGTTCAGGGGGCCACTAGCGGTTGAAGGCTGACCTTGTGGCCGAGGTGTTCGAGCCGTCTGACGTAATACCGGGTGAGACGCTGAGGTTGGAGGCGATCATAGAAGTCGCCGCCTTAATCAGCAGAGGTCTTGGTTTTTTTCAGCAGATGGTAGAAGATCACCAGCCTCGAGTGGCCCACGGCGATCAGCGCGCGTTTCTTCCCGCGCCGGCCCGCCAAGCGCCTGTACTGCGAGGCCCGGTAACTATGCTTGCTGGGGCTCGCCGCCCAAGCCGCCTGGACCAGGGTGCGCTTCAGCCGGCGATT
>Ga0335081_10020443_pt1 | contig 10709 bp, 8 predicted proteins | sample Lox_Sample_35_FD_206713 | JGI IMG/M metagenome (GOLD analysis project Ga0335081, IMG submission 206713) | Soil microbial communities from Loxahatchee National Wildlife Refuge, Florida, United States - Lox_Sample_3.5 | ecosystem: Environmental > Terrestrial > Soil > Wetlands | place: USA: Florida... | reverse complement strand
CTCGAGGGGACGGCCGCGACGGTTCAGGTGTACGAGTACACCGGCGGACTCGAGCCCGGCGACGAGATCCTGCCCACAGGGGGGCCGCTGGCCGCGGAGCTTGGACCGGGCCTGCTCGGAGGCGTATTCGACGGCGTCTTGCGCCCCCTCCAGTCGGGCGCCGCATGGATCGAGGCCGGTCGTGCGGGGACCCGCGCCGCAGACCGCGCGTGGAGCTTCGCGCCGGTGACGCGGGTCGGAGCGCAGCTCACGGCCGGGGCGACCCTCGGAACCGTTCGCGAGAGCGCGGCAATCGACCACCAGGTCCTCGTACCCCCGGACGCCGGCGGCACGGTTGAGTGGATCGCCCCGCCGGGCGAGCTCCACCTCAGGGACGTGATCGCCCGAGTGAACGGCCGCGAGCTCGGGCTCACACAGCGATGGCCGGTTCGCCGGCCGCGTCCCGTGCGGACGCGGCTCGCCGGCGGCGGCCCACTAGTCACCGGTCAGCGAGTGCTCGACCTCCTGTTCCCGGTCGCCCGGGGCAGCACCGCGGCAATCCCCGGCGGATTCGGTACGGGCAAAACCGTGGCGCTGCAGCAGATCGCCAAGTGGTGCGACGCCTCGGTGATCGTGTACGTCGGGTGCGGCGAACGCGGCAACGAGCTCGCCGACGTGCTCGAAGAGTTCGAGGCGCTCGAGGATCCGCGCACGGGTCAGCCGTTGCTGGATCGGACCGTGCTGATCGCGAACACATCGAACATGCCGGTGATGGCACGCGAGGCGAGCATATACACGGGGGTCACGGTCGCCGAGTACTACCGCGACATGGGCTATGACGCGGTCGTGATCGCGGATTCGACATCGCGATGGGCCGAGGCGTTACGCGAGCTGGGATCCCGTACGGGCGAGCTTCCCGCCGAGGAGGGCTATCCGGCGGGGCTGTCCTCGGCGCTGGCAGACTTCTACGAGCGTGCCGGTCAGGTGCAGACGCTCGGCGACAAGGTCGCATCGGTCAGCATCCTCGGAGCCGTATCCCCGCCCGGCGGCGACCTAACCGAGCCGGTCACGTCGCACACAAGACGGTTCGTGCGCGCGGTCTGGTCGCTCGATCGCGATCTCGCCTATGCCCGTCACTATCCGGCCGTCAGCTGGCGGGACTCCTCAGCCCGCGACGTCGACCAACTGGCCGCATGGCAGGCGGAGCACGGGGACCCGGGTTGGCTGGAGCGGCGGGCCGTCGCGCTAAGACTGCTCACCGACGCCGACCGGATTGAATCGATCGCGCAGCTTGTCGGCGCCGACTCGCTGCCAGGTCGCGAACGGATCACGCTGCGCACCGCGCGCTTGCTCCGCGAGGCGGTGCTGCAGCAGAGCGCCGTCCTCGAGAACGATCAGTTCAGCTCACCGGCCAAGCAGCGCGCGCTGCTAACGCTCGTCCTCGACGTCCACGACCGCCTGATCGCCCTGCTCGACCGCGGCGTGGAGGTCGCCGAGCTAGAGGCGGTCGACCTGTCGAGTGTCCTCCGTGCTCGCTATGACACCTCGCCGGACGGCGCCGCGGAGGTCGAGCGGATCGGCCACGACCTCATGCACGCGCTCGGCGAGATCGGCTAGCGGGCTCGATGACCACGCGCGCACCGATCGAGTACCGCTCGATCAGCTCGATCCGCGGGCCGCTGATCATCGTCGAGGACGTCGCCGGCATCGGCTGGGATGAGGTCGCGGAGATCAGGCTCGACTCGGGTGAGGTCAGGCACGGCACCGTGCTCGACGTTCACGCTGACCTCGCGGTGATCGAGGTGCTCGAGGGCACCTCCGGGATGAGGCTCGACTCGGCGCGCATCGCGTTTTCCGGCGCACCGATGGAGATCCCCGTGGGCGAGGGCTGGCTGGGACGGACTTGCAACGGGCGAGGCGAGCCGATCGATGGCGGCCCACCCGTGCTCGGTGGCGAGCGACGACCTGTCGCCGGCGCACCGATCAACCCCGCCAGCCGCGCGACTCCAAGCGAGCCAATTCTGACCGGCGTCAGCGCGATCGACGGGCTGGCAACGCTGGTACGAGGACAGAAGCTGCCGGTGTTCTCGGTCGGGGGCCTGCCGCATCTGGAGCTCGCGGCCCAGGTCGCCGCGCAGGCCCACGTCGAGGGCCAGCCGTTCGCGATCGTGTTCGCCGCGCTCGGCCTTCCGCACGCGGACGTGCACGCGGTCCGTAGCGCACTCGAGCGGCGCGCCGATCTGACCGACCTTGCGCTGTTCATCAACACCGCCGACGACCCGATCGTCGAGCGGATCGTGACCCCGCGGGTCGCTCTGACAGTGGCCGAGCACCTCGCGTTCGACCTCCATCGCCACGTGCTGGTCGTACTGGCCGACCTGACCAACTACTGCGAGGCCGTCCGCCAGGTGTCGGCAGCGCGCGGTGAAGTTCCCAGCCGCCGTGGCTATCCCGGATATCTGTACAGCGACCTCGCGTCGCTGCTCGAGCGTGCGGGCAGGATCAAAGGACTCAAGGGATCACTGACGCAAGTGCCGGTGCTGACGATGCCGGCCGGCGACATCACCCACCCGGTGCCGGACGTGACCGGCTACATCACCGAGGGTCAGCTCGTGCTCAATCCGGAGCTGTACGCCCGCGGGATCTCCCCGCCGTTCGATCCCCTGGCGTCCCTGTCACGCCTGATGCGCCGGGGCGCCGGCCCGGGGCTGACGCGCGATGACCACCTGGAGATCTCAGCCCAGCTGTATGGGATCGTCGCCCGCGCGCGCCAGGTCGCCGATCTCGCGGAGGTGGTCGGCGAGGACGCGCTCTCAGCCGGCGACCGTGAGTATCTGCGCGCCCGGGCTCGGTTCGAGACCGAGTTTCTGTCCCAGCCGCTCGAGGAGAGCCGGTCTCTCGAAGACACGCTCGACCGAGCCTGGAACGTCGCCTCGATACTTCCCCGGGGGGAGCTGTCGATGATCAGCCCGCGCACGGTGCAGGAGCGCTACCGACCCTCCGATCACGATGGCTCTGCGAATCCCGCCCGGTAGGGCCGGCCGGACGTGGCTGATCGCGCGCCTCGAGGTGGCCCACCGCGGCGCCGAGCTGCTCGACCGCAAACGGCAGGTGCTGCTCGGTGAGCAGGCGCGCATCCGTGCGGAGGCGGAGCGGGCGCGGCGCGAGTGGAACGAGGCCGCGGATCAGGTCGAGAAGTGGAGTGCCCGGGCCGGGATCGTAGACGGCGCCGGCCGTCTCGAGTTGCTCGCGAATCACGTTCACGAGCACGCTTCCCTGGAGCTGTCCTGGCTGAACTTCATGGGCGCCCGCATTCCCCGAGCGGAGGCGATCGACATCCCTGACCCTCCTGCGGTTTCCGCGCTGGGCGGCAGCTCCGCCGCGGTGCTGCTGGCGCGAGCTTGTTGCGACGCCGCGCGCGCCGCCGCGCGCTACGCAATCGCCGAGCGAGCCGAGGCTGAACTGACCGCCGAGCTCGGGCGTGCCGCGCGGCGCCTGCGCGCGTTGCGGGAGCGGTGGATACCTCAGCACGAACAGGCGCTCGCGGCGCTCGAGCTCGCGCTCGACGAAGGCCAGCGCGAGCAGGCCATCCGGGTTCGATGGCTCACCGGGCGTCGAGCATCGGTGGATAGTACTGACACTGTTCGCTGACAATTACGGACCCACCGACGCCACGCGCGCTACAATGAAAGTGTCAGAGCGTGAGTGTTTCCGCTAGGGAACGACCGCCAAACTGGCCCGCGGCGACTCGAGCCGCAAAGCCTAACGGCACTCACGCTCTTGGCATGAGTGCTCTGGTGAGTGTCACGGTCACGTGATTTGTGGCATTGCCGCTGGGACGAGGTAACGTTCGAACCAGTCACCAGCCAACAACGACACCTCCTCGAACGCCTTTGGTTCGTGAAATCGACGTGTCGCGCCAGGGATCACGGCCAGCTCACATGAGACGCCGAGGACGAGCCGCGCCTCACGGTTGAGCTCGTGCACGAGCTTGTCTTGCTCGCCGACGACCAGCAGCACCGGTGCACGGACACGGTGCAGCCATGAAGCGGCCAGGTCGGGGCGCCCGGCATACGAGACGACCGCGCCTATCTCGTCCGGTAGCTCCGCGGCGGCGCGAAGCGCGGCTGCGGCCCCTGTGCTCGTCGCAAGGTAGCCGATCGGGAGCTCGGTCAGCCCGGGTTGAGTCCGCGCCCATCGCGTCGTCGCCACCAGTCGCTGCGACAGCAGCGATATGTCAAACACGTTGGTGCGGTCGCGTTCCTCTTCGTGCCTCAGAAGATCGACCAGCAGCGTGGCGAGACCACCTTGGTTGAGCGCGCCTGCGACGTCCCGGTTGCGCGAGCTGAAGCGGCTCGAGCCGCTTCCGTTCGCGAATACCACTAACCCCTGCGCCTCCTTCGGAACCACTAGGTCACCGGCGATCTCGACGACCGGCACGCGAACCTCCTGCGTCGCGGGCAATCGGGGCGGCGGCGGATCATCGACACCGCCGGCCAGCAACTGGGCGACCTCGGCGTCGGTCGTCTGCTCGAAGTGCTCGTACCACAGGCCAACCGCCCACATCGTCTCGGGCTGGCGCAGGCACACCACCAGGTCGGCCTCCTCCCGGAGCGCATGCACCGTCTCAGGCGCCCCCACCGGGACCGCCAGCACCAGCCGGCGCGGACCCCGCGCCCGGACCGCGCGGAGCGCGGCGCGGGCCGTCCCCCCAGTGGCGAGGCCGTCGTCGACTACGATCGCCGTGCGCCCTCGAACGTCGAGCGGTGGGCGTCCGTCGCGGTAGCGAAGCACGCGCGCTTCGACCTCGGCGCGCGCCCGGGCGATCGCCGTGTCCAACTCCTCGACACTCATGAGCATGCGGCGAACAGCTTCCGGCTCCAGCACTCGGACGTTGCCCTCAGCGACGGCGCCGACGCCGTATTCCGGGTTGCCGGGAGCTCCAATCTTGCGAACCACGAGCACGTCCAGCGGGGCACCGAGCACCTGCGCGACCTCGTACGCGACCGGCACGCCCCCGCGCGCCAATCCGAGCACGACCGGATCCTCGGGGGCGAGCCGGCGCAGCCGTTTGCCCAGCTCCCGTCCCGCCGCGCTGCGATTGGCAAACCTGCCCCTGATCGTGTCGAGGCCGAGTGACATCTGCCGTAGCAACCTATGCTCTCCCGCGCGGTGCGCCATCCGCAATATTCCGCGCCGAGCGGGGATTCAGCCGCTGGCAGCTGAAGCCGCCTGCGCCCGGCTGATCCGGCTCTTCCGCCCTCGAATCTCGTAGTAGAGATGGAGGTTGAACGCACGGACCGCCGATGCCGCCAGCGGCAACTGCGAGTCGGTCAGCCGCTCGTTGGCCAGGCAGGCGGCCATCCGTGCCCGGTAGCTGTCCGCGCGGCGCGGCCTCAGCGACGCCGCCCACCCCAGGATCTCGTGCGCACGGTGCAGATCGGCCGGCGTCAGCTCGGCGCCGCACTCCAACCGCTCACGTGCGACGCGCCATGTCGGTTGCACCTCAGTGCTGGCCGCGGGAACGAAGTGATGCTCGTGGGTGGCCGCGACCGTGTGCGCCAAATATGTGACCGTGTCGGTAGAGACACCGGTGCCAGGCAACGCGTCGGCGGACATCTTTTCACCGTAGACCCGAGCCGCCGGACGGTAATCCGTAGTTTGTCGCCGGCCCGTGGGGACCCGACCGGATGCTCGCGACGCGATGCGTATGCAGACTCACAGTTGGCCGATCCGAGAGGAGCACCGCAATGTGGCGTAAAGCATGTCCATGGTTGACGGGAGTTCTTGCCGTCGCGTTGATCACCGCCACCTGGCGTCTGAGGGACGCCCAGACCGAGCTCGACCGGATACAGCGGCTGGTCGCCATCGGTCAGGCAGCCCGTGCGGCACCAGTCTCGGCTGCGCTGCCGCCGGCCACCGAGCGAGCTGTGCCGGCCGGACAGCCATCGGACTTCGCCGGCGAGCTCTCGGATATATCCGCCGAGTGGGAGCAGGCCGTCCCGCCGATGGACAGCTGAGCGCGCGCGGTCCGCTCAACGTGAGGTGAAGCTCGCGGTGCCTCCGGCGCCGTTGCCCAGACGGGCGGCGCGAATCGCTCGCTCGATATCGGTGAGCGAGACGACGCCGATGGGGCGCCCATCGTGATCGATGACCGCCGCCCGCCCGATCCGCACGAACGCGGGCTGGTCGAGCAGGTGGGCGACCTGCTCCTGCCCACAGATCAGCAACGCTGGATCCCGGTCGGCCAGGTCCCCGGCGAGCGTGACCTGCCAGCGCGACCGGGGCGTCTTCGTCAGGTGGTCGATGCTCAGCATTCCGATCGCTGTGCCGGCGCCAGCCGTCACCGGGAATGCCTTGTAGCGGTAGCGCCCGAAATACTCGCGCGCCTCGCTGAGCGTCGACTCGGCGGGGATGCTGACGGCGGGCTGGGACATCAGCTCCGCGGCTGGGACGCCGGTGAACGCCGCGATCACCTCCTCGTGCATGCGTTCCGCGGTCGCCGCCGACACCACGAACACGCCGATCAGCGCGAACCACAGCCCGCCGAGCTCCCCGCCGAACGCGAGCAGGGCGCCGAAGGCGATCAGCAGATAGCCGAACACCCGTCCGAGGGCGGCCGCGGTGTTCGTCGCTCCTGCCATGTCGCCCGTGCGCCGCCACAACAGGGCCCGGGCGACCCTGCCCCCGTCCAGCGGAAATGCCGGAACTAGATTGAATCCGAGGATCAGGAGATTGATCTGCACCTGGTAGTCGACCAGCGCGCGCAGCGCCGTCGGCGCCGAGCCTGGGAGCGCCACTGCCAGCCCGACGAACAGCGCCGAGACCACCGCCGTCACCGCCGGTCCGGCAAGCGCGAAGTGGAGTTCGTCCCCGGCGGTCTTCGGCTCGCCGCGCATCTGCGCCACGCCGCCGAGCAGCCACAGGTCGATCTCCTCGATCTGCACGCCGCGGCGCCGCGCCACGATCGCATGGCCGAACTCGTGCGCAAGGATGCTCGCGAACAGCAGCAGGGCGCTCGCGAAACCCAGGGCGTATGAGCCCAGGGTCGTGATCCCGTGAACCTCGCTGGGGTAGTAGCCGGCGCCGAGCGACCAGGTGATCAGCGCGACGATGATCAGCCACAGCGGACTGATGCCAACCGGGATCCCCGCGATCCGAGCGATGCGGACGCTGCGACCTGGCATTGCCCCACGCTGGCATTTCCGGGAGCCCGCCGCATCGGTGATTACCAGCGGGTTCGGGGGCGGTAAACCACGTACCCGCAAGGCGCCGGGCCTGGGCCGGGCCGGCACTTCGGAAATTCCGCAGTCGCCTGCGGGTCCCCGCTGATGGCCCGGGGTCTCCCCTGGCCTACGGTCACCCCGTGACCCTCGCTTCGGCTAGTACCTCAACCTCTAACCGATCCGGCGCGAAGGAGCTGGCGGCGGCGTCACTGCGGCGGACCCAGCGTCCTGAGCTGCTTGGCTTCGTGTCCACCGAAGAAGTGACGCCGGCCGATGGCCCGATCGGCCAGGACCGAGCGAGTGAGGCGATGTCGTTCGGGCTGGACGCCGAGATGGCGGGGTACAACATCTTCGTCACCGGCCCGGTCGGCGTGGGCAAGCACACCTCGGTGAAGGCGCGCCTGCGCGAGCAGGCACGGCAGCGGCCCGCGCCGGGAGACTGGCTGTACCTGCACAACTTCAGCGATCCCCGGCGGCCGGTCGCGATGTCGCTGCCCAGTGGCCAGGGTCAGCGGCTGGTCGGCGACATGCGCCAGTTCCTCGAGGACGCCCGCCGCGAGCTGGCGGCGGCGTTTGAGACCGAGAGCTACTCGCGCCGGCAGCGAGAGCTGACCGAACCGCTCGAAAAGGAGCAGGAAGCGGCGATCGAGGAGCTTCGCGAGCAGGCACGGGCGGGGGGAATCGCGCTCGAGCTCACCCCGGCCGGGATCATGACGATGCCGCTCCGCGGAACCCGTCCGATGACCCCGGACCAGTTTGCGGAGTTGCCCGAGCAGGCCCGTGAGCGCTATCAGGCGGCGCTCGAGGCGTTGGGACCGCAGGTCCAGCGGTTCGTCACGACGATGAGGACGCGGCAACGCGAGGCGCGCAAGCGGTTGCGGGGGCTCGAGCACGAGGTTGCGCTGTTCGCGGTCGGCCATCTGATCGATGACCTGAAGGAGCGCTACCCCGCGTCAAGCCGGCTGGTCGAATGGCTGAGCTCGGTTCAGGACGACGTGATCGAGCACCTGAGTCAGTTCCAGGCCCACGGCGGCGGAGACGGCTCCGAAGCCCAGGCACTGCTCACTCTGGCCACCGAGGGAGGGCCGGAACGATCGCTCGCGCGTTATGACGTGAACGTATTCGTGTCGAACGGCGCCGACGGTCACGCGCCGGTCGTGTCCGAGACGAATCCGACGTATTCGAACCTGTTCGGGCGGATCGAGCACCAGGGCGTGCTCGGCGGCGGGTTCGTGACCGACCACAGGATGCTCCGCCCGGGCGCCATCCATCGGGCCAACGGCGGCTATCTGATGCTGCCCGCCGCGGAGGTGCTTTCGCAACCGGTGGTGTGGTTGAAGTTGAAGGAGGTATTGCGCACGGGCCAGATCCGGCTCGAGAGCCTCGCCGAGGAATACGCCCTGTTCCCGATGGCGACGCTCACGCCCGAGCCAGTCGAACTCGACCTCAAGGTCGTGCTGGTTGGGTCGCCTGCGTTGTACGAGCTTGCATACACGCTCGACGATGATGTGCGCAAGTTGTTTCGCGTCAAGGCTGAGTTCGATTGGCGGGTCGTCTGGGATGAGGCGGGCGGACGCGACTACGCCTCGTTCCTCAGCTCACAGGTGATCAAGGCGGGGCTGCGTCACTTCGACGCCGGGGCGGTGGCGCATGTGATCGAACATGGCGGCCGTCTCGCCGAGAGCCAGGACTGGCTCTCGACGTGTTTCGTCGAGGTCGCCGGGCTCGCCGCCGAGGCCAGTCATTGGGCGTCTGTGGACGGAAGCGACCTCGTGCACGCCGAGCATGTGGAGCGGGCGATCGAGCAGAAGACAAGGCGCTCCGATCTGATCGAGCGCCGCTTGCTGGATATGGTCGCCGACGGCACCCTGATGCTCGACCTCGACGGCGAGCGCGTCGGCCAGATCAACGCACTGGCAGTTCTCGATCTCGGTGACTACTCGTTCGGCCGGCCCGTACGGATCACGGCCAGCGCCGGTCCCGGCCGCGGCGCGCTGGTGTCGATCGAACGCGAGTCCGAGCTCAGCGGCCACATCCACGACAAGGGTTTCCTGATCCTGAGCGGCTATCTGCGCGGCCGATACGGCGCCGAGCGCCGGATCGCCATGGCTGCCAACATCACCTTCGAGCAGTCATACGAGCAGATCGACGGCGATTCCGCCGCCAGTGCCGAGCTTTACGCGCTCCTGTCCGAGCTGGCGGATGCCCCGCTTAGGCAGGACATTGCGGTGACCGGCTCGGTCAATCAGCATGGCGAGCTGCAGTCCATCGGTGGTGTCAACGAGAAAATCGAAGGCTTCTATCGCGCGTGCGCGCTCGGAGAGCTCACTGGACGGCAAGGGGTGATCATCCCGGAGGCGAACGTGCGTCACCTGATGCTCTCCGCGCAGGTCGTCGATGCCGTACGCGCGGGGCGCTTTCACGTCTGGAGTGCCCGTACGGTGGATGACGGCATCGAGGTGCTCACCGGGCTCACCGCCGGGCAGAGCGGGCCGGACGGCCGCTTTCCGGACGGCACGCTGCACGCACGCGTCGCCGAGCGGCTTGCGCGCTGGGCCCACATCGCCGAGGACCAGAGGGCCGATACCTCAGACGGGCGCGCCGGGCATTCTGTCCCAGTTCCCCTGACCCCGAGCCGTCCGTGACTGTTACTGACGCCCGCGTCCTGTTAATGCCGATGTCGAGTGCGTGCAACCGGTCTAGCGTCGTGACTGGGCAATCTCGGAAAGGAGATGTGCGATGAGAACTGAGGACGGCTCAATGACTCCGACAACCACGCGGGCGGAGGCGATCGTCGAGTTTCTCGAGGGCGAAGGCGTGAGGTACGAGTTGATCGAGCACGAGCGCACCATGAGCGCCGCAGCCGAGGCCCGCACCATGCACCAGTCGCCGGACCAGGTCGCCAAGACGATCATTCTCCATGACGGGAGCGCGTACGTGATCGCGGCGATTCCCGCCTCCGAGCGTCTCGACATGCGCAAGCTCCGCGAAGTCCTTGGCGCCACGCGCCGGCTGCGGCTCGCCGATGAGGAGGAAATCGCGCGCGAATTTCCCACATTGGAGGTCGGCGCTGTGCCGCCCTTCGGGCCGATGGTGCCAGCGGCGGAAGTCATCGACCGTGCGCTGGTCGATCAGCCACGGATTCTCTGCCCCGCCGGCGACCACCGGCACTCGGTACGCGTCGATCCCCGGGATGTCATCCGAATCACGGGCGCGAGCACCGCTCACATCTGCCAGGACTGGTAGCTAGACACTCACAGGCGGCAGGCTCGGGGTTGCCTGCGGAAAACCCGCAGCGAGCAATCCAGGCAAGCCCACCGCGTGACGCGCGGGTTATCCCGATGGCGGGCACACGGCGCGATGGAACACTCGACCTGAGCCGAACCACCGAGGAGAGAGTGATGACCGCCGAAGTTCTGACATCGATCCGTGAACTCGACAGCCGCGTGACCAACGGCGTCCAGGTTCGGCTGCTGTGGTGTGAGCACAATGGAACGCTGTGGG
>Ga0335081_10020442_pt1 | contig 10710 bp, 9 predicted proteins | sample Lox_Sample_35_FD_206713 | JGI IMG/M metagenome (GOLD analysis project Ga0335081, IMG submission 206713) | Soil microbial communities from Loxahatchee National Wildlife Refuge, Florida, United States - Lox_Sample_3.5 | ecosystem: Environmental > Terrestrial > Soil > Wetlands | place: USA: Florida... | reverse complement strand
TCGGCGGCTCCGCGGACGACGGTCTCACCCTCGGCAAAGCAGCCGAGCAGCGCGACCAGCGGCAGCTCGTCGATCGCAAGCGGAACCTCGTCGGCCCCGACCGTGGTGCCCAGGATCGGGCCCGCGCAGATGTCCAGATCGCTCACCGGCTCGTCGGGGCCGAACGCGCGCTCGGGCTCGAGCTCGCCCAGCACGATCGCGCCCATCCTCGCGAGGATCTGCAAGAAGCCCGCCCGCGTCCAGTTGACCCCGACTCGCTCGAGCACCAGTCGTGAACCGGCGACGAGCACGCCCGCAGCGATCAGGAACGCGGCCGAGGAGATGTCCCCCGGGACCTCCAGCGACTCGAGCTCGAGCTCGTCGCAGGCGGCCACGGTCGTGCGAATGCCGTCCTCGCCGCGGCTCGAGCGGCGCACCGGCGCGCCGGCGCGCAGCAGCATCCGCTCGGTGTGGTCACGGCAGGCGACGGGCTCGATCACCGTCGTCCGCTCGGTCACCAGGCCGGCCAGCAGCACGCAGGATTTGACCTGTGCGCTGGGCACCGGCAGCTCGTAGTCGATGCCGTGCAGCGCGGCACCATGGATCGTCAACGGCGGGAAGCGATTCTGGCGGGTGTCGATGCGCCCGCCCATCCGCGCCAGCGGCGCCACGATCCGGTCCACCGGGCGGCGGCGGATCGACTCGTCGCCGTCGAGCGTGAAGCTCGAACCCTCTTGAAACGCCAGCCACCCTGGCAGCACGCGCATCAACGTGCCAGCGTTGCCGACGTCGATCGTGCCCGCCGGCGCCTGAGCGTCGCGCAGCCCGCCGCCCCGGATCAGCACGTCGTGATCGCGCTGCTCGACGATCGCGCCCAGCGAGCGGATCGCCGCGAGCGTCGAGCTGGTGTCGGCGGCAGCCAGGTAGTTGCCGATCCAGACCGGCTCCGATGCCATCGCGCCGATGATCGCGGCGCGATGGGAGATCGACTTGTCTGCCGGCGGACGCAGGTGGCCGCGCAGCGGACCGCAGGGCGCAAAGCGCGCGTTCATGCGCGCGCCACCGGGAAGCCGAGCCCGAGGACCAGCTCCTGGGCGCGCTGCGCCGATTGCTCGCCGGAGATCCACAGCGCGACAACTCCCTCGCTCATATCCGGGGCCGGGTACAGCGCCATATCGGTGATGTTGACTCCGACGCGGCTGAGCTCGAGCGCCAGCTGCGCGATCACGCCCGGCCGGTTGGGCACCGATGCACGCAGCTCGAACAGCGGGCCGCCGGCGAGCTGCGCCTCGAGCAACCGCCGGCGATCGTCCGCGGCTGCGTCGTTCCAGGCGCTGATGCGCACGGCATCGGCGGCGTGCAGCGCGTCCGAGACGGCGCTCAAGCGGTCGATCAAGGCGCCGATCTGCGCACGAAGCGCGTCGCGGTTGGAGACGTAGATGTCGGTCCAGATCGCGCTCGGCGCCCCGGCGACACGGGTCGCGTCGCGAAAGCTCGGACCCGTCGCAGGCAGTCGCTCGCCCTCCGCGGCGAGTGTTCCCGCCGCCTGCGAGACGAGCACGTTGGCGAGCACGTGCGGGAGGTGGGAGACGAGCGCCAGCAGCGTATCGTGCGCCTCGGGGTCGATCGCCGCCGGACGCGCCCCGAGCGCGTGCAGCAGCCGGTACAGACGCTCGTAGAGCAGTCCGGAAGCGCTCGCCGTCGGCGTCAGGTACCAGGTCGCCCCGTCGAACAGATCAGCGCGGGCATGTTCGACGCCCGCGGTCTCGGCGCCCGCGAGCGGATGACCGCCGACGAAGCGGGGGTCCGAGCAGGCGGCGACGACCGCCCGCTTGGTCGAACCGACGTCGGTGACCACGCAGTCCGCCGGCGCCTGCGCCAGCGCGTCGCCGACCACCCGCGAAAGCCCGCCGACCGGCACGGCGGCGAATACCGCCTGCGCACCCGTGACCGCCTCGGCGAGGCTCGCGCACACCCGGTCCAGCGCGCCGCGCGATTGCGCGGTCGCGAGCGCTGCCGCGGACCGGTCGAAGCCGCTCACGTGCGCGCCGAGCCGCTCGCGAGCCGCCAACGCGATCGAGCCGCCGATCAGGCCGACGCCGATAACCGCGATCCGGGTGCTCAAACGGCCGCGCCGGACAGCGCCTTGCCCGCGACCGCCGCGGCGGCCTGCACTCGCTCCACGTAGTCGGCGAACTCGTCGGCGACGAGCGCTTGCGGCCCGTCGCAGATCGCCTGATCCGGACGTGGATGCAGCTCGACGATGATTCCGTCGGCCCCGACTGCGGCGGCGGCCAGCGACAGCGGCGTGACGAGATCCCGCCGGCCGGCGGCGTGGCTGGGATCGACGATCACGGGCAGATGACTCAGCTCCTTGAGCACCGGAACCGCGGTCAGATCGAGCGTGAACCGGTAGGCGGTCTCGAACGTGCGGATCCCGCGCTCACAGAGCATGACCGCGTCGTTGCCCTCCTTGAGGATGTACTCCGCCGCCATCAGCAGCTCTTCCAGCGTGCTCGACAGGCCGCGCTTGAGTAGCACGGGACGGCCGGCGAGGCCGACCTCGGCCAGCAGCGTGTAGTTCTGCATGTTGCGCGCGCCGATCTGGATCACGTCGGCGACCTCGAGCACCTGCTCGACGTCGCGGTGGTCCATCAGCTCCGTGACGATCGGCAGGCCGGTCTGCTCCTTGGCCTCCTTGAGCAGGCGCAGGCCCTCCTGGCCGAGGCCCTGGAAGGCGTACGGCGAGGTGCGCGGCTTGTACGCCCCACCGCGAAACAAGGTTCCCCCGGCGTCGCGGACGATGCGGGCGGTGCCAAGCGTCTGCTCGCGCGATTCGACCGTGCAGACGCCTGCGATCATCGCGAAGCTGTTGCCGCCGATCTTGCGTCCGGCGACGTCGAGCACGGTGCGCTCGCCGTGCTTGATCTGCGCCGACGCGAGCTTGTACGGCTTCATGATCGGTACGACCCGGTCGACACCCGGAGCGCCTTCGAGCTCCAGCCGGGCGATGTGCTCCCGGTCGCCGATCGCGCCGATCACCGTCAGCTCCTCGCCGCGGCTCGGATGCGCGCGCGCACCGACGCTCTGGACTCGCTCGACGACAGCCTGCACTTCTTCTTCGGTGGCCGTCGGTTTCATCACGATCATCATCTGGTGTCCTTTCCTTTCTACGCCTGGGAAATGTACGGGGGTGGGTGGCGGAATGACGGCGCTCGCCCTCTGAGCGGTGGCCCACGGCGCCCGCGGACGCCGGGGAAGTGAGGCGAGCGCCTAGCTAAATCGCCAGGCGTAGAGGCAGCCGGTGCGGTACGCGTGGGTGCGGCTGCCATCGCTCATCGCCGCAGGTTGTACCACACCCGCTGCGCCCCGCAAGCCTCGCCATCGGATCTTCACACTCAGGGGCCCGTAAACGGCCCGACTAGATCAGCTCGCCGAGCGCGGCGACGAAACGCTCGTTCTCGGCGTCGGTCCCGACCGTCACACGCAGAGCGCCGGCGCGGCCCAGCGACCCTCCCGCGCGCACCAGCACGCCGCGCCGGCGCAGGCCGCCGACGACTTCGGCCTCCGCCTGTTCGAGATCGTCGGCATCGGGCAATCGCAGCCAGACGAAATTCGCATCCGATTGCGCGACCCACAGCCCCAGCCGAGCCAGTCCCTCCTCGAGCCCGAGGCGAGCGGCCAGCGTCTCGGCAACGCGGCGCTCGACCGCGTCCTGGTGGCGCAGCGCCTCGACCGCAGCCGCCTGGGCGGCGATGTTGAGGTGAAACGGCTGACGGACCTGGTTGACGGCCGCGGGCAGCTCCTCCGAGCCGCACAGCGCGTATCCGACCCTCAGCCCGGCGAGCCCGTAGACCTTCGAGAACGTGCGCAGGATCACGAGGTTGGGGTGCTTGCGCAGCAGCTCGACGGAGGCATACGGGTCGCCGAGCGCAAGCGAGAACTCGCAGTAAGCCTCGTCGAGGATCACGCACACGTGGTGGGGCACCCGCGCCAGCAGCTCCTGCACCGCGTCGAGCCCGACCGCGGTCGAGGTTGGGTTATTCGGGTTGCAGACGATTACCAGCCGCGTCGCGACCGTCACCTCGGCGGCGATCGCATCCAGGTCGTGGCGGTCGTCGGCGTCGAGCGCGACCTCGATCGCGCGCGCGCCCGACGCGGCCGCGAGGTGCGGGTACTCGCTGAACGAGGGCCAGGCGTGGACCACCTCGGCGCCCGGCTCGAGCAGCGCCTCGCCGGCGGCCAGGAGGATGTCGCACGAGCCGTTGCCGAGCGCGATCCGCGCCGGCGCGATCCCGTAGCGCTCCGCCAGCGCGCGGCGCAGCGCCAGGTAAGCCGGGTCGGGGTAGCGATTGGCGCCCGCGAGCGCGCCGGCGGCGGCTCGCACGACCTCCGGCAGCGGCGCGAAGCTCGATTCGTTGGACGCGAGCATCGCGACGTCGGACCCGAGGTCGTAGCCCGACGCGACGGGGTAAGCGGGGATCTTGCGGATGCGCTGTGCGAACTCGAGGGCCATGCCGGCCCTATTGTGCCGATTCGAGGTCGGCGCGCAGCGATCGCGCCTCCCCCAGGTACACGTGGCGCGGCTCGTGGCCGTCGGGCGCGTAGTAGTGGACGAGCACCCTGATCACCCGCGGCAACGACCCGGCAACCGCGACCTCGCGGGCGCAGAGCAGCGGCACCCGGTCGAGTCCGAGCCGCCGGGCGGCGACCGCCGGAAACTCTGCGTCGAGGTCCTCGGTGAGCGTGAAGATGCAGCTGACCATCCGGTCGGCACGCAGCCGGTTTCGCTCCATCAGCTCGCGAATCAACTCGTGGGTGGCGTCTAGGATCGCGTCGGCTTGATTGCGCTCGACGCTATTGGCGCCGCGGAGCGCGAACAGCCGCATCGTCGGGAAGATTCTGCCAGCACCGATGTAGCCCCGCTTGGTGATCGGAATTCGTGCAAGCGAGTCAAGTCTCGGTCTTGGAATCGTCCAGCTCGTAGATGCGCGCGCAGCCGAATGTGCGGGTCGACACGATCAGCGGAGCGAGCTCCCGGTAGAGGTTGGTCGCCGTCTCGCAGTCGATGAGCAGAAAGCGCGCCCCGGTGCCCTGGACGAAGCCGCGGGCGGCTGCCGGCGACAGCACCCCGTTGAACAGCTGCTGGACCGCGTACGCCTTCGAGAGGCAGTTGGGCTCAGACCACAGGCAGTTGCCGACGAAGGTACGCCGATCGGCCCGCTCCGGCACCACCTCGCCGAGGTAGAAGCGGGTCAGCACACCGCCCTTGACCGGGTCGCGAACGAGGTAGGAGAGCGCGCTGCTTTCATCGCCGGTGATGAAGTTGGCGTTGCCGGGCTGCGGCGCGACGTAGGTTACGGCGGTGTGCAGCAGGAACACGGTCGCGGGGATCGTCGTGGCGACGATCAGCGCAACCGCGAGCGGCCGATGACCCGGAATCCGGCGCCATCCCGCGCGCTTGGCGCCGTCAACCGCCAGCACCGCGAGCGGCAGCGTGATGCCCTCGAAGGCGTGCAGCGGGGTCGCGCTCAGCGCGGTTGCCGACAGGAAGTAGACGAGCAGCGCCGCGATCGGCCAGACGCGGGTGACGGTCGCCAAGAACGACCTCGGCCGGCCGCGGTAGCCGAGCAGCGCCACCAGCGCGAGCGGCGCCAGCCCGAGCGCGATCGCAAGGAACGGAAATGCGTGCTTGCTGGCGTCACGGGCCAGCGTCCAGGAGATGTCGAGCCGCCCGAGGATCACGTAGTAGAGCAGAGGCACGGCCGTGCCGAGCACGGTGAGCAGCGGCAGCTCGAGCGCGCGCCGCGTCCAGCGCCGCTCGCGCCAGTGGTACAGCTCCGCGCCGACCACGATCAGGATCAACAGCTCACCCTGCCACGGATGCAGCGAGCTCGCCAGCGCGCCCAGCAGCGCAGGCGTCCAGGGCACGCGGCTCGCGCTTCGCGCACGTTCGTAGATCAGCAGCGCGAACGCCATCGCCGCGACCGCGATCAGCCCGAACGGATAGCCCCAGGTCAAGAAGCTGGGAAACAGATCGCCGACAACGCTGAACGACCCGTAGACGACGCTGAAGGACCCATAGAAGAGGGCCAGCGCGAGCACCGCGCAGCGCTGCGAGCGACCGAACACGCTCCGGTGCGCGTACACCCGGAACGCGAAGAACGTGCTGGCGACCGCGACCGGCTTCCACAGCAGCAGCGAAGCCCACGGCGCGACCCCGAGCGCCGTGATCAGGCCGGAGATCGCGACCGCCGGCTGGAAGTAGTCGGCCGGCCTCGAGTGCAGCACGAACATGTTTGCGATCAGGCCGTGCGATGCGGAGCGAACCCACGCCAGGTACTGCATCTGATCGACGATGAAGAAGCCGTCGGTGCCCGTCCACACGCGCCCGTGCAGGAGCACTTCCCGCAGATCGAGCGCGAGTACCCACAGAGATATGCACGCGAACACGAGCAGCAGCGCGAGCTCGAATCGGTCGAGCCGCCGCCGGCCGTTGACAACCGTTACGATCGGCTGCTGCGGACGAGTGGCGACCGTCGCGCCGCCGCGCAGCTCCGTGACTTCGGCACGCATCCTTAATCCGACGCTAACAGACGCCGCGTCAAGTCGATCTAAAGGAATCGCCTTTGTTCTATCTCGGGAGCACCGTTCGGCCCTGCGCGAGCCGATGCTGGAGGTTCAGTGACGCTTGACCGGCCGGCGTTCCCATCGGGTCATACCCGGTGCGCGAGACCGCGATCGCCATCGCCGGCATGAACGTCACCAGCAGGTAGACCGTCATCGTCGCCGCTGCCCACCGCAGCCTGACGCTGGTGCCCAGCGCCGCCAGCGGCAGCAGCCACACGACGTACCACGGCACCAGCCACGCCAGGCCGGCGATCAGCGCCAGCGTCGCCCAGCCGAGGTCGACCAGCAGCTCGCCGCGCCGGCGCGCCAGCAAGATCACCGCCAGCACGAGCGCAACGTCCGCGAGCTTCAACAGCACCGGGGTGCCTCCGGTGCGCAGCGCGAGCCCGACGATGTTCGGGATGCTCCAGTCGGTAAGCAACGTGCTCTGATCGGCGAGATTGGGCTGCGCCAAGCCGAACAGCGCCACGCTCACCGCGACGAGCGGGACCGCCGCGACGGCGGCGCCGGTCAGGATCGCGACCCGCCGCCGCGCGGGACGCGCGGCCAGCAGCAGAAACGGCAGCAGCAACACGGCGCTGAACTTGACCGCGACCGCGATCGTCACCGCTGCACCCGCCGCGCGGTCGCGGCCGGCGCGCATCAGCATGATCGCGGCGAGCACCGGGATCAGCATCAAGAAGTCGTTGTGGAACCCCGCGACCTCGTACATCAGGAAGACCGGGTTGGCCGCCACGAACAGGACCGGGACGCGTGGATCACGGCCCAGCGCCAGCGCGAAACGCCAGACGAGGAGCTTCAACGTCCAGTACGCGGCCGAGAGCGGTAGGAACGCCAGCGGGTAGGTCAATGCCGTGAACAGCTGCCCGTAGGGGCTGGGCAGGTTGTGCCAGCTGGTGAACTGAAACACCGGGTCGTGGCGCTCGGAGGCGATCACGCCCCGGTAGGGGTTGATGTGGTGAAGCGCACCGAGCCGCGCGTAGCCGAGATAGTTGAAGACGTCGTTGAGCTGCAGCGGCGGGCTGAGCAGCAGAATCAGGTGCAGTGCCAGCACGCAAGCTGCGATCGTCCGCATCGACAGCGAACGGGCCGACGCGAGGACGACTCCCCATGCGGCCAGCATCGCCAACAGGAGGGCGCTCCAGCCGAGCCCGATCACGGTCGGATTCGTGATCGGCCGGCCGATCAGGCCATGCAGAGGGCCCGCTTCCCAGTTGGGAAACGAGATCGTGCTTCCCGGCACGAGCACCGACGGACCGCTGGCCGCGAACAGGACCACCGCCGCAGACGCGGCGAGCAGCGTGCCGAGCGCGATCTGTCCATGCATCGAGCCGAACCTGACCCTCCCCCACCACCCAATCGTGCCCCGGGCGTGCAGGCGCGCGAGGCTCGGCAGCGGGAAGGTCGCCTCCGCCTGGCCGCCAAGCCCCGCGGGGTCCAGCAGGACGGGTCGTTCGGCGTGGGTTGAGTCGTGTCGCATCCCTTTAGATACTGCCTGCTGGGGGGCCCGACCCCCAACCGGTCGATTGCATTCGCGTTAAGCTCCGATTCGCGCCGCCGGGCGGCCTAACATCCGCCGCCGTGAGCGCAACGACGCTGACCAGGGAGGCTCGCCGTCCGGTCCCGCGCCTGAACATCGGTCGCGCTCGCGCAACGCACCGAATCTCAGTCGCGATCACCGTCGTGGCGCTGACGATCTTAGCTGCGCTGCTGCGCTTCCACGGGATTGGTCATCAGGGGTTCTGGTTCGACGAGGCCAACACCGCGCAGCTGGCCCACTTCCCGCCCGGGCAGATGCTGACGTTGATCAAGCATTATGAGTCCACCCCGCCGCTCTTCTACTGCGTCGCGTGGGTTTGTGCGCCGCGGCTGGTCTCCCGCGCGCTCACGACGACGACGCTTGGCCGCGATCTGCTGGTGGCGCAGCGCTGAGCCTGAGTTGCTCGACCTCAGCGCGTGAAAGCCGCCGGTGGGCGCCGAGTTTCAGGTCGCCGAGCGTAACGGGACCGAACGCGATTCGTTGCAGGCGCTTCACGGAGTGGCCGACGTGCTCGCACATGCGCCTCACCTGGCGCTTGCGGCCTTCGTGTATCGTCAGCTCGAGCGTGTCGACAGCGACCCGTGCGACTGTCGCCGGAGCGGTGCGGCCGTCGTCGAGGTCTACGCCCGACCGCAGCGCCTTCAGGGCGGTCTCGCGTACGGGGGCCTTGGAGACGACCGCCCGGTAGGTCTTGGGTACCTCGAAGCGAGGGTGTGTCAGGCTGTGAGCCAGCTCGCCATCGTTGGTCACCAGGATCAACCCGGTCGTGTCGATGTCCAGCCGCCCGACCGGGTACAGGCGGACGTCGCTCGGCACCAGCTCGACGACAGTTGGGCGTCCCTGCGGGTCGCGGGCGGTGCTGACCACGCCGGGCGGCTTGTTGACCGCGTAGACGACGCGCGCCTGCTCGAGGTCGAGCGGGCTGCCGTCGAGCGCAACCGGCTCACCGACCACGACATCGCGCGCCGGATCGGTCACGGTCAGGCCGGATACCGTGACCCGCCCGGCGCGCACGATCTCCTCGGCCGACCGGCGTGATGCGATTCCGGCCGACGCTAGGTACTTGGCCAGGCGCATATCCCTGCCACGATATTGACTGTGACCGCGCCACCCCTCATCGAACGCACGGCTCCGTGGACCTGAAGCTGCTCTCCAGCCGGCTGCGCGAGCTGGGACAGCCTGCGTACCGCGAGCGCCAGATCTGGAGATGGGCGGCGCGCGGCGCCGCTTGTTTTTCTGCCATGACCGACGTCCCGCTCGGGTTACGCGCAGAGCTCGAGCGGACGGTCCCGTTCTCGACGCTGGCCGTGCAGCAGCAGTCCAGCGCCCGCGACGGCACGGTCAAGACGCTGTTTGCGACCGGCGACGGACGACCGGTCGAAGCCGTCCTGATGCGCTACCGGGACCGCCGGCGCTCGCTGTGCATCTCATCGCAGTCCGGATGTCCGCTCACCTGTCGCTTCTGCGCGACCGGTCAGATGCGCTTCGGACGCAACCTGACGGCATCTGAGATCCTCGATCAGGCGCTTCACTTCCGCCGCGCCGGGCCGGTCGACCACGCCGTGTTCATGGGCATGGGCGAGCCGCTGATGAACCTGGACGCGGTGCTCGCCGCCTGCGAGCGCCTGCCCGAGCTCGGCATCACTCACCGCCGCACCGCGATCTCGACCGTCGGATGGATACCCGGCATCGAGCGCTTGACCGCCGAGCCGCTCCAGGTCCGCCTGGCGCTGTCGCTGCATGCGGCCGATGACGCGCTGCGCTCGGAGCTGATGCCCGTCAACGATCGCTACCCGGTCGCCGACGTGCTCGCCGCATGCGAGGCCTACTATGCGCGCAAGCGCCGCCGGGTGTTCGTCGAATACGTGATGCTCGCCGGCGTCAACGACTCCCATGGTCAGGCGCAGGCACTCGCGCGCACTTTGGACAGCCGTGTCTACAAGGTCAACCTGATCCCCTACAACCCGACCGGCTCGCAATTTCGCGGCTCGACTCCGAAGGCGATCGAAGCCTTCCGCGCCGCGCTCGCGCGCGAAGGGATCAGCGCGACCGTGCGCCTCACGCGCGGGCGTGAGATCGACGCCGCGTGCGGCCAGCTGGCGGCGCGCTCGGCGCTATGAGGATCGCTCGTATAAAGCTCTTGAGTCCGTTGGCGCCGCTGCCGACAACCGTCTCGTGGGGCTCGGACCGGCACGCCTGGCACCGCTGGCGGCGACGCTGCCAATGTGGCTATGGCTGTGGCTCGCCGCGGGCGCAAACGCCCAAGCGGGGCCCCAGCCCGCTCTCAGCGGCGTCAGCAGCGGGCAACAGGTCCACGGCGTGCTGCAGATCCTCGCCACGACCCCAGCGACGGTCACGCCGGTGATCGAGCACCCCGCTGCGTCCCCGCAGCCGATCTACGTGTCGCTCGATCGGTCCGCCTACACGGTCTCGGAAAGCCAGGGGTACCTCACGGTCACGATCCAGCGCAGCAGCGGCAGCGGCGACGAGTGGGTCTATTACGGCGTCAGCCCGTTCGACGCGCAACCTGGGATCGACTTCGACGTCGTGCCCAACACGCA
>Ga0335081_10020441_pt1 | contig 10711 bp, 12 predicted proteins | sample Lox_Sample_35_FD_206713 | JGI IMG/M metagenome (GOLD analysis project Ga0335081, IMG submission 206713) | Soil microbial communities from Loxahatchee National Wildlife Refuge, Florida, United States - Lox_Sample_3.5 | ecosystem: Environmental > Terrestrial > Soil > Wetlands | place: USA... | reverse complement strand
GAATCGGCAACAGCCACCTCCGAGAAGGCAACCTCAGCCAGGTCGCCGCACACCTGCAGCAGGCACTCACGATCTACCAGCGCATCGGCGCCCCCGGCGCCGAGCACATAAAGGAAACCCTCCGGCACCACCGGATGAACCCACAGCCCGGCAACTAGCGCCCGCCTGCCGATACGGCACGAAGAATGGCGATACCTGCAATCTGCCCGTTCTCCTTGCCTGCCCGCCGATCCGGCCAGTCAGGGGGCTCCTGGCCCGCGGGCCACACAGAGCTGGCCCTATGCACAGCAACAGTAATATGCGCACCCGGCGGTACCGGCGCTCATATTCAGCGATAGGCGGTCTTTTTAGCGTGACGGCCGGATCAGCGAGCACGGTGGCCAGCCGTCACCGGAGTGCGTCACGAAAATGCCATCAACGGGATAGGCAGGCGCGATTGCTGGCGTCAGTGACGGTAGCAATCAATGAGCAGGGCTGAAGCGGAACTCCACGGCATGGCCGTCGGCCGTTAGCTCGTTCTCGTGCTTCCTCGGCACTGACCAGGCGGATACCATCGCAGCATGTCCAGGCCGGTCAATCAGGGGGACCCTTCGCCGCTGGAGGCTCCTGTCTACGCCCTGGGGACCAGCCCCGCGGAACGCGACCGGCTGCGGCGCCAGTCCGAAGAGCTTCGTGCCCACAGTGCCGCGCTTTTGGACCGGGTCGGCGTCGAGCGCGGGTGGAACGCGATTGACCTGGGATGCGGCCCCAGCGGGATCATTGACCTGCTGGCCGAACGGGTGGGGCCGGACGGCCATGTGACCGGGCTGGACGTTAACCCGGTCAACGTCGCCATGGCCCGCGCGTTCGCTGACGAGCATGGGCTGGCCAACGCGGACATCGCCGAAGGAGATGCCCGGCGTACGAGCCTGCCGCCATCCTCGTTCGACCTCGCGCACGCCCGCACCCTAAAGCCGTATCAGGATTGGCAGCCGCCGCACCCCTGACCGACGCGTATTGCGGCGGAGTCGCGGACCACGTCAGTGTGCAGCCTTGCCGCCTGATGTTGTTTGAAAGCGGAACTCCACGACGTCGCCGTCGCGCATCACGTAGTCCTTGCCTTCGATCCGGGCCTTACCCGCGGCGCGGGCGGCGGGCAGTGAGCGGGCCGTGACGAGGTCGTCGTAGGAGACCACCTCGGCCTTAATGAACCCGCGCTGGAAATCGCTGTGGATGACGCCGGCCGCCTGCGGCGCCGTCGCGCCAGCCTTGATCGTCCAGGCCCGGGCCTCCTTGGGGCCAGCGGTGAGGAAGGTCTGCAGGCCGAGCGTGCGGAACCCGGCCTGGGCCAGCTGGACCAGGCCGGGCTCACCCAGGCCGGCCTCGGCGAGCAGTTCGGCGGCCTCGTCCTCGGGCAGCTCGGTCAGGTCGGCTTCGGTCTTGGCATCGAGGAAGACCGCCTCGGCGGGAGCGACCAGCGCCGACAGGCGCTTGCGCAGGTCGATGTCGCCGAGTTCGCCCACGTCGCAATTGAACACGTACAGGAACGGCTTGGCCGTCAGCAGCTGCAACTCGCGCAGCGCAGCCAGATCGATACCCGCGGCGGAGGCGCCGGCCCACAAGGTGACCCCGGTGTACAGGAGCTTCTCGGCGGCCTCCGCGGTCTGGGCCACCCGTGCTCGCTCAGCATCCTTGGCGAACCTGGTCTCCTTGGCCAGCCGGGGCAAGGCCTTCTCCAGCGTCTGCAGGTCAGCCAGGATCAGCTCGGTGACCACCGTCTCTATGTCGCGCTCGGGCGCCACGTCGCCGTCCACGTGGGCGACGTCGGGGTCGGCAAACAGCCGCACCACCTGGCAGATCGCGTCGGTCTCGCGTATATGGGCCAGGAACTGATTGCCGAGCCCCTGGCCCTCGGAGGCGCCGCGGACCAGGCCGGCGATGTCGGTGAACCGAACGCTGGCGGGCACGATCCGCGCGGAATCGTAGAGCTTGGCCAGCTCGGCCAGGCGCGGGTCGGGGACGCCGACCACGCCGACGTTCGGCTCGATGGTGGCAAACGCGTAGCTGGAAGCGAGTGCCCCGGCCCGGGTCAGCGCGTTGAACAGGGTGGACTTGCCGACGTTGGGCAGGCCGACAATGCCGATAGACAGGCTCACCCGCGTAGTTTAGTGCCGTGGGTAAGGCGGGTTGAGCGGTACGGGGGGCGGGCGCCGGGGCGGCCACCGAGATCCGTTCGGCACTACTGATCCCGGGCGTGCCGGGCGTGTCTGCGCCGGGTTCGGCACCCACGGTGAGATCATCGCTGCGTATGGGAGCAGTCTTGGTGGGACTGCTGCTCGGGATTCTCATCGGGGCAGCGATCGGATACCTGTTCGCCCGCGGCCGGGTCGCGGCGGCCGACGAGCGCGCCCGCGCGGCCGAGGACCGAGCGGCGATGATCGAGCGCGGCGCCGCCGAGCGGGCCGCGCTGGTCGAGGGCCAGCTGGCCGAGCGGTTCCAGGCGCTGTCCGCGCAGGCGCTGGACGCGAGTACCGCCCGGTTCCTCGAGGTGGCCGAGGGACGGCTGCGGGCGGCGAACGCCACTGCGGCGGGCGAGCTCGAGCTGCGCCGCGCGGCGGTCGAGCACCTGGTCGAGCCGCTGCGCGAGACGCTGGCCCGGGTCGAGGAGCAGCTGCGCGAGTCCGACGCGGCCAGGACCCGCTCGCACGCCGCGCTGGCCGAGCAGGTCCGGTTCGTGCAGCAGAGTTCGGAGCAGCTGCGGGCGCAGACGCAGGCGCTGGTCACCGCGCTGCGGCGGCCGGAGGCCCGGGGCCGCTGGGGCGAGCTGCAGCTGCGCCGGGTGGTCGAGCTGGCCGGGATGGCTCCCCGCTGCGACTTCGACGAGCAGGTCACCGTGGCCACGCCGGACGGCGCGGTGCGGCCCGATCTGGTGGTACGGCTGGCCGGCGGCAAGAACATCGTGGTGGACGCCAAGGTCTCGCTGGCCGCGTACCTGGAGGCCGCCGAGGCCGCCGACGAGGACGCGCGCGGGGCCCGGCTGGACGCGCACGCCAGGCACCTGCGCGAGCACGTGGACCGGCTGGCGGCCAAGGCCTACTGGGCGGTGCTGAGCCCGTCGCCCGAGTTCGTGATCCTGTTCATCCCGGGTGAGGCCTTCCTGGCCCCGGCGCTGGAACGGGACCCCGGGCTGCTGGAGTACGCGCTCGGCCGCAAGGTGCACATCGCCACCCCGACCACGCTGGTCACGATGCTGCGGACCGCGCAGTACGCCTGGCAGCAGGCGGCGCTGGCCGAGAATGCCCGCGCCGTGTTCGACATCGGCCGGCAGCTCTACGAGCGGATCTCCGGCCTCGGCGGTCACGTGGACCGGCTGGGCCGCGCGCTGGCCAAGGCGGTGTCAACGTACAACCAGGCGGTCGGCTCGCTGGAGAGCCGGGTCCTGCCGAGCGCACGGAAGCTCAGCGAGCTCGGCGTGGTCGACGGGGAACTGACCGCGCCGGCCGCGGTGGAAGAGACGCCCCGGGCCCTGTCCGCCCCTGAATTGGTGGCCGCCCCCGAACTGGTGGCGGACCCCGGGATAAACGGGGCCCTGATCGACCCGGCCGAGATCGGCCTGATGCGTTCCGTCCGATGACGCAGACCCGCGCGCCGAGCCGGCCAACAGGGACGCAGGGGCCGTCACCGCGGCCGCGTTCGGGATCCATCACGCTGACCGGCCGCGGCGCGGTCGTCGCGCTGTTCGCCGGGTGCTTCCTCGGCCTGCTGATCGCGGCCTGGACCGGCTGGGGCCTGTTCGCCGACGTGGTGTTCGTCATGATCTCCGGCCTGGTGGCCTGCTACACGCGGGCCAGCGGGCTGCGCGGGCTGGTGGTGTGCCCGCCGCTGGCGTTCCTGGCCGGGAGCGTGCTGGCCCAGCTGCTGACCGCGCCCGACGCTTTCTCGGTCGTGACCGGGATCCTGATCACGCTGGGCATCTCGGCGCCGTGGCTGTTCACCGGGACGGGGCTCACCGTGGTGATCGCGCTCGGCCGCGGCTGGCGGCCCGAGCGGCCCGCGTTCGGCGCGTTCGGCGACCTGCACCGGGCGCTGAGGGATGTCCGGTCGCGCGGTGGCCAGCGAGTCCGGCGACGCTAGCGGACCGGTTTCCGCCGGGCACGTGAAAGCGCCGGGCCACCACGGCTGCCGCCCTCGGACGAGCGTCAGGCAGCCGTTCCCTCCCGGGTGACCGGCGCTACGGCCAGGCTAGGCAAGACCGGCTGGCGCCGACAGTCGGGAGAACTCCCTATCGAGGCCCGCCGGGCCGGTCACTAGCCTGGGTCGATTATCCCGTGCTCGAGCGCGAACAGCGTCGCGCCGGCGCGGGTGGACAGGCCCGTCTTGCGGTACAGGCGCTGGATGTGGTGATCACAGGTTTTCGGGGAGATTCCCAGCTGCTCCAGCCGGGACCCATGGGCCACCGTCATCATCCGCGGCCTGGCGGCCAGCTCGTCACCGAAGAACCCTTCGCACGGTTCCGGTCAGGCTCGCCCACGGCGAGCCCGCGGACACCGGCGGTGATGTCGGACCAGTATGTCACCGCGCGGGCGCGGCCCGGGACCAGTCGGCGGAGTTGGCAGGCTAACCGTCCCGGCGGGATCCGGCGGGACGCAGCTCGCGCGGGAGCGCGAACGTCATGTGCTCCTCGACCGCCTCGACTTCCTCCACGTCGCCGAACCCGTACCCGGCCAGCGTGTCCAGCACCGCGGCGACCAGCTCTTCCGGCACCGAGGCCCCGCTGGTCACGCCGATCGTGGTCACGCCGTCCAGCCAGCCCTCGTCGATCTCCCCGGCGTCGTCGACCAGGTAGGCGGCCGGGGTGCCGTAGTCCCTGGCCACCTCGACCAGCCGGACCGAGTTCGAGGAGTTCGGCGAGCCCACCACGATCACCAGGTCGGCCTGGGCGGCGATGGCCTTGACCGCGGCCTGCCGGTTCTGCGTGGCGTAGCAGATGTCGTCGCTCGGCGGGTCGAGCAGGGCCGGGAAGCGCTCGCGCAGGGCATGGACGGTCTCCACCGTCTCGTCCACCGACAGCGTCGTCTGCGACAGCCAGACCACCTTCGACGGGTCCCTGACCTCGACCTGGGCGGCCCCGTCCGCGCCGTCGACCAGGCGGACCCGGGACGGGGCCTCACCCGCCGTGCCCACCACTTCCTCGTGCCCCTCGTGGCCGACCAGCAAGATGTCGTAGTCCTTGGCCGCGAACCGCCGCGCCTCGTTGTGCACCTTGGTCACCAGCGGACAGGTCGCGTCGATGGCGTGCAGCCCTCGGCTCTCCGCGTCGCGGCGGACCTCCGGGGCGATGCCGTGCGCCGAGAACACCACGACCGCGCCGGGCGGCACCTCGTCTACTTCCGCCACGAAGACGGCGCCGCGCTTCTCAAGCGTGCTGACCACGTGCGTGTTGTGCACGATCTGCCTGCGTACATAGACCGGCGGGCCGAACTTGTCCAGGGCCATCTCGACCGCTTGCACAGCGCGGTCGACCCCGGCGCAGTAGCCGCGAGGCTTAGCGAGCAGGACCCGTCGCTGGCTCGAAGACATGCCTCCATGGTAGGTGAGTAAGTCCTGGCTCCGGGCAGGCGTATCCCGCGTCACGGTGCGGGTGTTGCGACACGCACCAGGAGGCGCGAAGATAGCCCGTCAGGGAACACGCGCTGACTATCAGCGATGCACCGGCACCGGCAGACGCACCTGGCCTGCCCGGGTGCTAGTGGTATCCCGTCCCCGAGGGAGAGTGTGACATGCGCGTTCCGCAGGTCAGCGAACGCATCAAGGAAGCCCCGGCGCAGGCCCTGCGCGGCGTGTTCGCCGGCATCGGCCAGCTGCTGCTGATAACGGACAAGATCAGGAGCAAGGCCTCGCACCAGGACGTGCCGCGGGCCAGGGCGCCGCAGGTCCCGGCAACGGTCACTGACGCGACCGTCACCAGCCCGGCCGATCAGGGTGCCGCGGCCCCCGTCAAGCCGATCGGGGCTGCGGCAACTGCTGCGGCAGCTGCCCCGGCCGAGACGGTCGCTCAGGCCGCGCCGACGGCGGCCAAGCCGGCCACACCCCGGCGCACGGCGGCCAAGGCGGCCGCCGCGGAGTCCACGGCTTCCCCGGGCGAAACGGCACCGAAGCCGCCCAAACCGCAGAGCACCAGGGACCTCGACAAGACCGGTAACGTACGGCTGCTCAGCGACGGGGCGAACGGCTCCGCCGTCGCCGCGGCCGCCCCGGCGCCGCTACCCAACTACGACGAGCTGTCGGTGCCGTCGCTGCGCGCCCGGCTGCGCAACCTCGACGTCACGCAGGTCAGGCAGCTCGCGGAGTACGAGCGGGCGCACGCCGCCCGGGCCGAGGTGCTGACCATGTTCGAGCGCCGGATCGCCAAGCTGGAGGCCGAGGCTTAGTGCCGCTGGACACGTCGGCCGATTCGCCCGTTCCCGTCCGCACGGTGCTGCAGCTGGTCGGCGGGTGGATCAGCCGGCTCGGCCGGGTCTGGGTGGAAGGGCAGATCGCCGAGCTCGCCGTGCGCGGCGGCGCGGTGTACCTCACCCTGCGCGACCCGGTCGCGGCCGTGTCCGTGCGGGTCATCTGCTCGCGGCCGGTGTTCGACGCGGCCGAGCCGCCGCCCGCCGACGGGGCCAGGGTGGTCATCCTGGCCCGACCGGATTTCAACGCCAACCGGGGCTCGTTCGCCCTGACCGCCCTGGAGATCCGCGCCGTCGGGGTGGGCGAGCTGCTGGCCCGGCTGGAACGGCTGCGGCGGCAACTGGCCGGGGAAGGGCTCTTTTCTCCCGAACGGAAGCGGGCTGTTCCCTTCCTCCCCGGCGTCATCGGCCTGATCTGCGGACGCGACTCCGCGGCGCAGCGGGACGTGCAGCAGAACGCCGCGCGGCGCTGGCCGGCCGTGCGGTTCCGGGTGGAGCAGACGGCGGTGCAGGGATCCTACGCGGTCGAGGAGATCATCGACGCGCTGCGGTGTCTCGACGAGGACCCCGAGGTCGACGTGATCGTGATCGCCCGGGGCGGCGGCTCGCTCGAGGACCTGCTCCCGTTCTCCGACGAGGCGCTGGTCCGCGCGGTGGCGGCGTGCCGGACCCCGGTGGTGAGCGCGATCGGGCACGAGCAGGACACGCCGCTGCTCGACTACGTGGCCGACCTGCGCGCGTCCACCCCGACAGACGCGGCCAAGCGGATCGTGCCCGACGTCGCCGAGCAGGCCGCGCTCATCACCCAGCTGCGTGACCGGGCGCGCCGGTGCGTCACCGGCTGGCTCGACCGCGAGACGGCGTGGCTGGAGGCGATCAGGTCCAGGCCCGCGCTGGCCGACCCGGTGCGGGAGATCGAGCGCCAGGCCGAGCGGGTGGACGCGCTGCTGCAGCGGGCCCGGGTGTCGCTGACCGCGAGCCTGGCCCGGGCCGGCGACGATGTGGCGCACACCCAGGCTCGCCTGCTCGCGCTGTCGCCCGCGTCCACGCTGCGCCGCGGCTACGCGATCGTCCAGCACCGCGACGACGGCGTGGTCCGCAGCGCGGCCGAGGTGAAGCGGGGCGAGGTGCTGACCGTCCGGTTCGCCGAGGATCAGCTCACCGTACGGGCCGGCGATGACGGCGCTGACGGATAGGGTTGGGGTCGTGACAGATGGCGCGGACCCTCAGCCCTCGAAGGGGCCCTCGAAGGGGCCGGAGACGCTCAGCTACGAGCAGGCCCGGGACAAGCTGGCCGCGGTGGTCAAGCGCCTCGAGGCCGGCGGCCTGACCCTGGAGCAGTCACTCGAGCTGTGGGAACGCGGCGAGCGGCTGGCCACCGTGTGCGGCGAGTGGCTGGACGGCGCGCGGGCCAGGCTGGCCGCGGCCATGGCCACCCGCGACGACGACACCGGCAAGTCCGGAGACGACGCTCCCTTCTGACCCTGCCTGTTTGCCTGCCTGCTGCCTGGGCAGCCCTTGAGCAGGCGACATCAGGGTGGGCGCGATGAACCCCGTCGAGAAGGCGATCAGGAAACTAGACGGCACGCAGCAGCGGCACACGCCCACCGCGTTCGTCTTCGGGGTGGTGAAGAAGTACGGGGACGACAACGGCGGGGTGCTGGTGTCCAATCTGGCGCATTCCGCCTTCGTGTCGCTGTTCCCGCTGCTACTGGTCCTGGTGACGATTCTGGGCCTGGTCGCGTCGGTCAACGCGTCGTTCCGGGCCGATGTCCTGAACGCGGTGGCCGGCCAGGTCCCCCTGATCGGCCATCAGCTCACCGGTAACGTGCACCAGCTCAAGCGCTCCAGCGTCATCGGGCTGATCATCGGCTTGGTCGGCCTGATCTGGGGCTCGGCCGGGCTGGCCCAGGCCGGCATGTTCACGATGGCACAGGTGTGGAACCTGCCCGGGCCGGCCCGTCCCGGGTACGTGCAGCGGCTCGGCCGGGCCGGGCTGTTCCTGCTCCTACTCGGCGGGGGCGTGATCGTCACCACGGGGCTGGCCAGCCTGAACACGTACGGCCTCAAGGGCTTCTGGTCGGTGATCCTGGTGGAGGCGGTGGCGGCGGCCTTCAACTCGGGCATGTACATCGGAGCCTTCCGCGCGCTGACCCCGAAGGGCGTGCCGACCCGCCAGTTGCTGCCCGGCGCGATCACCGGCGGCATCTTGTGGACGGTGCTGCAGGTCCTCGGGACCTACCTGGTACACCACTTCCTGCACAGCGACTCCGTCTACGGCGTGTTCGGTACCGTGCTCGGCTTGCTGGCCTGGGTCTACCTGGCCTGCGAGATCACCGTCTACAGCGCGGAGATCAACGTGGTGCTGGTCCGGCGGCTGTGGCCGCGGTCCATCGTGCAGCCGCCGCTGACCGAGGCCGACCGGGCCAGCATGGCCCTGCAGGCGCTGCAGAACCAGCGCCGTCCCGAGCAGCACGTCGAGGTGACGTTCGAGGACCGGCCGCCCTCCGGGCCGGAACCGGCCAGCACGCCGCGTACCCCCGACGAGGTGGCTCCGCCGGCCGAGGTCAGCGTGCCGGAGCAGCGGACCGAATCCGATTCACGGACGGGCCGCAATCGGACGTAGCGAGGCGGCGAGCTGACGCAGATCGGCCCATTCGGCGTTGCCGGTGACCACGACGGTGAACCCGGCCGGACTGGTGAGGTACATCGACCGCTGCCCCCGGGCGGGGGTGGTGCTGAGATTCCAGGTCCGCCCGGCTACCGCCGATGGCGCCAGCGCGGTCCCGTTGTTGGTCATCCGCCGGACGAACGCGGCAGCGTCCGCGTTGGTCTCCTCGAGCGAGGCCAGCAGGCCGTCCGGGGCGGTGAAATCGAGATGCCAGGTGACGGTGCCCGCGCCGTTGGCGCCACCGACGGCCAGGCCGGAACCGACCGGCTGCCAGGATGCGGGCAGCCCGTGCGGGGCCACCGCCGGGTACGGGGCCAGCCGGGCGAGCTTGGCCAGGTCAGCGCGGTAGCTGACGGTGACGGGCTGGGCGGCGTGCGGCGCCGGGATCGCCACCACCACGACCGCGGCCGCCAGCAGGCAGCCCAGCGCGAAGAGGCTTCCGCGCAGCATCCGGTTCGCCACAGCTCAGGTTAGCCCGGTCTCCGGGGTGGACAAGGAGGGCTCCGGCGTAGCTGCATAGGATCAAAAGCAGGCCAGCGGAAGGACAATCAGCCATGACCGCGGAGCAGCAAGCCCACGCGCCAGCCAGCCACGCCCCCGACCGTAACCTGGCACTCGAACTGGCCCGGGTGACCGAGGCCGCGGCGATGGCCGCCGCCCGGTGGGTGGGCCGGGGCGACAAGAACGGGGCCGACGGGGCGGCCGTGAACGCCATGCGGATGCTGATCAACTCGGTGTCGATGCGCGGCGTGGTGGTCATCGGCGAGGGCGAGAAGGACAACGCGCCGATGCTGTTCAACGGCGAGGAGGTCGGCGACGGCACCGGTGCGGCCTGTGATGTCGCCGTCGATCCGATCGACGGCACCCGGCTGTGCGCCAACGGGATGCCCAACGCGATCTCGGTCCTGGCGGTGGCCAACCGCGGCTCGATGTACGACCCTTCCGCGGTGTTCTACATGTCCAAGCTGGCCACCGGGCCGGCGGCGGCGGACCTGGTGGACATCACCGCGCCCCCGGCGGCCAACATCGCGGCCGTGGCCAAGGCCAAGGGATGCGGGCCGCAGGACGTCACCGTGGTCATCCTGGACCGGCCCCGGCACCAGGAACTGATCACGCAGGTCCGCGAGACCGGGGCCCGGATCCACCTGATCACGGACGGCGACGTGGCCGGCGCGATCATGGCGGCCCGCGACGGCACCGGCATCGACCTGCTGCTCGGCATCGGCGGCACGCCCGAGGCGATCATCGCCGCCTGCGCGCTCAAATGCCTGGGCGGGGTCATCCAGGGCCAGCTCGCGCCGCGCGACGAGGAGGAGCGCCGCCGCGCCCTGGATGCCGGGCACGACCTGGACCGCGTGCTCACCACCGACGACCTGGTGTCCTCGGACGACGTGTTCTTCGCCGCGACCGGGATCACCGACGGCGAGCTGATGGCCGGGGTCAGGTACCGGGCGGGCGGCGCGACCACGCACTCGCTGGTGATGCGGTCCCGGTCCGGGACCATCCGCCGCATCCAGAGCGAGCACCAGCTGTGGAAGCTGCGCGCCTACTCTTCGGTCAACTTCGGCTGAGCTCTGCTAGCCGCGGGGGGATGACCCTCCCAGACCCC